>Ga0075480_10000123_pt1 | contig 38931 bp, 33 predicted proteins | sample DEB08_DNA_7_FD_81590 | JGI IMG/M metagenome (GOLD analysis project Ga0075480, IMG submission 81590) | Aqueous microbial communities from the Delaware River and Bay under freshwater to marine salinity gradient to study organic matter... | ecosystem: Environmental > Aquatic > Marine > Coastal ... | reverse complement strand
CGCTGATTCTTGAGCCGTGGGCCGGCTGACGAGTACCTGACCACGATGGCTCCCGTACGGGTCGCAATTGCAGGCTCAACAGGGTCAATTGGTCGACAAACGCTCGAGGTCATCTCTGCTGAGCCTGATTCGTATGTCGTGGTTGGACTGTCGGCAGGATCATCTGTTGACCTCGTCGTTGAGCAAGCGCTGAAGTTTCGCCCGTCATTGGTTGCGATGAGCGATGAGGCGGCTCGGGAGAGGGTTCGTGATGCCCTTGCTGGAGTGGGCGGCATTGAGGTTGTAGCGGATGCCACTGAGATGTGCGGGATCGCTGATGTTGTCATCAACGGAGTTGTCGGTTTTGCTGGGCTCCCGGTCACGATGGCGACGTTAAAGAATGGGCGTCGACTAGGACTTGCCAATAAGGAAAGCCTCATTGCGGCAGGTCCGATCGTGCAGCCATTGCGTCAGGTCGAGGGTGCTGATCTTGTGCCAGTTGACTCAGAGCATTGTGCTTTGCATCAATGTCTTCGGTCATCAGTAGACACGAATCGTGAGGTGGCTCGTCTCGTGCTCACTGCGAGTGGGGGTCCATTCCGTGGTCGCTCGTTTGCTGACCTCGAGCAAGTGAGTGTTGACGAGGCTCTTCGGCATCCAACCTGGTCAATGGGACCAAAGATCACCATTGATTCTTCGACGCTGATGAATAAGGGCCTCGAGGTTATTGAAGCCCACGAACTCTTTGGGACTGGTTTCGATGACATCGATGTAGTGGTTCACCCGCAGTCGGTGGTGCATTCAATGGTCGAGTTCACCGATGGTTCAACAATTGCCCAGTTATCGATGCCCGATATGCGTCTTCCAATTGGGTACGCACTCGGTTGGCCAGAGCGCTTGAGGACGCCATTTGGCAAAATCGACTGGACCCAACTCTCGCGACTTGACTTTGAGCCACCAGATCGCCGCGCATTTCGATGTCTGGATCTTGCCTATCAGGCGGGACGCTCCGGCGGCACAGCCCCAGCTGTCATCTCTGCAGCAAATGAGGTAGCGGTGGATGCGTTCATGTCGCGTCGAATCACATGGCACCAGATTCACGATGTCTCGGCCGCCGTTCTTGACCACTCAACGATCGTTATGCCGACGTCAGTTGAAGAAGTCATTGATGCCGATCGTTGCGCTCGTGAGGACGCGGAGCGTGTGATCAGTGGCATGATTTCGTAAGAGGAATCGTGGCTGACAAAGTGAAACCAGAATCATCTTCGCCTGCCGCATGGCCGGCGCCAACCGCATCGTCGCGGTTTGTCTCCGAAGTTGTTGCCGGCGGTGCAGTTGGCGAACGAAACCCTGATGACAATGGCACCGGTGTGGTCGGTTTGATCGTTCTCATCGGAATGTTCGTTGCGTTAGCGCTTGCGAACATTTGGTGGTTTGTCTTTGCGATCGGCTTGTTGCTCTCCATCGTGTTGCACGAAGTAGGGCATTATTCAACCGCTCGGTGGAGCGGCATGAAAGTCACCCAATTCTTTGTCGGATTCGGGCCGCGGGTGTGGAGTGTGCATCGGCGCTCAACAGAATTTGGTGTTCGAGCATTGCCCCTCGGTGCGTTCGTGCGAATTGTCGGCATGAACATGATGGATGACGTCGATGAGGCTGATGAACAAGAGACGTATCGGTCAAAGTCGTATCCAAAGCGGATGCTGGTCATCACAGCCGGGTCGTTAATGCATTTCTTGCTCGCGTTGGTGTTGCTGTCGGCGGTGTTTGCAACCCGTGGCGAAGCGGTGGTGTTGCCTGGCGCCGAAGTGATGTCAGTTGGCGATGACATGCCAGCGGCAGGTGTTGTTGCGCCTGGGGACGTCATTCTCAGCATCGATGATCGTGTCGTTATAGATGGCGCATTAGGTGATGTGGTGCGGTCGTTTGAGCCTGGTTCAACCGTCAACATTGAACTTGAGCGCAATGGAGCGAGATCAACGGTTGCGGCGACTCTTGGTTCGAATGCGCTGGTTGGAGGCGACGGGTCTTCGGCTTTTCTTGGAGTGTCGACTGTGATGTCAGTCTCGCTAGAGCAACGAGCTTGGTGGGCGGCTCCGTGGCACTCGGTTGCCTCGATGGGTGATCAGATGTGGATGTCGGTCAAAGGCGTGGTCACCGTGCTGAATCCTGCAAATGTTGTCGCGCATCTCACTGGCGATAATGCTGACCCAATGACCAGGCCAACGACATTGGTTGGGATCACAGCGGTGAGTGATGATGTCGGTCAATCAGGCGGATTTGCCGGTGTGATCGAGTTATTGGCCTACCTAAACGTGTTTGTCGGGGTGTTCAACTTGTTCCCACTGTTGCCGCTCGATGGTGGGCATGCGGCGATTGCAACCTACGAGCGCGTTCGCGAAGGTCGAACCCGCTCCCGGTACCACGCTGATGTTGCCCGTCTTGTTCCGTTGACGATGGCAGTGGTGGCAATGCTGGCATTCATGTTTATGTCCGGTCTATATCTCGACGTCGTTAACCCAATTCGCTGAGGAGAGTTCGATGGAAGTCACAGGATGGTCAGGGAAGCGACGTAAGTCTCGAGTGATCAATGTTGGTGGTGTCCCCGTCGGTGGCGATTCCCCGATCACTGTTCAGTCGATGACGGTTACGAAAACGGCTGATGTTGAGGGAACCCTCCAGCAGATCTATGCGCTTGCGGCCGCCGGATGCGACATTGTTCGATGCACCTGTAACGAATCTGAAGCGGCAGTCGGTTTGGCACAAATTGTTCCACGGTCACCAATTCCAGTCATTGCTGACATTCACCATCAATACAAGATGGCACTCGCTGCGTTGGAGGCGGGTGTGCACGGTCTTCGGTTGAATCCTGGCAATATCCGTCGGCCAGAACAGATCAAGGCGGTGGCATCGGAGTGTCGAGATCGTGGCGTCCCGATTCGTATTGGGGTGAACGCTGGGTCACTTGATCCTGATCTTTATGAGAAGTACGGCGGAGCGACACCGGAGGCGATGGTCGAGTCAGCCCAGCGTGAACTGGAGTATTTCGGCGAGGTTGATTTTGACCTCGTGAAAATATCGGTGAAGGCGTCAAGCGTTCCACTCATGGTTGAGGCGTATCGACAGCTCGCAGAGGTGACTGATCATCCGCTGCACCTTGGGGTCACCGAAGCAGGCCCTCCTCCCGCTGGATTAGTGAAAGCGACTGCCGGTATTTCGACACTTCTCTTGGAGGGGATTGGCGACACCATTAGGTACTCCTTGACCGCAGATCCTGTCGAAGAGGCGCGTGCTGGTCGTCAATTGCTTGAGGCCCTTGGGCTTCGCGAGCGAAAGAATGTTGACCTCATTGCCTGTCCATCTTGTGGTCGAGCTGAAATTGACGTCATCGAGGTTGCACAGAAGGCGATGGAGGCCTTTGGCGAGCGGCAACTTCCGCTTCAGGTGGCAGTGATGGGTTGTGTGGTGAACGGTCCGGGGGAGGCACGCGAGGCTGACCTCGGGATTGCCGCAGGCAACAAGCGTGGCCATTTGTTCGTGAAGGGCCGCAATGTTGCGGTTGTTCCGGAGGATGAAATGGTCGAAGCGCTGGTTGAGTGGGCTGAGTTCATTAGCGAACATGGCACCGAAGCAGCGATTGAGCGCGCGGATACTGAACGCGCTGAGAGAGAAGCAGCGAAGGACCGGTCGATGCTGCTCGATGAGCAGGGTGATGACGTCAATAACTCGACTGAGCGAATTGTTGAGATTGGGCGACGCCTTTCCGGCGACAATGCGTAGTTAGTTCTTGAGCTCAGCGATGGCTTCGGCTGTGGCGAGAACCCGACGTGCGTTATCAACATGCAGGTTCTCGATCATGCGCCCATCGACCGTGATCACCCCACGGCCCTCGCTCACTGCCTCATTGAATGCCTCGATCACCCGCTTGGAGTAATCGATGTCTGCCTCTGATGGAGCCCACACGTCGTTCGTAGGCTCGACTTGGGTGGGGTGGATGAGAGTTTTCCCGTCAAATCCGAAGGCTCGTCCTTGCTCTGCTTCGGCGAGGAACCCTTCAGCATTTTTCACATCGTTATAGACCCCGTCGAGGATGACTTTGTCGGCCTCGCGTGCACCGAGTAGAGCAGCGGCGAGGTGAGGGAGCAGCGGCGCACGGTCGGACTGCTGTTCGGCTCGAAGTTCTTTCACCAGGTCATTCGTTCCCATGACGAGCACATTGACGCGCGGGTGAGCTGCAATTGACCGAATATCAAAAATTGCAGTGGGGGTCTCCACCATTGCCCAAATTGTCATTTCTGCCGGAGCATTCGCTGAGCGAAGCTGTGCATCCACTTCGTTCAAGTGGTCAGTGGAGGTCACTTTGGGAATTACGACGGCGGCGGCACCCGAGGTCGCTGCCGCAGCGAGGTCGGCTGCCCCCCAGGGAGTATCGAGGCCATTACAACGAATAGTCAATTCACGTTTGCCATATTCCCCAGAAGATGCAGCCGCTACAGCGTTCACGCGGGCTGCATCTTTGGCATCAGGTGCGACGGCATCTTCCAAGTCGAAAATGATTGCATCAGCCGGAATCGTCTTTGCTTTTTCGAGGGCGCGTTCGTTTGCAGCCGGCATGTACAGCACAGATCGGCGTGGTCGAAGTGAGGTCATGTCAGGCTCCCAACTCGTACAGGGCGGCTAACTCTGGGTCGCTCGAAGCGAGTTGCTCTGCGAGACGAACAACCACCTGGCACTGCTTCACCGACGCATCGTCTTCCATTTTGCCGTCAAGCATGATGGCTCCTGTTCCATCACCCATTGCCTCAATAACGCGGCGGGCGTGGGCAACCTGTTCAGCGGACGGCGAGAAGACTTCTTTCGCTACTGCGATTTGGTCGGGGTGGAGACTCCACGCTCCAACACATCCGAGAAGGTAGGCGTTGCGGAACTGGTCTGCGCACGCAGTGGTATCACGAATATCGCCGAATGGACCGTAGTACGGCAGGATCCCTGCCATCACACAGGCATCGACCATACGAGCAATTGTGTAGTGCCACAGGTCTTGCTGGAAGGTAGACCGTTCTGCCTCAGGATTGTCAGGGTCGGGATCTGATCGAACAAGGTAATCAGGGTGTCCGCCACCGACTCGAGTGGTCTTCATCCGACGATTGGCCGCAAGGTCGGCTGGGCCGAGCGAAAGTCCTTGCATGCGAGGTGATGCCAAGCAGATTTCCTCAACATTTGCTACGCCGCGAGCGGTCTCAAGAATTGCGTGAAGCAAGATTGGTCGCGTGAGACCAGCCTCTGCTTCGAGTTGCGCAATGAGCCGATCGGCATAGTGAATGTCCTCGGCTCCCTCGACTTTCGGAAGGATGATGACATCTACTGCGTGCCCTGCTTCTAACACGGCTGCTCGAATGTCTGCGAGGCACCAAGGAGAGTCGAGGCTGTTGACTCGAGTCCACAACTGGGTTGATCCAAAATCGACATTCTTTGCGACATCGACGAGACCGGCACGGGCGGCATCTTTTTCTGCCATTGGAACACCGTCTTCTAGGTTGGCGACAAGCACGTCAACCTTGCCAACAAGTGATGGCACCTTGCTGCGCATCTTCTCGTTATTCGGAGGAAAGAAGTGCAACATTCGGCTCGGCCGAAATGGGATCTCACGGACGGGTTCGGGAGCGCCAACGGCGAGGGGGCGGAAGAAGTCTTTAGGTGAACGCACACCCAAACGCTACGTGCCAGAAGGGTCGTTTGAAAAACTGCGCAGCCAAGTTGGAAGTCGAGTCGGTCGACCATCTGGGGTCACGGCACCGTGAACGGTGACCGCGGTTGAGTGAACTGCGCCCTCAACGGTCAGTAGATACACCATCTGAAAGGTCGCTCGGGTGACTGGTCCCATTGCAACGTGTACGTCGACAACATCGTCAAACCTCAGCGGTTGGCGATATTGAACGCCTGCTTCGAGGACGGCCATGTCGACCCCCTCAGCTCGAATTTCGTGATAGGGGTGGCCGATGTGGCGCAGGTACTCAACACGTGCTTCCTCGAGATAGGGGAGATAGCGGCTGTGGTGGACGATTCCCATCGCATCGGTCTCAGCAAATCGCACACGAATGTGATGAGAGAAGTCATAAGCCGAGGCGTCAGTTGGTGGTTTGATGGACATTCTCACAACCCTCGACCGTATCGTGCTGGTGTGAGGAGTCGTGGACAATGACCCCAGCGGTGCAGTTGCTAGCCGAACGGAAGATCTCCTTTCGCCTGTGCGAATACGACCACGATCCCGCAAATTCGAACTTTGGTCTCGAAGCTGCGAACGAACTTGGGCTCGATCCAGATCAGGTGTTCAAAACGCTCATCGTTGTTGCAGGAGGCGATGAGATGTGTGCAATCGTGCCGGTCAGCGGGCAACTGTCATTGAAGGCGTTTGCCAATGCAGTGGGGGTGAAGCGCGTCGAGATGTGCCCACCAGAACGTGCTCAACGAGCCACCGGTTACCTCGTCGGTGGCATTTCTCCGATCGCCCAGCGACGTTCGCTGGTGACGGTCATCGACGAGACAGCGCAGTTGTACGACGAGGTATTTGTCAGCGGAGGCCGGCGCGGGCTCGATGTCGCAGTCGGGCCAGACGACCTCATGGTTGTGACTGGCGGAATGTTCGCAGATATCGCTACCCGTTGAGGCGAGCTCAATCAGATCCCAGATGGGTGACGGAGAGCAGCTTCGATGCGCGCAACTCTCGTGCGTGCCGGTGGATGAGATGCTCGCACACGTTGACGCCATCCGATGCTGCGTTGGCCACCACCGAAGGCGATCACACGGGTGAGTGCGGCGACAAGCTCACTTCCGTAGCCGAGTTGAACGCTCCGTTGATCAGCATCGAATTCTGATCGGTGTCCAACGATATTTCCAACCGCGTCACTGGCGTAGAGCACGCAAAGAAATGCCCACGACACGGCGGTGAGCACACCTGCGATCACCGCGCCGACTGCGGTCAGTGCTGATGAGTGCGCAACAAAGGTTTCTGTGGCGGCGCGGGCAACGTTTTTGACGGCGAACCCAATACGAGCGAGAGCGATGATTGGCAGGGAGTACCAATGGATCAGTGTGAGAGAAATCGTATGGAGACCGAGGTGGTGGGACAATTCGTGGGCGAAGACTCCTGCGAGCTCGCGTTGGTTGAGGTGCTGCAGAGAGAATGTGGTGGTGATCACCATGTGTCCGCCGCATGCGAAGGCGTTGAGTTCGTCGGCATCGATCACACGTAACACAAACCTGTTTGGGTCAATTCCTGCAGACGCACTTACCTGTTCCCAAATTGGTTGAGCAACAAGGTGTTCCTCGGGGGTGAGTGATCTGGCGCCGAGCACAGGGCTAAGCACCAGGGTCTGAGCAACGCGAAGAAACAGGCAACATGCTCCTAGCGTCCAGGCGATAGGAATCACCCAAAAGGACAGGGAGATTCCGACGATGTTGAGTGCGGCGTTGACCGGAATCCAGATAAGTCGCAGCGAAATCAATGAGAACGGCAGCACTACCGCGAGGGGCGTAAGTGCCGCAAATGACGATAGGTCAACCGTCCTGCGGTGAAGATGCCGTGGTGTGCGATCCACAGGTAAGAGGTTACGCATTGCGCTGAGAGGTTTCTCATCGCTTCATGTCAGGACAGAATGTAACGATGGCTGACGGTAACGCTTCAACTCCAGCAGTTCTCCCAGGTGCGGAGCCGCTCTCTCACGCGTCGGGTTCGACAACTGGGGTGCTTGTTCTTCATGGATTCACCGGTAACCCGTCATCGGTGAGGATTCTCGCTGAGGCTGCGGTCTTGCACGGGTTCGATGTAGAGATGCCGCTATTGCCGGGACATGGCACGACGGTCGAGGACATGATGACCACCGATTGGAATGACTGGTTTGGTGCAGCGCTTCACGCATTTGATGCTCTTGCCTCAAGATGCGAACGGGTAGTGGTTGCTGGCTTGTCAATGGGCGGCCTGTTGACCCTTTCGGTCGGTGGTGCTCGGCCGGTAGCAGGTCTCATCTGTGTCAACCCGGTTGCGCGAATGAGGTCTCCCGAAGAGGTTGAAATGGTCGAGGAACTCATCGAGGATGGAATGACGATTCTTCCTGGCATCGGCTCAGACATTGCTGATCCTGACGTCATCGAGACCGCCTACGAAGGCACACCCCTTGTACCGCTTCGTTCAATGTTCTTCGAAGGAGTTCGTCCTCGCTGCGAAAGTTGGGGGGACCTCACAGCTCCATTGCTGCTCTTCACCTCTGAGCAGGACCATGTTGTCGATCCGGCCGATAGTGCTCATCTCGCGTCAACCTATGGTGGGCCGGTCAACCATGTGTGGTTAACGAAGTCGTACCACGTTGCAACACAGGACTATGACAAAGAACTGATCGTTGAGCGCTCGCTTGCATTTATGTCGCAACTGACAGACTGATCTGCAACTGGTGAGTACTCTCGCAGCAATTCCATCACCTCCTTGGTCGAGTCTCTCGCTCGGCCCTATTGAGCTCCGCGCCTACGGCCTACTCATCGCCGTCGGTGTGATTTTGGCGGTCCGCCGGCTCGGTATTGGTCTTGACCAACTGCGGTCTGGTGCCGCCGAAGCTGCTCCATCGATTGGTATTTGGGGGGTTGGTGCAGGATTGATCGGCGCTCGTCTGTACCACGTTGTCACCGAGTGGGATCGCTTTGCGGACAATCTCACTGACATCCCGAAGGTGTGGCACGGAGGGTTAGGAATTCCCGGAGGAGTGCTCCTTGGCACAGTCGTCGGAGTTCTTCGGGCGCGCTCGTTTGGAATTTCTACCGCAGATACCTTGCATGCAGCTGCACCGGCAATCCCGCTCGCTCAAGCTGTTGGCCGATGGGGAAATTGGTTCAATCAGGAACTGTTCGGGCGGCCAACGTCGTTGCCGTGGGCCCTACAGATAGATGATGCTCACCTGCCTGCTTCATTTGAATCTGGCACCACATTCCACCCGACATTTCTGTACGAGAGCCTGTGGACGTTTTCGCTCAGTCTGTGTCTTGTGCGTCTCAGCGGATCACCTCGGCTTGTTGGCTCGAGGCTCTTCGCCCTATATGTCGCTGGATACGGACTTGGTCGTCTCTGGATCGAAGGGCTCCGCATTGATGACGCCTCGGTGCTTGGGGGTCTCCGCTGGAACCAATGGGTTGCGATTGCGGCGATCCTCGGGGGCGGTTTGTTCCTGCTCCTGACGTCCCCACCTCGCAGAACTGTCGAAGAACTCGATGCTCAACAGACCTCAGGGAACGACGAGCGGTAGCCTCAAGAGCGTGTCGGAACAACTAGATCGACGAGCAGTTGAGCGGGTGGCGAAACTTGCGCGACTCGAATTAACAGGCGAAGAACTCGACGAGGCGACGACCCGACTCGCTGGCATGTTGGCGCATTTTGCCGATATCGATGCGCTCAATCTTGATGATGTCGAGCCGATGACCCAGCCGTATGAACTTGTGAACGTGATGCGCGACGATGCTCCGCTCGACACCCTTGACCACGACGAGGTACTTGCGGCCGCACCAGATGCCTCTGACGGCCGATTTGGTGTACCGCCGATCCTGGGACTCGAACTGTGAGCGGGTTTCAAAATGCGCGGTCGATAGTCGAGGCGGTCTCAACGGGAGCAACGTCTGCTGTTGACGTTCTTTCCGAACATCTTGCTCGCATAGATGAGCGCGAGGCGGAAGTTCATGCGTTTAACCTCGTGCTCCGCGAGGAGGCTCTACAAGCAGCACAGCAGATTGATGATCGGATCGCGGCGGGCGAAGTGGTGGGCCCTCTGGCCGGAGTTCCAATTGCGTTGAAGGACAATCTCTGTACCCGAGGAATACCGACAACGTGTTCCTCCAAGATTCTTGATGGTTGGCGGCCCCCATACGACGCAACGGTGGTGTCTCGACTCGCGAGCTCGGGAGCGGTGTTCGTTGGCAAGACAAACCTTGACGAATTTGCAATGGGTTCAAGCACTGAGAACTCAGCATTCGGTCCAACGCGGAATCCTCTCGATACAAGTCGGGTGCCGGGCGGGTCATCAGGCGGATCAGCAGCTGCAGTTGCTGCCGGATTTGCGGCGATGTCGCTTGGCTCTGACACCGGTGGATCGATTCGTCAGCCAGCGGCGCTATGCGGCTTAGTGGGGGTCAAGCCCACATACGGGGCAGTGAGTCGACTTGGCCTGATCGCCTTCGCGTCAAGCCTTGATCAAATCGGGCCGTTTACTCATGATGTCGCTGATGCGGCATTGTTGCTTGAAAGCATTGCAGGGCATGACCCTGGTGATTCGACATCTATCCCGCAGCCATTTCCGTCGCTGAGCGAATCGCTCACTCGAGGTGTTGATGGAATGCGTATCGGTCGAATTGTTGACCTGCCTGCAGGTGCTGATGCGGAAGTCGTCGCCTCGGTGGATCGCGCGTTTGATGTGCTTGCAAGCGCGGGCGCAGAAATTGTCGATGTGTCAATCCCCGCCTTTACCTATGGACTAACGGCGTACTACCTCATAGCCCCAGCCGAGGCATCATCGAATCTTGCTCGCTATGACGGCGTTCGATTTGGCTCGCGAGTTGAGGCACCCGATACAAACTCGATGTATATGGCAACAAGAGGTGAAGGATTTGGACCCGAAGTAAAGCGCCGCATCATGCTCGGCACCTATGCACTGTCTGCCGGTTACTACGACGCGTACTACGGAAAAGCGTTGAAGGTTCGCCGCTTGATGGCCGAGGACTTTGCCAAGGTGTACCAGTCGGTTGATGCCTTGATTACTCCTGCCTCGCCGAGCGTCGCGTTCCCCTTCGGTTCGAAGACATCAGACCCACTTGCGATGTATCTCTGTGATACATACACGATTCCATCGAACCTCATCGGGCACCCGGCAATGAGTGTGCCGTTTGGCTCCGGTGAACAGGATCTGCCGATCGGCGTGCAGGTGCTTGCTCCTGAGATGGGCGAACCAACGATGTTTGCGGTTGCCGCAGAACTTGAACGCGCGGCGGGGGGTTCTCATGTCTGATGTAGGTATTTGGACCCATGATGGGTTCGAGATGGTGGTAGGTCTCGAAGTCCATGTTGAACTCGCGACCAATACGAAACTCTTCTCTGGTGCGCCGAACCGGTTTGGTGATGATCCAAACACAAATATTGACCCGGTGTCACTCGGACTACCTGGAGCGCTTCCGGTACTCAACCGACAGGCTGTCGAATTGGCAATGCGCATTGGGCTTGCCCTCAATTGCACAGTTCAGTCGTGCACCTTTGCTCGAAAGAACTACTTCTATCCAGATATGCCGAAGGCCTACCAAATCTCGCAATACGACCGTCCGTTGAATATTGACGGTCACCTTGAAATTGCAGATGGGATCGTGATTGGCATTGAGCGGGCACACCTTGAGGAGGACACCGGAAAGAGCACTCATATCGGTGGATCGGGTCGCATTCATGGCAGTGAAGGGTCAATGATCGACTTCAACCGCGCTGGGGTTCCACTTGTAGAAATCGTGAGTCGTCCCGACATCCGGTCACCAGAGCAGGCCCGTCAGTATGTGAATGAACTTCGGGCAATCCTTGTCGAGATTGGCGCATCCGATGCACGAATGGAAGAGGGTTCAATGCGCGTCGATGCGAATGTGAGCGTTCGACGGCCTGGCGAAGAGTTCGGCACGCGATGTGAAATCAAGAATGTGAACTCTGTTCGTTCGCTTGGACGTGCGATTGATTACGAGGCGCGCCGTCAGATCGCAATGATTTCTGATGGTGAGGCGATTCGTCAAGAAACCCGGCATTGGGATGAAGGCGATGGTCGCACCCACACCCTTCGCACAAAGGAAGATGCCGACGACTACAGGTACTTTCCGGATCCCGACCTGGTGCCACTCGACCCGGGTAACGAATGGATTGAGTCCGTTCGGGCAAATCTGCCGATGTTGCCAGCTGCCAGAAGGATTCGACTTGCGGAGATGACCGGACAATCGGCTGCTGCTGAGGCGATCGCAACCATTGTTGAACGTCGCCAAGACGACTACGTCATCGCCGTTGCTGAAATTGCTGGGGGAGCAGATCGCGTTCTCATCCATGTCAAAGAAGCGTTTTCGGAGCAAGGAAGCGAGCCCACTGTTCCGGCCGCTGATCTTGCCGCGTTAGTGGCGATGGAAGTTGCTGGTGAGCTCACCTCGACCCAGACCAAAACATTGCTCGGAGACCTCGTTGACCAGGGCGGTGGCGACCCAGCTGCGATGGCGGCTGCGAGAGGGTTCGAAGCGATGTATACTTCTGAACTTGATGGATTCGTCGATGCTGCGATCGCGGCGGATCCTGATGCTTGGGCGAAATTTTGTGCAGGTGATGGCAAGGCAATGGGCGCACTCGTTGGTCACGTCATGAAGGCATCACGCGGTCAGGCAGATGGCAAAGCCGTGACTGCGATGCTCAACGCTCGAAAGGGCTGAGCACTCCGAACGATGTCGCTAGAGGCCTGCAGCATTAGCGTGTAAGTATGAGCGATCGTCCATTAGAGACTTCTGTAGACATCAAACCACGTTCTCGTGACGTCACTGACGGCATTCAAAAAGCCGCCGCCCGTGCGATGTTGCGTGCTGTTGGTCTGACTGATGACGACTGGCAGAAACCACAGGTTGGCATTGCCTCGTCATGGAACGAGATCACTCCGTGCAACCTCAGCCTCCGTCGTCTCGCAGCGGCCGCAAAAGAGGGTGTGAAGAGTTCAGGTGGAATCGGACTTGAGTTTGGGACGATCACGGTTTCTGACGGCATTTCGATGGGTCATGAGGGGATGCGCGCATCGCTCGTGAGCCGTGAGATTATTTGCGACTCGGTTGAGGCGGTTGTGCACGCTGAGCGGCTCGATGGTGTCGTTGTACTCGGTGGCTGCGATAAGTCGATGCCAGGAATGATGATGTCGATCGCTCGCCTCGATCTCCCCGGAATCTTCGTTTATAACGGTTCAACATTGCCGGGCTACCTCAATGGCAAGGCACTCGATGTCACCAGCGTGTTCGAGGCGATTGGTGCATGTGCAGCTGGCACGATTACCGAAGAAGAGCTCCATGCGATCGAGTCGAATGCGTGTCCGGGTGAGGGAGCCTGCGGTGGAATGTTCACCGCGAACACGATGTCATCGATTGGCGAGGCTCTCGGTCTTAGCCTTCCAGGGTCGGCTTCACCTCCTGCTGTTGACCGTCGCCGTGAGGATGACGCTCGTCGTGCCGGTGAGGCTGTCATCAACATGTTGAGAATGGGCCTGCGCCCTCATGACATCTTGACGAAAGGGGCGTTCGAAAACGCAATTACTGTTGCGAACGCGCTCGGCGGTTCAACGAATGCGGTGCTTCACCTGTTGGCGATCGCGAATGAGGCGCGAGTCGATATTCAGCTTTCGGACTTCAACCGGATTGCTGCGCGAGTTCCTCACTTTGCGGATATGAAGCCCGGTGGCAAGTTCCACATGACAGATCTTGACCGGATTGGCGGTGTGCCAGTTGTGTTGAAGCACCTACTCGAAGAGGGCTTGCTCCACGGTGATGAAATGACGGTAACCGGTAAGACAATGGCGGAGAACCTCGCTGAAATTGACCCACCAGCACCGGACGGAACTGTCGTATATCCGATTTCTCAACCGATCAACTCAGAAGGTGGTCTCAACATTCTGACCGGCTCACTGGCGCCGTTGGGCTCGGTGGTGAAGGTGGCCGGCCTTACGGAAGAACAGCGAACCTTTGAGGGCCCGGCGCGTGTCTTCGATGGTGAAGATGGGGCAATGGCAGCGGTGATGGGTGGTGAAATCCAGCCGGGCACGGTGATCGTGATCCGCTACGAAGGTCCTAAGGGTGGTCCAGGTATGCGCGAGATGCTCGCAATTACGGGGGCTCTAAAGGGAGTCGGACGTGGTTCTGATTGTGCGCTGATCACAGATGGTCGATTCTCCGGTGGCACCTGGGGATTCTGTATCGGGCATGTAGCCCCTGAAGCGGTTGACGGTGGTCCGATCGCATTTGTTCAAGACGGCGACATCATCCGAATTGATGTCCCAACGCTCGGACTTGATCTTCTTGTCGATGAGGCAGAACTGGCCCGCCGTCGTGAGGGCTGGACACCGATTGAGCCCCGTTACACAACCGGGGTGTTGGGTAAGTACGCCCGCCTTGCGCAAGGTGCTGAAAAGGGAGCAATCACTAATCCGGTGTGATCTGGTTACCCCTCTGGCAGGCCACGATCAGGTCGTCGTGAGCGAGCGCGGGCGAAGGTTCGCCAGATATTCAAGAACGCTCCGTTGAAGACGGTGGCCACGACAACGAATGGCACTGCTGTACCACCACCAAATACGGTCCTTCGGAGCACCATCCCGAGAATGATCACCGTTGCCCACACAGTGAGCCCCGAAGCCACCGACTCGGGTGTCTTTCGCACATGTGGCAACGACCAAGCGACCAGAGTTGCGATGAGAAATGGGCTGACTGTTGTCAGATAACCAATGAACTGCGAACCACTGTTGTGTTCGTTCCTTCCGATGAGCACAAACGTCGCAATAAGTGCAATGTCGATGAAGATATAGGCGCGATGCGAGGTGTGTTCAGGATGCCGCAAAGGTTCCCAGCCCGCCCTTGAAGAACAACAATGGATCACCATCAGCACCGGCAAGTGATGCGACATCGCCGAGAACAAAGAGGTGGTCACCCATCTCGAATACCTCGTTAATGGTGCAGTCAATCCACGCAAGTGATCCGTCGATCACTGGTGAGCCGGTTGATTCGGAGTGCCATGCGAGCCCGTCGAAGCGTGAACCCTCGGCGGGTTTCGCAAATGTCCAGCACTCATCGGCTTGATGGTTGCCAAGTACGTTGACGCAGAAACTTCCGCTATTTTGAATTGCTTGCCATGTTGCGGACTCTTTTCCGGGAAGAAAGCCCACCATCGGGGGATCGAGGGAAACCGATGTGAATGAGCCGATAGTGAGGCCGATGGGCTCATCACCGTCCATCCCGGTGACGACGGTGACACCGGTGGGGAAATGTCCAAGGACGTTACGAAACTCTTTAGGGTCGATAGTGCTCACCTCTTCGACATTATGCGTTTGTCACAGCGTTGAAAGAGATGTGCAAGGTACGGTTCTCATGTGGCAACGGTGAGCGACACCAAGGCACAGATTCGATCAGAACTGCGAAGGTGGCGTCGAGGCCTGCCTGACGATGAACTCAAACGTCGTTCAGACGTAATTTGCGAAGCACTCATCGCTTTCTCGGTCAAGGTGAATCCATCAGTTGTGATGGTGTACGAACCGGTTCGAGGCGAGCCTCTTATGGATACGTTCCGATGCTGGTTAACAGCGAATGAGATCACCGTCGTGGTTCCCGAGCAAGAGCCCGACCCCCAGACGCCAGACCTTGTTGTTGTGCCTGGAGTCGCGTTCACTGCAGATGGCCAACGCCTCGGGCAGGGTGGGGGCTGGTATGACCGCTTTCTGCTTGGCATTGGCGCCCTGACGCAAACTATCGGCGTGTGCTTTTCAGAACAGATCAGAGGTGAACTTCCGAGCGAGGATCATGATGTGTCGGTCCACCACGTAATTTCCGGCTGAAGTCAAGTATTTACAACGAATTCAAGCACTCAAATGGGGAACAAAAGGGCGATGTCATCGCACGCATTTGCGTTCTGTGGCGCGGGCTGGCACACTGTAAGACGATGAAAACAGCACCGCGCGTGTTCCTCGATTTTGTAGTAGGCATCCGGTAGCGCACCGGAGCTTCCCCCGCGTGCGCACCGACCTCCCGACACCGGGGGGTCGTTCCGTTTTTCACTGCAGACACTTGATGACCACGACGACCGACCAGGAGAACCAATGAGCACAACATCTACTCGCATGACTGGGGCGCAAGCCCTGATCAAGGCGCTCGAGATGGAGCAGGTCGACACTATTTTCGGATTGCCCGGTGGGTGTATTTTGCCTGCGTACGACCCACTTCTTGAGTCGACAATTCGTCACGTTCTCGTGCGTCATGAACAAGGTGCTGGCCACATGGCGGAAGGCTATGCCCATGTCACCGGCCGCCCAGGCGTTGCGATGGTGACTTCAGGACCAGCGGCAACAAACCTGGTGACGCCTTTGATGGACGCCTATATGGATTCGATTCCGATGGTGGGCATCACAGGTCAGGTTGGTACCTCAGCCATTGGTTCTGATGCATTCCAAGAATGCGACACTGTTGGTATCACCCGGTCGTGCACGAAGCACAATGAGCTCGTGATGACAGCTGACGACCTTCCTCTGGCCGTCCGGCAAGCATTTCATCTCGCAACGACCGGCCGTCCGGGCCCAGTGTTGCTTGATATTCCAAAGGATGTTCTGCAGAACGAGATGACCTGGCATTGGCCAACCGACGACGAAGTGACGGACTCGCTTCCGGGTTATCGCCCGACGATGAAGGGCCACCCCTTGATGATCAAGGAAGCTGCCCGTGTGATTCTTGCTGCTAAGCGCCCCGTTCTCTACGTCGGGGGCGGAATGTTGAAGGCGCGTGCGGCTGAGATTTTGCGGGAACTCGCCGAACTGACGGGTATTAACGTCGTCACAACCCTGATGGCTCGCGGAGTCTTCCCAGACGACCACGATCTCTGTCTAGGAATGCCTGGTATGCATGGAACCATCGCAGCAACAACGGCGATGCAGCGCGCTGATTTGTTGATCGCTCTTGGGGCACGTTTCGATGACCGCATTACTGGTCGTCTCGATGGGTTCGCTCCCGAAGCAAAGATCATCCATGTTGACATTGACCCAGCCGAACAAGGCAAGGTCCGCCGACCCGATGTCTCAATCGTGGGTGATTGCCGCCTTGTGACAGAGGAGCTTGTGCAAGCGATTCGCGATCTCACCGCCTCGGGAGTTGCTCAGGCTGATATTGCCGAATGGAAGTCACGAATCTCTGGTTGGCAGGAAATTTTCCCGCTCACCTACGACGACGCAGCTCCCGGTGCGGCCTTGAAGCCGCAGTACTGCCTCGAAGAACTTCGTGCGGCATCAACCGATGACACGATCTTAGTGTCGGGAGTTGGTCAGCATCAGATGTGGGCATCGCTTCACTGGAAGTTCAACAAGCCGTACTCGTGGGTGAACTCTGGAGGATTGGGAACAATGGGTTTCTCAATCCCCGCAGCGATTGGGGCGAAGGCCGGTCGCCCAGATGCAACGGTGTGGGCAGTCGACGGCGATGGATGCTTCCAGATGACTGCCCAAGAACTTGTCACCGCAACCGTTGAGCGAATTCCCATCAAGGTTGCCCTATTGAACAATTCGTACCTCGGCATGGTTCGTCAATGGCAAGAGATGTTCTACGACGAGCGTTATTCGGAGGTGTACCTCTCAACTGACACACCTGACTATGTGAAATGGGCGGAGTCGATGGGTTGCGTCGGAATTCGGGTCGAAAGTCCAGAAGAGGTTGGTCCGGCGATCGAGAAAGCAAACTCGATTAACGACCGTTCAGTTGTGGTTGAATTCCGCACTGATGCTGACGAGAAGGTGTTCCCGATGGTCCCTGCTGGTGTGAGCAACGACGAAGTGCTCGTCCACCCGTCACAAGAGCAGTACCGGGCACAACTCGGCTGAGTAGAGCGAAGAGAACTGGAGAACACGATATGACTGCGTTTAATCCGCACGGCAAATCGCTCAACCACGGGATCTTGTCGGTGCTGGTGCAGAATCGTCCGGGTGTGCTTGCACGAGTAGCGAGCCTGTTTGCTCGACGCGGCTACAACATCTTTTCGCTTGCAGTTGCACCGGCCGAAGATGAGTCGCAGAGTCGTATCACGATGGTCGTCGACCTTGAATCGGCTCCGCTCGACCAGATGGTGAAGCAACTTTTCAAGTTGGTCGACGTGGTTAAGATTTCCGAGCTTGACCCGCGGCGATCAATTGAACGCGAGTTGTTGCTTGCGACTGTTGAAGCCGATACCGATCAGCGGTCTGAAATTGTTGAGCTAGTGAAGATTTTCGAGGCGAAAATTCTCGCCGTGGGATCAGATGCAGTGACAATGAGCCTTGAGGGTCATCCCGACAAATTGGATGATTTTGAGGAACTGCTCGATTCTTATGCCATCGTTGAGCTGCAGCGGACGGGTCGAGTGGCCCTTCCGAAGCTCGATCGGGCAACACGACTGCGTGCTGCCAACCCCAACCAGAAAGGACAGGTGAGCTGAGATGGCCGCCAATGTGTATTACGAGGCCGATTGTGACGGCTCCCTCATCCGGAACCGAAAGGTTGCCGTCATTGGCTATGGCTCTCAGGGTCACGCCCATGCGCTCAACCTGAAGGAGTCTGGTGTCGAAGTGTGTATTGGTCTTCGTGAAGGATCAAGCTCAACCAAGAAGGCTGAGCAGGCAGGGTTGACAGTGAAGTCGGTTGCCGATGCAGCCGCCTGGGCTGATGTGATCATGATTCTTGCCCCCGATACCGAGCAAAAGAAGATTTTCGACGAGCACATTGCAGCAAACCTCAAGGCTGGTGACGCGATCGCATTTGCTCATGGATTCAACGTTCGTTTCGGACGCATCTCGGCCCCAGAGGGTGTTGATTGCATCATGATCGCCCCGAAGGGACCTGGACACCTCGTACGTCGTACCTACACCGAGGGCGGTGGCGTTCCTGCTCTCATCGCTGTTGAGCAGGATGCAACTGGTCAGGCAAAAGAGATTGCACTGTCGTACGCAGACGCAATTGGTGGAGCACGCGCTGGTGTGATCGAGACCACCTTCACTGAGGAAACCGAGACGGACCTCTTTGGTGAGCAGGTTGTCCTATGTGGTGGACTAACTCGACTGGTTCAGGCTGGTTTCGAAACGCTCGTCGAGGCAGGGTACGCACCTGAGATGGCGTATTTCGAATGTCTTCACGAGGTGAAGCTGATCGTCGACCTGATGTACGAAGAGGGAATCGCGGGTATGCGGTACTCGATTTCAGACACCGCCGAATATGGCGACCTCACACGTGGTCCTCGTATTGTTACCGATGCGACGAAGGCCGAGATGAAAAAGGTGCTGTCGGAGATCCAGTCAGGTCAGTTCGCTGAGGAATGGGTGAACGAGAGCGAGTCAGGTCGCGCAAATTACCACCGCATGCAAGAAGAGGGTCGCGCCCACCCGATTGAGGTCGTTGGCGGAAACCTTCGGGCGATGATGCCGTGGATCTCTGCTGGTAAGCAAAAGGTTGCTGAAGCATCAGGTGGCGATAGCTGAGCAGTTTGATCTCATTCATTGTTGTGCAGCCTTGAGCGCTGCACAACCAGACCTTGTTGAGCAGCCGGGCCGATTGGCCCGGCTGTTTACTTTCCCAGGCCATATTCTAAATATGACCTTGCAAGTCGGGTTTTAACGGCGTAGTCTCTCCCACCATGTCTGATAACGCAAAGAAACTCGGTTTTGACACTCGCCAGATTCATGTTGGGGGAGACCCAGACCCGGCGACAGGTGCCCGCGCCGTACCGATCTATCAAACAACGTCCTACGAGTTTCGCGACACTGAGCATGCAGCCAACCTGTTTGCACTTGCCGAGGTCGGGAACATCTACACCCGCATTATGAACCCGACGCAGGCAGCACTTGAGGCTCGGCTCAATGACCTCGAGGGCGGATGCACGACAGCGATCGGAATTCCAGGTGCGCTTGCGACTGCATCTGGGCAGGCAGCCGAAACCCTTGCAATTCTCACCGTGGTTGAAGCGGGACATCACATCGTCGCCTCACCATCGCTGTACGGAGGTTCGTACAACCTGTTGCACTACACCCTCCCGAAAATGGGTATCGACGTCACCTTTGTCGACGATCCGCACAATCTCGACCAATGGCGCGCCGCTGTTCGTGATAACACCCGGTTGTTCTATGGCGAGGTATTGCCAAACCCGAAGAATGACATGTTCGACATCGAAGGTGTCTCGGGGGTTGCACACGCTGAAGGAATTCCGCTGATGGTGGATAACACCGTTGCGACTCCGTACCTCGTTCGTCCGTTGGAATGGGGTGCCGACATCGTTGTGCACTCGCTGACCAAGTTCATGGGCGGCCACGGAACGTCAGTTGCCGGTGGAATTGTCGATGGCGGAACATTCGACTACGCGGCCTCAGGCCGGTTCTCGAACTTCACTGAGCCCGACCCGAGTTATCACGGCCTTGCGTATTTCCCGGCACTCGGCCACGGAGCAATGATCCTCAAAGCTCGTGTTCAGATGCTTCGTGACCTTGGTATGGCGATTTCACCGTTCAATGCGTTCATGATCCTGCAGGGAATGGAGACGCTGAGCCTTCGTATGGAACGACACTTCTCGAATGCCCAAGTGGTCGCTGAGTTCCTTGATGCTCACCCGCAAGTTGAGTCGGTGAATTACGCCGGACTTGCATCGAGCGAATGGAACGAGCGTGCGACTCGCTTGGGTGGGGGTCGCGGCTATGGGTCGGTTCTTGCCTTCGAGATCAAGGGTGGTCTTGAGGCTGGCAAGAAGTTTGTTGAGGGCCTTGATTTGCACAGCCATGTTGCAAACATCGGAGATGCGCGAAGCCTGGTGATTCATCCGGCAAGCACAACCCATTCGCAGCTCAGCCCCGAAGAGCAGGCCGCGAGCTCGGTGACCCCAGGTCTCATTCGGCTCTCTGTCGGGCTTGAGAGCATTGAGGACATCCTTGATGACCTGCGTGCTGGCTTTGCTGCTGCGTCGTAGTTGAGGCTCAGGCGGTCACTGGGTGCTCATCCCAGCGCGCCACATCCCTTCCTCAACCAACAGTTTGATCGCTGGATCGGGCTCCGACATTCGCTCGAGCGTCACACCAGAGATCGCTGCCGTGCATCGGTAGTCATGCGGGTAGGGGCCAACTACTGAGCCAGTATCGATGCCAACGTCGAACGTTTCGCCACTCATGGAGTACACGAGTGGAACGGTGCGCTCAATTCGGGCGCCGGTCACGATGGTGCCATCGACGCTCATGACGATGTCGCCTCCGGCTCCGAAGCCTCCGTCGTAGACAAAGTCAACGACGATGACGTGATGTCCGCTCATCAATGCCGTGCCGCTGATCGTCGTGATGTCATGGCCAAAACAGTTGTAGGTGAAGTGTGGACTGTTATCGCGCAGCCACATTGACCATCCCGACATGTTTCCGCCTTGGCAGGCGATAACTCCTTCGTCACCATCGCTGACGGTGATCTCGCCGGTGATCCGCCATGAGCAATTCTTCAGGTTGATCACCGATGATTCAGGCATTCTGACGTGCGAGGTCGAATAGGTCATCGAGGTTGCGCTTCCGAGTGAGTGAGGAACCGCAAGATCCCCATTGCGTGGTGACCCAGCGTCCCGGAGGGGATAGATGCCGAGACGACGAGCCTCGGTATCGAAGAGTTCCCTCAGCTCGGCTAGTCGTTCTGGGTGTTCTGCGGCAAGATCGACTGATTGTGAATAGTCGTTATTGACGTCGTACAGCTCCCATTTCTCGTCTGGGCCGTCAAATTCGTAGGCCTGCATTCTGATCCACGGCACACGACCGTGGAAGCATGAGGCAATCCAGCCGTCGTGGTACATCGCACGATTGCCGAGTATCTCGAAGTACTGAGTTGTGCGAGTGCTCTCGCCATCTGCGTCAAAGGTGTAGTTCATTGGGACACCGTCGAGACTCATCTGATCAATGCCGTTTACCTTGTCGGGTGGCGTAATGCCGGCAGCTGCATAAATCGTTGGAGCGATATCGACCACGTGATGAAATTGCGATCGCACACCACCGGCGTCGGAAATACTGTTGGGCCACGAGATTGCGAGACCGTTTCGGGTGCCACCGAAGTGTGAGGCAACTTGTTTCATCCATTGGAATGGTGAGTCAAGCGCCCACGCCCAACCAACGTTGAAATGGTTTTCGCAGCGAGCGGTTCCGAAGTCGTCAATGTGCTCTAGCAGCCATTCGGGATCCTCGTGCACGCCGTTCTGGAATGACGGAGCGCTCCACGCTCCATGGATCGTTCCTTCTGCTGAGGCACCGTTGTCGCCGGTGAGATAGATGATGAGCGTTTCAGTTCCGTGGCGTTCATCGAGTCTGCGCGTTGCATCGATCACTCGTCCGATGTGGTGATCGGTATGGGCGAGAAATCCCGCAAAGCACTCCATGAGTCGTGTAGCAACCGGGCGGTAACGCTCCGGGTAATCCTCCCATGCAGGGATTTGCTCAGGTCGTGGGGTGTTGATTGAAGCAGGAGGAATTACGCCGAGTTCAAGTTGACGGGCGTAAATCTCGTTGCGTAGCGAATCCCAGCCTGCGTCGAATTGACCGGCAAACCGGTCGATCCACTCGGGTGGTGCATGGTGCGGGGCGTGGACCGCCGGCGTGGAGAAGTAACAGAACCAGGGCCGATCAGGGGTTGATGCTCGTTGTCGTTCAAGCCATTCGATGGCGCGGTCGGCAAGGTCTTCGGTGAGGTGATACTCAGGTCGACCGACGTGGGGTGACACCGGGGTGGTTTGGTCGTAGACGGCAGGTTCCCATTGCGAGGCTTCCGCTCCGATGATGCCGTAGAACCGATCAAAGCCGAGACCGGTTGGCCAGCGGTCGAACGGACCTGACGGGCTCTGCTCCCACGACGGTGCGAGGTGCCATTTTCCGAAGCACGAGGTCGAATACCCAGACATGCGAAGGACTTCCGCCACTGACCCAGCTTCTCGAGGAATTGCAGAGTCGTAGCCTGGATACGAGTTTGCAATCTCGGTGATTCCACCCATATGTACCCGATGGTGCTGCCGGCCGGTGAGAAGTGCAGCGCGCGTCGGCGAGCACAACGCCGTGGTGTGGAACTGGTTATAGGTCAGCCCCTTATCTGCGACGCTCTGTAGTGCGGGTGACGGAACCGGTCCGCCGAATGTCGACATCGAACCAAATCCGACATCGTCGAGCATGATGAGCAGCACATTTGGGGCACCATCAGGTGCTGTGCGTTGGCTGAATGATGCAGGGGTTGAGTCAGAGAGCAGTCGTTCAATGTTGCCCTCAAACGGTTGCGAGGAATGCGGTAACTGCGTCATCGGATCACGACCCGAACGCTGGGTGGTCGAGTGCTCCGAAGGCGGCCAGCACGGTCTTGGACTCACCATCGATTGTCACATTGCCACTATTGATTGCTTCGGTAAGTGTTGTCGAGCCAGTGAGAAGAGCATCCCAGGTCGCCCGATTGCAGGACAGCGAATGTGAGGCAGTCGCGCCATCGGTTGGGCACAAAATATGGTTTCGGAAGTGGAGTCCGCAGCGTTCGTCGTCCACGTGAAGTGCGATATGGCAGTTGATCCCAGCCAGCTTCTCTGGCTCGACCATGACTCGCAGTACGCCTGCCGAAGTTGCGAGGTCCCAGCCAGAAACCTGCCGCCGTCCGAGTCGGTGTGTTCGGTGACGCAACATGTCGATTGAGCCCTCGACATCGAGTGCTTTGGTGATGCACCAATTTCTCACGTTCGCACTCGGTGTTCGCCGGGCCGCAGTACGAAGCGCGGTAGCGAGGAGCCTCCGATCCTCGTCGGTGGCATCATCATGATGAGCGAGTTGAGCAGCAAGGTAGAGCCCCCAGCGAAGGTCGTTGGAGATGGCCGTTGCACATCGTTCTCGAACCGCTTCTTGGCCACCCATTGCTTCTATGAGATGAGCTGCGTGGTCATGTGTGTTGAGAGGAAGGATGTTGGCCGGGTCGCCATCAAAGAACCCAAATAGGCCGTTTCGAATTTGTCGGGCATGGTGTTCTGCGATGCCGTAGTGCTGTTGGGTGAGCCAGTCGTCACCAAACAGCGGCGGCAGTTGAACACGGTGTGCAAGCTCAGCCGAGGTGGCGCCTCGGTTTGTCCATCGCACGGTTTGGTCCCATAAGAATTGGATCGAGTCGCGATAGGCGAGGAGCCGTGAGTCGATTTCGTCTGCTCCTGATAGCGGCGGCCCGTGAGTTGCAACCAAGTGGTCAGCGCCGAGTGCATGAAGGTGGTCAAGCCCGGTGAGCAAGACACGCGGATCTCGGTACTCCTCGCCGCGGATCGCGAACACGTTGAACAGCGCTGGCCACATGATGTTGTGCACCGCAACCCCCAGACTTGGTATCCATAGTGTCACCGAGTCGTCGGCGTCTGAGGGGGCAGGAGTCACTGCGATGGTGAGGCCTGCCACGTCGATCGTGGTGGCTTCAGCGAAGGTGTGGGTTGCTGGAATGTGGCCAGATGAATAGGGAGCATGCTCGGGCATGCGGTACGCCCGACCGAGTCCGACATTGACGTTGCCATCGGGGCCGTCGGCGGGAAGTTGCATCGCAAATTGCTCGACGAGTCCACGGCCATAGGCCGGCGCGATTTCGGTCGCGGACCGACGAAGGTTGCCCTCGATTCGTTCATGGCCCCAGATGGCCGCGACCGGCTCGGAATCAAGAATCGCCTGGGTCCCGCTGACGTAATGAAAGTGTGTGTAAATGACCGCAACGACAGGCGCGTCGCTAACTGTCCGTAGTTCGATGAGGGCGTCGCGCATCTCTTCGATCGATTCGCCCGTGTCGATCGCGATGATGCCGCCTGGAGCGGTGATAAAGGTCTGATTCGATAAGCCATTGCCAACAAGGCACCACACGCCATCACTCACCTGATGCAGCGTTCGCGCCAGGCGAGCGCTGTGTTCGACCAGGGACGCATGGGCGACCTGGCCGCGCAGGTCGGTTGTCGTCATCGAGTCGTCATCGAGTAATCCTCGTGTATCCCCCATGAGTGAATAGTACGGGGTAGAGAATCTGCCGCCGTGCTCGGCCTATTCGTCATCGTTGTTGAGGTCGCGAAGGAACTCTTCAAGCTCAGCACCGAGATCATCGGCGCTTGGGATGACCGATTCGGCCCTTCGATCAAATTCGCGTTCAAGCATGGTCACGTACATTGCGAGTTGAGGATCTGTCGCAACGAGTTCGTCGTGCAGCATTCGAGCCTGGTTGACATCGTTGCTGAGATCTCTGCCAGGCCCGACTCCGAGCACATGCGAAAGATGCGTTTGCAGCGAGCGAATTGCGAGCGGGTGACTTGTATTCGAGAGGTAATGGGGGATACCAACTCGAAGGGAAATCGATGGAATTCCTGATGCCTCAAGTGTCGGGTGTAACACGCCAACCACGCCGGTGACGCCTTGATACGACGGTGTGCTGAGTCCGAGACGTTGTGCAAGGTCACGATTGGTCGAGCTTCCGGTGACCATTGGTGAACGTGAATGTGGCACCTGCTCCGCACCAGCTCCAACTGTGACAACGAGTGAACACCCCAAGGTGTGGCAGGTCGAGACAATGGCGTCGCAATACGTTCTCCACGACAGATGTGGCTCGACGCCAAGTAACAGCACGACATCGCGAGAAGCATCATCGTGACGCCAAATATCGATACGATTTTGAGGCCACCTGATCGTTCGTATATGGCCCTCAATCATCTCAACCTGTGGACGCTCAATCGTGAAGTCGTAGAGAGGGTCTGGCTCGATTTCTCCGACCGTGACGCGGTGCTCTTCATCGAAGAGCGCTTCGATTGCAGCGCTTGCCGCACCAGCCATGTCGAACCAGCCCTCAAGTGCAACAACCATCACCGGGTTCCGCAATGGAAGGACGGATTCGGCGTCGAGCGTGAGAATTTCCTCGACGGTTGGCGTGAAGTCATCTGTCACTTGACGAGATGCTCCATGACGTAGTCAATACAGGCGGTGAGCCGCTCAATGTCTGCTGGATCAATTGCTGGGAACATCCCGACTCGGAGCTGGTTGCGGCCAAGTTTGCGGTAACTGTCGGTGTCAACAATCCCGTTCGCCCGAAGCGCGGTGCTAATCGAAGTGGCTTCGATGCTGTCATCAATGTCAATTGTTGCGACAACGTTGGAGCGCTTGGTGGGATCAGCGACGAACGGCGTTGCGAGCGGGTTCGCCTCGGCCCACCCGTACATGGTTGCGGCGGAGGTGGCAACTCGATCGGCAGCCCATGACGCTCCACCGTTGCTGAGCATCCATTCAATTTGAGAGTTGAACATGATGAGCGTTGCGAGAGCTGGGGTGTTATACGTCTGATTGAGTCGACTATTCGACAGTGCAATACCAAGGTCGAGGGCCGCGGGCCGCCAACGGTCACTTGCGGCAATGCGCTCAATTCGTTCGGTTGCAGCCGGCGAGCAGGCAGCAATCCAGAGACCGCCATCTGCAGCGAAACTCTTCTGTGGAGCAAAGTAATAGACGTCAACTTCTGATGGATTCCATGTGATGCCACCAGCCGCGCTGGTGGCATCAACTGCGACGAGAGCGCTGCTGTCGATTCCTTGTGGGCGCGTCAACATCATCGCCACACCGGTTGAGGTTTCGTTATGAGTAAATGCGTAGAGGTCAATTCCCTGTTCTGCCACCGCCGTCGGGTGATCACCTGGCTCACAACTGATCACTGAAGGCTGGCCGAGATGTGGCGCGGCGGCTGAGGCGTCAGCAAATTTTGACGAGAACTCGCCAAATACGAGATGTTGGCTTCGTGATTCGATGAGGCCAAAGGTGGCGGCGTCCCAAAACATGGTCGACCCACCGTTACCGAGGACGATTTCCCATCCGTCGGGAAGACCAAAAAGTTCAGTTAGTCCGGAACGCACCGAACCGACCAAGTTTTTTACTGGTGCTTGACGGTGTGAGGTGCCCATGATCGATGTGGCGGCATCGCTGATGGCTGAGATTTGCTCCAGCCTGACCTTAGAAGGCCCACAGCCGAAACGGCCGTCTTCGGGGAGCATGTTGTTGGGGATGGTGATAGCGGAGGGTTCCACACCTCAAGGATGGCAGGCAGCCAGCGCGACTACTACGCCGTGGGCGAGAACATTTCATTTATGAAAGCGATGTTGGCGGGGTGAAGTGCTGTAAATGCTGGCAGAGTATGGGTGTGAATCGAGTGTCATCCCGTCTTGCATCTATTGCTCCTTCTGCAACCCTTGCCGTCGACTCGAAAGCGAAGGCGTTGAAAGCGCAAGGAGAGAACGTCATCGGTTTTGGTGCCGGTGAGCCGGATTTTCCTACACCGGCCCACATCGTTGATGCCGCCGCTGCAGCCTGCCACGAGGTGAAGAACCACCGATATTCACCAGCAGGTGGCCTTCCTGAACTGCGCGAGGCGATTGCCGCAAAGACCATGCGCGATTCATCGTTCGAGATTTCCTCTGACCAAGTTCTCGTAACAAACGGTGGCAAGCACGCCGTTTACACCGCATTTGCTGCACTATGTGATCCGGGTGATGAAGTGATCTGTCCTGCGCCGTACTGGACGACGTACCCCGAGGCAATCGTGCTCGCTGGCGGAGTTCCTGTCGTCATCGAAACCGATGACGCTGCCGGGTTCAAAGTCACCGTCGACCAGCTGGAGGCAGTGCGTACCCCTCGCACGAAAGTATTGCTCTTTGTGAGCCCCGATAACCCTTCTGGCGCGGTATACACCCCTGACGAGATCGCGGAAATCGGTCGCTGGGCTGTTGAGCATGGTGTGTGGGTGCTGACTGATGAGATTTACGAACACCTCGTCTATGGCGATAACGAGTTCGCTTCCATGCCAACGCTGGTCCCCGAAGTCGCAAATCAATGTGTCGTCGTTAACGGTGTCGCAAAGACGTACGCAATGACAGGCTGGCGTGTTGGCTGGATGGTTGGGCCCACTGATGTCATCAAGGCCGCCACGAACTTCCAGTCGCATGCAACGTCAAACGTTGCGAACGTTGCTCAGCAGGCAGCCCTCGCCGCGGTAGCTGGTCCGTTAGATGACGTTGCGATGATGAGAGCGGCCTTTGAACGTCGTGGAACCGAGATGCACCGCCTGCTCAGGGCAATCCCAGGAGTGACCTGTATTGAGCCACAGGGGGCGTTTTACTGCTTTCCTAATGTGACTGGTCTGCTCGGCCGGCCGCTCGGGGGTGCGGTTGCGAATACCACGCTTGAACTCGCCGATCTTGTGCTGACCGAAGCAAAGGTTGCATTCGTCCCGGGTGAAGCCTTTGGTGCTCCTGGCTACGCGCGCTTTTCCTTCGCGCTCGGTGATGACGACATTGCTGAGGGGATCTCTCGCATTGCCGACCTAGCTGCTCGCTGACTTCACTTCGTTCATCTCATTCGGACTAGCGTTCGAAGTGGGGAAAGGAGTGTCATGGCAGAGCATGAACTCGTTATTCGTAACGGCACGGTCATTGACGGAACTGGCGCAGATCGAGCGATTGGTGACGTCGCGGTCTCCAATGGTGTGATCACCGAAGTTGGATCAGTATCTGGGTCGGGAAAGCGTGAAATTGACGCTGAGGGTCATCTGGTTACTCCGGGTTTTGTTGACATCCATACCCATTACGACGGTCAAGCAACCTGGGACTCTGCTCTTGCCCCGTCAAGTTGGCATGGGGTAACGACGGTCGTAATGGGGAACTGTGGCGTGGGATTTGCTCCGGTCCATGAGCACAACCGTGAGCGACTGATTCAGTTGATGGAAGGTGTTGAGGACATCCCAGGCACAGCCCTGCATGAGGGTCTTTCATGGAATTGGTCAAGTTTCCCTGAGTATCTAGATGAACTTGAGCGCCGTCCCCGCGATATTGATCTAGGTACACAGTTGCCCCACGGGGCGCTTCGACTGCATGTGATGGGAGAGCGAGGAGCGACTCAAGAACCGGCCACTCCAGATGACATCGCAGAAATGGCTCGACTCGCCCGCGAAGCGGTTGAGGCTGGTGCGCTCGGGTTCTCGACAAGTCGAACCTTGAACCACCGTACGAGCCTTGGTGAGCCGACTCCGACATTGCGCGCAGAGGCTGATGAACTCGTCGGAATCGCGAAGGCCCTAGGCAAGGCAAAGAAAGGTGTGTTGCAGGCGGTCACGGACTTTATCGATCGTGACGCCGAACTGGACCTCTTTGAACGAATGGCTGCTGAGTCAGGACGCCCAATCTCTGTGTCGATCGCACAGGGGGCGAAGTCTGGTGATGACTGGAGGGTGGAACTTCAGCGTTTCGCTGATGCCTCAGCACGAGGCGTACAGATGCGTGGCCAGGTAGGGGCTCGCGCAGTCGGCCTGATGCTCGGGCTCGAAGCAACCCTTCATCCATTCATGTTCTCTGAGCCGTACAAGGCAATTGCTGATCGTCCACTCGCTGAACGTGTGGCCGTGATGAAAGATCCCGAACTCCGCCGCAAGATTATTGATGGTGCGCGGGTTGATGACACCTCGCTCGGAAGCCGTGCAATTCATCGATATCGGTTCATTTTCCAACTCGGTAACCCGCCAAATTACGAACCAGATCCGTCAACATCAGTAGAAGCGATTGCCCGGCGCGAGGGCCGTGAGCCGCTTGAACTGCTCTACGACTGGATGCTGGAGCAGGATGGGCACGCATTGCTGTACCAGCCGATCCTGAACTGGTTTGGAGAGAACCTTGACGCGGTTGGCGAGATGCTGTTGCACCCAGCGACGGTCCCCGGTCTCTCTGATGGTGGTGCGCACGTCGGAACGATTTGCGATGTGAGTTTCCCGACGACATTGCTGCAATGGTGGGGGCGTGATCGCCCAACTGGCCGAATTCCTGTAGAGACGCTGATCGCGAAACAGTGCCGTATGACGGCGGAAACCGTTGGGCTCACTGATCGCGGTGTGATCGGTGTCGGTCGACGGGCCGATCTCAACATCATCGATTTCGATGGACTTCAACTGCATGCGCCCGAGATGGCCTACGACCTACCTGCGGGCGGCAAGCGCATGTTGCAACGGGCTGATGGCTACCGTCACACTTTTGTTGCCGGCGTTGAAATCATGGCTGATGGCGAGTCAACCGGAGCGACGCCTGGACGTCTTGTGCGGGGTGGACGGTGACGTTCCCATTTCCGGTGATCAGCGCTGACTCGCATATCACCGAGCCGCCCGACTGTTACACGGCGCATATTGACCCGGCCTGGCGTGATCGTGCCCCGCATATGGTGAGTGATGAGCAACGTGGTGACATGTTTGTGATCCCTGGGATGTCACGGCCTATTGCGATGGGGTTGGTGGCGGCAGCCGGCAAGCCATCTGAAGAGTTAACGGTGTCTGGTGTTTCGTTTGATGAGTTGCATCGCTCCGGCTGGGATGCGAACTATCGAATCGCAGATCAGCAGCGCGATGGTGTGGCGGCAGAGGTGATCTATCCGACGGTTGGAATGATGATCTGCAATCATCCAGATGCTGACTTCAAGCACGCCACCTTTGCCGCGTACAACCGGTGGATTTCGGACTACTGCTCTGTTGCCCCTGACCGTTTACTGGGTTGCGGGCAGACTGCTCTTCGAAGCGTTGAGGAGGGCATCGCTGACCTTCAACGAATCTCAGATCTGGGGCTACGCGGAGTGATGATGCCGGGTGAGCCGGCAACGTGGGCTGAAGATGGTTCTGGCGACTATGACGATCCGATGTGGGATTCGTTCTGGGAGGCAGCCATTGACCTTGGCCTTCCGCTGAGTTTTCATATTCTCACCTCGCGAGCGAGTGCCTTCGAAAGTCGGCCGCGTGGCCCTCGCATTAATGGCTTTCTTGCAATCATTCGTGGAATTCAAGACATCATGGGAACACTCATTTATGGTGGGGTGTTTGAACGTCACCCCAACTTGAGGGTGGTGTGTGTTGAGGCTGACGCCGGCTGGGTCCCGCATTACATGTATCGCATGGACCACGCATGGAAACGGCATCGCAATTGGATGGCTCCCGGTGTCGAGCTGCAGCGGTTGCCGTCGGAGTATTTCGCGGAGCACATCTACACCACATTTCAGGATGATTGGACGGCATTTCGAGTTGCCGAGCAGATGAATTGGCGGCGTTTGATGTGGGCGAATGATTTTCCACACAGCGATTCGACTTGGCCTTGGTCGCAGGAGATGCTGACCGAGCACACTGCACATCTCACCGATGAGATGACTCAGGCAATTTTGTCTGGGAATGCTGCCGACCTGTACGGCATTGATGTTGCAGCGCTGCCAGTTGTGTGATCGCGCAGAGCGGGTCGAGAATCGTTCAACGACGATGACTAAAGCCGCAGCGATAACAACCAATACAACGGGAACGATGACGTCACCTTCGGGTGCAGCAAGTTCGGTAGTCGACGTGCCGCTTGGCCACGGCCACAGCACTCGGACTGATCCCAGCATGAGACCCACCATTGCTGCAATCACAAGGTCGTGATAATTCGTAAGTAACCAGTTCAGCAAGGTGGAGAATCCTGCAAGGCCGAGAATGCAGCCGATTCCGGTTGCGGCGAGAACAGCAAGGTTTCGATCGTTTACCGCTCCGATGATTTCGGTGTACATCCCGATCATGACGAGGATGAACGATCCGGAGATCCCGGGCAAGATCATTGCGCAGATGGCAAGGGCGCCAGCGAGAACAAATACCCAGATCGGGCGTGTCACGATCTCAGGGCCAATTGTGTGTGTGTCAGATCGCAGTCCGAGAAGAAAGAACAGGGCCGCGCCAACGCAGATTGCGATCACGCCGTGAACCGAGGTGCGCTCTTTGATGAGTTTCCAGGCGATCACGATTGATCCTGTGACGAGGCCCATAAAGACGGCGGAAGTTCGAACTGCTTGTTCGTCGAGTAGCTGTTCGATGATGGCTGAGAGGGCTGCGATCGCAATGAGAATTCCGGCGAGAAGCGAGAGCAACCATGTCCATTCAACCGAGCGGGCCTTTGAGATGGCGCCGGCGCCATCACGAGCAAGTGTCGAACGCAATGCTGATGCTCCGCGATGAATGTTGTCGATGAGTCGCTCGTAAATCCCTAGTACGAGAGCGACTGTTCCGCCTGAGACTCCGGGCACGATGTCCGCCGATCCCATGGCAAAGCCACGGGCAACTTGGCTGGCAATTGCGGTGAGGGGCACGAATCGAAAGGTTAACTTGCGGCCATTTGCGGCACGAGGACATCAAGCAATGTTGCATCTTGTGAACCGTGAGCAATTGTCGCTTCTGCCACAGGGGGAAGAGCGATCGAGTCCCCACTTGTTAAGTGGTAGGAGGCGCCACCGATGGCTGTGACATCAATGTCGCCATCCATGACAAAGATGAATCGGAATTCAAATGGGCTGAGTTCACAGACGCGGGACTGTTGTGACGTTCTGACTCTTCTGACTTCGACGATGCCGTTGGTGGCAGCACCAATCCCGCTGTCATCGCTCGAGAAACCGGGGTGATCCCAACCCTCTGAGAAATCACCGGGAGTCGAGAAGACGAATTGCTGTCCTCCCCAAGCGTGATCACCGTAGACCCCATTTGGAAGAGCCATCTCGTGATCGAAATTGGTGAGGTGGTCGGCGGGGCAGCCGATTTCAATAATGTCGAATCCGGGCGATGTTGCCAGCACCCGGTGGCGGATACCAGGTGGTTGCAACACGATGTCACCCGGGTTCATTCGGATCGTGTCGCCTTGGCCTTCATAGAGCACGTCAACCCAACCGGTTCGTACTGCAAGAAATTGAAATGTGACGTCGTGATAGTGCACATCGTCGGGGATATCTCCGCCGTTCGGCACGGCAATATGAGATGCAATGAAACGTCCGTCCCATCTGCCGGGAATGAGATCTCGGTACGTCATGGAGGCTCGACCGGTGTGACCAGCATCGGAAGCTTCTGCTCGACTGACAACAATTGGAGTACGTCGAAGGCGAATGATGGCACCATCTGTTGACTGCAACGTTGCCTCGTATGGGTCATCGGCTGGCCGAATCGTTAGGACATTCCAACCTTGCGCCCGATAGCGAGAGATTGCGTCTGGCAGATCGAGGACATCAAGTGTGTTGGATTGAGTCATATCAGTAATCAATGCCACGTTTCGCTCGAATGCCCTGAGCGTACGCATGCTTCACTTCGGTCATTTCTGTAACGGTGTCGGCCGTATCGATGAGGGCCTGTGGTGCGTCTCGGCCGGTGATGACGATGTTCACATTCTCAGGCCGCTTGCTGATGGCCGCCACTACCTCTTCGGTGTTGATCCATCCCCATGCGCAGAGGTACGTGAGCTCATCAAGAATCACTAGTTGATGTTGGCCTGCCGCAATAATCGCAGCGGCTTTGGCCCATCCCTCGCGAGCAATATTTCGATCATGGTCAAGATTGTCTGAATCCCATGTGAATCCGTCGCCAAACGAGTGCCATTCGACTCCGAGCTTGCGCCCCATTTTTTCTTCCCCGACTCGCCAATCACCGCTCTTGATGAACTGGCAGACGGCGACGTCCCAATCGACAGCAAGTCCACGAACCATCATCCCAAATGCTGAAGAGCTCTTCCCTTTTCCGTTTCCGGTGTTGAGGACTACGAGCGATGCTGCCGAACGAAGGCCGTCTGGTCGTGGGTCTTCTGTGAGGGGTTCTTCAGAGAGTCCAGCGTCGTTGGGGGGAATATTCGATTCAGACATGCCCTACCGAGCATAGGTGTATGAACGTCGGCCTGCCCTACGCATCTTGATTCGTGGTGAGTGTTGTGCGGCCTGTTATGTTCTCATTGTCACTTCGTGAGCGAAGTCCGGTGAGATTCCGGCGCTGTCCCGCAACGGTGGTTCTGGTGTGTTCCAGACGAGCCCGGTCGACCACGTAGTGCGCGATAACCACCCTCGAGGCACAGGGAGGCTCGCGGATCAGTTCGCTGGTCCAGGCCCAACTTGCGCTCCGTTTTTAGGAGACAACTTTGAAAAATCTTTTTCGAGCGACTTTGCTCGTTCCATTGGCCCTCGTGGCAACTTCGTGCGGCTCGTCTGAGGGTGAGACGTCGTTACAAGCCGTTGAGACAACAGTTGAGACGGCCAGCGAAGCGGTAACGAGTGGTATCGCGCCATCAAGTGACGACGTCTCGACTTCTGAAGAAGGAGATGGTGCGGCGACATCAACGGAGGTCGTTGAGATCGAAGCGTTGTTCCCCAAAGCGATCATTTCCTTGTCGCCCACCGCAACCGAAATGTTGTACGCCATTGGGGCCGGTGACCAGGTTCTCGCAGTCGATGATTTCTCGAATTTTCCAGCTGTTGCGGCTGACAAAATGCCTGGTATCAGTGGGTACGACCCGAATGTCGAAGCGATTATCGGTTTGGGGTCGGATCTGATCATTACCGATGGCACCAATCCTGACCTTCTCGATGCCCTCGATCGGGCGGGAATTCCTCATTGGGAGGGTCCGGCAGCGGTTGGTATCGGCGACACGTTTACACAAATTCGCGAACTTGGTGAGGCAACTGGTCATATTGATGAGGCTGAGGCTCTTGTCGCACAGCTGCAGGATGACCTTGAGGCCCTGCTTGACCGCATCGACAGCCTGCCTGCGATTGAGACGCCATTGACGTATTACCACGAACTAGATAACACCTACTATTCGGTCACAAGCGAGACCTTCATTGGCTCAACATATTCGTTGTTAGGGCTCCGCAACATTGCTGACTTGGCCGAAGACCAGTCGTACGGGTACCCGCAACTGTCCGCTGAATTCATTCTCGATAAAGATCCAGACATCATCTTTTTGGCATGCACCCTGTACTGCGGTGAAACACCCGAATCAGTATCTGCTCGACCGGGTTGGGACGTGCTCTCGGCAGTCGCAAACGGACATGTCGTGCCCCTCAACGATGACATTGCGTCACGATGGGGGCCTCGTACGGTTGAACACATGGCAGCGGTTGTTGGCGCTGTCGAGGCTGTCGTCGCAGCAGGCGAATCTGACTGACCAATGACTGAGCAACGGCGTGCAATCCCCGCAAAAGTGGCGTTGTCGGTGGTTATTCTCGTTGTCGTTGCATGCGCCGGGGCGATGACCGGTCCGGCGGGGCCAGATTGGTGGCGTATCCCGCTCGCCCTTGCTGAACGCATCCCTGGTCTTGGCGATGGTGGTCTCGGTATCTCCAGTGGTGTGACCGAACGCGAGTGGTCCATCATCTGGGATATTCGAATGCCGCGTGTGGTGTTAGCTGGAATTGTTGGAGCGACGTTGTCGCTTGGCGGAGCGAGTTATCAAGGTGTATTCCGAAACCCATTGGTCGATCCATATCTCCTCGGGGCAGCTGCAGGTGGCGGGCTAGGAGCAACGATCGTTATCACCACAATCGGGAGTGATCGTCTTGATTGGCTAGTTGACCCAGTGCCACTCATTGCGTTTTTGTTTGCCCTCGGAACAGTTGCGGTGACCTATCTGGTCGGTGCTTCATTCGGCGGAATGCGAACCTCGAGCACATTGGTGCTCGCCGGTGTAGCGATGGTGTCGCTCACGACCGCAATTCAGACGTTTATTCTCCAACGAAACTCCGATGTTGTCCGTGAGGTGTACAACTGGATTCTTGGTCGCCTCGCTACCGCATCGTGGAGCGATGTACTCCTAGTGTTGCCGTATGTTGTGCTGTCAACTGCCGTGTTGCTGTTCCACCGTCGCCATCTCGACGTGCTAAGGGTGGGCGATGAAGAGGCGGCGGCACTTGGTATTCCAGTTGGGAGAGTTCGACTTACTGTCGTCGTTGCAGCAACGCTCGGCACGGCAGCAGTTGTGGCAGTGAGTGGTCTTATCGGGTTTGTGGGTCTCGTCGTTCCTCACATGGTGAGGCTGATGGCTGGGTCGAGTTATCGAGTTGTGATGCCTCTTGTCGTCACGGTTGGAGGGGCGTTTCTCATACTCGCTGATATTCCTGGGCGGACGCTGTCGTCGCCTGCTGAAGTACCAATCGGTGTGGTCACAGCGTTCATCGGTGCACCGTTCTTCATCATCCTTCTTCGTACCCGTCAGGTCAGTCGATGAGTTCAGTCGAGTTTCAGCATCTCAACGTTGAGTACGCGCGGCGACCGGTGATCCGCGATTTCTCGATGGTTGTGCCCGCTGGCAGCTGGCTTGGATTGATCGGGCCAAATGGGGCCGGCAAGAGCACGCTCCTTCGTTCGGTAGCCGGTCTGGTGAAGTACTCAGGCGATGTCATTGTCGACGGGTCGTCGCTGTCGCTTCGGAGTCGTTCACGCCGAGCATCACTGGTTGCCTATGTGCCTCAAGAACCGGTCCTTCCCGATGAAATGACCGGCTGGGAGTACGTGCTGCTTGGTCGCACTCCTCACATCGGCTACTTCGGTCACCCAACCAAGAACGATCGTGCGATGGTTGATGACGTCATTGGTCGACTTGGCCTTGACGACATTGCAACTCGTCACTTGGGTGTGTTGAGCGGGGGTGAACGGCAGCGACTAGTCATTGCTCGCGCTCTCGCAACAGAGGCACCAATTCTGCTGTTAGACGAACCAACGAGCGCTCTCGATATCGGTCACCAGCAGCAGGCGTTTGAACTTGTTGAGCGTTTGCGCCGTGAGCACGGGTTGACGGTGATTTCAGCAATGCACGACCTCACCCTCGCGGGGATGTATAGCGATCGACTTGCCTTGTTGCATGAAGGGACAGTTGTGTCTCACGGTTCGGTTGAGGATGTGCTGTCAGCCGAAACATTGGCTGAGTTTTATGGGGTTCGTGTGACTGTTCATCGTGAGGCCGATGGCACGGTGGTTGTTATCCCACGTCGAGAACAACTCTGACACCGGCGCTTCAGGCAAACTTGACGCATGGCGGTCGATGGGCGACAAGTTGCGCGCGAGGTTGAAGGGTGTGTGAGTTCGCAGGTCCGACTGGTGCAGTGGCTTGAGGAGCAATCGCTGTTTGAATGCGGTCAGCCGAGTCTGCTACCTGGTTGGTCGATTGGTCACGTACTTACCCACATTGCTCGCAATGCTGATAGCTACGTGAATTTGCTGGAGGGTAAGCCTCAATATGTAAGCGTTGAGGCCCGCAACATAGATATTGAACGAGGTGCAGCACGTCCGTGGGCTGAACAGGTCGACGACATCCGTGAGTCCTGTGACCGCTTAGCAGTCGAGTTGAGTGCCCGAGCAACCGATGTGCCTTCTTGGAATGGAACCGCGACCTTGCTGAGCGGTGTCAATGTTCCGCGGACGGTGCTTCCTCTACTGCGGTGGCGAGAGGTGGAAGTCCATTGGGTTGACCTCGGATGCGGTCATCACCTTGAGCACCTTAACAGTCACTACTTGAGAAGTGACCTGAGGTTGTTGGAGATGTTGTGGAGAGCAAGAAGGCCGATCGGTATGACACCGCTGCATGCCGATATTTTGAAGATTCCACCACATGAGCGCCTCGGTTGGTTTCTTGGGCGTATTGAGGTCGATGGGGTTCCGCCGAGTGGACTCACCTGACTATGGAGCTGTCAATTTGACCGACTGAGCACCTGCACCGTGTTGACGAATGTGGTTAATTCGACAGACCTAGTGATGAGTTGAATCACGTCGCCGTACACACGTGCTTTCGCCTCACCAGTGTTGGCGGAGCTGAATTCGTTGAGCACTCGAGAGAGAGCGCTCCATTCGCTGGATGTGATATTCGCGAGTTGGAATCGAGGGTGCAGTTGGGGTTGTTCGACCACGTGAGTGAGTACAGAAATGGTGGTCTCCATGTTGATGAGTTCAGTGATGTCGTCGGGCGGTGTGTGATCAGCGGTAACAGCGTTGATGATGTCTGCGAGTTCTCGGCTCCCGCTGAGAGTGAGGGCGACGGTGCCTCCGATGACTGGCGCGGCGACGGTAGCGAGCGTTCCGGCAATCGAGAGTCCACTATCGAGACCAGCAAAAAAGTCTGAGCGGTGAAGCATGTCTGCGTCGTGGGCTGACCGTGCAGCTTCATCAAGTGTGCGACCGACGTCACTGATGTCGGCTAGTTGGCCGGAAAGCGTTTTTTCGAAATCAATGTTCTGGTGAATCGTCAGCTCGTCGATCGAACGTTCGATTCGCAGTTCTCGCAGATCATGTAACGCGAGTCCCAACGCAGTCTTTGACCGATGGTCACTCAATATGGCAGCGAGAAGGGCCGAGAGCTGTTCGCGAGTGCCAATATCGATTGGTCCGCGCGGTCCGTGCGCTCGAATGATCGGGAGATCAATCGTTGATGCAAGTTGATCAAGGTCGCTGATGAGAGCGGTCGCAGCCAGTCGAGTGCCGCCGACCGACAACTCGCCATGGCTGTCATGAATTGTTGTGAGATCCCGGAGTAATGGGCTCGCACCAGATAGGCCCATGCCGGCACACCCGGCGGCTTCAAGTGCGATCGGGCTGAGAAACGGATTGGTGACAAGATTGGCAAATCGGCTGTAGTCATCGAATATCGATTGCACGACGCTCGGGTGACCGGCTGAGGCGAGGAGGAGCGCATCGAGTGCGATGTGTTCAGCGACAGGATCGACACCACCGACCCGATCAACACTTGCCGGTGCCGTAAGCGTCAGGAGTGCAGATCGAAGAGCGCTGTCTCCAAGTTGCGGAGCGACCTCACCGAGCAGACGGGCAACGTGCTGATCGCTTTGGGCTCGGCGAGCAAATGCCTCAGCGAGTCTGGTCGTGCGATCGTGTGTCACGGCGGCAGCGAGTAAACCCGTCATTGCAGCAGACCGAGTAGAGACTGCTTGTTGGAGCAGCATCGCCCAATCCGAAGCGGGGTGACCAAGGTCGCTGTTCGCAAGGCCGAGGTCAATCTGGTTCTGGTCGATGTGAGCGGCGAGTGCCCTTGTCACATTCTCATTGATTCCGCCTTGGGCAATTCTGTTGGTGAGGGCAGCGAGTTCTTCTGGGTGGGTGCTGAATCGAAATGTTGGGGTTGTGACAGCGAGTTGATGCCCGAGGGTGGCAGATTCCCATCGGTGCCAGCCGTCAAAGGTCACGATGCGATCGATCGCAATGATCAGATCGTCGGTGATGACTCTGCGCAGCGATGTTGCAATCACTTGGGAAGAGTCACTCAGGGGTATCGATGTGTGGTCAAGATGCGTGAGAACATCGATCAGCATGGATCGAATAGTTGAGAGTCGCGCCGGGTCG
>Ga0075480_10000122_pt1 | contig 38933 bp, 38 predicted proteins | sample DEB08_DNA_7_FD_81590 | JGI IMG/M metagenome (GOLD analysis project Ga0075480, IMG submission 81590) | Aqueous microbial communities from the Delaware River and Bay under freshwater to marine salinity gradient to study organic matter... | ecosystem: Environmental > Aquatic > Marine > Coastal ... | reverse complement strand
TCAAATAGTTCTGGTTTTATAGACATTTTGTTGAATATTAAAAATGTCTATATTTATCTTCAATTTTTTTTTAATAATTTATGTAGAATTTTAAAAATAATAAATATCAGATATAGTATGAGTTCATGGGTTTTTTATATAATTAAAAATAATAATTGTACATATGCTGGTGTATCTCCAGATCCAGTACGAAGATTGAGGCAACATAATGGAGAGATAAAAGGTGGAGCAAAATATACAACATCAAAAGGACCAGGATGGAAACATATTTGTTTAGTAAAAGGCTTCCAAGATAAAATACAATCAATGCAATTTGAATGGGCTGTTAAACATGTACTACCTAGAGATGCAGGAGGACTAGTAAATAGAATATCAAAATTATATACAGTACTAAATAAAACACAATGGACATCTAAATCTCCATTGGCTAAAACAATACCTCTGGAGTTAGAGTGGCATATAGATATAATTCCAAATGAATATTCCTTACCAGAATATGTAATAGAAACTTTAAAAAAAGATTAACACGATATATCATTAATAAAAAAATCTTTCTCTCATAAATATATATAATGATTTGTGGAAGTACATGTGGTATAGCATTAATGTTTTTGATTGCAAATATATATGTTACTTTATCGAGTGATAGTAAATTAAAAATAAAAGAAAATTATTATAAAACACTATCTCGAAATGAAATTTTAAGATATGAAAATATAGTAAATGAACGTAGAAATATTTATTTTCAAGGATATGGACTAGGATTGATTATGTCTTTTATATTATTAGCTCTTAATTATAATAATAAAAATGGATTATCAAATAATAGTATGATGTGTGTTGTTGGTGCAGTAACTTTAACAGTAAACTATTTTTATTATATGTTAGCACCAAAATCTGATTATATGGTATTACATTTAAATAAGCGTGAACAGCGTGAAGAATGGCAAAAAATAAATAGATATATGCAAGTTAAATATCATGTAGGATTATTATTAGGTATAGTAGCTGCTATGTTATTTGCTAAGTCATGTAAATAAAATAATTGAACTAATTTTGATAATAATTTAATTTACATCTAAAATTAATTCTAGTTAAATTTGAATTAAGAAACTCACGATAAATAGAAAATCTTTTTTGTTGTTAAATTAGTTTTTGAACGCAGCTTTGCTGCATATGCCCCTTTGGGGCGTTCAAAAACTAGTATAATAATATCGATAAAATTTAGATTATGCATATATAGTTATCAGGTATATATACTACCAATAGCTATATAAGTGTATAGATTTAAAAAGAGATAATGTATAATATATAATATTATATATTATGACAGAAGAATTAATAGAAACATATATTCCAGATGATATTAGTATTAAAGAATTTTTTTCTCTCAATAAAAAAGATAAAATTAAGGTAATACAGTTAGGGTTACTATTTATAAAAGAAGGTACAAATAATATTCAATACTGGAATAATAGTGAATGGGAAGAAAAAATTATAAATATTGAAAATTTCTATAAAGAAAAATTAGAAGCTTCTGAAAATCAATTAAAAGATTATATTAAATTTAATGATGAAAATCAAAGTTGTTTAATTGATAATATAAAGAAAACTGAAAAAGAAATATATAAAAGTCAAATTGAAGAATTACATAATCGAAATGAAATTCTTACAAAAAAATTTACAGATTTACTTAGTGAAATGCATAATTTACAAACTAATTTAGATAATAAATATCAGGATAGAGATAATAATACTAGAACATTTTATGAAAAAAAATTAAGTGATATGCAACAACTTTTATATGAAACACAAAAAGATTGTGAAAATAAAATAAATAATAATATAATAAGAAATAATAATTCTACTATTAAAGGACAAGATGGTGAAGAATATGTATTTACGCAGTTAAATATGACATTTCCAAGAGCTGAAATTGAAGATACTCATAAAATTCCTGGTAGAGGAGATTTTATTTTAAAAGAAGAAGAATTTACTATGATGATAGAAACAAAAAATTATAGTAAAAATGTTCAAAAATCTGAAATAGATAAATTTTATCGTGATATAGATAATCCAGCTAATAATGATATACAATGTGCTGTATTTATTAGTTTAAATAGTGGTATATGTTCTAAAAATGATTTTGAATTTGAAATAAGAAATAAAATACCTATTCTTTTTATTCATAATCTTCAAAATAATTTTTTAGATTTACTTTTAGCAGTTAAATTTTTTAAATTAATTATAAATCAAGATACTATTGATCTTTCCTCTAAAGAAGTTCTTGATAATTTTAAAAACTTGGCAAGTACAATGAAACGTAATTTTAAAGCTCAAAAAACAAAATTAGAAAGATATTGTGCTGACCAAATGCAACTAATTATAGATCAAGAAGCTAATATTGTAAATTTATACCAAATAATAAAAGTTAAATTCTAAATAAATAATATAATGGTAAAATTTTCAAGAAAAAAGATAAGTTTAAAAAATAGCAAATATACTAGAAAAAATAATAGAATTAAAATACTTTCAAAAAAGGAATTTGCTAGTTATAATAAATTATCACCTTTTGAATTAAAAGATACTCTTATGAAATTAGCTAAAGGAAATAATCCTGATTTAATGTTAAATGCTGGTAGAGGAAATCCAAATTTTTTGAATTCTTTTTGTAGAGAATTATTTTCATTACAAAATACTTTATGTGTTAATTTAACTAACCCTTTTAAACATGATTTAGTAGTTTATCCATCTGCAGATGAAAAAAATTATGAATTAAAATTAAGAAAAGGTTGTGAAAATTGGCCTACTAAATATAGAGAATTTTTTCTAGATTATTTACAATATTTAAAAAAGGAAGCTATTAATAATAAACTTGATGTAAATTTAGTTTTTCATGATTTAATACTTTCAACATTAGGTTGTTTTTATCCTGTTCCAGCTCAAATTCAAAAACATGTTAATTTAGTAGCTGAAAATTTCATGTTTAATCTTGTATTAAATCGAAAACATGCAGTTAGTGATGATTTACCAGGAACTAAAATGAAACCTTCAGATTATGAATTTTTTGCTACAGAAGGTGCTGCTGCAGGTATTTTATATGTATTTAATACTTTAAAGGCTAATTATATTCTTAATCCTGGTGATCATATCGCAATTATTACTCCTATATTTAGTCCTTATCTTGAAATGCCTTTATTAGAAGATCCCCAAGGTTATGGATTAAAAATAATTAGATTAAAGGGTACTGCTGAAAATAATTATTCTTTAACTGATGAAGAAATAAATAAATTAAAAGATAAAAAAATTAAAGCACTTTTTATGGTTAATCCTACTAATCCAGGAGAATATTCATTATCTAGTGAAAATATAACTAAAATTGGTAAAATTGTAAATTCTGAACGTAAAGATTTAGTTGTTTTGTCTGATAATGTTTATGCACCATTTGCACAAGAATATTATTCTTTTATGATGAGTTGCCCAAGAAATACAATTGAAGTTTTTTCATTAAGTAAATATTTTGGTACTACTGGTTGGCGTTTAGGTATTTGTATGGTGGCTAAGGATAATAATATTAATAAAATTATTCAAAATATTTCATCAGAAAAAACAAAAGCATTAGCAAAACGCTATTCTATCATTAGTAAAGAACCAGATAAATTAACTTTTATGGAGAGATTAGTTAATGATAGTAGACAAGTAGCTGAAGGACATGTTGCTGGACTATCTACACCACAACAAAGTCTTATGTCACTTTTTATGTATTATGATATGCACGATAGAAATAAAATATATAGACATGAAATTAAATCTGAACTTAAAAAACGTATGCATTCTTTATATGAACAATTAAATAGTGATCCACATATGTCTCCTTTAGCTACTGATTACTATAAATTATTACATATTCCTACTATTACCAAAAATCTTTACGGAGAAAAAGCATCTAATTATTTAGTTAATAAATATCAATATTTAGATTTTTTATTTCACTTAGCTAAAGTCTATCATGTTGTTTTATTACCTGGTTCTGGTTTTGGTGCTGACGCATGGAGAGTACGTGTAAGTCTTGCTAATTTAGATAACCAATCATATAAAAAAATAAGTTTAGCTGTTAAAAATTGTATTTATGATTTCGTAAAATCTGAATTATAGATAATATTTAAATAAAATTGAAATACTAATATTATAATTTTATTTATGAACTACATGCTTAGAAGAGTTAAAATGGAACCTCTTAATTTTAAATCAATTACAAATAATTTAACTACAAGTGATATTCAAAAAAAATTACCTCCTGTATTAAAAGAACAATCTTCTTATTTCAATCAATATTATACTGGTGAAAATAAAGACAGAGCTATGAAAATAGCGAATTTTATGACATGGAACCATTCCGAAAAAATTAAAGCTGGTAACCAACTTGAAAATCTAATTTATGAAGATATATCTAGTCTCGGAATTAATGTTTATAAAAATATTAAAATAGGTGGCTCTTCTTCTCAAGATCTTTCTATTGATAAAATTAAAGAAACTTTTAAATTTCCATGTCTTATTATGAAAGCTATAATTTCAAAAGAACTTTATCTTAAAAATAATGAAATATGTCAAAATAAAAAAGCAAATGAAATTGATTTTATCTGGTTTTCAAATAATGCTGATGCAAATATCTTTGAAGTTAAAAATGGGTGTAATTTTGATACTAAAAAATCTAAAGGAGAAGTTCAGTCTTTAACTGCTACTAAAAATGTGTTTGAAAATGAAGGATTTGCTCATTGTTCTACTTCTATTGTTTGCTATGATGCTAATTATAGTAATGATATTAGTTTTAAAACAGAATTAGGTTATGTTAAATTGTTATTATATGAAGAGATGTGTACTATTATGGATATTAATGGTACTGAAAGTAGAACACGAATAGATAAAAAAATACAAGAATATGCTGAACAAAGAGAAATTATTGCTTTAAATGCTATGAGAGATATTATTAATAATTCCTAATTATTAAATGTTTTGTATTTATTTCATCACCTACTCTTCCTGAGTGTAATTTAAATCTATATCTTTTATCGTATTCTCCTACAATATAATCACTATATAATTCTTCTATTAAAGGTGTTTTCCCTATTATCATTAAACATTTAATATTAGTTTCTTTAAAACATTTTGCTAATTTTCTTTGCTCTTCATTACCAAAACTACAATATCCATAATCAGTAAATTCACTGTCATATGGTGGATCTAAAAACATAAAATTTTCTTTATTATTATAATTTTCAAAGATATATTCAAAACTTTTATTAAATATTTCTGTATTTTTTAAAATATTTTCGTAATCTTTATTTTTTATTTCTTCATAATTATAAGTTTTATATCTTCCATATGGTATATTAAATTGGCCTTTACTATTATATCTTAACATTCCACGATAACATGTCTTTCTTAAATAATAAAATCGTTTTGCATTGTCTAATACATCTTTACTATTATATGCTCTTACTTTATAATAAGTCTCTTCCTCATTGGGATGTTCTTTCATAAATTTATATATTTCTTCTGCGTTTCCATTTTTAATTGATTGATAAAAATCTATTAATTCTTTGTGAACATCACTAATAACTGATTTGTTTGGATTTAAATGAAAATATACCGCTCCACCCCCTATAAAAGGTTCTAAATACAAATTATATTTATTTGGTATATGAGGCAAAATATATTTTAATTCATCTTTTTTTCCTCCACTCCATTTAATTATTGGATTTAAATTTTTTTTTTCTTCTGTATTATTTTCTACTATTTTAAGCACTTTCTTCTTTTCAGTTTTCTTCACTGTTGTATTCATCTTTATCTACTTATAGTATAATAATATTTATCTATGTCAATTTTTTAAGATTTTTAAATTTTAATATAATCTATTATATAATGGACTATATTAAACCTTTCTTAATTGGTGGAGCAGTTATTGCTGGTAGTAAATTTGTTGCTGATAATGGACCTCCTCAATTAGCTCCTCTAATTGGTGGAATGCCTACTGGTATTATAGCTAGTTATTTTTTAGCTAATGATGCCGCTAGAAAAAAATATTTTGATGGTTATGTTTATAGTTCTTTTACTTTATTTATAGCTATTCTTGCAATTTATATATTAGAAAAAAATACTTCTATTAATATTAATATAATTAGTAGTATGACTTTAGTATTTTGGGCTATAATTTCTTATTTTGTTATTAATAGATTTGTTAAGTCTAAAAAATAATTAATATTGATATAATTCATCAACTAGAATACTAAAAGACCAATCACTATGATGTAAATTTACATAATTTCCTTTATCATCTAATAATTCAACCTTCATTCGTAATATATCTACAGGACCAAAATATTCTCTTTTATTCATTAATAATATCGAACTTGTATCTATATATGGTTGAGGACGATTTATATTTCTTAATGGAATTATAGCGAAACTATTATTTGTTGAAGGAGCTGTTGCTCTTGTTCGTAATTTTACTCTATTTGATAATATTTCACTTATAGAATATAATTGTGCTTGTGTTAAAGTTCTTGGAGCTTGCTGTGTTACTCCAATTTGATTTATTGATGGATTTATACATTGCATTACACTTGGATTATAATAACTTGGTAAATTTAATTTACTATCAGTTTGAATAACTCCAGAAATACCTTTATCTGTTCTATTTTTATTAAAATCATCTAATTTTAATATAAAGTATTTTGGACCATATATTTCTATTGGAGCACATCCTGATATTGTACCACCTGCTGGTACTGTTATACTAATTTGATTTGTTACTATATCTAATTCTTCTCTAAAACCTAAATACCAACCTATATTTTGATTTATTGAACTCTCTTTACCGCAAGTAGCTGTACAACTATTATTGTTTGCATCAGAAAATCCGTTTAATGAAAAATAAATTATTTTTAAATCTATTCCTGTACTATTTGATATAATAATTTTATTTGTTGCTGGATTATAATCAAATAATATTCCTGCTGGTAATCCTAAATTATTAAGAGCTATTTTTAAAGTATCTAATGTATAATTTCCATCTGGTAAAATATAACATGTTCCATCATTACCTCCATAGTCTATTTGAAATACTGTATTACCTAAACTTATATCAAATGTATACCAAGTTGTTGGTATTTGTATAGAATATAATCTTATTGATATTACATTAGTTAAATTCTCAGCTAAATCGAAACTAAAAGAAGTATTAAATGAAGGCGAATTTGTATCATTTCCTGAACAAGGTAATATATTTTGTCTAAACTGACTATCTATATTTACTATTCTTGTTGTTATATTTTTTTGATTTGGATTTATTGTTCCTTGTGCAACTGGTAGTGTTATTCCTTGATTAATACCTAAACGCTCTCTATTCATTTGAAAATGATTATTATCATCAAATAATTGAACTTTCTCTTTACGATCAGTTATTTTATTCATTTGATTTATATTATTTTGAGCTGGGTATTGATTTTTCCACCAATTTCCTAATTGTGTATTTTCGTTATTTTGTTTATTATCTTCATCATTATCTTCATCATTATCTTCATCATTATCTTCATCACTATCATAAAACATCATTATTTTTTCTTTTGCTTTTTCAAAAAATGTAACTAAATTTAACTTTCCTTCCGATTGCATTTTAGCTATCACTTTATCAATTGAATCTTCAATTTTAAACTTATCTCTGCTTTGAATATTTAATATTTTAAGAAGATCTTCTATTGAATAATTATTAATATTTGTGTCTAATGAATTCATTAATATAAATTATATGTTAATAATTTCTAATATTTTTTCAATAAATTGAAACAAATAAAATACTTATATATAATACATCATTATTGAATATGGATACCTGTTCCGTTTGTTGTGAAAACTATAATAAATCTACTAATAAACCTATCAGTTGTGAATATGGTGATTGTGAATTTAAATCTTGTAAAAGTTGTATTAGACAATATCTTTTATCTACTACAAATGATCCACATTGTATGAATTGTAAAAAAGCTTGGTCTCAAAACTTTTTAATAACTAAACTTAATCGTTCTTTTATCAGTAATGACTATAAAGTACATAGAAAAACTCTACTTCTTGAAAGAGAAATTAGTAAATTGCCAGAAACTATAATAATTGCTGAAAAAGTAAAAAAATGTGAAATTAAAGAGAAAGAAGCTAATGAAATTAAAGACAAAATTTTGGAACTTAAACGGCAAGTTACTGTATTAAATAATCAGTATAATGAATGTCATGCTCAAATTAGAAATATTAAAAGTTCTCCAGATAATGAAGAAAAAAAAAAATTTATTATGCCATGTCCTAATGATAATTGTAAAGGATTTCTTTCTTCACAATATAAATGTGAACTTTGTCAGCTATATACATGTCCACACTGTATTGAAACTATTGGATATAATAAAAATGAAGAACATAAATGTAATGAAGACTCTGTTAAAAGTGCAGAACTTATTAAAAAAGAAACTAGACCATGTCCTACTTGCGGAGAAAGAATTTTTAAAATTGATGGATGTGATCAAATGTGGTGCACTTCTTGTCACTCTGCATTCAGTTGGAAAACAGGAAAGATAGATAATGGAACGGTTCATAATCCTCATTTTTATCAATTTCAACGTAATAATAATAATGGTATTGTTCCAAGAAATCCTGCTGAACAACCTTGTGGAGGACTACCTGGATATCACTTGTTTCGACAAAATGTACTTAGAAAACTTGTAAATGATATTCCTTTACAAAATATTGTTAATGATCTTCATAGAACTATTGGACATATTACTCATAGCTGTATTCCTGAAACTCGTAATAAAGTTCAAACTCTTGGTAATAATGAAAATTTACGCGTTGAATATATTCTTAATAGAAAAACTAAAGAAGAATTGGCTTCTCAACTTGTTCGCAATGATAATAGTAGACGTAAATATATGGAATTGTTACATATTTATGAATTACTTAGTAATATTGGTATTGAATTAATGAATAATTTAACTAATTCTAAAAATGTTGGTTCATTCTTTATTTCTGAAGTCAAAGAAAGATTAAATGAGTATAATAATCTTAGACTTTATTGTAATAAACAATTAAGTATTGTTAGTGCTACTTATAATAATACTGTTCCCCAGTTTGAATCCAATTGGAAATTTGTTAATAAGAAATTTAATATATCAGAAATATCAGAAATGTCAGATATTTAATATATCAGATATTAAATAATTACTTATTCTCATAACGCAATTTAAACATATTTTTTAATATTTCTATAAAATTTATATGTTTATTATTTTCTATCCATTTAGGTACTAATGTTATACCCTGTCCCCTTTTCAAATGCATTTCACCTTTAAATACTAATGTATCTAATATTCTAATAATTTTTTTTTCTTCTAGTGATAATTCATCTCTATATATATGATATTTACTAATATAACCATATCTGTTATAATTTCTATCATTATATATATTATATTCGTTTTCTGTATCTATCTTATTTTTTATTAATCCTATACCTTTTATTTTATTTTTATCATTATCCATTTCTAAAACAAAGATATATATTCCTAGAGGTACTTTATCTTTTATTTTTAGTGGAGTAGTATAGATTGCTCCAGTATAATTATTATTTATTTTCCATCTTTCATGTTCTAACCATGTTTTTGAATTAAATCTTGTTGTTCCTAATGAATACATTTATTATTTTGTTCTAATTATTAAAAGATTAAAATATCAATTTTATAATATATGCAGGAATATATTTCATATATTATTGCCTTTTCTCTCGTTAATTTATTCTTAGTTTATTTATTAAATCTACCTACTATTATTACTGGTGCTAATAATCTTGTTCAAGAATATTATTATACACATGGAATATATCATTATTTTTTTGATTTAATTTTAATAGGTATTTATATTGCTATATCTAAATTTTTTATTAATTTATTTAATATTAAAAATTATAAAGTTATGGTAGTTGCTTTAACTACTTTAATTATTTCAAGTTCTTTTATGATTGGTTTTCTTTCTTATCCAAAGAATTCTACTTTTTTTTCTAGATGGTTTTATAAAACTAAATTTAAAGCTGTTATTTATGATATAATACTTGTTTCATTTATTTATTTAACTAACAATTATTTATCATCATTATATATATAATGAGTAATGTTGCTTCTGGTGAATTTTTTGATTTAACAATAACTAGTTTTAATAATGCTTTTGGAGAAAAAAAAATAAAAGGTTCATTAGAATATGGTCTTACGCCACCCTTACAAAAATATATTGATGAATTATTAATGATTATTCCAAGTAATGAATATCCAGGTGCTCAAGGTACTCCTGGAACTAGTGATGATAAAACACCAAAAAGAATAGCTCGTGTTAATTTTTTAAAAATTATTAATAATTACAAAATATTTCAAAATTATTTTACAGAAATGATGAAATATCTAAATGGTCTTGAAACTAATGATGATTTTTCTAATAATTATTTAATTTTTAGCATAGCTGGTGGTAATATTATAGTAATTTTTATAAAATTATTATGGGAACTTTATCAATATATACGTGCTATTAATAACAATCAGGTTCTTCCGTCTCTTTCTATTTTTAATAAAAACTTTATTCAAAAATATAAAGATGAATATTTTGAAGTAGAAACTGTATTTAATTATATTCAAAATAATGAACAATTTATATTACTATGGCAGGAGTTAAGTTCAAAATCATTTAGTGATTTTGATTATAATTTATTACCTAGTCCACAATTAGCATATCAAGTGAAACAGTTAAATTGTTCTTCTCAAGATAAATCTTCTGCAGGATTTGTTTTATTTAGAATTAAAACTTTAATTGAAAATGGTGTGAAGTTACCTCCAAAAATATCTAAAGGTAAGGATATATGTAAAAATCTATTAATAAATAACAAATCTACACAAGATCTAGATAATGGTGATGGTTTTACATGGGATATGTATAAAAAATTATTTGCACAAGGTGTTCAACAAAATTTCATAAATAGTTTAGATAATTTTACTGAAGATGAAGAAAAAAATAAAGAAAAATGTATAAATTTTATTAAGTATTTACTAGCACAAAAAAAATCTATTGAAGATGAAACAAAATTAAATGTTAAAGTAGCTGGAAGCTTATTCCAAAAGGGATATTCTTATCAACAAGATACATTACGAGGTCCAGAAAATATTGATGTTATTCCTGCTGTAGAAAGTGAAGTTGGAAGTTTTATGAATTATTTACATACTGTTACAAGAGTAATAAATACATATATTTATTATTGGGAAAAAGGAAAAATTAAAAATGCTGATGGTGGATTACGTATTGGACAAGATAATGAGGAATTATCAAATCTATTAGCATCATTTTGTAGTTTAAATACTATTTTAGAAAGTCGAGTTCTTATGCGTTTATCAAGTGATATTATAAATTATTTTTTAAATTTGCCTTGTACTCCTGGAAATATTTCACCTTGTAGTGAAATAATTTTAGAAAAAATTATTGAACAAAAAAAACAACAAGGATTCAATAATGTTAAAATGGGACCATCAAAATTAGTTCTTATACCAAATAATTCATTTATATATACTCAATTATCAAAAGTTGAAAGATATTTAAGAAGAACGCAATATTCTGAGCTAGGTTATCCAGATGGAATAAATATTACTCTTAATGCAATTGAAACAGAACCTATAGCTACAATTGATGCTATGAAAGATACACTAGCTAATGCTAATATTACATTAGACACAGCTGCATTTGATGAAGTAAAATCACAGGATGATTTACCAAATGCTATAAGATTAAATGAGGTTCAGGCACCTGTTGTAGAATATGAACTTTCACAACATTCTAATACAATAACGCCCACATTAGGAGGTAGACGAATTATTAAAAAAGTTAAAAAATTAAAAACACGAAAAAAACTAAGAAAAATAAACACTAAAAAAAATAAAACAAAAAATATAAAAAGAAAGAAACGTGTTTTTAAGAGAAAAAACTAAAATTATAATTTTTTTTATGTAATTTTTGAATATTTTCTTTATCTATATTATCAAAATTAAAATAAGTTGCAATGCTTTCATCATTTATTATAGAAGGAAAATCAATTAATTTTGTAATATCTGGAATAAGTTGAAAAGCATATTTTTCTAGATATTTCATTCTATATCTTGTTGCTTCATAAATATATAAAGCTGTTTTTGTAGATAAAAAATTTTGTATATTTTTTAATTCTTCTAGTGTATAATCATTTATTACATAATTATCTCTATTAGAAATACCATAATCACCATTTGAATCTAAATATGGAAATCCATACATTTTATGAGCAAGAACAATTTTTTTGTCTCCATTATAAGATAAAGGATTATTACTGTAATTAATAACTAAACTTGGTTTTGTATCTTGTAAATGACATGTTTTAATATTTGGATATTGATGTGTTGCATCTTTATTAATTATTATGTGAACATTTTTATTTGGTAAATTAGTTTTTTTAACTTTTAAATAACCAACTTTTAAAAAAGGTTTTAATTTATTAATTATTGATTGTCCAAATAATGGAATGGGTTCTTCTAAGTTAAAAGAATATTTTACATATTTCTCTCTACATTTATCAAATAAATCAATAAAATTATCGGATGGTTCTTTAGATAATAGAAAGTAACATGTAGGTGTTTGTGCTTCTCCTTTAAAATATTTATTAGTTTCAGTATTAGTTAAACAATGTAATTTATGAATTTTATATTGTAAAAGATAGTAATATGTTCTTGCTTTATCTGGTTTCATCCAAATAGATGGAATAATAAATAAGAGTTTTCCTTTAGATTTAAGGAGAGAAATTGATTGTTTAATAAAAGAAATCCAAATAGTTTTGCCATCTTCTTTTTTTGATTTATTATTATTAGTAGGTACTTTTTTTATTCCATCTGCATTATAAGGAGGATTTCCTATAATAAAATCAAATTTAGTTGAAAAATTATATAATAAAAAATCTTCATTAAAAATATTACTTTTATTACCAAATAAGTTTTTTAATTTTAAAATATTAGTTTTTTTTATTTCAATCATATAAAGCATATTTTGTAATATATGTTGGTGTCTTTTTTCTTGCTCTATAATTATAGTTTTAAGACCTATATCTAATTTATTAAATAAATATATTGAAAAATATCCACTACCAGCTCCTGCATCTAACCATTTTAAGTTTGGATCCTTAAAATAAAATTCTGGTATTAAAGACATCATATCTTTAATTAATGAAAAAGGAGTATAAATTTCTCCATATTTTAATTTATCTTCTTTTGTTACATCAAAATTTTGCTTAAATTCATTTAAATTTAAATTTAATGTTAATATACTCATTAAAATTAAAAAATAAATTAATTAATATATTTATTCATATTAGTGCTTTTTTGGTTAAAATGAGAAAAAGCCCCTATTGGGATTTTTCTCCTAATTTTATTTTTTTATTTTTTTATTTTTTTATTTTTTATTTTTTAATTTGTTTTGATCTCTTTTGCTACATTTAGCGTCCGCTCAATGTTTGAACTATTGAATTAATAGTATCATATTCTTCTTGATATGATGAAGAATTACTAAAATTTTTACTTTCTTCTTCATGATATGGAGACAATTCAGCTTTTTGACGAGTAATTGGTGGTGGAGTTAGAATAATTTCACTATCAGAGCGTGTATTTGCTGAAAGATAAGCAATCATCTTAGCTTGCTCTTCCACCTGTTTCTCTAGTATATAAATCCTCTCTTCTATTTTCTTTTCAGCATCTGTAAGAGGCTTGTTGCACTTTAAAAGTAGCCAAAACCATGGATCATCATACACAATCTTAGCTTGTTGTGTTGGATCTAGGATTTTTTCTTGAATAGAATAGGCAGTAGGTGTCTCATACCAGTATTCGAAGTGAACAAAGGCTTGACTATATAACTGTCCTGTTTCTCGGTCTGTTTTATTAATAAAATCAACCCGATGAACTTTTCCGATATCAAGGCTATGAAACACGTTTGCAACCACCTGGTAATAAGACCATTTCGGATAGATACGGGGAATGTAAAGCGACAGCTTGGTATCGAAATTAAAGGTATCCATCCTTTCTTTGTTATTAAACTGCATACTACTGTTTTGAAAAAAGTATTTCAATTTTTTGAAAAATAACTTAAAATCAATATTTAGAAATACTATATTTTTATAATAATAAGTACGTTAAATTAGATATATAAATATAGAATTTATTTTTATAGAATGAGACCTCAAGGTTATGAATTTGTTCAATATGTAAAAGTTTGTTTACCAGGATTTTTTATTAAAAAAAAAATTTTAGATGTTGGATCTAGTTTACATAATAATGAAAGTCATTTTCAAGATTGTGAATACTATATTACTGATGTTACAAAAGATAACAACTCCTCTACTAGATCACTTATTTCTGCAAAAGATTTAGATTTCTCTCCTGAATTCTTTCATTGTATTGTATGCACTGAATGTTTAGAATTTGATAATTCAATAGAAGAAGCAGTTAAAAATATGTATCATATGTTAAAATCTAATGGATTATTTTTAGTAACATTTCAAAAAAATTCTTCTTTAGATGAAAATTTATTTAATAAAATATTAAATCTAGATCAAAGTTTTTCTTTATGGAATTGTTATTTAGATAAAAATGCTAATGATATTTTATTTTGTGGAATTAAAAATGGTAATGCTTTACCTCCTACAATAAGAGATTATACAAATGAAATTTCTAGATTGAAGAGTAATCTTGTTAAATTAAATGATAGTATTCGTGATAATGTTAGATTAGCATATCAAAAACAATTACAAGACGAAATTTTAAAACAAGAAAAATTAAAACGTAAAGAAGAATTAAAAATTATAGAACAAAAAAAACAACAAGAAAAACTTATTGCTGAAAAGAAAAAGAAAGAAGAAGAAGAAAAAATAAAGTTAGAAAAGAAAGCTGCTGATGATAAAGCTGCTAAATTAAAATTAGAGGGTATTAATATTGGTATTAGACATGCTCTTGCTAGAGAACAAGCGGCTGCTCGATTAAGAGATAGAGCTGATGCACTAGCTGCAAAAATTAGTAAACCAATTACAACTAGTAATTTAGTTGATAGTTTAAGTGATACATTAAATATTAGAAATAAAAATGATGATAATGATGATACAGTTATTTATCTTGATAATTCTAATAATAGTTCTGAAAATAATTCTCCTGGTTTTAATATTTGGGTTGGTGGCAAACACAGAGGTGATATTACAACAGGTGCTGTAAGACTAGAAAAAACCGATACTAATGTTCCAATTAAAATTAATTCATCCGTTTTAGTTAATGATAGTTTATTAACATGGTATTATACTGAAGGAGGGTGGTATAGTTGGGAAAGTCTTTTTGGTCCATTTAAAAATGGACAAACTATATCTATTCCAAAAGTAGTTATTAATGAAAGAGAGAATAAAATTAACTTAATTGAAAAAGAATCTACATTATCTCGTGATAAAATTTATGATCAACTTGTAATTGAAGAAAAAAATGAAGACAGAATAGTTAATGAATTTCATGAAGAAGTTAAAAAAAATGAGCAATCAGTAAATATGTTAATTAGTGAACTATCTACTGATATTAAAAATATGTCTGTAAAAAAATTAAAAGAATATCAAAATAGTGATGAACATGAATTAATAAAAGAAAAAAAGAAAGAATTCTTAAAAAAAACTCTAGAGGAAGCTAATCAATTAGAAGAAGAAGCTAGTAAACTAATGGAAACTAATGATAAAATTATTAAAAAACATGTTCTTGATTTACCGAATAGACCAGAAATACTAACTGAATATCAAGTTAATCTTATTAAAAAACAAGAACAAATAAGAAAAGAAGCTAAGTTAGCCGATGAAGCTCTACTAGTTCAGCAACCAGATCTTCCAGTTGAAGATCCTTCTGTTGAAGATCCTTCTGTTGAAGATCCTTCTGTTGAAGATCCTTCTGTTGAAGATCCTTCTGTTGAAGATCCTTCTGTTGAAGATCCTTCTGTTGAAGATCCTTGTGTTGAAGATCCTTGTATTGAAGATCCTTCTCTTGAAGATCCTTCTGTTGAAGTAAAAGAAGAACTACCTAATAATACTGAACAGTCAGCTAATTTTGATACTATTAAAGATGAAATTAAAAATGAATTTGTTAAACAAGAAGAAAAAACTTCCTCTAAAAAAAATAATAAAAAAGGCAGAGGTAGACATATGACAATTAATTAATTAATTAATTCACTATTCCAACACCATCCTTCTAAATTTTCTAATAATTGCTTCATATAGTTTATTTCTTCTTGTTGACTTCTAATTATTCTATATGCAAATGATATCATAAAGTCATTATTTGTGTGTTTTAATAAAGTTTTGCTCATATTAACTGCTACCTGATGATGAGGTATCATATGCTCTAAATACATTTTTTCATTTAACTTCATATCAGACATATGTTTTTTATGAAGTTTTGGATCAAAAAATTCTGGATTACATTTGGCTTTAGGATCTGATGCTGTTTTCATAAAGTCTGATATTGTATCTATATATATTTTATTCATTTTATAGTTATCATTACTAAGATTATCAGGTAAATTTTTAAGATTATCTTTCATCATAGCAATTTCTCTATTTTGTGTCCAAAGTAATTTTCTAAGTATTTCTTGCATTACTGGATTCATACTTTTTTTTTTCATATCGTTACTTATATCTATTGCTACTTGATGATGAGGTATCATATGAAGTAAATAATCACGATCACTTAAATATGTATCACATGGATTTTTATTTATTGATTTATACATTATAAAATTATATAATATAAAATTGATTAATATAAAATTGATTTATATTATAATTATTGTATTATTATAATACTTATGAAAATACTTTCATGGAATGTTGCTGGAATTAGAGCTACTATTAAAAAAGGTAATCTTGATTTTTTAGAAACAAGTGATTATGATATTGTATGTTTTCAAGAAACAAAAGCAGATGAACAACAAGTAATTTTAAATGATAATATTAAAAATATCTATCCATATAGATATTGGAAAAGCACACAAGGTATAACGCAACGTAAAGGTTTTAGTGGTACATCTATTTGGTCAAAAATTAAACCTATTAAAGAATTAGATATTCCCGATATTGACAGTGAAGGTCGTGTAACAACTTTAGAATTTGATGATTTTATTATATGTACTGTTTATACTCCAAATAGTCAGTCTTTAACATCTGAAAGACATATATATCGTGTAAGTTTATGGGATGAATTTTTCTTAGATTATATTAATAACTTAAATAAAATTAAACCTACTATTGTATGTGGTGATTTAAATGTAGCAAATGAAGATATAGACATATACAATCCAAAACAATTATCTAATAAAGCTGCTGGATTTTTAGATTCTGAGAGAGAAAATTTTAAAAAAATATTAAATAATGGATGGATTGATACATTTAGATTTAAAAATCCGAATTTAATAAATCAATATACATATTGGGATCAAAGACATCCTCAATTAAGAAGTTCTAATAGAGGCTGGAGAATTGATTACTTTCTTCTTCCAAATAAATATAAAAATAAAATAAATAATTCTGAAATATTACCAGATATTAAAGGTTCGGATCATTGTCCTATTGCTTTAGACTTTAATTTAAAAAAAAAGAAACTTAAAATATTAAATAATTAATATTATCTTTTATATAATATGCCAACTAATAGATGTTTTCAAGCATTAAATAAAACTATTAATAATGCTGGTGAATTAACTAAAAAATATCGGCAAGAGACTATTTATAAAGAATTACAAGAAAATGCTAGACCTAATAGTGATGGTGGCTCTGAAAGTATTAATCCATTAAAAAAAAATGGTTCTAGATATAATGATAATTTTTTAGCAAAAGGAGGAAGTGTTGGAGGCATAAGAAAATTTAAACTTGCACAAGCTAAAAATTATGAATTATTATTAGATGTTACTAAGGGTAAAAGATTTAATAATCCACTTTTAAATCCTTCTGCTGCAAAAGCACAGATGCTTGCTGGTCAATTTTTAAAAGTTAAATATGATTTACAAAATGCTCCACCTATACAAGCTTTTATATGGACACAAATTACTGCTGGAGACCGCCATCCTGATATGGCTCGTAGTACTAGTAATCGAATTGTATTTCCTGTTGGTGAACCAACATACTATGACTGGAATAGTGGTTCAGCACCTGGACATATTATTGATCCAAAAAATAAAATTTTTTATGCACAATGTTATCATGCTACAACAGAACAACAATTACAAACATATCCTCCTTGGTTTAAACATACTGTTTCTTTAACAAATACTTGGACTGATTATTATTGGAGAGCTGTTAATGCTCAACCATTACACAATTTTCAATATCCTTCTACTATTAATTTATGGTTTGAAGATCAAAAAATTAATAAAGACAGTCCTAGTAATGAAATAGATTTAGAAGAAGTTGAATATACACCTGCCGAACTTAGTGCTAAATATTGTTCAGGTTCTGATAAAATCATATAAAATTGATTTGAATATAAAATATATTTATATTAATTAAACATTAATGCAATTTTCTGAAGAACAACAACAAGCTTTAAATGATTTTATAAATAATAAAAATATCTTTTTAACTGGACCTGGAGGTTCAGGTAAAACAGAACTTATTAAATATATGGTTAACATTGCACAAAATAAAAATAAATCTATTCAAGTATGTGCATTAACTGGTTGTGCTGCAATTTTATTAGGATGTAAAGCCAAAACTATTCACTCTTGGGCTGGAATTGGACTAGCTTCTGGAGAATCTTTTGATATTGTTAATAAAGTTCTTAATAATAAATATAAAAAAGCTCGTTGGAAAACTATTGATATTCTAATTATAGATGAAGTCTCTATGATGTCAGAAAAATTATTTGATATATTAGATCTTATAGCAAAAAGAGCGAGAAAATGTTTTGATAAACCTTTTGGTGGAATACAGTTAGTGTTTTCAGGTGATTTTTATCAATTACCACCTGTTGGCGATGATCATGATCAAATTACTAAAAATTTTTGTTTTGAAAGTTCTAATTGGAAAAAAACTTTTAATTCTACAATTAAATTAACAAAAATTTTTAGACAAAATGATTTAGATTATACTAAAATTCTAAATCAAATTAGAGTTGGTAAATTAACTAAATCTTCTTATAATAAATTACTAGAAAGAGTTAATCTTGTTAGAGATAATAATGAAAATAAAATATTACCTACTATTTTATTACCTAAAAAATATGGGGTTGATTTAATTAATAAAACCGAACTATCTAAGCTTACCGGTGAAGATTACATATTTAATACTACTAGAGTTGATATATCTGAACTTTCACTTACCAATGATGAAATTGTTGAGTTTGATATTGCATCCTCCCAGTTTAAAGAAAATGAATATAATAATTTAACTGAAAATATTATGGCTGATAAAAATTTACTATTAAAAGTTGGAGCACAAGTTATGTGTATAGCTAATATTGATATGGAAAGCTCACATCCTATTGTTAATGGTTCACAAGGTATTATTACTGAATTTAAAAATGGATTACCTCTTGTTGAATTTAAAGATGGACAAAAAAAAATTATTGGTTATCATAATTGGTCTAGTGAAAATATTAAAGGTGTTGCTATTAAACAAATCCCACTAATTCATGCATGGGCTATCACAATTCATAAAGCTCAAGGTGTTACTCTTGAATTTGCTGAAATTGATTCAGGATCTAATATATTTGAAGCTGGACAAACTTATGTTGCATTATCTAGAGTTAAAAGTCTATCTGGATTGTATCTTACTGCTTTTAATCCACAAAAAATTAAAGTTAATCGTAAAGTTATCGAGTTTTATAATTCTATTTAATCTTTCTTGATTTATTCTTTCTTTTTCTCGGAGTTATTCTCATAAATTTTTTTTTTGTATTATATGGTACACAATAATAATTACATATTTTAGAATAATTTATATTACCATAATTTTTGTTAGCTTTTTCTATATTTGTAATTATGTTTCCAGATGCATCTACTCTTGTTGCTGGAGTTCCTCCATCTTTGTGACTCCATTTTCCGTTATCATCTCTTCTATAAAAATGATAAGTATTTTTTGGATCAATTGCTAATGCACCCATATAGTGTGTTTTAGGACATTGTTTTTTTACTGTCGTTCTGTAAATATATTTATTATCAGCTTTTATTCGTTTATCAAGATTTTTACATGTATATTTATTATCATTTGTTATACGTTGGTATCCTGCATAATAACCTGGTTGTGCTGTAGCACAATATTTTTTTCCCTTTTCCAAACGTTTTTTGCAAGCATTTATTGGTCCTTTTTGTATCTTATTTAAAAAATATGAATAACAATTATGACTTTTACGAAGTGCTTTATAAGTATTCCATTTTTTTGGTTCAAATATTAATCTTTTACGTGTTTTATTCATTATATATATTATTATTATTATTATTATTATTATTATTTATGTATATAAATGTTCAAAAGCTAATGTCATTGACCAATCCATATTATTTAAATCTAATATTCTACCATATTCATCATAAACTGTAATTGTTAATCTTTGTATATTTACTGGTCCAAAATACTCTCTTGATCTATTTAATTGAGTTGAAAGACCAGGATCATTTACACTGTTATACACTCCATTGCCTATTAAAACTGATGCTAAATTTACTCTTGCTATTATATGTTTATCCATCGCTGTGTGCTCTCCATATGTTGCTACCATTCCTCCTGCAAAATTTTGCTGAAAATCATTTATAGCTATAAATCCATATTTTGGACCTTGAATCATTAATATTCCTTCTGATACCATTGAATATCCTGTTTGAATTGGTGAATTATTTGGTCCCTCTGGTATATTATTATCAAATGTTGATGTTGTCATATCATATTCTGCCACCCTATAACCTAATAACCATCCTAATCTTACTTGAATATTTTCTTCCATACTTAAATTACCATCTATATCTACATTAAAACGAACTATCAAACCATTATAATCTCCAAAACTTCCCAAAAATACAGCACTGGCACCTGCTGGATCTGGTGGTTGTGTTAATATTGGTTTAGATAATATTGATTTACCTGATGTACGATCCGTTGTAAAAGTTAAGTCTACATTTGGATTTATTGTTCCATCTCGCACTGCACCTTGATTATCTGGACCTGCTGCTGCTGCTGTTGGCTTTTGTGTATTCATTAATCCATTTGTTGAAGGTAAATCTGCAAATGGTATCATTCCTACAATACCATCACCTGAATCACCTATAGTTCTTCGTGGCAGTGACGCACCTTCAGGCGAATTTGGTATTTCAGGAGCAGCAGGAGCTGCTTTAAATTCTCCTTGATTATTTATTGCACCTAATATTCCCATTGATAATGCATTGTTCATTGCTATCTCTATTGGATAACCATTTGATTCTCCTGCCCAACCATTTTCATAATTTCCATCTGGTAATTCTATTTTCCATGCCCACCTTATTGGAATAAATCCTGGATAAGCATTCCATGCTGATCCTGCTGCACCAACATCAGCTACTCCTGTTCCTAATATTAAACGTGCTTCTGCTGGTCCATTAAATGATCCTGCACCTAGATTTACACCATTATTATTCGTACGATATTGTTCTTTTGCTATTAATAAAAATGTTGTGTTTCCCTGACTTTTTGATACTGCATACCATGTGGTTGGCATTTCTATATCAGCAATACGCATAGTAGTTACACGTTTCTCTACCTCTGGTAAAGTTATTGTAAAATTTGTTGATAATGTTTTATAATAATCTTTTCGAAATCTTGTATCTATATTTACTGAACGACTAAAACTTCTTACATTTATAGGATTTAACCATCCTGGAGGTGCACTTACTCCTAATCCTCCTACTCTTCCGTCTAATAAACTTGCTTCTTTTCCTAATATTTCATTTGGATTTGATATTAATACATGCCCATCAACTTCTGTTATTGATACTGGTTTCTCCGACCAAGTACCTGCTTTACCAGCTTCACTATTTATTTTATTTATCAGCATTTGTGCTACAGTATCTATAAAAAATAATATCTGTCTATTTTTTTCTCCCCCTAAATCACCACTTGTAACTAATATATTTAATTGATCTTCTAATTTTTTTTTTGAACTTGTTACTTGTTCTTCATTATAATCTTTTTTTAATTGAAATAATTTTATTAATTCTTCTGGTTTATAAGCATCTATATTCAGATTTAAATTTTCCATTTTAATATAATAATTAAGTATATTTTAAATTATAAATCATAATTATGTTAAATATTATTTATAATTTAATTTCTTTATTCAATTTGATAATAATAAATAGTATCTTATTATAGATAAATATCTATCTACTTATACTTGACCCCTTATACTTAACCCATTATACTTAACCCCTTATACTTAACCCCGTATACTTAATCCCTTATACTTTCTCTTAGTTGAGAGAAATGTTTCTAATAATTATTCAAGTTTTACATAATTGCACAAATACTATAATAATTTAATATTTCTTTACATGTATTTTCACTCTCTTTTTCATCTAATTTTATAGTTGTTAGTAAATTTTTTTCCTCTTCTTTATTATCAAATTTTTTTACTCCTAAAAAATTTTCATCTAATTTGTATCTTTCTAATATTTTATCCCATAATGGTAATAAATATTTTTCTAAATTTTGTTCTTTTAAAACACTTATTTCTTGATACAAAATATTATATTTTTTTGCAAATTTATCTGCACTTCGTTTTGTAACTTCAGAAAATAATATATTATCTATTTTATTTCCTAAAATTATAATTGGTACCCTTTCTTTATTTTTATTCCAAAATGATATTTCTTTTATCCAATATTCTAAATTATCAAAGGAACTCTTTTTTGTAATATCATACATTAAAATTACTCCTGCTGCATCACGATAATATGTTTCTACAATTGATCGAAATTTTTCTTGTCCTGCTGTATCCCAAATATGTAATTTTAATTTATTATTATTTCTATCTTCTACAATTTTTGAACTAAAATCTACTCCTATTGTTGGTGCATAAACTTCTGTATTATTGTTTGTAAGTAATTTTTTTAAAAAAGTTGTTTTTCCTACATTAGTATCTCCCATTAAAATTATTTTTAATAAATAATCTACATTCTTCATTTCATATAATATACGAAAAAAAATTTGTTTTTTTACTACATTAATGGAATGCAAAAATTTAATCAGTTTTTATTTATATTCTGATTTTTGCGGGAGATTCCTAATACTGGTGGACGATTTTTTTCTATTTCTTCATCTGATAATACTGGAATATTTAGCTGGGGTGGACGATTTTTTTCTTCTTTTTCATCTAATAACATTATTGCCATTGCCGAATAATTATGTAAATCTATTAGTGTATCTCTTATTTTTTCATCTTCAACTAAATTTATTCCTTTATTTGTAACACTTGTTAATCTTGCTATTTTATCTCCGATTCTAACTATTACTCCTACTGAACCATAATTTGCAAAAGCATCACCGTAATCTGCATTTTTTTTTTCAAATAATTCAGCTGCCTCTGCTTGTACTTTAATTAGTTGTCCTAACCGGTCTTTTTTTATTTCTTTTGTCATTATTGATTTAAATTTATCCTATTAATTTTAAATCAATTTTTTCATATTTTATCCTCTACCACAACTTCCACACGATTTTGCGCCCTTCAAATGAGCTATATTTAAATTAAATTTATTTGCATCTGCTATTGGCTGTCGTAGTCTAGCTAAATACATCTCATCTTGCTGCTTTTTTATTATTGCATCAATCTTTTCTTGTTGAATACTTTTACGACTAGGTAAATTATTAAATTGCATTACACAACTATGAGGCATTATTTATATTTTAAAGATAAAATTATAATCAACTAAATGTATTTATTATTACTTGTTTTTGTGGAGTTCTTCCCGATACAGTTATTTTTAAACCATTATCACTTACTACTACTTTTTGCCATTCTGGTTTAACACATATATCATCTTGACCTTCTAACTTATATATATACTCTTTTTTTAAAAAGTCACTATAACCTTTTGAAACATATAAATCTCCTTTAAGTGTTACTACTGCTATTACCATATCTGATTCATTTACTTCTTGTGGTTTACTACAACCTATATCTATTATTTCATCTCCTGCTACTACATTATCCCATGTAACACTGCCATCAAATTCAATAAAATTTTCACCACCAATATTATTAAGTTTTAAATCAAATTTGTATACTGTTTTTTTTGATGCAACTACTACTGATAATCCATTATATCTTAGTAAATCTATCCCTCGCCATTCATCATCCTCACTCAGCTGGGAGGTCGCTGAAAAATCATCTATTACTCCATTCACCAGCTGTGGACGACAACATGCCCACTGTGCTCTTCGATTTATACCTCTTATAGAATTATTTTGTAATAAATGAATTATTATGTTATTTGGATTTATGTCATTTGGAAGGTCACCTACTGCTGAATATTTTATATTGGCACAATTATCTGTAATATTTACATTTCCAGCTGCAGCTAAAACAGTCCATTCACCATTTGTTTTATCCAAATAAATTGTAGATGAATAGTTAGGATTTTCTCCTTTAAAAGTAATAACAGCTCCATTACTACTAGCTACATTATCGGCTGTATTAAAATTATTTCCTATAGAAAAACTTGTAGGAAATAAACCACTGCGTGGTTCATCAACTTGACCATTAGCTCCTCCATCTTTCCAACTATCATCTTCTAAAACTTCCCATCCAACTTGCCCTGGATTATTTTTTTCTCCTAATATCCACTGCCCATTTAATTTATATAATAATGTAAAATAATAACCAAAATTACCAATTACTGTATTTACACTATATTGATATGGTGGATTAAATGAATTTCTCCAATCTGCAGATCCATCTAAATTCCATAAATTTAAAGCCCATCCAAATTCTCCTGTTTTTTTAAAAAAAGTTTGATTTATTTCTGTTTCCCATAATGTAGCAGAATATATTTCTTGACTTCCAAGACCAGATTTATGACCTTTACTTAGTGATGAAAATTGAGTATCACTAGGAGTGGGTTCTATTTTATAAGGTGTCATACGATAATTTAAATCTACTAGTAAGTCTTGATTACAATCATCAAAATCACATCTAGTAACACAAGGAACTGGAGGTGGCTGAGGATCTGGTGCTATATTTAATACACATGCACATACTGCTTCATCATCTGGATTTATTATATTAAATGTTCTAATTTTATTTCCTCTTTTTGCTTTATCAGCAATTTCTGCAGGATAAATTGAATAATTACTTCCTTTTAACTTTCCCAAATATCTAGCATAAGAATTATGTTTTATATCTACACCTTCACCTCCTGGACCTACTCCTGGTTTTAATGAAGTTTTTGTTGTTTTTGTTGAATTTCCATAAGATGGAAATTGATTTTCTTGAAATGAAGGTTTTGCTCTATCACTACTTTGGTCCCAGTTTACAAAATTATATTTAAATAAAGGTGTATTATCTAATTCACTTAGTCCTCTTGTACCTACTACATTTAATGAGCTTTTCTCTCCTTGATATAAACTTGAAGGTACTCTAACTGTACCCCATATGCGTTGTTGCTCAATCATATAGTTATTTGGTACTGTTATAAATTCGCTTTTTTTATTAAAATAAATAATGTCTGCTGGTTTATTTTCACAATTTAAACATTGTACATCTGCATATTCTATTGAACTATTTTTATCTTCTTCCCAATCACATTCTATATAAGCTGAACCTGGCATATATATTTATAATTATATATTAAATGTTTTAATAACGACATCATTTTGATATCTACCTACTGCTGTTAATTTATCTCCACTATCATTTATTGTTACTTTTTGCCATTGTGGAGTAGCACAATAATCATCTCCTATTTTAAATTCGGTGTTTTTAAAACTTACATATCCAGCACCTGTATTTACTTCTCCAACATATAGTTTTCCTGGTAATGTTACTATTGCTATTTTAGATTGTAATTCATTTATTTCTTTTCTTTGAGCACAAAATCCTATTACTGTTTCATTATTTATATTACTTTGTAAATTTATTTCTAATTTTATTTCACATAAATTAATCCATTCTCTGCGAAGCCTTCCTCCCAAAAGGGGATTATTTGGAGGCTGTGCATCAGGTATTATATATTGTGATGGTGCTTGGGGTGATGCCGGATCTAGTACTGGTGTATTTAGTTTTACTTGTGTTATTATTCCTTTTGTTGTTATAGCAACCGCATATTGTCCAGCTAAATCAGTTAAATTAATATCAAACCATTCCCCTTGATCTAGAGCGATTAATTTTATTATTCCCCACCATCTAACTTGATCATTTTCAAAATTTGTTGGAGCATTATCTGTTACTCCTTGTGGAAATCCTACTACCCATGCTGGTATATCACCACCTGATCTATCATCTCCATTTGACATGCCCTTTTGTATTAAATGAATTACTGTATTATTAGGATTTCTATCACCATTTACAGGTGTTACCGTTGTTCCCATATTTGCTACTTTACCTACTGCTATATCAGTTGTCTCTCTAAATATTTGATAGAATCCTAATCCTCCAACATTAGGTGATACTTGCTTATATTCATCTAAATCTACCTGTCCTTGATACAAAGTTCCTGCTTCTATAGGAAAGAAGCCTAGATCACCTGAAGTAAAAGTTATTAATCCATGTTCACAACCTTCAGTACAATCATAACTTGTTACTTCATCTTCTAATGGAGGATTATAATCATATGGATTTGAACCTGGAAATTGTTGTTCTTGCCATCGATTTCCATCATAATTAGGTGGTCCGCCAATAGGTTCATCTACATCTGCTAGGAAAAATAATCTTTTTGTACCTCCTTGGTCATCTGGTTGACTCCATAATGTTACATATGGTGAAACAATTGAAGCATCACCTCTTACTACTACACCATTTACCATTGCTTGTCTTCCAAAAAAAGAAGTTGCTTCAAATGATAAATGAAAATCTTCGCCTGCTTGATTATTAGCTGTATTTTCTTGTAAAGAAACGTCCCTCTTTATCCATGACATACCATAATTTTTACTTATATATATATAACTTTTACCCCATAAAGTAGCCATTATATATTGTCCTGTTTCATTTGTAGAAACAGATGAAAAGTTAACTGCGACCTCATTTACTGGACTGTATTGAAAATCTATTGCATAATCTGTCATACCAACATCTACATCAATATATGGGTCACAATCATCAAAATCACAATTACATATTACGGGATAAGGTGGGTCTGGTCCTGGCCCTGGTCCTGGTCCTGGTCCTGGTCCTGGTCCTGGTCCCGGATCAACATTTAATACACATGCACATGCTGCCTCATCATCTGGATTTATTATATTAAATGTTCTATTTTTGTTTCCTCTTTTTGGTATATCATCAAATACTTTGGGATAAGTTGAATAATTACTTCCTTTTAACTTTCCCAAATATCTAGCATAAGAATTATGTTTTACATCCACGCCTTCACCTCCTGGACCCACTCCTGGTTTTAATGAAGTTTTTGTTGTTTTTGTTGAATTTCCACGAGATGGAAATTGATTTTCTTGAAATGAAGGTTTTGCTCTATCACTACTTTGATTCCAGTTTACAAAATTATATTTAAATAAAGGTGTATTATCTAATTCACTTAATCCTCTTGTACCTATTATATTTAATGAGCTTTTCTCTCCTTGATATAAACTTGAAGGTACTCTAACTGTATCCCATATCCGTTGTTGTTGAATTTTATAATCATTTGATACTTTAATTAATCTACCACCATTAACAAATTCAATTATTTCTCCTGGTTTATTTTCACATTTTGAACATCCTTTATTATTATTTTCAATTATTGTCATATTACTGTGTATATATATTATATTATATTGAATTATATAGAAAAATTTTGTATTATGGTAGTACCATTTTGTTTTCGTCCAGCTAAAGTTATTGTTCCACCATTTTCAGATTAGGATTTAGCCCTATAACACAACCGCAATATTTTTCATCTGATGGATTTATTATATTATAGCTTCTATCTTTATTTCCATATTTAGGTGGATTATCCTCTACTATAGGATAATGAGAATTATTACTACCTTTTTTTCTTGCGAGATATCTAGAATAAGACCCATGTTTTATATCTACACCATTCCCTCCTATTCCCGCACCTGGTTTTATTGATGTTTTTGTTGTTTTTGTAGAATTTCCACCACTTGGAAATGATGTCATTAACATACTTGGTTTATTTCTATCACTACTTTGGTTCCAATTAACTAAATTATATTGGATTAAAGGTGTATTATCTCTATTATTTAATCCACGAGTTCCAACTACATTAAGTGCTGTTTTTTCCGATAAATATAATGAAGTTGGAACTCTAACCGTACTCCATATACGTTGTTGTTGAATTTTTTTTTCTTGTTCTTCATTTTTTTTACAATTATTTGAACATCTAACTGGAATGTATAAGTTTGGCATATATATAAATTAATTATAAGAAAATTGAATATAGTTAGTATCTTTAAATAAGGATAAATTATGTCAACTTGCAAATACTGTGGTAAAACTTATCAACGCAGTAGTTATTTAACTAGACATCAGTTAACATGTCAATTTTTAAGTAAAACTCCTAATCAATTAAGATTAGAAACTGAAGAACGTGAAGATACTCCATCTATAAGACAATTATATGAAATAATTATGGAAATGACTATAAAATATTCAAAACTAGAAAAAAAAGTTGAAGAACTAACAAAGTATACTGAAAGTAAAAAAAGAAAAATAGACGTTATTCAATGGTTAAATAATAATTATTCACTTAAAACTAATTATAATAATTGGATATCATCAATTAATTTAGATATTACTGATCTTGAATTAGTTTTTAAAACAGATCTTATTACTGGTATTTATCAAATTTTATTAAATTATTTATCTGATATAAATAATTTACCTATTAAAGCATTTGATCAAAAAGATAATGTATTATTTATATTTAATGATACATGGAATAAAATTAAAAATGAAGATTTTATAGAATTAATTAATATTATTAGAAAACAATTAAATTCTTTACTTATTAAATGGCAAGAAACTAATAATAAAAAATTATCTAATGAAACTTTTGCAAAAATATATATGATAAATTGTCAAAAGGTATTAGGATCTAATTTTACTAAAGAAAAGATTATGGATAAACTTTATAAAGATATTTATAAACACATTAAAATTAATTTAAAAAATATTATAGAATATGAATTTGAATTTTAAAGATTATATTTATTTTTAAACTCATTATGTGTCATTATTGGTATTCCTAGTTCTCTAGCTGTTTCTGCTTTAATAGTGTCTTCATCAAGTGTATCAACTAGTACAATAAAAGTATTTTTACTTACATTTGTAGATCTTTCAGCACCAATATTTTCTAATATTTTTATTAATTCTTTATCTTTTTTACCTGTCATTACCCATTTCTTTCCATACAATGGATGTGTTTTATTTGTTGATTTAGATTTTGAAACTTCACTATAATTTAATTTTTCTTGCAAATTAGCTTCTTCTATCCATTCTAAAAATTCTGGTAAATGTTTCATAAATTTCTCTGCACTTTTTTTTCCCATTCCATCTATTGAAATTAATTTTTCTATTTTTTCATCACTATTTTCTTCACTTATTAAAATATTTGGATATTCTTTTAGTATTGCTATAAAACGGCGAGTACCAAATCCTCTTCCAAAAATATTTGTTGCATTCATTAATTCTGGTAGTGTTATTTTTAATAAATTTTTCTTTATTCCATCAGTTATTTTCGTAGCTAATTTTTCTTTAAAACCTTCTATTTTCATAAAATCTTCTTTTGTCATATCAATTATTTTTGGTATTGTATCAAATCCACCCTCTATTATTCTTTTTACATTTCCAGGACCTAATCCTTCTACTCCTAAAATTTTAAAGAATGCTGTTATAATTTTCTCATTTACTGTTGCATCCTCTTTTTTATTTTTTAATTCTATATCTACATGAGTTTCATTCCAAATATAATCTTCTGATGGAAATAATGCTTTTTCTGCTGGTTGAATTACTGCTATAATGTGTGGTATTACATCGCCTGATCTTACTAATTTTATTAATGCACCTACACCTATTTTATTATCTTCAATAAATTTTGCATTAAATCCTGTTGCATAATTTATTTCTGCACCACCTAATACTACTGGTTCTATTTGAACTCTTGGTTTTAAATAACCATCTTTACTTGCTGTCCAAATTACATCTAGTACTTTTGCTTCTGCTATTTGATCTGATAAAACCATTTTAAATGCAAAAGCATGTTCTGGATTTCCAGATGTTCTTTTATAAATTTCATCATTTACACAAATTACACCATCAATATCATATCTATAATCATTTCTCCAACTTACTAACAAATCTGATAGGAAATCATTTGTTACTGATTTCTCAGTTAAATTTCTTACAACATCTACATTTTCATTTATAAGTAAATTAAATTGTTCGGATGGTTTTAGTTCTGGTTTAATTACTTCATAAGCAACGAAATCTATATCTTTAAATTTTTCTGGTTCTATTTTTTTTTGATTTATTACTCCACCTACAAAATTTCGAGAGTTGGAAAAGTTTTTTGCATATTTACTGGCAAATATCTCTTTTGAAATTATAAATTCTCCTCTTATTACTATATTTGGAGTTGTTGGTAATTTTAAATATGGTATTAAATGACTTACATCTTGACCTTTTATTCCATCACCTCTTGTATATAATTTTGGTTTATCACCTTCAGTAGAATATAAACCACTTATTCCATCTAATTTACCCGATAAAACATAAGGTCCTTTATATTTTTTCATCCATTTTGGTAAAGCTTCTGTGTCTGGTTTTATCTTATCCATAGACCACATCTCATATGGTAATTCTACTTTATTTTTTACTATATCACATTTAGTATGTCCTTCTTTAACTGCTTCATTCTTTGGATATTGTGATCCTGTATATTCTCTTAAAATATCATATTCATTATCTGTCAATATTGATTTATTATTACAATAATATTCATTATTAGCCTTTCTAATCATTGCACTTAGACTTTCTTCATCTAATGTTTTTAGATATGATAAGCCTTCTTTTTTAAAATTTTCAATATCATTAGATTTAATAACTAATTTTTTTTTTAATGTTTTATTTTTTTGAGAATTTTCTACTACTGAAATATTTTTTTCAGGCATTTTTTTATCTATAACATCTTTATTTTCTTCTTTTTCTGTTATATATTTTACTGAATTTGCATTTATTCTTTTTGATGGTTCAAGATACTCCATTCCAAGAAAATCAAATATTGATTTTTCTGTTGGAAATTCATTTTTTATTTTTGGTCCTTTTTTTCCAGATTCCATTTTATACATTCCATGTTCATTTAAGCTGTAACCCATATCTAATGCCCTCTGACGTTGTACTGTATTAAATAGTTTACTCCCTGTAAAATATAATATTGCAAATGGAAACTCTTTTGGAGAAGTATATAATAAATCTAGTCTTCGAGGTGTTTTATTTGGTAATTCAGCTATTACCATACTTTTTATTTTTCCTCTTGTTAATACTTCTAGTATTAATTTTTCTTTTATAAGAGCATCTAAGAAATTATTAAATGATTCTATATTATCTTCATCATTTGTAATTATAATATCTATATCTCCTGAACTTTCAGCTCCTCGTCTATAAGAACCTACTATATCAAAATGTGAACCTTTTGGTGTAGATTTATTAAATATTGTTGTTAATTTTTTTTGATATTCATCTATTTCTGAACGTGGTATTCTTTTTTCAATGTCATCTAAATATTTTAATCCTATTTTCATATTTTCAGTTAATCCATCTGTATTTTTTTTTAATTCATCTATTGATGTTATTCCTTTACTAATTAAATCCAAAGCTTTTTTTGGACCTATTCCAAATACTTTTGTTAATTGAACTATTGGATTTAATCTTTCTTTTTCCAAAGCTGCTATTTTTCCGGTCTTTAAATATTCTTCAAATTTTTTTATTATTGTTATTCCTATTCTAGGCAATTTTTTTATTTGGTCTATTGTTGTTATATCTTCTTTTACTAATGCTATTTGATCTGCTGCATTTGTATATGCTCTTGCTCGAAATAATTCTCCTTGAGCATTTAGTAATTCACCGAATTCATTTAAAATATCTATTAATTCTTCATTTAATCTTTTCATTGGTTTATTTATTATATTTGTCTTTGTATCTATTTCAACAATCTTAAGTTTTTTAGACATTTTTGATTTTTTTAGTGTTTTTTGTTTTAATGGAGAATTTGATTTCAATTTTGTTTTATTTAATGTTTTATTTAAATTCTTTTCTACTATTTTTAATTTTTTTAATTTTTTTTGTGCCTTTTTTTCTGTGCCTTTTCGATTAATACAATATCCATATTTTATTAAAGTTTGAGTTTTAGGATTTATTTCTGTTGCACAAATATCTCCTTTATCTGTTTTATAACATTTATTATGTCTTTCCCATTTATATTTGAAGGGAAATATACATTCTCCCTCTTTTACTTTTGCATTTTTTTCTATTTTTCCCTTATTATTTATATTTATTCCAAACATATATATTATTATTTATTTCTTTTTTTCATCTCTATTGAATAAGTCATTCATAAATTTTTCTGAATAATACAAATCTAAATATTTTTCTTTAGTTTCTTTTATTTTAGCTTTTTTTGGTTGTTTAGTATAAGGAGTAAATAATGTTTCTGGCATTTATAATTATTTTATATTTTAATTATAAATGACTACTTTAATTGAATCTAAAGCCTCTCGACAAATTTATAGTGATGGCAAACTTGTTGATGATATGGGTATTAATGCTACTTTTGATGGTAATATTTTAGATATGCAAGGATATAAAAATGAGAATGAATTTTATACTAAACTTAATCGAGAAGAAGCACTTCAACTTTTAGCTATTCAATCCAGTCCCATTCCTCTAGATAAAAGATTAATAAAAGATTTTAATATTCATTCTAGAACAAATAAATATTCTAAAAAATCTACTAATAAATCTTCTTCTAAAAAATATACTAGATCTAAATCTAATACTTCTAATAAATCTAAAACTTCTAATAAATCTAAAAAAACTAAAACTAAAACTAAAACTAAAACTAAAACCAAAACTACTACACGAAAAAATAATAATGTTATTAGCTTTAATGATGTTATCTATTAAATTTTATTGCTTCCCATATAGCCAATTCTTCATTATTTAAATTTGTATTTTTTCTTTTTGCTTTAAATTCTTTTGATACATTTTTTTCTAATTTTCTTAGATAACGGGGTGAAGCATAGAGTAAATCATATGTTATTTCATCACGATATATACATTCTATGTAATTTTTTTTATCTATTCGAATTTTTTTTATAAATTCTAATAAATTATTAAAATTTTCATTATCAAAAATTACTACTTGAATGCTGTCATTTTTTTCTGTACGACGTTTTTTTCCTTCTATTTCATGCATAAAATATTGCATTTCACATTCATACTCTTCAGCTAATTTACGTCTTTCTTTATTTCTAATGACTATATCGCTCTGCTTATTCATGTCTATAGCTAACTCTATCGCAAACCCCATTATACATATCCTAAATATATTTTTTTAAAAATACTTTTTATTTTACACTACATATCTAGGTAAGAAAAATATATCGATTATTATCTACATTAGTATAAAATTGATATTTTTTATATAAATTTCTTATGTCTTGGAAAATTTATATAAAACTATTTTAGTTTGACACTCTTCAAGCATTTTAATATATTCATCCCATTTACCTCCAGCTAATCCACAACCAATACCATATGGCATTGCTACAGTTTCATAATTATTTTCATCTAATATATGTAAACAATCACGAAACCATTTTTTTCTATTTTCATAGGTATCATTGTAAATATTTAAATATAATTTTTTATAAGTGTTTGGTTTTCTAGGACCAATTTGTGACATAAAACATATAACTTTATGAAATTTATTAGGATCTATAGGATCTTCTAATTCTATAATGGTTCCTGGTTCATCTAACTCTTGTACATTTTGTTTATTTTCCGATCTAGTTTTATATATATCTGCCCATATATATTTATTACTAATAGATTTTGATAAACCATATGATGTTTTCGTAACACAATTACATTGATGACAAATATAAGATTCTTTAGCGTTCAATATATCACCATTAATAATATCTATAATTACCATTATAATTTATAATTTATAAATAATTTGTATTATACAAATTCAATTTTTTCTATATTATTTATTAAATTGATATTATTTAATATATTATCTCTCTATACTATCTATTATGAATTATCTAGCAATTAAAAACCAACATCCACGTGATTTACATATTACATTTGAAGAAGGTCCACATATATATACTATTGATGGAGATAGTAATTACATGTCTGTTACTACATGGAACCATAGTCATTTTGAACATTTTAATCCTGATATAATTATTAATAACATGATGAAAAGCAATAAGTGGAAGCAAAATAAATATTATGGGATGACAGTTCAACAAATTAAAGATTTATGGGATAAAAATCGCAATACTGCTGCTAGTGCCGGAACAAAACTTCATTATGATATTGAGTGTTTTTATAACAATAATCCTCAAGACAATAATTCAATTGAATATCAATATTTTATTCAATTTGCTGAAAATAATTCTCATCTTGTTCCTTATCGTACTGAATGGATGATCTGGAATAAAGAATTAAAATTTGCTGGTTCTATTGATATGGTTTTCGAAAATTCCGATGGAACACTACAAATATATGATTGGAAAAGATGCAAAGAAATTAAAAAAAATCCATCTTGGAATAAATATGCTATTACTGAATGTATTAATCATATTCCTGATACTAATTTTTGGCACTATTCTCTCCAACTTAATACTTACAAAGCTATGCTTGAATTAGAATATGATAAAATTGTTTCTGACATGTATTTAGTTTGCTTACATCCTGAAAATAGTTCATATCAAGTTTTTAAAGTTCCTGATTTATCAAGTGATATTTATAAATTATTTAATTATAGAAAATTTAATATGTAATGACTTAAAACCATTTTTATAATATTTAATATTATGTCCCTATTTACCCTACATCCATTTTTTTCACAGTTATCTACTTTTTCTGGTGTTGTTGTTATTGGAGGATTTATAGGTTTTATTACTATTGCAACTTTTATATATCCTTCAATGATTAAAGAACATAAGGATGATCAGAAAAAACTTACTGAAAAAAATCAAATACAAAGAGAGTATGAAAATAAATATTATCAAGAGTTTGAAGATTTAAACGAAGTTGATCTTACAAATCTTGATTTTGAAACATTTAAAGATAAATATTGTATTGAGGATACTCCTTTTGGTATTGTCCATCTTACTTGGAATACAGATACTGAAACCTTTTTTTACTATAGTGATAATAAAAATATTCCATATAGAGTACTAGATACTGTTGCTAGAAAATTTAGTATTGATAATAATTGTAAACAAATTTGTGTTAATTATAAAGCAGAATTTTATAAAGCTAAAGAAAAACTTATTCAAACTAAACAAAATATGGAAAAAGAAAAAAAAAATGAAACTAAAGATAATTCTGTTTTTGCTAATTTTAAATCCTATAATACTGTTTCTAATCATAATCATAATAATAATACTACTAAGATTGTACCTGCCAAAGCTAATCGTTTTACTTATAAAGGAAAACTTGATCAACTTTTATATACTGCACCTGAACTTCGTAATCATGAAAAAACTAAACTTACATTTCATGAATTCAAAAATTTATCTAATAAAATTAAATCCTCATAAATATATAGTAATGTCTAATTTTAATCCTGAATTAATTAAAGCTCAACTTCAACAATTAAAACCTGAAAGTAGAAAGAAAATTAAAAGTCAAATTGCATTTATTAATGATTTAATGATAAATTGGACATCAATTTTAGAAGGATTAATAAAAGGATTAGGTGAATGCGTAAAATATCCTGGTAATAATGATAGTCAAAGAATTTGTTTTTCTCCTAATTTTAAATACGATCCTAATTTTTATCAGTCACAATATCAAGTTATTCTTGACAAAGAACAGAAACTTAAGAATAATAATGATTTAGACAAACAAAAAGGTGGTACTAAAGCTGGAATTATTGATGACCTTGCTTATAAACTTTTTGAAATTCAAGTTAAAATTTATAACATTATTAAAGTTATTATTGAGAGAATAGTAGATATATATTTTCAACTTTTACCTTCTATTATGTTTGGAATTGAAAATTCTGATGCTACATGGGATGAAGCCATGCCTAATATTGCATTACTATTAGAAAAAGCACGTCTCCAACTAGCAAATATTGCAGCTAATCCAGAAATCCAAAAATCTATTCAAGAACTTGCTCAAGAATGGGCTATTCTTTCCGTTCAAGTTATGGCTGATGTTAGACCTTCTTTAGATTTAATAATTGATAACTTATGGATGAATGCTGTCGAATTAATACAAAAATCCATACAGGGTAGTGTTAAAGTTGCTACTTCAGCAGGTAAAGCTATTGTTGGTTCTATTCCTATTGTTGGTGATATAGCTCTTTTTATCTGGCTAGTAGTTGATGCTATTTCACAAGGTATTAGAGTTGCTACTCCACCTGCTGTCGCTGCTGCTGGAGTAACTACTACTGCTCTTTCAACTGCTAATAATCTTAAAAATATAGTCCAACAAAATAAACAAAAATTTACTGATAATTTACTTAATATTCAAAATCTTTCTAGAACATCTCTCGGTCAAGATGCTATACCTGCTACTAGCAATAATACTACATCTTCTAATAAACCTGGTCGTGACCCTGAAATTAATAAACAATACAAACAAAAAATTCAATTTATACAAGATACTGCTGATAATGCTATTAAAACTATTCAAGATGTAACTAAACAAATTTTACAACAAGTTAAAGAACAAAAAAATGTATTAAAAAATAAAATTGTTAGTACAAATCAACCTCTTCCGGTTACTATTGTAGAACAAGAACAGCAAGGTCAACAAGGTGGCAAAGCTTTAAATACTCAAAAATTATATACTAAAATTAATAAAGTTCATCAACGTTTAAATAAAACTATTAATAATTTTAGCAATATCAAAAGAAAAACACGCCGTCGTAAATATTAATTATTGTTTTTCCATTTAATAAATCCTATACTACTTTTTATATCAAATGATGTCTCCAAGTGTTCTTCTGCTATTTTAAGTACTAATAATTCTTGAATTGACAACGTTTTTATATATTTTATTATTTCATCATCTGATTTTTCTAATATTTTTAATTTTTTATATTTAGAATTTGCAGGTGCTTCAACTATTTTTAACTTTTTAGGCATTTAATTATAATTTTATTATATTAGCTTATAATTAAATCAATTTAATAAGTAATAAAAGATAATATTTTATTATTTGTTCTTATCTCTGATTTATTCATCATATCTGTTAATTGTACATCTATTTTATAACCATTTGATACTAAATATGAAAATAAGTATGGATAATCACTACCACATAATAATTTTGAGTTATCATCTGGATTATATATACCGTATACACATCTACTATTAGCACTACATGGACTATCCTCTTTAAATGGTGATAATTTTGGTAAATTTATTCGTTTTATACTATTTTTTAGAGGACCATTTGCTATTCTATCTATTATTATTATATTATAATAAGACCCTTTATTACTATCATAATATGGTTGCAACATTAGTGTGTACATTTCTGACATTATATATTATTAAATACTAAAAATTGATTCTATTTAATACATTATTATTATCTTACTATCATGACATCTATTCATAATAATCAACAAACTAATATTATTAATACTTTTAGATTTAAATTAGATAATAATATTATTAACTTACTTACTGGATTTGCTAAACTTCATCAATATGATGATAGAAAAACATATCAAGAAGCTTGGTCTATTTGGTATCAAGATAATATTTCTATATTTTTAGAAGAAATTAATAGATTAAAACATTTAAACTATAAAGGTGACTTTGAAAGTAAATTTTATAAAGCTGCTAGATATTATTTTAGAAATAAAGATTTGGATAATAAAGTTGAACCTAAAAAACGACGTAATTACATTACTATGGAAAGTGAACTCTTAAATGCTATGGATTTACATATTTTAAGAAATAAAATTTATAATAATTTTACACCTGCTTCTGGATACGAAGACTTTTGTGTTTCTCATGTTGAAATTCTTAAAACTGAAATTAATAGACTTGTTCAACTTAATAATAATAATAATAATCAAGTTACTGCAAAAGATATTGTTGATAAAATTAAAAAAACTTATAAAAATCGATATTTTATTTTAACACGATAAATTATTTATAGTTTATAGTTTATTATTTTCATATTTTTATTTTTATCTAATATATGAGCAATTTATTAAGTCAAGGTGGATTTGGTTGTGTTTATTATCCTGGAATTACTTGTAATGGTAAAATTAATACAAATCAATCTGTTATTACAAAATTACAAAATAATGATTTTAATGCTTCTAATGAAATTAATATTGGTAAAATTTTAATGAATAATGATAAATATTATATT
>Ga0075480_10000121_pt1 | contig 39146 bp, 53 predicted proteins | sample DEB08_DNA_7_FD_81590 | JGI IMG/M metagenome (GOLD analysis project Ga0075480, IMG submission 81590) | Aqueous microbial communities from the Delaware River and Bay under freshwater to marine salinity gradient to study organic matter... | ecosystem: Environmental > Aquatic > Marine > Coastal ... | reverse complement strand
TGAAACATGAAAGCGAACTCACGGCAACGATGACTAAGAAAATCGCACGACTTGAGGAAGCCGGGGTGGTTCTAGCATCAAGCTATTCTGTCATTGCCGACATGAGCAGGCCGGGGGCGCGAGTTGTACTTGAGAACTGGCGGGCAGCACTGAAGGGAGAGAGTAAAGATGAGTGATGAACTGGAAAACAAGCTGGTCGGTGCAATCGCTATGGGCGAATTGTCTGGGTATTGGGCCGGGGAATATAAGGACGCGATGCTCAAGATTAAAGACCTTGAGCGCCAGCGTGATGAGTTGGTTAAGCTGCTGAAACAAGTTCACTTGAGCGGGGACTGCGAATGGCTTTACGCTGAATACGGTGAAGTGGAGTGGGTTGGTGACAGAGATGAGCTGATCGCCAGCATGGGGCACACCTGCCGTATTCAGCGTAAAGCTTGTGTGGTGTGTGGCAAGGCTGTGTCTCTGATCGCCAAAGCGGAGAAAGCAGGATGAGCGATTGGCAATGCAAGCACTGTAAGTGGAACGCTCCAGATGAGTCGTTACATTCATGCGATGACAGGGTGCTGGAGTTTCGTATCGAAGCCCTTGAGCAGGGACTCACAGCCATGCGCGAACTGTTCGCTGATGCCGATATAGATCCTGTGAGTGGTGGCTATGTTGTCGACAAGGGGAAAGCAGACGCACTGCTGGAGAAAGATGATGTACACGTATAACTGCAAGATCGGGCGGGTGGTCGATGGCGACACCGTCGACGTGATGATCGACCTGGGGTTCGACATCTGGACCAAGCAACGGGTGAGGCTGCTGGGCATCGACGCAGCAGAGACACGCACCAGGGACGCCGAAGAGAAGAGGATGGGCCTTGAGGCGAAGGAGTGGCTGGCTGACAGGCTTGGCGCTGAGGCTGTTCTGATGACCGAGTACGATAGTCGGGGCAAGTACGGAAGGGTGCTGGGTACGTTTTACAAGGACGACGTGAACATTAACCAGGAGATGGTCGACCAGGGCATGGCAGAGGTGTACGAGTGAGCAAGGGCAGCAGGCAGAGACCGGTAGACAACAGGGACCACTTCAACCGAGAGTTCGACAGGATCTTCGGCAAACCAAAACCCAAACCAGAACCCAAGGACCAAGATGGCAAGCGGATACAAGCTCCCTGACGCGCAGGTACAGATCGACTACGCGCCACAGGGAGCCACCCTCAAGGACTTTCACAAGGTCCGTGAAGATTACCACCACCGCATCCTGATCGGCCCCCTGGGCAGCGGTAAGACGCAGGCATGCATTGCTGAGTGTCTGCAGATGATCGACGAGCAGGAACCCAGGCCTGAGACCACCAAAGACCCGTACGGCAACCTGGTGCAGATGCCGGTCAGGCGGTCCCGTGGGGTCATCGCCCGTAACACCTACACGGACCTGCAGAACACCACCATCAAGGACTGGCGTGAGTGGACCGACGAGCTGCCGGTGGGCAAGTTTGTTGATGGCAACGCTGGCAAGTCACCTACCTGGACCTGTGAGTACTTCAAGGGCGACGGGACCAAGGTCATAGCCGAGGTTGTCTTCCTGGCATTCGACGTTGAGAAGGACATCAGGAAGGCGAGGGGCATCCAGGCAACCTGGGTCTGGTGTAACGAGATCAAGGAGATGGCCCGGGCAATCGTCAACATGCTGTTCGGTCGTACTGGCCGATACCCTGCACGGTCCAGGCAGATGATGATCGGCGACAGCAACGCGCCGGACAGGGACCACTGGCTGGGGCAGCTTGCCCTCAAGGTTAAGCCAGAGGGGTGGTGGTTCGGCATCCAACCGGCGGGTGTGATCCAGGTCGCAGGCAAGTGGAAGCCCAACCCTGCAGCGGAGAACATCGACAACCTGCCCAAGAATTACTATTACAACCAGGTGGCCGGTGCCAGGGAGTCCTACATCAGGTCCAACCTGGCGAACGAGTTCGTGTTCTTCTCGGACGGTCGACCGGTCCACCGGAGCTTCAACGAGAGGCTGCACACGGCTGATCTGGAGCCTACCCCTGGCATACCCATAGTCGTAGGCGTCGACTTCGGTAGAACGCCTGCAGCGGCCATCATGCAGCCCCAGGAGAACGGTCAGTGGTACGTCCTGAAGGAGGTAGTGACGGTGAACACCAACGCGCTGGACTTCGGGCGGTCCCTCAAGCGGGTGCTGAACGAGTTCTACAACGGCTACATGGTCAGCATCTGGGGTGACCCTGCCGGTGATCAGATGGCCCAGACCAGGGACGAGACCCCGTTCGACATGCTGGCCCTGGCTGGCCTTGAGGCGTACCCCTGCCACACCAACGACTTCGAGGAGCGTATCACTGCCCTGGACGAGAAGCTTGAGCGGCTGGTCGACGGTCAGCCTGCCATCCTGGTCGACGCTGAATGCACGATGCTCATCAAAGGCCTTGCCGGTGGGTACAAGTACAAGCGAATCCAAGTGAGCGGTGACGACCGTTACCAGGACAAGCCCGACAAGACGATGGAGTCCCACGTCTGCGAATCGCTCCACTACGGGCTTCTGGGTGCGGGTGAGGGCATGTCCCTCTTCACCCAAGACGAGTGGGAGGATGAGGTCTACCACCCAGCACACAACCTGTTCGAGTAGGTTTCACATGAAACCTGTAACTGCAAACAGTTATATTGAGGGGTAAAACTTAATAAAATCGTCGGCTATCTCGTAAATCACTGTACAAGATGGCTCGAAAGTTCACCCCAAAACGCATTCGCAACGTCCGGTCATCCAAGGTTACGAGAGTCAGACCAGACTCTGTTGCTGGTAAGGGCGTAAACATCACCGGCTTAGACAACCTGGCAGAGGTTAAGCGTCGAGAGAATGCGCTGGCTGATGACATACGGATGTCTTCTGCGGTTGGATCTGGTGCTTTATCGGGTGCTGACCCGTTCTTCATTGGTGACACGGTTCAGTCCAAGGTGGATTACCAGCGCCCTGGGTCGGTATTTGTGCCGAACGAGTCTGGTAATGAGACGACCTACGTCGAGTTGCTGTCTGATGAGATGACGAGAGCGCCCAGGAAGTGGCGCAACCTGATTAACACCACTCTGGCGAAGAATCCGGCGAACTGGACGCAGACGAATGCTGCGATCACCTACTCGAAGGGTAGTGACACGTTCACGGTGACCGGCCTTGAGGGAGGAAACTCTGACCAGGTTTATTTCACAACGGAGAATCTTGGCAGCGTTGCGGATCGGGAGCTTTTTGCTGTTTGCCGGATCAAGGCATCAACGGCTGGCGATATTGGCAAGAATGTCAGCTTGCGATTGATCAGAGAAACAGGCACTGCGTATTCTGTTGAGCAGGTTGTCACGCTGACGGGCGAATGGCAGACGATTTCGACCCCGTTGTTCACCGGATTGTCAGATAACGTCGATGTTTTATGGCAGATTCGAGGTGCGGCATCGAATATTGCTTCTGGTTGCGTATTCCAGTCTCCAAACATCCAAGAAGTCACCAACCTCACCAACAAAACCCCCTCAGAACCTGTCTGGGGCGACGACTCACCCACAGAACTGGTCACCAACGGGCAATTCGCGGTAGATGGCGACATCCCGTATGCAAAGTTTGACGGTGCTGGCTCACTATTTGAACTCGCCAAGTCTGAAGGCAACACGATCACGTCGTCGTTTGCTGTGGCAGCGTATGTGAATGTTGCTGACTGGACGAAGACTGGCGGTATGGGCTTCATCTCCGACTGGAATGGGACGGGAGACCTCGCGTTTATCACTGAGGTCGATGCCACAGGGCGTATGTCGTCATACGCCGATGACACAGGCACAGGAGGGGTCAGTCAATCAACGTCGTCTGTCAGCATTGAAGGCACAGTGCCGACAGATACCTGGGTCTGGTTGCTGTTTGACATTGACATGCCGAACAGCCACGCCAATTTTTATTTCAACGCTTCGGCTGACAGGAATGCAGACCCAAAACAGATATCCTGGTCGAGGATAGGTGATGCCGATAGGGCATTTGGTGGGACTAATCCTACCAGCATCTCAGCCTCTACTGTCGATCTTGAGCTGGGTGCTTACAACGGCGGGGCTTCTGCCCCGTTTGCTGACAAGATGTCCATTGTTTACCTGTACAACGGTGAGCTTGCCTCTGGCGAGGTGGCTGCTTCCTGGGACGCCGCCAACTTCATAGGCGAGTACCTCCTCTCTGCTGACCACAACATGTTCCCTGTCGCTGCGCGTCACGACATCGAGGGTCAGTGGACCCAGGTGGGTACGGGTACGGTTAGTGAGGTCTCTGGAAAGCAACGCTTAGTAACAGACCCTGGGTTCGATGTGGCTGGCAGCGCAACCTCGATGAGCGAAACAATATCAGGGGACTGGGTGTTTGACGATGGTGGTACGACAGGAGGATCGGCGGCTTTCTCTGGTGGGCAACTGACACTGACGCAGGGGAGTAATAGCGTTTGGCTCGGCGCTGTTCAGGAGATCGATGTATCTGGGTGCGATTGGGTTGCTTGCCGGTCGAGGATTATTTCTGCTTCAAGCGGATCTTATACCAATGTTCGCTTTGGGCTTAACTCAGTAGCGACCCTAATAGGTGGGACTCCTGATATAGCTTACCAGCCGTTTAGCCAGGCAAATGAAACCCTGACTCTGCTTGCCGATGTTCGTGGGTATGATACGGTTTATGCCTTCGTTAATGATGGTCAAATAGCGACTGCAACCTCTGTTGTCGAGTTCGCCGACTTCAAGCCATTCGCCCTCGACGGCACCGGACACCGCACAGGACCGGAACTGATCCCGAATGCTACTGGGCCTTTGAAGCAGCCTTACCCGACGATAGAGCCTGAACTAACTCAAGACGGCTCATTTAATTCTGGTATAGATGAGTGGGACAACCTAACCATCTTTGGTGATGCCACAATTTCATGGAATGGGTCAGCTCTTGAGATCGACGCAAACTCAAGCGGGGTAAACAGCTACGCCCGAATCTCCAATATCTTTACTGTCGGGAAGACCTACGTCATTTCTGGAACGGCGGAAGTGGTATCAGGCACTGGTAGCGTTTTACTTTCTGCGAATGGCGCAAACCTGCTCAATAGAACAGGCGCGGGAACAGTCACCGACACTGTTGTTTACAAGGCGACAGACAATTGGCTTCAGTTCCAAGTTGGCGCAGCCAATGGGACGATTGGCACTCTGGATAACATCTCCATCAAAGAAGCCGACCCCACCTACTGGTACGAGAAAGACGGCATCAACTCAGTCACCCTGCAGGGCTTGAGTCTGGATCGTAACGGTGGTGGTCCATACCAGTTGCAGCGACCACTGGATTTGTCTAATTATCAGGCAGGCGATGTTCTGCACTTGCAGTTGTCGACTGAGACGCAATCGCATTCGGTGAACCTCTTTTTTACTGAATCAGATGGCTCGACTGAGCAGGCATCGTTCAGAAACCAGTATGGGGGCATGAGGTCTTGGTTTCATGTATTAACTCAAGAGGACATTGATAACACGGCATTTTTAACCCTTGGCACCACTTTCAGCACCGCAGCCACCGCAACCGGCGTCCGTGTCTCGATGAAGAAGTGGCAGGGATCGTTTACGGTCCTGGATGACCAGGATGCGGCTGCTGGCACGAACTGGTACTACAACATCACAACCCCGACAAACAACCAAGATTATGTTGCTACCTACAAGGTCTCTGAGGGAACTGCCGCAGACACCCTATTCAGGGTCGCCCTGAATGGTGGGACAGGGAAAAATGTTGAGTACAAGCTCGACTGGAGCGCCAGAACGCTGACGCTGGCAGGCGGGGGAACTCCTCCTGCAGTGGTAAGCACATCAGTCTCTTTCGATGTAAACGGCGTAGCAACAGTCACGCTGTCGTTTACTGACAACGGCGCGAATAATGATATGGCGGTGTACGTCTATGCAGCATCTGATGGGGTGCCTGCTGACACTGGCAACGTCATTGTTCATTCCGTTACCCTCACAGGTGCCAACTGGACGCCTAATGGGAACATCTCGATTAACCAGACTGATTGGGTGCCTGGATCTGACTGTGTCGCTGGCGCTTATGGTGGCAGTTTATTCCTGATCAACACAGACGCTTCTGCATCGAATGCGGCGCAGCAATACGCCACTGAGCCAGGAAGGAGCTATGTCGCCAGCATTACCGGTGTGGATGCAGATACCCGCTTGGGCATTAGCACAAACACAGCTGGAAGCGCCGACCTGCTCGACCTAATCGGCACATCTGAAGCGGGTGAGTTCACTGACTCCAGCGCAGGATCTTACATTTCGTTGTTGTCGAACTCGTCAACGCTTGGTCTGTCGAGAGAGTTTACGTCTGTCTCCCTCCAAGAATCCTCCTACGGTCTCGGCACCTCCAGGTACAAGAACAACAATGTTGTGTTTGGTGGTGTGGTGTATGACGAGGAATTGTGGTGGGCGGAGTTTAATGCAGTAACGGGCGCATCCGCGACAATTCCGCACGACGATGTCACTCGCGTAACGCAAGATTTTAGCATAAGGGCGCGATTATCAGATTTAACGCTCGGCGCAAACATGACGATAGCGGCTCAGGCTGGAAGCGCAACTGAGACGGCGTGGGGTTTCGACATAGGAGACAGTGGAAAAGTTACCGTTAATGTTAGTGACGATGGGACTCCCGCCGGGCAGAGTAATGCGCTTGGCGTTAATCTTCTGCCGTCCGTTGTAGATGTGACAGGTTTGTTTTGGTTACGTGCAGACAGGTACTTCCTAAACGGACAAGACTACGCAGATTATTATGTGTCCACAGACTTTGTTGCTGATAGCGACGATGTGACAACGTGGACTGTATTAGAAGAAGGGGTGGCAGGCGCTCTTGGTGATTTTGCCCACACCATATTCGATTCTGCTTCTGATGTGGAAATTGGCTCAACCTATACAAGGACTTTGCAGCCTTTTAACGGGAACATTCATAAAGTTGAAATTTATGAAGGAACAACTCGGCTGACTAATTGGTCTGCGGAAAATGCTGTAGAGCTTGGGCCGATTTACGGTGCTGCCCAGATCAAAACCAACGCCCAGATCCCTCTTCACCAATACGTCGACGTGGACATCGATGACCACAAGACGATCCAAGAGCCTGCAGCCTACGAACACTTCGCCACCAGCACTGCGATGTCAGTCGGTGACGACACTATCAGCTCGTTAGCAAACGCGACACACCCGAACGGATCTCAGGGCATCAAGAACCAGGTGACTGCGTTGCCGAATCTGTTACCCGCACGATCAAGGGCGCTCTTTGCCAACATCGATGCGACTATCACAGGTGTCGGCTACTGCACCGATATCGTCGGCACCGAGACTGTCATGTACGAGTCTGATTTCAGTGCTGGTGTTGATAACTGGGGCCAGTACATCAGTGACCCGAACCTTCAGGTGACAGGTAACGAGACTGCGCCTGATGGAACGACAGAATGCTTGAAGCTGTTTGCCAATGGCGGCAATAAAGGATTTCAGATAGCGCATCAAAGCGGTGCTGTGACCGAAATACCAGGGCGAGTCTATAAACTTGAATACGATATTTATGCGCCAGCTGGCTCACTGACCGATGCGAACTGTATCTTGCAAGTGGGATATGGATCGGCCCCCGCAACACAGCTTACCCCTCAGTACGGCGTCAACTACCAGTATGACCAGTGGGTAAGCTGTACGTCCCTAACAGTTAATTTAGGCTTAACAGCAAGTATTTTAAGGATGGTCGGTACTGTTGGCCTTGCGACTTATACGTCAGGTGGTATAGCTGCCAACAACGCTGTCTACCTTAAAAACATTCGTATCAGCACGATGGATATTTACAGTGATGTTGAGTACAGCGTATTCGATGACCAACAGACTGATTTATACCGCGCTTACTTCGAGAAGCTATCGACACTGAACGGCAGCAAGATCATGCAGGCTGAGTTCATCTTAGGCAAAGGGACTGCTCCCATTACCGATGTTGTCGTTGCTGCAACGAGTTTTACGGGTGCCGACATCTGGCGTATTGACTGGAGCAACCCCTCTGCAACGCCTACGTTTTACGGGGCTTACTCGGCAACAGAGGACACCGACATAACTTGGGAGTTGGTGGGCCAAGATTCTGAGGGCAACGACAAGTACAAGCTCACCATCACCACAAAAACCGAGGCAAGCGGAACCTATTTCGAGACTTACGTTTACGGCGCTGGTTTTGATAACAATGAAGTGGGCACGGTGAAGATCTACGCTGACATGGCGCATCGCCAGATTTCTGCCACAGCAGAGCCTGAGTGGAACACGCTGCGGCCTGGGGATAGTGTGACGCAGTATTTATTGCAGCAGCACGATTTCCAAACAACGTGGGGTGTTTATGGCCCTGTCGGTTACACGACTGGTCAGCCAGACCCGAGAGGCGGGACAAACGCAACAACGCTTGATGATCAAAATGCTGGCTCTTACGCAGGGCCGACTCAAACTATCTCGCCTGCCGCTAATGCAGGTGACATTGTTTGGTTGACTTGCTGGTTCCCGAAGCTTGCATCGCAATCATTGTATCCGCGACTCGATCTTGATGGGGCTACGACATCGAGGATTCTTATTGATCAGGTCAACGGGAGGATCATAGATCAAGTCGCTACAACAACTGATTACAGCTTCATCATTGATGGTGCGGTTATAAAGTCATTACTTCCCGATGCGTTCCCTGACGGAGACAACTTTTGGTTTGTAGGCATTGGTGATATTTATGTGTCAGGCACCTACGCTGTAAACCTTATCCCTGCCGCATCGACAGTCTTTGATGGATCGGTTTCTAACACGCTAACAGGGGAGAATACTTACTTTGAGCCTGCTGTAACTGTTGGTGGGCCATTCTTCTTCGACTCCATCGCCACCACAGCAACCGTCACCGAAGAGATCCAAGACTGGAGCAAGATCTTCACCTTCCTCGCTGAAGGATCGAACAATGTTGTGAACGCAGTCTTCTCTCACCAGTACCACACGCTGCTGGGGCATGTGAACTCGACTGCAGGGAGCCAGGAAGTGACGGGAGGGTCTGCTACTTATGTCAACACGGCAGACGCCACTTGGGGCATTCAGAACACCGCAACAGAAACAGATGTGGTCAGTATATTCCCAGGAGAGGTGGCGAATAAGGTGACCGGAGACGGCACCCCGATGGCGATCACGGGCCTCTTCGGCACGTTTGACACAACCTACGCTGATTACCTGTTCGCCATCGTTGAGACGACGTCAACGACTGATGATGTTGCCATGCTATTGAGGGACGATACAGCAGGCACGAACCTGTACCGTCCTGCATGGAACTTCAGTAATTTCACAGCTACCCAGGGCATCAACATATCAACAATATTTGGGCCGAAGTTTATTCCGCTCGGGAAAGGTCCGAATGGCGGTGACCTCTGGGGGCTTCTTGCCGCTTATCAATCCCCGACTAACGGTAACGCAAGGCGATTGTACGCATACCCGAATGACGATGCGTCGAATACTGGACATGCGTCGATATGGCATTACTACGGGTGTGTCAACTCAGCTGGCGGCACTGCATCAATCTTGCCGATACCTGATGGGTCTCGGTACGCGCACACCAAGTGGGAGTATCCGCTGCAAGAGGCTCACAACGACCTGGAAGGCACCCTGTTAACAGACTTCATCCTGACGTTGTCAGCGTCCGACATGGACGTCACCCCTTCCCCAGGAAGCATCGATATTCTTGGTGACGCCAACACGCTGCTCCACATTGAGTCGTCTGAGCGACTACGCACAAGAGACGGAACTACAAGCAAGTATCTCGACTCAGTAGAGTCTCTTCCCGCCGTTGACTTGTGCAGGTCTGTCGTTGCTTGGAGTAATTCCGCTAACGAACACACGCAGGCGCTTCGATACGACGGATATGCGGATGATGACTCGACGTCGATTACCTACGACGGGTCGATGAATTTATCCGACTCGCTAAAAGTTCTTCGTCCAGGAGGCACCGAGTACGAGCTGTTTATTTCTCGGCTTGTCGGAACCAAGGCATATAGCGACGCCGCCCAGCGATCTTCTCTCACGGAGTACGACGAATGAAGCTTCTTGGCTGGCTGGTAGGTGTGACGTTCGTGCTTCTCTTCATGAAGGGCTGCAAGACCGTGAACGCCAACTATGACGGCGAAGGTAACGAGGCTGTCCCGCCGCGAGGGCATGTTGTTTTCTGCGTGAAGAACCCTGAACACCCAGCGTGTACAAGGAAGGAGGATGAGTGAACTTCTTTCTGTCAGAAATATGGTTCGCACCTTCAGAAAGAAGATGGTCTGGACGTCTGACTATGAGCGTTTCATGCGCCCTGAAGACTGGTCTGACGAGATCGAGAACTTCCTTCTCAAGGACATTGTCCGGTGTGACTGCGAGGACTTCATGCTGGCGACCACGACGTGGGTTTACAGGGGCGATGTACTCAACCCTGACAAGTACGGTTTTTCGATTGTCCTCACTGAGCCTGGGAGGGCTGAGGGCAGGAAGATGGATCACGCCAGGGCGTGGTTCGAGATCGATGGCATTGTGTTTTATGCCGACAGTTACAGTGAGAAGGGCTGGTACAGGAAAGGAGATGGCCCCTGGTACGCCAAGGAAGTCCAGTACAGCGTTTATGACAATCCAATGAAGTGGATAGAGGCGTAATTATGGCGGCAAGCAAGGACAGCAACATCATGATCGGCAAGGCACTCAGCTTGGAGTTCCTTGTTGGCTTCATTCTAATGGCATTCTCTGTCGGTGGTTCCTGGGCGATGTTGAGCGCCCAAGCGGAAGCCACCGAGGACAAGGTCCACATGATCGAGGAGAAGCAGAAGTCTCAGGATGATGCGCTGCTGCAGATCCAGTTGGACCTGGAGTCGGTGAAGTCAGGACAGGAGCATGTCAAAGAGGACATTCTTGAGATCAAGGGTGATCTGAAGGACGTGCTGGTAGAGATCAGGGCGATTCATTCGTTCAACATTCCAGATTAGGAGTAGGAGAGGAAAATGAAGTCAAAGTGTGACCATTCCACAAAGGTCGGCGGTCGCCGCAACAAGATGGGCAGTGACGTGACGGCTGGCAACAGCGTCACCAGCCCAGGCAAGCGCCGAACTTTTCAGAGTTCCAAGGTGACTGCGGTCGCCAAGGAAAACAAGCGGTTCTCTTCGAGCAAGTCTGTTCGCAAGGGCCGAAAAAACAGCGTGAGCTAAGGAGATCCCATGAAACTTGAAGATTTGAATTTGCCCGAAGGGCTGGTTGAGAGAATTCTCTACGCGGCAGGCCCGAGGCGAGACGCAGTCCTGGCTGAGTTTGCCAGGTTCCAGGTTGTTGTGCCTGAAGAGGTTGCGATGGCAGCGCCGGTCGTTGAAGACCCTGTAGCAGAGGGCATTGTTGAGGCTGATCCAGAGCTTGCTGCACCCGCCGAAGAGCCGGTAGCTGAAGCTCCTGTGGCAGAAGAGCCTGCCGCTGAGGAACCAGCAGCCGAGGAGCCAGCAGCCGAGGAACCGGCACCGGAAACTCCAGTCGTCTAACTGAGGTAGATCATGGATAGGCTTGTCAAAGCACTGGAGGCGATGCTCACCGAGAGTGAGGCCGCTTCATTTGAGGTAGGAGAGCAGCGGGAGATTAACTACCGCTACTACTCTCTGCAGCCTCTTGGGAATGAGGTTGATGGTCGCAGCCAGTACATCTCGCCCGACGTTATCGACTCGGTCGAATCAAAGAAGGCTCTCTTCGCGGAGACGTTCTTCTCTGGTCGACGTGTGGTCCGATTCAAGGGCGAGGACAAGCAAGACGCAGACGCCAAGACTGCCTACGTTGAGAGGCAGCTGAAGTTCAATAGCGTCCATGAGCTGTTCAGAGACGGCTGGCACGATGCATTCGTCGCCAAGAAGATGACGGTCGTTGCTGATTGGAAAGAAGACACTGACGACGTTGTCATTGAGCTGAAAGACGCCAATCAGATGACGGTCATGAAGATCCTTGAGCAGATGAGCCGGGATCATGGCGAGATCATAAATGTTGACGTGACCCAGCTCCAGGTGACGGGTCAGGATGAATCTGGCCCAGTGTCATCTGGCCCCATGACTGTCAGCTTCGATTCGTCTCACACGGACCTTTATCTGATACCCCCTGAGAACGCATTCAGAGACCCCTCAGCGACTTACGTCCGAGACGGCCAATGGTTCACCTACAGGGAAGATATCGCCCGTGGCGACCTCCTGAAGATGGGAGTGAGCGAGGATCAGGTTGATTCTTTGACGACCGACTACCGGTTCCGTCAGGAAGAGGAAGACAGCTCTCGTAAGGCGCATGACCGGTCCTGGACCCGTCGCCAGCAGCACAAGAGGGCAGACAACCAGGAGCTGGTGAGTGTCTACCGGACCTTTGCCTGGTTGGACCTGGCAGATTACGACGATGACCTGGGGGGCGAGAGCCAGTACGGGCTGTTCAAGATCTGCTGGACCAGCAAAGAGATCCTGCGGTACGAGAACGACGAGCCGATGATCAAAGAGGTGCCTGAGATGCCCGTCTTTGAGTGGACTGAGTACAAGATCAGCCACGCAGAGAATGGCATGGCAGACGCTGACCTGACGGTCCAGACGCAGAAGGTTCAGTCTACCCTCAAGCGGCTCATCATCGACAACCAGCAGATGAGAAACACCACCAGGTACGAGGCGACCATTGGCGCGGTGAAGAATCCCAGAGAGCTGATCGACAACAACATTGGTGGCACAGTGTGGACCCGTCGGCCTGGCTCGATTACGCCCCTTGCGACACCCGAGCTGTCGCCCCTTACCTTGTCCGTTATCCAGATGCTGAACCTGGACAAGGAGTCACGTTCTGGCATGTCGTCCCTGTCGAAGGGCATGAACATGGACGCGATCAGCAACCAGAACGCTGCAGACATGATCGAGAAGCTCACGTCGAGCGGCCAGAGGCGCGTCATGAGAGCCGCCAGGGACTTCGCTCAGACGTTCATGATTCCGCTCTGTCAGTACGTCTACAAGCTGGGTGTGCGTAACGATAAGCGAACCCATAAGGCAGAGGTCGCCGGCAAGTACCAGATCCTTGAGCCAGCCAAGTGGCCGGACATGGACATGGACATGGAGATCTCTGTCGCACTGACACCAGACGAGTGCGAGAGACACGCCAAGGCTCTCATAGGCCTCTATCAGTTCCAGATGATGGACCCAGACCTGAAGATGGGTTTCGGGTACGCACAAAAGCATGCCCTGCTGGATGAGATCTATGATTGCCTGGGTGTGCCAGACAGTTCAGCTTACCTGCTCCGTCCTGACTCACCAGAGTACCAGAAGAAGCAGCAGTTCCAGGCGCAGCAGATGCAGGCCCAGCAGCAGCAGATGCAAATGCAGATGCAGATGCAGCAGGTAATGCAGCAGAAGCAGATGGAGATGCAGATGACGGACATGCAGTTCAATCACTGGATCAGGCAGTCAGAGGACGGCAGGCAGTGGTCAGAGCTTCAGATCCAGAAGGCCAGGGCAGACATGGACGCCAGGAACATCATCGCTGACAACATCCGAGATGACGAGAAGCTCGCCTGGGAGATCGAGAAGGGTCAGCAAGAGATCGATATCGAACGTAGCCAGAAGAGAGGAGCAACCATTGGTTAGCGTGAAACGATTCGCCAAGCCCAGACACCAGACCAGGGTGCTGGCTGGCATACCAAAGAAGCGGTCGGCTCTGCCAGACGCAGAAGCGGTCGAGAATCCAGTAATCAAACGTCAGCTACAGAGGAGAGCGGAGCGTGAGCCAGGATACAAAGAAGCCAAAAAACGGGAATTCGCCAAGAGTCATCTTCAGCGAGTTGCCGCCAAGCAAAGAGGAATTGATCCAGAGGGGGATCGACGCAGCGAACCTGCTGATGTCCCCAGTGTACGGGATAGCGCACCAGAGCGTGATACAGAACATACAGGACGAGTGGTTGGAAAGCGAACCACACGAACAGCAGAAGAGAGAGGGGCTTTATTGGAAAGCCTGCGCTCTGTCAGCAGTGTCATTGAAGATGGCGGCGATGATTCAAGAAGCCCAGGCACTGGATGAGGAAACAGTAAAGCGTGAAGAAATGAACGCGAACTTTGAGTAAACGGTTGAACGTCAATAAGAGGAGAGTACAATGACTTTACCGAATCCGCAGAATAACCAATCGGACTCTGCACCCAGCTTCCAAGAACGGAAGCGACAAGCACTCGCCGAAGAACGCGGCATCATTGAAGATCAACCGCCGGAAGTGCCAGATCAAGTCGACCTGGAAACCAGGAGAGAAGACCAGGACGCCCATCAACCGCTCATCGATGATGATGACGACCTCGAATACAACGAGGACTCCGAATTTGAAGACGATGCTGACGGAGTGGATCTCCAAGACGAAGATTCCGAGGGTGATGAGCTGAGTGAGGACGCAGCCCATTGGAAAGCTCAAGCCGAAGAGGCAGAGCATCTCAGACAAGAGATGCAGAGAGATTACACCCGCAAAACGCAAGTTCTAGCGACACAGCGAAAGCAGCTTGAGCAGGACGCAGCGTTGAACCAGCAGGTGCTTGCCACCTACGTTAATAACGCGAACCAGTATCTGGCGAAGTGGGAAAACGTAAACTGGCAGCAGCTACAGTCAACACTCGATCCTGCAACGTACCAGAAGAGAGTCACTGAGTATCGTAATGCTGTCGCACTGAAGGACCGCGCTCTGGGCCAGCATCAACAGTTTGTTGATACCGCCCAGGAGATGCTCGAAAGGCAGAAGACGGCAGAGGCCGAACTAAGCCGGGACATCTTGAAAAGCACGATCCCGAACTGGGGCAACGAGCTGTACGGCCAGTTAGCGGAATTTGCGACAACGGAGTTGGACTACTCGCCGGAGGAGTTTGGTGAAATCACGGACCACCGTGTCATACGGATGATCTACCGAGAGTTTGCCGCAAGAGACCCCCAGGCCAGCGTCCAACGAATTCGCAAAAGAGGTTCCCGACCAAACTCGTCACGGAACCCTGCTCAACGGGAGCGTGGATCAAATGGAAGGTTCACGAACGCTGAGAGGACTCACAGGGAGAACCCTGGTGATCGTGACGCGACACGCGAATACTTCAGAATGAAGCTTGAGCGTGAGAGGCGGGGCCGCAAGTAGGAGATTATCCTCATGGCAGCATTTGAAAGTTATACCCAGCTTCGACAGAAAGAAGACGTACAGGACGAGATCTATATCATCTCCCCTGTCGACAACCCCGTAGCATCGATGTCCAAGACAATTCGTGCGACGGGTAAGCTCCACGAATGGACCCAGGACGTCCTGCAATCCGCTGGTGCAAACCGTGCGGTTGAAGGTGCAGCAGCACCGGCAGACAGCTCTGCGGCAGTAACGGAACTCAACAACTATTGTCAGATCATGACAAAGGCTGCTGAGATCACCGGCACCCTGGAATCCGTTGACAAGTACGGACGCGACTCTGAAATGGCGTACCAGCTTGAGCTTCGTTATGGCGAGCTTGCCAACGACGAAGAGCTGGCGATTGTAGGCGCGCCAGGTGGTACTCGTCAGAGTGCTACTGCGGGTTCAGCGTCTGTGGCTCGTCAGATGGCATCACTCCACAACCAGTTGGACTCAAGCGTGATCACTTACGCGACAACCAACCGGCTGACTGGTGGTACTGCTATCACGACGATTGCGGATCTGGAAACGATCCTGCTGGAAGTTCACCTGGCAACGTACAACGAAGGCGGTAACCCCAACTACCTCTTCACGTCGCCAACGAGCGCCCAGTACATCAGCTCATTTGCTTACGCGACCGGTCGTCAGCGTGACATTCAGAACCAGCGCCAGCTGGTCAATGTCATCGACCTGTACGTGAGCTTCTACGGTGAGCTGACGGTGGTTCTGGACAGAAACATGGACAGCACTCAAGAGTGTTACCTGCTTCTGGACTTCAACTACCTGGCAACGCCGGTACTGCGACCTACTGCAGACTGGCCGATTGCAAAGACTGGTGACTCTGATGTACGTCAGATTCTCCGAGAGTCTACCTTCGCTGTTCTGAACACGAAGGCACACGCAATGCTGGACAAGATCCCGAGTGGCTTGACCTAAGCCAGCAGCCCCCTTGGGGGAGGAGTAGATAAATGAGGCCTGATTGCATAGATTGCGGCAAGCCCGCAGATTCCAAGGGTCACGGCAGGTGGCACAAGAAATGTACTGCCTGTCGGAAAACACCTTGGGTTATCTTCAAGGGTGATGACTGTGATCTGTGCGGTTTTGTCCCTGTTAACAAGTGCCAACTAGACGTTGATCACATAGACGGGAATAAAGCCAACAATGATCCAAGCAATTTGCAAACGCTTTGTGCTAACTGCCATCGTTTAAAAACATTCTTAAACAATGACCATTTAGATAAAGAGCGTTGTGAGTTTGAATCGCTTCAAGTCTCATTATTTTAACCTCCCCCCTTTCTTTTTCTTGACCGGAGGGACGATGGCAACACACAAGCGAATGACTAAGGTTCTCGGTGAATACTGCCGGGGATTTGCATCAGAGGACGGTCAGCACTACCGCACCGAGCGGCAGGACATGAAGCCAGTTCTCGACCACGTTAAGTTCCTTGACGAGAAGGTCAACTCTGCTCCGAAGACAGGCAACCGCAACGACATGCGGTATGTCGGTTCTATCCCCATGCTGGTGCTGACTGACTGGCTGAAGAACAACGGCTACACGATGGACCAGTGGGCGAGGGACGAGGACAACTGCAAGCAGAAGTTCATCTCTCATCTTCAATCAGAAATGCCAGCATTCCTGGCGAAGAAGAAGAAGTCTTCCCAGATCATTATGGCGGGGTGATGAATGGCTACAGTGACAGACATAGGTACGCTCAAGGCTGAAATAGCTGCTTACCTTTACGACCGGTCTGACCTCACGGCGCAGATCCCCAACTTTATTGATATGGCGCAGAAGCGCCTTTTTCGCGTCCTGCAGTGCCAGGAAAACGAGAAGCTTGCATCCGGCACGTTGCCTGCTAACGAGTACGCTCTGCCTGCAGACTACAAGGCGCTGCGGTACATCCTGGTTAACGACAAGCCGATGGAGAGCGTCTCTGATATTGAGCTGAGATCCAGGCTGAAGAACCAGCCTGGTAACGGTGAGCCTTCCGCATTTTCACGTATCGACACCAAGTGGATCTTCCACCCACCACCCGACGACACCTACGACATTAACCTGTACTACTACGCAGATTTGTCGAGTGACGTTACCAGTGACGTGGCAACGAATGCCGTGCTGACTGCTTACCCTGATCTGTATGTTTGGGGTTCGCTTCTGATGGCCGCGCCGTACCTCAACGAGGACAATCGTATTGGCACTTGGAAGGCGTTGTATGACGACACGCTGCAGACGATCAATGAGCGAACCTTCGACCAGGAATACTCTGGGTCGAATATCTCAGTGAGAAATGCATATGGCGACTGAGTCTGGGACATACATTTCTGACTTTGATATCACGAACCCTGCTGACAATGCGGCCGCAACAGAGCTGGACGATCACCTTCGGCTCATCAAGTCATTCTTGAAAGCGACGTTCCCTGGCACTGGTGGCGATCTCTACGATGAGCCGGTAACTGCCACGTCAGATCAGATCGATGGCTGGGATGCGCGGCTGACCGCACTTGAGGGTCTCTCGTTGGCGCAGGTCTCTCCCGTCGCTGGCAGAGTGGATACAACTGGAGTGAGTAGCGGGACCATCACAGTATCTGGCGTTGGCTTCCAGCCAAAGATGATCTGGATCTGGGGTTCCGGTGATGCTGGTCCGGGGGAGAGTGGCTTTTCGTTTGCAGCCTGGCATGAGGACCATGACAACGGCTACCCGACAAGCTTTAGCGCAAACCCTGCCTCTAACTTCGCTGAAAGCAGAAACCTGGTTTCCTTCGCTTTTGTTCAGTACGCAAATTCTGGTAACACCAGTGATGTGTTGTCGATTGATAGCGTAGGCAGCGACGGATTTGATTTCTCTATCAACAAGAAGACTAAAGACATGCAAGTTAACTGGGTGGCGTTTCCATAATGGGACTGAATAACGCTGAATACATCGACGGTCTGAACCCGAACGACCCAACTTTTCAGGACAGGGTAGTTGATGCTGCGTCTCATTTGAGAGCAATCAAGAAGGCGCTGCAGCAGACGTTCCCGAATGTGAACGGCGCGGTGACTGAAGGGCCGGATGGTCTTAACGGATTCGAGGCAAGAATCGCAGCCCTGGAGGGAACGCTGGGCGCGTTTACTCAGCAGGGCGTTGCCAGCGGCAGGTTGTCGATCAACACCTCTGCTGGCAACTACAGTGTAACTGGGCTGGGGTTCCAGCCTACGCTGCTGGTTGCGATGGCTGCAGGCGATGACACTGTTTTGGCAACGCTCTCCGCGAACTACTCGATTGGTTTCACAGACGGCACCAACCAGTACAGCCTGTCAGGCACTTCTGACGACACTTATGCGGGAGATCGAACTTATCAAAGCGCGTCCTACCTGCTCGACATGTATGGGTCGAACGAGACCTCTGCAGCCAGGGTGACGATTGTGTCGCTCGACTCTGATGGCTTCACGGTCAACGAGTCGCTGGGTCTGTGGGACATCGACATAACTTGGATGGCATTTGAATAATGGCTTTAGATCCTGCGAATTACATCGAAGACCTGGACGCTACCCAGCCGCCAGCCAGTGATCCTGCGTCACAGGCTGACGATCACATGAGAGCGATCAAGAAGGCGATCAAGCAGACATTCCCGAATGGGTTCAGTTCAGCGATGTCGATCACTGACGAGCTGCTGAACGGATTTGAGGGGCGTATCGCTGCGCTTGAAGCTTTAGGCTTGCCTACCATGAAGTCACCCAAAATGGGTCGACTGACGGTCCCTACGGGCGCAGGAAACACGGCAGTCACAGGGGTGGGGTATGAACCCAGCCTGATCGTCTGCGTAGTGAATATTCCTGATACCGGCGAGATGAACCTGTCGATGGGGTTTGCGCCGCAGACGACATACAGCGGAGGCGTTTGTTCCTGGTCAGGCACGTCATTCACCAGCAACACTGCGAGTAGTGGATTCCAAAATCAGCTTTGGAGCGTCAGCCAATGGAACGGCTCAAGCTGGGCTGTTAAGACTGTGGGCCAGCTGCTTTCGCTTGATGCAGACGGCTTCACTCTCGACAACGGGTTTGCTGACGTGACCGCAGAAATGATCTGGATTGTGTTCCCATGAATAAGACCATTCCTCTTCGCCAGATCGGACTCGCTGGTCAGATAAAGGACATCCTGAACTCTGATATACCGGCCCAGGGAGTCCGGTCTGCGCGATCCTGTCGCATCGAGGATCAATCTCTGCGCTCATACGGCAACGCGAATGAGTACTTGTCTGACGTTGCCGGAGAGACCTTTCTGTTTGCTCACCCTTTCTGGAGAGCGAGTGGTGATGGCTGGGTTGTTGTTTCCCTGGTGTCTGGTACGCCAGACACGATTAAGGTTGAGTTCGTGACCCTTGGCGGCTCGAAGACGGTTATCTCTCCAGCGGCATCGCTCGACATTAGCGCGACAGAATGGTGTGCGGTTCAGTTGGGCGAGTGGTTCATCCTGACGAACAATGGCGGCGTCGACAATCCGCAGTGGACTGATACCGCTTTGACGGCAATGGTCGACATGCCTGGTTGGCCCACGGCTTACAAGTGCAACGTCATCACGGTATACAAAAACTTCCTGGTCGCTGCAGGCATCTCCAAGACTGCTGGCTCCGGCGACGAGAGCAGGATGGTGAAGTGGTCGCACCCGTATGCTGACGGTGACACCACAACCTACTGGGATCACACGGACCCGACGATTCTTGCTGGCGAGACTCTGCTGGCAGAACCTGGCAGGGCGATCACTGCGCTGCAGTCATTCAGGGATTCTTGCATGGTTTACTTCGACCGGCGAACCTGGAGAGCTGACTTTGTAGGTGGTCAGTATGTATTCAACTTCAGGCAGGTGTTCAATGACGACGGATGCGTCGGGCCGCTTTCTCATGTGGCGACACACGAGGGCGCGATTGTGTTTGGTCACCGAGACGTCTACATCCACGATGGTGCGACGAAGAGATCCCTGACCGACGGCAAGATGACTCGATACATCTACGAGACAGTTGACCTGTCTTTCTCGCCGGTTGGTGCCTGGTATCCGAAGCGGAACGAGATCTACTTCCTGTGCCGGTCCTATACGACGGGCGACGGGAACCTGTTCTTTATCGCCAACACGATTCACGATTACGCCTGGACTGAGGTCGTCGCGGAGCTGAATGGCGATGGTTTGTTGACACACATGGCTGTTGGCCCAAGGCCTTCAGATGGCGCTGTTGTGTACACTGACTGGACGACTGAGACCTATGACGAGTTTGGTGACACCACCTTTGCGGATCTGTCAGGGCAGGACGAAACGGTAACGCTGCTTGGCGTAAGTGAGGGCCAGGGCGTTGTCTGGAACATGGATTACTCCGGCGCGACGGGTGTGGTCGACACGTTCAGGCGTGACGCCATGATTGAGCATCGAGCGATTGATCTCGATGAGATGGGCATGGGTGCCAACAAGATTATTTACCTCAACCGCATCATCCCGCAGATCTCAGGCACTGGAGTAGTCAAGTTCATTATCGGTACGCATGACACGCCGGAAGGATCGATTTCCTGGAAAACTGCCGTGACGTATGACCTTGATGACGCCGACCAGTATGCGGTGGACATTCGCGCCGCCGGACGTTATCTGGCGTATCGAATTGAGCCAAACGACGAGAACGATCCTGCGCTGTTTTCTCTGAGTGGGATGGATCTTGAAGTCTCTACGCCGAGAGGGACCAGGTAATGGATGACGATTATCTAGCGTTTAAGCCGGTCGAGATTCATGCGGAGAATCCGGCAGAGCTTCTCCTGGTACTGAACGAATACTTCCGAGTGATCTCTTCGAACCTGGACAGACTCAACGGCGACCAGTACCAGTTCCGTAAGTTGCAGTCAGAGCCGTACCACAAGTACGACGGGCTGACGGTTTTCGCTGACGGCACCAACTGGAATCCAGGCAGCGGCCAGGGCATTTACACATATTACAACTCAGCCTGGAACAAGCTGGGGTAGGAGACTGTAATGGCTAGCATATTTGACAGCACCAAGACTACAACCAGTGAGCTGACGCCGTGGTCTGAGACGATTGACCCAATCAAAGCGGCGCTTGGTCTTATTAACAATCAGCCGAACTGGACCTCTTACCAGGATGATTGGGTCGCCAACATGAACCAGGGGCAGAAGAATGCTCTGGACGGTTCACAGGGGTTTGGCATGGGCGGCATGCAGACCTTCGGCGGCAACATGATGACGATGGGTCAGAACATGATGTCCGGCTACGGTCAGGCCCAGAACTTCTACAACCAGGCGCTGGGCTGGAACCCAATCACCAATCAGGGTCCAGACATGCAGATGGTCGCCATGATGGCTGACAACCCGTACATGACGGGCATGATCGATGCTGCATCGAGGGACATTACTCGCAACCTGTACGAGGACCAGATGCCTGGTATTGCGGCGTCTTCTGCTGGTGCTGGGCAGACGGGTTCATCGAGGCGCGGAGCGGCAGAGGCGATTGCTGCCCGTGGCGCTGCTGACAGGATTGGTGATATTGCAGCCAATATGAGGGGGTCTGCCTACGAGAAGGCGCTGGGCATTGGTGCTGACATCGCGTCAGAGAACGCGCAGCTTGCGTTCAAGAACCGAACTCAAGGCTTGGATGCTGCTGATGCGTTGAGGCTGATCGGTGGCGCTGGTGCTGATCTGGTGACCACTGGTGCTGATATGCGTCGGACAGGTTACCAGGACGCGCTGAACGCTGGTGATCGATACCAGCAGCAGGAGCAGGCAGAGATCGACGCCTTGCGGGAGCAGCACATGCTTGACCAGCAGCTGCCCTACGACCAGGCAACAGCGGCGCTGAATGTTCTCATGGACCCTGCCATTAAATTTGGCAAAGACGAGGTCAAGGAAGTAGAGGATTGGGATGGTGAACTTGACGTGATTACCGCTCTTCTCACCGGAGGTGGTGGTGCTGACATCACCATCCAAGACCTGATCAGCGGAGACATTACAGCGGAAGGCGGCACTGGTGGTCAAGGCGGCAATGTTGGCGACATTGATGTTGATGCCCAGGGTGGTCAAGGTGGTAACGTCGGAGACGTTTCTGCTGAGGCCGAGGCCAGGGCCGAGGGTGGCAGCTCATCATCTGAATCGAGCAGCACCAGCGGCAACAATTCTGGCTCTATCACTGGCAATCCTGACCTGGACAAGACGGTCACAGACGCTGTCGTTAAGGCGGCAAAGGCTGCTGCAAGCGGTGGGGACTTTGAGAAGATCCTCACTGGTGCGCTCGGTGCTGGTCTGGCCGGTGTCGCTATTGAGTGGGCGAAGAATCAGTCCTGGTGGCCGTGGGGCAAAGAAAACGAAGGCGAAGAGGCTTCTGAGGAAACTGAAGAGACTGAAGGCGCTGGCGATAACGACCCCGACAACCGGCAACCGGAAGGCAACAACGACCCTGATGTGACTGACAACGCTGTTTTCTCTGAACCTCAAGAAGGGCTTTCTGATTGGGCGAGGCAGACTAATGAGAGTCCTGTCATCCCTGGCGTTGGGGTGGTCCTTGACGACAACACGATGGTGCAGAAGGGGAGCATCCCGCAGCAGATCTGGGACGAGATCGTGAAAGTTGCTGACGACGGATTCTCTGATAACGGTCAGCTCCCGAGCAGGCAGCAGATCAATGACATCCTTGGCGGCACTGGTCAGGACCAGGGTGATACGACAACCGACACCAATACGGATACGAACACTGACCAGCCAACAGGGCTTTCTCAGACAGAACTTCAGAACCTGGAGACAGCCATTTTTGATGCCGGTGGCATGGCGGCTGATGTTCAGGCCGGTGTTGGCGCTTACAACACGGCTTACCAGGAAGCGATCAGCAACGACGCATCTGAGGAAGAAGCTAAGGCGCTTGCAGAAGAGGCCTTCGACAGCTGGTGGAGGGATAGATTCGGTGAGCCTGGTGTGGGCCAGAACGACACCACGGACCAGGACGCTACCGGCATATTGATCGGCGGCGTTGATGGTAACGAGAACGCTGGGTCTTCGTTTGCGAACGGGTTCGACGGCACCGCTGGAATGAGTTCTGGGATTTCTATTGGAAGCGGCAACCAGGGTGGCCTCGGTTCGGAGGGTGGCGGTCTTGGGGGCGACATGGGCGTCCTTGGAGACCAGGGCGGCATCTTCAGTGGAACTGCAAGGCATTCACGAATGATGGCAAACAATGCCGGGTATGCTGCTGCCTATACTGCGGCCATCAACGCCGGATTCAGTCACGAAGAAGCGGTAAGCAAAGCAGAAAGAGCGTCTAAGAAGGACGACTAGGAGAAGGGTATGAACAACATCGTTGAAGGCGAACACGATTGGATGAAGCGGGGCGGCTATGACAGGGTCTCTGGGCTTACTGCAGCGATGCCTGCGCCTCAGCCTATGTCGAACCCTTTCGGCATGGGCGGCGGCTTCAGGGGGCGTCTGAGGGACGCTCTGCTTGCAGCTTCTCCTGCAGGGCATTCAGACAATCGAATGGAGAAGGTCATCGAGGCGCGTCTATGGGACCGGGGCATGCACCCTGACCAGCAGGCTTTGCGTACCGGCGGCAGAGACACGTCATCCATCAAGAACATGGAGTACATGATCTTCGCTGCTGAACAGAAGCTTGGCCGCAGGATGACCTCCCAAGAAAGGGCTGAGTTCATCAACAAGAACTGGTATCCGATGCAGCGGGGGCCGACTCAGTACGACGTGAATGGCGTCCCGATTATCGGCCAGCAGACGCCTGACGGCGGCTTTATGGGGATGCCTGCAGCCAACACGGTTGGTGCTGACCCAGGTGTGCCTGTGGACCCATCACAAGCACCAGGGTCTCCGGCACCCGAGTACCCAGCTAGCCCATCAGAGGCTGCAGGGATACCAGGCGCGGCCCAGAGAAACATCTCCCTGCAGGAGGCTCAGAGGCAGGAGAACGAGCAGAAAGAAAAGGCTAAGTATTCCGAGGTCACGGGCAGGGGCGTTGCTGAACTGGACAACGCATTCAGATCCGACGCGCAGGATCTTGTGAACGTCGTCAGGCAGCAGCTTGGTGACGCTATTGCACTGCGAGACCTGATCAAGAATAACCCGAACTATCAAAACACCGGACCTTGGGAGCAGTTCTACGCAGAGTGGTCTGATGAGCATACCGCAGAGGTTAAGGCGGCGTCTGTGTTCCAGACACTGATGAACTTGCAGATTACGAAGCTGACCCCTGTTTCTGAGAAGGAAATCGTGATGGTTTCCAAGCTCTGGGCCAGTGTTGCCAACGACCCGAAGGGGAACGTCGGTGCGTTGAATGATGCCATTAGGCGATACGAAAAGGTTCTTGGTGAGCTGCAGAAAAAACGAGACTACTGGACGAAGAACGGCAACAGTCTGAAGGACTACAACCTTGTCGACAAGGACGCTGACTGGACGACGCCTCTCCCGTCGAGCTGGGGTGTTGGTGACAAATACTCAGGCGGTTCATCAAGCACCACAACGACGAAGCAGCGAAATTTCGAGGATGAATATAAATGACCACCTTGAGCGATTACATTCGCATGCGGAAAGCTGCGAAGGCGAAGAAGGACCAGGAAGCCGTCGACTACTTCAACGGCAAGATTCAGGAGCTGATGGGGCAGAAGAAGCCTGGTTACTTTGAGTCATTCGCCAGGGGCGCGGCGCAGGGCGCAACCTTCGGCCACTCTGACGAGATGGCTGGGGCGGCAGCGATGGCAATGTCTGGTGGTCAGGATGGCTCCTATGATGTTGCCAGGGATGAGCAGCGCATGCTTAACGACGCTGCGTCACAAGAAAATCAGTTGACGTACCTGGGCGGCGAGATTGCCGGATCTCTTTTACCCATTGCCAGGATAGGCCAGCTTGCCAAGCTTGGGCAGGCGATACCCAACGCGCTGACAGGTGCGGCCAGGACGATTGGTGCCGGTGCTGCCGGTGGCGCGGTTGCTGGGCATGGCATCAGTGACGACACGGGCATGGACCTTGCCACTGACGTTGCCGCTGGTGCCGCTGGTGGGGCTGTTCTGGCTCCGGTAGGTGGTTACGTTGGCAACAAGGTTGGCGACTTCCTGGGCGACCTGGGTTCGTCTGTGAAGAACAAGCTTTGGCAGTCACCAAACCAGATGTCAGACGGCATGGTCCGACGTGCATTGACCGACGACGGCTACAACACCGCAGAGGATGTTATTGCTGCCAGAACGAGAGACGACGCCGCTGGGAATCTTCGCTTGTTTGAGCTGGGTCCGAACGCGCTGGAGACCGGAGTCGACGCTGCGAAAAATCCTGGTCCTGGTCGGCGTTACGCTGACCGAGAGATTACGAAACTCCAGAAAGGCCAAAGTGCTAGGGTAGAGCAGGGCATCCGAGACACTGTCGAACCGAAGTGGGAGAGCTACCACAAGTTCCTTGGTGACGTTTCAGCCCAGCGCAAGGCGCAGGCATCGCAATACTACGAGAAGGCCTACAGCAGAAACTTCCAGCCCACGCAGAAGCTTCTGAGGGTACAACAGGTAATTGAGGACGGCTGGCCTGACGTGCTTGCCGAGGCGCAGAAACGGTCAGCCAGGAAGGCGTCACTTGAGCCAGAAGGTCTGTTCGGTGAGCCAGGTAATTTCCTGGGCGTTGCTGACCAGGTGAAGCGGGTACTCGATGACAAGATCAGCGAGGCGATCAGGGCAGGCAAGAATGAAGCCGCTGCGGATCTGCTCAAGGTTAAGAACGCCTGGGTGGGTGAGCTTGACGCATTGATCCCTGACTACAAGACCGCCAGAGGTCTGTACGCTGGTGCGAGGCAGATGGAGAACGCTGCCGAATTTGGTCGAGGCGTCCTGAGAGACACCAAGATGTTTGGTGAAGACCTGGACGAGATCCTGAAGCACTACGGGCCTGGTGAGATGGATGCTTTCCGTATCGGCCTGGTGCGTGGCGCGATCGACAAGATGAAATCTGGCACCGATATGTCAGACAGCAGCCGCAAGGTGTTCAACAGCATGAGGGCTGAAGAAGTTTTTGATCGGGCGTACCCGGGCGGTCAGACATCACTGCTCAAAGATCTCATGGAAGTTGAACATGGCCGTAGCACGGCGAAGAACAGAGTTCTTGGTGGCTCACCAACGTACCAGCTCCAGAGGCAGGGCAAGCTCGTTGATGATCAGCGAGGGCAGTCTGTAACCGGAGCGGCGACGGAGTTCATCCGCAAGATGATCGGTGACGGCGTTAACCCGAGCGAGCTTCAGCCTGGTGATTATGCGCTGATTGCGAAGAAGCTTTTCGGTGAACTGAGCGACGACGAGATCCGCAGAATTATGGGTAGGGCTTCTGCCACACTTGGCAGTTCCAACAAGCTTGGTTCTGCTGCAGAAAGGACTGCAACGTACCAGTCAGGGAAATTAGCAGAGGTAGACTTGTGAGAGATTACAGAAGCGGATTCAACAAGAGCAGGAAGCGCGGCAGGAAAAAGCGCGAACGTGAGCTGACTCGCCAGGAGTATCTTGACTCTATTGCAACCAGCACCGCATTCATTCCAGGCCTGGGCGACATTGCCGAGTTCGGCTCTCTTGCTAACAGGGAGTATGAGGGGATCGATCCTCCAGCCGCTTGGGAGTATGGTCTCGCTGCCGTGCCTGGTGGGCTTGGCGCTTTGGGCATGGCTGCTGGAATGATCCCGAAGAAGGTTGGCAAGCTGGCAGATGAGTCCTCTGAGTTAACAAAAAACAGGGTTGCGCGTGAAGAGGCTTGGCAGGCGCTGGAGAAAGCTAACGAGAACGTAGGGGTGAAGCGAAATAAAAGCGGTCGCTACGTTGGTGGCCCAGAGGACGTGAAGTCTCCACAAAAGCGCACGGCAGTTGTTAACAAATACGCTGACAGAACAGAAGCTGCTCTGGAGGCTGGAATCCCGCCTGGGTACTTCTACGAGCAGGGCGCAGACACGCTGAAGCGAATCACTGACTCGCCAGATGAGCATAGAATGGTTGCGGATTTGTATGGCCCGACATCAACCCAAGTTGGCCCTTACCAGAACACGCTCTACGCTGTTCGCGCCTTGGATCAGAAGGCTATGGATGTTCCGGTTAGTGTGGGTTTATATCCAAATGACTTGCGTCCGAGAGTCGATGCTGTGCTGGAGGGTAATGAGCCGTGGAAGGGCTATAAAGTAGACCGCTACAGTGAGATGCTGGGACCAAGTGACCGGCACGTTCACCCTCTACAAGACATGCCGCCGAACGACCAGTGGGAAGGTTACGGGGTAGGCTTTAAGCAGGGGCATGTGCCTTCAGGCCCGACGCAGGTCGCCTGGGCTGATGACATACGACGACGCGCTGCAGACAAGATCAACATGCGTCGAGCAGAGAAGGGCGAGAAGCCCTTAACATCTGAGGAGATACAGGAACTGCACTGGGCTGCGATCCGCGCTGAGACAGAAGGCAGGCCGCTGCAGTTGAACCCTGGCGATACCTTGCAGGGCAGTCTGCCTTCGTTCCAGGTGCAGCATGCCTGGGAAGCCGAGCCTGGTGCCTCGTCCGGCATCATGCGCCTGACCGACAAAGACGCCTACGCAGACGAGGTCGCTGGCGTGGTTCTCGATGCTGATGGCAAGGACAACATCATCAGGGCTATGGGTGGTCGACTTCAAGAGCCTGCAGTGCGAGGCACGGGTGTTTGGAAGGGTGAGAAGAGTCCTGGGTTTCAATCGCGCTCGTTTGGTTCTTGGACCCAGGCTGACGGAATGGCTCCGGCATCCGCTGCGCGTGTTGACTCAACCGAGGCTGTTCGCCAATACATGCTAGGACAGGAAGGCAGAGCCTACAGCGCAATTAACCCGAAGGCTAAGGCGAAGGATCTGAACATCGCTGAGTTCACTACCGGCGCACCACCTTCGCCAGATGAAACGGCCAGGCTGCAAGGGTTGCTTGAGGATGAGTATGACGCGATTGTCCCTACAGAGAAGGGTTTTCGTGCTATATACGAGAACACTGACTCCGACCTTCTCAAGAAGGCTGGCCGACTGGGCGACAATCCTGTGGTCGGGAAAAACCTTGGTGACTTTAATGCTGACATAGACTGGGCTGGCGGCAACGCCACTCAGCACCTGTTAGACACGCTGGATAACTCAATGCCTGGTGCTGCACGGCTGGCAGACAGCCCTGCGACGCGCAAAATTGCTGGGGATATGGCTGATCTTTATCAGCGTCTTGAAGCGGAAGGGATGCTCAAGGGCAACCAGAAGCTGAACACTGCGCTGAGAGCGTGGCAGGAAGGTGGTCTGGACGCTGTCCGTGAGCTGGTTAAGAAAGGCCTCGCCCCTGCGGCAGTGCTTGGTGTTCTTAGTCGCATGAGCGAGGAAGAGTCAGACGGCGCAGTCCCGACCACATGATGGGCAGATCGGGTAATCAGGCACACCATTAACCTGGGGTGGCTTGAAGTGCGTTCCGCAACCAGGGCAATCCCACTCACGCTCCTGCCGCTCTCTAAGCTCTCTTGCTTGCCTTTCTCGGTGATCGGCGGCTCCTCCGCGCACCCAGTTGTCGATAAAGCTACCCATCGCGTTTCTCCGTCACAAAAATGTCACAAGCGGTTTAGTGGAATTGCTGAAGGCCAGAGAAATTGGAGCGGGTAGCGAGGTTCGAACTCGCGACCTCAACCTTGGCAAGAATGTGTACCTACTCGGGGCGCAGTATCCATGCGCCTTGTAGCCGATCAACACTGTATAAATGCCCATTATCTCCAATCCAGTTCCGGTAGCGTGTGTCACAAAAGTGTCACAGCCGTTTAACGTACTTCAGGAGCCGCTCACGGTGTTCTGGCTTGACCCATACCTCAACCTTCACCAGGCCTGAATCGTTCTTGGCGGCTCTGTGACGAGCCACACGCTCACGATTGAGTCGTGCTTTTCTTTCTGCTGACGGCTCAGGTGCATCGCACTCGAAGCAGTGACCAGTCTCGTCGTAGATGTGTTGTTTGCAGGTCATGGCAGGTTCGCCAGCATATCGACCAAGTCTTTTTTACTGACCTCGATCTTGATTGCGTCAGTCCCGATTCGCGCAGTGATCTCCACTGTGCCGTTGTGAGGAAGCGGCTCAACGAACCCCTTCTTCTTTCGCTCGAAGTCTGGCGCATTGACCAGATGATCGAGAGAGAATTCCCAGTCTTCTGAGAAGTTGCCGCTACCCATGATTTTCGTGATTTTCATTAATACGCTCCTGTCAGCTCGATTTCCAAGGCGCTGTGACGCGCCTTAAAAATGATTCCCGCTTTAGTCAGCTCAATGATGCCCTTGTAGAAGGCTTCGTCGTCGTTGTACCTGATTACTGAATTATCCATTACTTGCTCCTCAAAATTTCTGAAAGAATCTCTACGCCTTCGTAGCCGTCTTCGCGCATTTCTTTTACTCTTTTCTCTGCCGCCTTGCGGTTTGAGTAAACTGAGTCAATGCCGCAATCTTCTGATGAGATGATGTAGACCTTCTTCATTACTTGATCTCCTTATCGGTAAGAGTGTGAGCCGAAGGCGATTTCTTCTTCGACGTGTTCGACCATGTCCTTCAGAGTCCAAGCGTACTTGCCGGTGGCTGGGTAGCTGAGGATCACGGTGCCGTTCACTTCGTGCCACTGCTTTCCGTCGTTCATGATCTCAGTGATGCGCTGGTCTTTCTCAAACCTGACAGCATTAACGTCTTTGCCATTGTGGCTCTTGCGAACGATGAACTTTGCGCCGCTTGGAGTGTTGATCGTGATTTCTCGTCTCTTGGTCATGTCGTTGTCCTTTCGTGGTGTTTGCCTCAACTCGAAACGAATCATCTCACACCATTACATGTAATTCAACGCTCAGGACAAAAATAATTGAGAAATTTTTGCAGAAGATTCTTTCAGGTGGTCGATGTTCAGGTGCGCGTACTGCATCACCGACTCCAGCTTGCTCCAGCCGCCCAGCTCCTTCAGCTCGTAGATCGAGGTGCCATTCATGATGTGCCAGGACGCGAACGTGTGCCTGAAGATGTGGGGGTGTATGTTCTTGTCGATGCCTGCGCGTTTCTGAGCCGATTTGAAGGCTCTTCTGCCGATGACATCCAAGTCTCTGCCTCGGTACTGTAAGACCCTTCCTGACGGCCTGTGGAGCCGCTGAAGGACATCCATCGCCATCTGGTTGATGGGTATGACCAGGGGCTTCCTGGCCTTCATCTTCTCGGCTGATATGGCTATGGTCCTGGCGAACAGGTTCACCTCTGCCCACTCCAGGTGGGTGATGTTCCGCATCCTCATGCCGGTGGCGATTGCCAGCGTGACGAAGTCCCTGTGTACCTGCTCCGGTAGCGCCTTGATGAGCAGGTCGACTTCTTCAGGGGTGAGGTACACCAATCGCCCTGGTCCCTCTGGCAGCTTCTTGATCCTGGGCGGCGTGTCGATCCAGCCAAGGTCTGCGGCGTGATTCATGATAGCGATCAGCAGGGTCAGGTATCGGTTGATGGTTGGCGGCTTAAGCCCTCTGAGCTTCATGGCGGTCGTCATCGTGTGAGCCAGCTCTCTGGTCACCTCGTTGCAGAACTTGCCGTCTGTCCACTCTCTGAGCCTGTCAGCGCGTCTCACGTCATCCTTCCAAGATCCCGACTGTGTACGCCCCTGGAAGTAGCTGGTGGCTGCTTCGAGGAACAGCCGCTCGTTCTTGACGTTGCGTCTCCAGGCCTTGGCCTTCAGGTCGTCATGGATCTCCTGGGCTAATTGGCGGTCGCCTGTGCCAGTAGTGCCTCGAAATCGTTCTCCACGGACCTGAAAGTCGTAGTGGTATGTATCGCCTCTTTTCCTGAGTGACATGGTGTCTCCATCAGTGATTCGATGTGGTTCTTGGTGAGTCTCCAGCGGCCCATGATCTTGACCCCGATGCCGCGCCTTACACACTCCTGGCGCAGCGTCTCGGGGTGGATCTTGAGCATCATGGCGACCTCTTTGAGGGTCCAGGTCTCAACTGGGAAACCGGTCTCCAGCCAGGTGTCGCCGTTCATGCGTAATACAGGTGTGGCTTTGGCGCTACAGCCTCCCTGATGGGTCTCTCCCACCAGGGTACGTTGAGCCACTTTCCTGCCTCAAGCCTGGGAGCGGGTCTGTGACCCTTGCTCCCCTCGATGTTGTTGGTTACCTTCATGTCACCCCCTAGAACGGAATGTCGTCGTCAAAGTCATCAGCAGGCGGCACACCGAAGTCGTCAGGCTTGCTTTGATCTCGCTCCTGCTTCTTCCCGATGAACTCAAACTCCTTCAGCCGGATCTCAGTCGAGTAGTGCTTCTGCCCGTCCTTGTCCCAGGATCGGGTTCTCTGCTGACCGGCCAGCCATATCTGGTCACCCTGCTTGACGTACTGGCCGATGATCTCGGCCTGACGCCCGAAGGCTACCCAGCGCACCCACTCGGTTGATTCCTTTTGTTCGCCGCTCGATTTGTCTTTCCACCGGTCGGTGTGGGCGACACTGAAGTTTGTCACTGCCTCGCCCGAGGGCATGTATCGCGTTTCTGGATCACGGCCAACATGGCCCACCATTTCAGTTCTAAGCACGGTTCGTCTCCTTCTCGTAGCTAATTCGTTGGTAAGTTGAGGACGGCTTTCTGTACTGCTCCAGGTCCACGCCGTCCAACTGTGGAACCTTCTTGTAATCAACAGACCCGACACGCTCAACCGTCTGGATCTTGCAGCCGAACGCTATCACGTTGTCGTCGCCTGCTTCGGCCTTGAGTGCAGCCTCTGCCTTCTTGAGATGATCGTCTATCATCTTCTTGTCTGCCAGGAGCTGCTTGTGTCGGTAGACAAGGTCTTTGATCTTCTCATCGCCTCGCTCTACCCAATCCGGCGCAGGCTCTTCGGCACAGAACTCGTCCCAGGCGTCGAGGAGTCGCACAACTTCGTCGTCGCCGGTCAGGTGCGGGATCAGGATGTTCTTCTCGTCAGAGATGTAGACGAAGAAATACGATTCGTGAGTCTCTTCGACGTAGTCCTGATGGACCATCTGCCAGTGGTAATACTCAGCGACATCGCCATCAGCGGCCATCTTCCAGACCTGGGAGTCTTCGCCTTTCCAGGGACACTTGATCTCAACCTTCACTGATCGACCGTCAGCAAGATGCCCCCAGCCGTCCAGAGACGCGCTGTACTCGCCGTCAACGAACACCGCTGGCTCAAGCTGCGCGTTAAGCTTATTCGCCACACAGGCAAGCGCAGCGGCCTCCAGGTTGTTTCCGTGCATGATGGCAGGATTGTCTGCTGACACGTTGGACCCGATGAGACCCTGCTTCTGCTCCCAGAGCTTTCGCTTGGTCATGCCCCAGTACTTCGGGGCGCAGTCCATGATGATTGATGCCTCGCTGGCGTTCCTGTGGGTGGCACGGTGTTCGTGCCACTCCAGGGAGCCTTGCTCGATGTTCTCTACTCTAGCCATGACTCTCTCCCGTCTTCTCCATCTTTTCGAGCTTCTTCTCCAACTGACCAACAGCATGCTGGTACTTGTTGGATGGCAGCTCCTTCAGCTCGGAGATCCCGTAGGCCTGACAGAAGAGACCCGTCTGCGTGTTTGTCGCGTCGATCAGGTCCACCAGATTGCTGTGCTGGGTCTCTGAGATGGTCTTCAGGTTCACCACCGTGCCGGTGTTCTCTTCCTTCTTGGACCCCAGGTTGGCGTCGAGGTCTTCCTGCGCGACACCAGCCGCTGCGGCCAGGGCGTACCGGCGCAGGTAGGTGATCAGACTTCCGGCATCTTGGGCGATGTTCTTCTTCTGCTGAAGTGGCAGCTCAAGGCTCCCCTGCATCCACTGACCAGACTTATGGCTGATTGTGGTGGTGACACCCACCGCGCCGTCTTCGCTCCTGTAGGGCATCTGAACGACACTCAGGCCTTGCCTGCTGAAGGCTGGACGGACAATGTCCAAGATGGCTGCGAGGTCAGCGTACTTCGACTTGAAGAACTCATTGGGCGTTGATGCTGCTGGGTTCTGGATCTCACCCTGTGCCAGTGCCAGGGCTTCTGCGATTTCGTTGATGTTTTCTGATGTCTTCATTTTTCCGCTCCTGGGAATGGAATTACGTTGTCTTTTCTCGCTGGAGCATTTCGCTCCATCTGGTCAATAAGCGGCTTGAACATGGCGTCCATCGCGTTTGCGAACTGAACGGACTGTTCAACGATCATCATGTTTTCGTTGATCAGCTCGACGCAGCGCCTTGGACTCCAGTCACCATCAACGACCTTGCCGTTGTAGGTGATGAGCCATTCATGTGAGTCTGCCTCTCTGTGAACGTCGCAGCCCTTGTGGTGAAGGGGTGGGAAGTCGCCACCTTCACGGCGCATGTCAATCCAGGCGTCGTATAGAGCCATGTTATCGTCGGACTCCTGGGCAGCACGGACGATTGCATCGCGCTGGTCACGCCCCCTGCAGTAAGCAGAGTGGTCGTCTGACATTTCGTAGGTCCAGTCATGCTCGAAAAGCATGAGCCAAAGTTGTGTAGTGGTACTCATTTGCCCACCTCCAGTGCCAAGAAGTTGCGGAGTGCCACCCAGTCTTCACGGGTCTTGAGCTGGCCCTTGGTGTCGACCAGCAGGCGATTGATCTCGCCGTCGATCTCAACAGATCGAGTCCTGGGCTTGAATGGGACGTTGCTGAAGAGTTCAGCGGTGGAGTTACGCATGACCTCGAATTCGCCAGAGGTGTGTGCGCCAGTTTGGTAAGTTGTGAGTTCTGCTATTCGCATATCGTTCCCTTTTCGTGGTTTCGTTTGACCCTGGCTTTATGCCAGGGACAAGGCGAACGATACGCTACGGAGTTGTAGTCGTCAACTACAAAATTGAAGTATTTACGATTTTATTTTGTAGTCCAAAAAGTTCCGCACCTCAGCGGCGTCTTCGGGGGTGAGCTTTTGAACCATCTGCGCTGACCGCTCCATCTCTTCCTGGGTGCCGTTGATACGGGCATCCTCAATCAGCATTAGCCAGGGCGGCACCTCAAGCGCCGCTGCGATCTTCTCTACAATGGCTATTGATGTACTACGTTCTGCTCTAAGCATTGCGCCTATAAGGCTCTGCGATACGCCAGACATCTTATGAAGGCGGTAGGCCGTTAAGCCTTTTTCTTCCATCAGGTGGCGTAGGTTGTCCCTGAAAATCTCGTTGGTGTTCATCTTTCGCCCTGGAGTTCTGCTCCTGTTATTGAAGGTATGAAGTATACGACGATACTCCTAAAAAAGGTTGTACGCAAAATAATAGTAAAATATTGTGATTGCATACTTCAAAAGCGGGGTGTACGATTCGTTCTCAGGTTTGAAGTAGGAATTTGCTATGAGCTTGAACGAGGTACTGCGGCAGAACCTTCGCGCAGAAATGGATCGGCAGGGCATGAGCGCCTACCGCCTGTCAAAGTTGACCGGCGTTTCACAGTCGCTGATTGGCAAGGTTTTACGAGGCGAAGGTGGCAGCAGCCTCGCCACTGTCGAAAACCTTTCATTCGGCCTGAACAAGAAGCCACACCAGTTGCTGATGCAGCGCCCAGGTGTGGTTGCATGAGATCCCCAATGTGTTGCGGCTTTGAAATCGGCGGGGCCGCAATTTTGCCCCTCGTTCGCGGGGGGATTTTTTTATGATCCATCGAGCGCCCAGATCGCAGTCGTTCACGATCCTGAACACTGCCACTTTCAACCTGCCTATCCCTGCCGATGAGCTTGGGGTTTACCTGCACCTGCTGTCGAAGCCTGATGACTGGTCAGTCAACGGCGTTTACCTCGCCAAGCACTTCGGGATGTCCAAGGACAAGACTTATCGAATCCTGAACAACCTGTGCGAGAGAGAGTCCGGCGGGGTCAAGCTGGTCACGAAGAAGTCGTACCGCAATGAACGTGGTCAGATGGCAACGGACTACATCGTACAAGAACCCAGTCCTGAAAATCAGGACCGGTCCGGTCCTGAAAAACCGGAACCGGAAAATCAGGACGTACAAAGTATTGAATTACTTAATCATCATCAATGGCGTCCAGATGATGTTCTGGAGCAACAGCTCAAACTCCTGCGGCTGACATACACCGAAGAAGAACTGATCCACTTCCAAGTGGAGCTTTCTGAAAACACACGAAAACGACACAGACCAGGGTCGGCGTTCATCACCTGGTTGAAAAGCGAACGAGGATTCAAGGAGAAGCAACGTGGAACAAGTGAACCCGCAAAGAGCAGTAGCAACGGCCCAACAGCCAAAGAACTTCTCACAGACTTCAACTGGTGACCAGGAAACGATCAACGCATTGTTCGCCACGATCAAGGTTGCCTACCCGAACTTTATGTCCAAGCAAAATCAGGACATTGGCTCGATCAAGCGCATGTGGCTGCTGCACCTGGGTGGATACGCAAGGGAGAAGATCGAGGAAGCTGCAAGGCTGATGGTTGATCGCTACCCGACATTTGCCCCTACCCTGGGTGAGTTCAAGAAGCTGATCGCTGAGATCAACCAGGCGAAACCAGCGCACAAGGAATACATCGCGCTGCCCAGGCCGGAAGCAGATCCCAGCATTGCCAGGATGGAGCTGGGCAAGATGAAGGCGCTGCTTTCATGAAGTGCGTCGTCAGGATCGAGAACGGCATCGCGTACCCAGACACGGACGCCACGGCCGATTGGATGATGAACGCCAGCGACCGGACATACGCCGTCGACTTCAAGCCTGCCAGGTCACCCCAGTACCACCGGTATGCCATGAAGATGCTCAGGATCATGTTCGACATGACAGACGAGACAATCGGATTTGAACCCTGGCGCAAGATGCTGACCGTCAAGGCCGGTTACTTCACCAGCGTTGGCAAGGTCGACGTGAAGGGTACGACCAGCGTGGCAGTGATACCTGACTCACTCGCATTCGAGAACATGGACCAGGACGAATTCAGAACCTGCTGGGGAGACATGCACCAGGCCTTCGTCGACAAGTACGGCAAGTCACTGACGAACGCCCAGCTCAACGAGTGGAGCGTGATGTGAAGAAGTTCGGGTTCGACAAGAGGGGAAATCTCATCTACTCAGGCCCACGGGAGCCTGGGTTCATTGATCACACGAAGGGGCAACGCAATGACAATCACAGAAAAGTTCCATCAGTTCCACAGGGAAAACCCTCACGTATACAAGACGCTGGTCGCTAAGTGCAGGCAGTACCGGCGACATAACCCAGGGGCGAAGATCGGCATCGCCACCCTGTGGGAGAACATGCGCTGGGACTACATGATGTCCACCGAACACCAGGACTTCAAGCTGAACAACAATTACCGCAGTCACTACGCCAGGTTGATCATGGAGTGCAACCATGACCTGCGAGACATCTTCGAGATCCGCGAAATGAGGGCGGCGTAATGGCGGTCGGCAGCTACTACCGCAGCTCACCAGAGGGTGGTCTGCAGAGTCCGTACAGCAAAAAGCCACCGGCCAAGCAGATGACGTTCGCGGAGCGTAGGGCGCATGAGGCAGAGGTCGCCAGGATGACCGAGAGGTTTCTGGCAGGCGGCGGCGAGATCCAGGTGGGTGAGGCACCGGCAGAGCCAACATCATCGAAGAGGGTTGGAATGCCCAGGCGAGGGCTTTACTGATGCATGCCGTTCAACCTAACGCAGAGCAGAAGAGATGGCGCGAAGAGGTCCGTCAGCTTGGCATGGGCGAGATCATTCACCACGCCACTGACAGGACCATGAAGGTGAGACCGGTGGGCAACATTGGTCACTGGTGGTTGGTCCCATGCGAGAGCGAAGAGGAGCATCGACGCATTCACGCGATGGGCAAAAGCCGGAAGACATACGAGAAGACCCGCTTCATGGACGTGGTCATCACATACATCCGAACCCATCACGAATACCCACCGATACCAGAGGGTGTCTTCAAAGCCATCATGGACTTTCACCGATGAACAAATTCAACGCAAAGCCAACAGAGATCGATGGCATCCGCTTCGCCAGCAAGAAAGAGGCCAAGCGGTACACGGAGCTGAAGCTCATGGAGAAGGCCGGTCTGATCAGCGACCTGACACTCCAGCCAACCTACAAGTTCCCTGACCTGGAGTACCCCGACCGGTACGTCGCTGACTTCTCCTACAAGGAGAATGGCGTCGAGAAGGTCGAGGACGTGAAGGGTCTCAAGAAATCAACTGCCTACACGGTCTTCAGGATCAAGAAGGCGCTCATGAAGTATTTCCACAAGATCGAGGTGATCGAAATATGAAGAAGCTGTTGTTGCTTACAGTACTAATTCTGCCAGGTTGCGCGAACATGAAGCCGGTGGACATGTGTATCAAGACGGGAGTTCTGATGGACCTGGTTAAGCTGGACATCTGCGGCAAGGTGGGTGACGGCAAGTTCGATCCTGAAATCGACGTGGAGAAGGCCGATGCCGTGGATTAACGAGCCAACCCTGAAGAAGGGGCGGGACGGTTTCATGAACGTCGCCACTGTCGGGGTCTGGGAAGATCCCTCGACCAAGGAGCATCACGTCGTACCGGCCGGAACAGAGACCAACCTCGCCAGCATTCCATGGTTCCTGGGCTGGTACATCGATAAGTTGGGTGATGCGCTGCTGCCGTCAGTGCTGCACGATCATGAGTACGTTCATGGCAATGACCGGAAGGCCGCAGACCTGCGGTTTTATGTCGGGCTGATGGAGGACGGCATGCGCCAGTCGAAGGCCTCCCTGGCGTACAAGGTTCTGAGGCTGTGCGGCTGGTACGCATGGTGGAGAGGGCATAAGCGATGACAGACGTTAAAGCATTACTGCAAGAAGAGATCGACGCGATCTGCGAGGAGGAGGGCTTCAGGGAGAAGGTCTACAAGGACCACCTGGGCAATGACACCTTCGGGCATGGCCTGACCTGGATCTCGGAGTACGAGTCCAAGATGGTCGTCAGCCACCGAGTGCCAGGTATCGTCGCCCAGCTCATCGATCAACACCCATTTCTCGAAGAGCAGCCGGTCGAGGTCGTCATGATCCTGACCCACATGGCATACCAGCTCGGGGTGGCCGGTGTCGGCAAGTTCAGGAAAATGCTGGAAGCCATCAAGGACCAGGACTATCCCCGGGCAGCAGACGAGATGCTCGACTCCAAGTGGCACAAGCAAACACCCAACCGCGCCAACAGACTGGCCGAGAGGATGAGGGCATGCAAAAGCTGACAAGGCGACAGGAAGACGTGCTGATCTTCATCGTAGACGAGACAGCAGACACGGGCTTCACTCCGTCACTGCCAGAGATCGCGCAGCACTTCGGGTGGAGATCACAGAACGCCGCAGCGGAACACGTCCAGGCGCTGGTCGAGAAGGGCTGGCTGTCCCGCAAGCACCATCAACTGAAGATCAACGGCACATGCCCGTTATGCAGGAGGGTTCATGGGTAGCACGGTCGGGAAGTCGGTCGCTCAACGCAACCGTGAGGTCAGGCAAGAGTCACTCAGGGAGCTGCTTGCCTCTCAGGGTCACTTACAGCATCTCATTGAGGACATTGAAGAAATGCATCAATTAGGCTCCGCTGATCGAATAAACCGATTGATCGAGGAGCTGGAGGATACCGACAAGGTCAAGATGCACCTGATAGGCGATGAGTTCAGGCTCAAGGTGCTGAAGGAGGTTGCAGACAAGCGCATCAAGCTGATCAACAAGTACCTGCCTGATGCCAGGGACATTGAGGCTGCAGACAAGGCTCCGCAGGGCGTGGTGATGGTGCTGAACTACACCGGCATCAAGGATGAGGAGAAGATTATTGAGGGGGAGGAAGTGGATGAGTGATCAAGACGAAATTAACACTAGCGCAGAGTATGTAGACCGTCTACATGCAAATTTAGGGAGAGAACAATGAGCGAACTTAAACAACCTCAGTTTTGTGATGGCTGCGGCCTCAATATGGCGAGCGCAAAAGCGCAGATGAATCGAGAACCTGATTTAGCCAAGGCGCTGCAATGGCTTGAATCTTGGCTGTGCCT
>Ga0075480_10000120_pt1 | contig 39211 bp, 38 predicted proteins | sample DEB08_DNA_7_FD_81590 | JGI IMG/M metagenome (GOLD analysis project Ga0075480, IMG submission 81590) | Aqueous microbial communities from the Delaware River and Bay under freshwater to marine salinity gradient to study organic matter... | ecosystem: Environmental > Aquatic > Marine > Coastal ... | reverse complement strand
CCGTGGTGACCGCCGTCGATGTAGACGATTTCCTTCGCCGACCCGTTTGGCTTGGTGTCCATCGACCAATCCGACAGCCGAACCACCCAGAGCGTTCGACCAAGTTCCGAATCACCCACGTCCATGAGATCCACGATGTCGGGGTGGTCGTCGGCCCATCCGTTGACCTCCAAGGTCAATGCCGCCCAAGTCATATGGACGTGGTTGTCGATGGGTTCGCCCGGCCACGCGTCCTGCACAGGATGCTCAGGGCGCTGCCCTTGAACGGTTCCTGCAGCCAGCGGTGCGAGGAGCACCAACACCAGCAGCAAGGCACGGCCGCGCATGGTTGCCGGAATCGCTTGGGTCTGATGACCCTTCCCACGCTCACCAGTCGGAGGTGAATGCGTTGGGATTGGCGATGCGCTCGGATTCACGGGTCCAGATCATGGCCGCGTCGCCGGCGTACACGTCGGCGTAGGGGTCGACCTCCTCGGTGTCGAGGCTGCGCTGCATGTAGGCCTCCACGCGCTCGCGGAGGTCGGGCTTGAATTTCCAATAGTGGATGCGCCATTCGCGTCCGTCCCACAGCGTGGTCTCTTCGGATTCGGTGGTCAGCAGGTCCCAATCCTGGAACATGTAGAACAGGTTGCGGTCGTTTGGCTCGAGGGCGTTGTCGATGATGCGGTTGTAAAAGCCGAAGAAGCCCAGGGCGTGTTCCGCCATGCCCCGTGCAACCTCCATGTCCATGTCGGTGTCAATGTGCTGCTGAATGGCGCGCGTGAGGTCTCTCAAGGTCATGCTCATGTCCATTCCACCCCGCCGCGGTTCTTGTCCCGCAACAGTACTGTATATTGTCTGACACCCTATATGAACCCTCTTCCGGAAATTGGCTTTTGGTTGCCGGAAGCCTCCTCGGGCGAACGCTCTTGACGCCCAACCCCTCCCCGCGGCCATGGACTCCGACCTGCCCACCTTCCTCGGTTTGCCCGAGGACGGCGATGCAGCACCTGACGTCGTGGTCCTCCCGCTCCCGTACGAACTGACGACGTCCTACGGCCAAGGGACCGCTGACGGCCCTTTGGCCTGCCTCGAAGCCAGTGCCCAAGTCGAACTTCACGAGGTGTTGCTCGGGGAAGACCTTCCCGCAGGCCTCGTGTTTCGCACCGAACGGCCTTGGGCCTCAGACGCCGGATCGCTGCTGGAGCAATTGGACGACATGGAGGGTTTTCTCAGGCCGTGGTGCACAGGCGACGTCTTCCCGTTGGCCCTTGGAGGCGAACACGGTATCCTCCCGCCGTTCATGGCCGCCTTACGTGATCACCCCGCTTTGGAGGGCGACCTTGGCCGCCTGACGGTCGTTCAAATCGATGCCCACGCCGACCTCCGAAGCCAGTTGGATGGCGAACCCTATTCGCATGCTTGCGCAGCGGCTCGAAGCCTTGATCTCGGCGTTGGACGCTTGATTCAGGTCGGCGTACGGGCGCACAGCTTGGAAGAACAACAGCGCATCGTGGACGACGACCGAATCACGACATGGTTCGCTCGGGACGTGATGGCGCCGGGCCGAGGTGCCTCGGTGTGGGATGCGTTCATCGAGGTGCTGGACGGCTTGGAAGGGCCAGTCCACCTCTCCTTCGACATCGACGGCTTGGACGGCACCTTGGTTCCAGCGACCGGAACGCCGGTCCCCGGGGGGCTGACCTACTGGCACGCGATTCAGGTCATTGAGGCGGTGTTCTCAGCCTCCAAGGCCACCGTCATCAGCGCGGACGTGAACGAAATCGTTCGGCAAGAAGGCAGCCCCCTCACTCAATTCACAGCGGCGATGATGGCCACGAAGATCCTCGGTGCCCACGCCCTCGCCCGACGCGAAGGCCGTTGGGCGGGGCATGACCCGTCCCGCAAAGGCCCTCGTGCGCCCCAACCGCGTCACACTTTCTCAGACCCCTGAACCTGCTGGCTTCATATGGAAGGTATGTATGCGGGGCGCATTGACCATCGAAGGCTCCCTTGCTGCACACGGCCAACATGTGATGTTGGACCTCACGGGGTACACCTCACCACGTCTAGACGAAGGGGTATGGATGCTTGACGTCCTGCGTCAAGCGGTCACCCGCTCCACTGCAAGGCAAGTCCATGCGCACGTGGAAGAATTCGACGGAACGCAGTCTCCGCCCGGATTTGCTGCAGTGGTCCTGTTGGACGAAAGCCATCTCAGCGCCCACTGCTATTCAGACCGGGGTTGGCTGGCCATCGATTGCTTCACGTGCGGCGGCACGGATGCTCAGGGCATCGTCGACGACGTGCTGGAGGCTTTGGTTGCCGTCATGCCCAACCTCGTGGTCCAGCAGCACAGGGCCGTCAGCCGCTTCATGCACCCCTTGGAGGGCTGACAATGTCCGTTCGGGCTTTTGTCGATGAGCATTTCAACCACTTCAACGCGGGTGCCCTGCGCGCCACCGCAAGGAGCCTTACCGACTTCCTTGAATCGGGTGGGACCCTTGTGCTGACCCTGGCGGGTGCCATGAGCACGGCCGGCCTTGGACGCAGCATTGCGCCCATGATTCGTGCCGGCCACATCCGGGCCATTTCATGCACAGGAGCCAACCTCGAGGAGGACCTCTTCCGTTTGGTTGCCTTGGATCATTACGAAGCAGTCCCGAATTGGAGGGACCTTTCGGCCACGGACGAGGCAGACCTGCTCTCGCGCGGGATGAACCGCGTCACCGACGTGTGCATCCCTGAAGAAGAGGCCTTCCGACGTGTCGGAGGCCACCTCCTTGAACGCTGGAAGTCGGCCGAGGCGAACGGGGAGCGGCATTTGCCGCACGCGTTCCTCTACGGCATGTTGACCGACGGGACCCTGAACGACGACATGCAAGCCGATCCTGCCACCTCATGGTTGCTCGCTGCTGCCGAACAGGACTTGCCGCTCGTGGTGCCCGGCTGGGAAGATTCCACCTTGGCCAACATCTTCGCCTCACACATCCTCGATGGGACCCTGAAGAACAGCGACGTGGTCCGTGGGGGAGTGGAGTACATGCTCACCTTTGCGGACTGGTACCGTGCACAAGCACGCCCGGTCGGCTTCCTCCAGGTGGGTGGCGGCATCGCAGGGGATTTTCCAATATGCACCGTGCCCATGCTTCGGCAGGACCTCGGTGAAGACGTCCCCTATTGGTCCTGGTTTGCTCAGATCAGCGAATCATCGCCGTCCTATGGGGGCTATTCCGGGGCTCCGCCAAACGAGAAAATCACGTGGGGGAAACTGCGTCCTGAAACGCCACGGTTCGTCATTGAATCCGACGCCACGCTCGTCCTCCCCCTTCTTCTCGGATACGTCCTCGACGCCTAACATCGTCCCCCAACTCTCTTGAGGGACCCGGCCAAGGTGAAACCATGCGACGGCGCGCCTTGGCGATGCTTCTGATCCTGATGGTGGCGGTGCTGCCTGTTCGAGCGGAGGAACCGACGCCCGACCCGGTGTTGCTCGTGGCGTGGGGCGAGGGCGAGGACGGCCATGCGTACCGCTTGGTGATGGGCGACAACGCGGCCTACACCGTCGACGTTGTTCTCGATCACACGCGCAACGGCTTGCCCCTCCAAAGCAACGTCTCCGTCGCATGGGCCGTGGAAGACGGACGTTCGGTCGCGACCCTTGTGGTCGATGCTGCCCTTGCGTGGAACGACACGGTCCAGCTGGTCGTCGACGTGTTGGGCAAGGACGGGGCACCCGTGGATTGGCCGCCCGTGGAGCGGACGGTTCAGGTCGGTCGTTGGAATCAGCCCCTCGCGGACCACGAGATCACCACGTCCTCCAACTGGACGCTGGACCAGACCACGGTGACCGATGGGGCCCCACAGCGCTTCTTCCTCGAGTTCAGCGGTCACGGCTGGCAAGAGCGCGTCGGGGAGGTCCTCGAAGCGTGGGAACTCGGTGACGGGCGATTGCTGCTCTTGGAAACGGCCGACAACTCGACCATCGACCTGGATCTTGTCTTGGACCGCGTCTGGCGCAACGAGACCAGCACCGCGGGCGTTTTGCAGGCCAGCGTGTTTGACGCGGCTGGGTTTGGCACCCTGACCCTCATCGACGATGTCGATGGGGCACGCACAGAGGTCGCCGCCACCGTCAGCGAGGCGACCCTCAACCGTTCGACGCTCAACGGCGTGATCAGCGAACGTCTTCGCATCGAGGCCAACGGCTCGCTTGAGGTTGAGACGATCGAAGACAACAGCAGCGAAGGGACCCTCGACATCGACGGCACCGTGGCGGTGCTCGTCCTCGAACTGTGGGACGAAGACGGTGTTCGACGGCTCGACCATCAGCAAATTGAGGCCGTGGCGGACTTCACCTTGATCGAAGACGGCACCCGAATGGACCTCGACCTCGAGGCCTTCCAATCGCTTCAGCGGTGGGAGGACGGGGTGCGGGTCGACCAACTTGAACGCATTCGCGGGTCCGGCACCTTTGGATTCGTTGAGCAAGACGAAAACACCACCGTCGCCATCAATGGCACCGTCCATGACTTCCATCAGTGGAGCGAAGACGGCGAAGTCCTCGCCGACCGGCTTCACGTTGACGGGGTGCTGACCGGGGATGCAGAGGGGACCTTTGGCATCGTTCGGGACATCGAAGCGACGGTTGACGCCGACAATGCCACCGGCGTCTCTCATCGTGTCCACATCATTCACCAAGAGGACTGGTTCAATTTCACTGGGTTGAACGGTGGGTCCTTTTTTGGCAACCAAGGTTTGGGCGCGCATCACAACGAATCCTGGTCCTATGATGTGGTTGGAATCGACAACGAGAACAGGACCATCAGGGTGATTTGGCAACAAACCGGGCCCGACGCCTCAGAAGGAGATGAGATGCCCGAACGCTCGCCGATCCCCGTTGAACCCGTGGCTCCTGAGCCCGTGGACGGACTCGGCGAGGTGACGGTCGGACGTGAAACTGGCGTGATGCCGATTCCTGCCGCACCAGGCGATGCCTTCCTCCTCGACCAACAGGCCGGAATGGAGCTGTCCGTGGAGGTCCTCGAGTACAGCACCGATGTCGCCGATGGACGCACCTTCGAGACCGCCCGTTGGACCGGCACCTACGTCGAGTTTGGAGGCACCGCAGAAGGGCATCTGGTTGCCATTGGACCGCTCAAGGGCCTCTCCACCAACGTGGCGAGAAGCCTCGAGGTGCCCTACGGGGACGAGGGCGAAGTTGCGTGGTTGAACGAATCGCAAACCCTCGCTCGCGTCCTGTCGCCCTCGGTGGTGACGGCGGAGGGCAACACCCCGCCCACCTTCCATGGCTTGACACAGCCCAACGGGCTTGCGGGCGCTGAAGGGGCCCGCAGCAGTCTCCTGGTGGCCGAAGTCAGCGACGTGGACTGGAACCTCGAGCGGGTCGAAGTCGACCTTTCCGCCCTTGGTTTGGGCGTTCGGGTCTTGAACGACCGAGGTGCGGACGGTGACGCCGCGGTCGACGACGACCGCTGGACGACCACGCTTTCCGTGCTGGACACCACAACGGGCGTGTTTTCCGCGCCGGTCACCGTCGTCGACGCCTTCACCTCGACGACCTACGACAACGCCACGGTGCAGATCGACAACCCTGCCCCACGGTTGATCAGCGTCGACTTGGTTCCCGATCGCGTGCAGCGGGGAGGGACCGTCATCGTCGAAGCGAATGTGGTTGACCAGCACGGCGTATCTTCCGTGGCCGTGGACCTCAGCGGACTGTCGGGCGGCGCCCTTGTCCCCTTGGCCCAAGTCGCCGGTACCACGACGTGGAGCGGGGCATTCACGCTCCCGTCCGGTCTCCAGCCCGGTTGGATGACCCTCCCGTGGGTGCTCGAAGACGCAGAAGGGGCTTCGGCCCTGGTCACACGAAGCGTTCTGGTGGGAGACAGCGGTGGATTGGTCGGGCCGTTCGCGGTGCCTGAGGACCCTGAAGAGGGGTTGTCACGTGTGCTCGTGCTGAACGATGCGCCGACCGTCGTTGCAGAAACGATGACGGTTGACGAGGCTCGACGCGGGGACTCCTGCGTACCGTACACCGTTCAGGTCACGGACCAAGACGGCATCAATGGCGTGCAAATTGATCGTGGGACCCTGACCCCATTGGGTCAACAGGCCGGTTGGACGGCCATGCGGAACGACGGCCAAGGCGCGGACCAAGCAGCGGGTGACGACGTCTGGTCCACCTGCCTCGAGGTGCGCACCGGAACCCCTCTCGGGGCACACGAACTTCTCGTTCGGGCCTCGGACCTCTACGGCGAGGCCTCTCCGACCGTTTCAACGGTGTTCCGGCTCGACGCGGGCGGGGCGACGGGCGGTGGTGGTCAGAACGGTGAATTGCAACCTGCCCTGCTCTGGGCAGGGCTCGGCATTGTGGCCGTGCTTGTGGTTGGCCTTCTTGTGGCCCTGTCCCGGAGAGAGGGCGGCTCCAGCGACCGATTTGGTGACCGGTGAAGGCGCTCGTTCACCTGCTCCGACAACCGTTTATACTCGGCCTCGGTGGGACGCTTGCACACGCGAGCGTAGTGTAGTGGTTATCACCTGGCGTTGCCAACGCTAGAACCCGGGTTCGAGTCCCGGCGCTCGCATCTTCGCATCACTGCTCGGCCATCACCGGCAGGTTGAACCCCAACGGCGTGGTCAAAGGGGCATGGACGAACGCCAAATCTTCGTGGGCAAGAAGCCCGTTCACCTCTACGTACGCGCCGTGGTCATGGCCATGGAATCCGGTGACCGCACCGTCCGCTTGACGGCTCGGGGCACCGCCATCAGCACCGCCGTTGATGCGGCAGAACTCTGCCGCAGGCGGCATGGAACCATTGCAGCAGGCTTGCCCGAGACCGTTCATATCCGCTCTGTGGACATTTCAACCGAGATGACCGAACGACGCGACGGCGGCGGTGAGCGAGGCGTGAGCGTGATCAACATCGTGCTCGAAGGCGAGGGGGACGTGCCCGCTCAGAGCGAAGAAGAGTGAGCATCACGGAGCGCCTTCAATCGGCGCGTGATGTCGTCCGCCGTCGCTTCGTATTGCGACAATGGGCCACCGACGGGGTCTTCCAAACCCCAATCTTCGTCGATGCGGACGGTGGGGCAAGACACCCCGCAACCCATGGAGATCACCATGTCTGCACGCTCTGCGTCGATGGTCTCGATGCCTTTTGGATGCAGACTGGTTGCATCGATGCCTCGGGATTCCAGCACCGTCAAAGCGTTCGCTGCAACCTGAGTGGCCGGATGGGTCCCAGCGCTGGAGGCTTCGAATCCCATCGACCGGGCAATGGCCTCGGCCATTTGCGACCGGCATGAGTTTCCCACGCAGACAAAGCACAGATGCATGGGGAGAGGAAGCGTCCACATGCCTTGAAGGAAACTACGGAGGTCTTCGTGCTGTTGCCTTGAGCGTGAATTGAAAAGACACCTCCCGATGGACACCCATGGCAGGCTCACCCGTGTCCACCCATTCTCCTTCCGATGGCCCCCCCTCGGAGGGCCCCTCGCCGGACCAACAGCGCCAGATGGAGCAGGCGTACGCTCAAATGAAGCGTAAAATGGCCATGCAGTCGCTTGGAAAGCGCATCAAGCACAAGGTGATGGTGCTCTCCGGGAAAGGCGGTGTCGGCAAGTCCACCGTGTCGACTGGACTGGCGCTTTCCTTGGCGCAACAGGGCCTCAAAGTCGGCATCCTCGACATCGACATCACCGGCCCCAACGTGCCGAAAATGATGGGTCTGGACGGCCGACGTTTGCACGTCGAGGAAGGGCGCATCCATCCTGCTCAGGGCCACCTTGGCGTCAAGGTCATCTCGATGGCCTTCCTGCTCGACGACGACGACACCCCTGTGGTTTGGCGCGGTCCAATCAAGCTCGGCGCCATTCAGCAATTCATTGGTGACGTTGAATGGGGCGACCTGGATTACCTCGTGATCGACTTCCCTCCCGGCACGTCGGACGAACCGTTGACCGTGGCCCAATCCCTCCCCGACATCGACGGCATGGTCATCGTCACCACGCCGCAGGACGTCGCCCTGCTGGACAGCCGGAAATCCATCGGTTTCGCGGAATCCCTCAAGGTGCCCGTGCTCGGCGTCGTCGAGAACATGAGCGGTTACACCCTCCACGGAAACGCGCCGGCGGGGACAGAAGTGCAAATCGCGGGTCCTGGTGGCCGCAACCATACGGTCACCGCAGATGCCGAAGGAGCCTTTCATGTCACCCTCGACTTGTTCAAGCAGGGCGGTGGCGCAGCCACGGCAGAAGAATTCGGCATTCCTTTCCTCGGCGCCCTCCCCTTCGACCCAGGTTTCGTCCGTGGTGGCGATGACGGCGTCCACCGCATCGTCAGCGATCCCGAGGGCGCTTCGTCCATCGCGTTCGCTGAAGTGGTCGCTGCCATTCAGGCGCAAATTGGCCAATCCGCGGGCAAGGGATTGGAAATCGTCTGAGGTGATGCCGAATGACCGACTCAATGCCTGCCATGACTCGGCTTGAGCGCCGTCAGGTCGACCTTCACCTCACCTATGATGACGGTACGGAGTTCACCGTCTCCTACGACGACCTTCGGCATGCGTGCCCTTGCGCCAAATGCGCACCCTCGCGCAACCTCGACGACACCAGCAAGGCCCTTCGCCGTCAGGTTGAGGCCCTACCTCCCACCAAACCTACGGTTCGTACGGTCGGCAACTACGCCTTGACCTTCGAGTGGGAGGACGCCGGATGCAGCTCCGGAATCTACCGCTTCGAACGGCTTTGGGCCTTGGCCAACCGCCAGGATCCCGACGGCGGCAAGCCCTACGTGCACGGGGCGTGGTGAGCCGGTGTTCGAGCCCACCGTTCGCCTGCATCTCGGCGCAGAAGCCGAAGTGACAGCGGGTTTGTGGTTCGGTCTTCCGGCGGTCTTGAAACAGCGTCGAGCGCGCGCGTGGCGTCATCCAGACCTCGACGAGCGCCTTGGTCGGCAACGCATGCTGGCGGAGGCCCGCATCCTGCTCCGTTTGCATCGTGCGGGCCTTCCGGTGCCGGCTTTGCTGGACGCGGACGTTGACGAAGACCGTCTCGTGCTTGAACACGTGCACGGCCGTCCTCTTATCGCCGTGCTACGCGATGCGTCGCTGGTCGACGTCAACCCCTTGCTGTTCTTGGTCGGACAAGCGGTGCGTCAACTGCACGCCCAAGCCGTGACCCACGGCGACCTCTCCACGAACAACATCATGATCCGCGACGACGGAACCGTGGTGCTCATCGACTTTGGTCTGGCCACCATCGAATACGACCTGGAGCGCTACGGGATTGATCTGCACGTGCTCGACGAAGTGTTGGGAGCCAGCCATCCGGACCGTGAGGGTGCGATGGAGGCTTTGGAATCGGGCTACCTCGCCTCGGAGCATGCCGAAGCCTGCCAGGCGCCGGGCGGCGTCGTTCCTTCGGCAGTTGACGTGATTCAACGGCTTGGCTTGGTCCGGAGCCGTGTGCGCTATCACAGTTGAAGCATCACTCTTCTTCGGTCCTGCGGTCCCGGGCTTCCTGTTGAATTTGGACCACGTAGAGGAAGGTCAGCGCCAACATCGCGATGAGCCCGACTTGAAGCACGGTGTTGGAATAGGGCTGGAGCACGACTTCACGGCTGTAGATTCGAACCGAAGTCTCCTCCGATGCGCTTCGCTCGAGGTAGATGATGTGGTCCTCAAGCACCGTCGGTGACCATTGGTCCCGCGTGTCCGCAGTCAACACCTCGGTCAGGTTCGTGGACAGGTCGTGAAGGTGGATTTCCCCGTCGAGGTACTTGGCTTCGGGATTCACGGGGTTGAGGTGGTCCCAGCCGGTGAAGGCCAAGACGCCGTCGCCAAGGGCGGGGTCTGCTGCAGGGTACTTTCCGTCTCCGATGAGGTGCATGGAGCCCTCCGTGCGATCGTAGAGGACCAAACGGTCCACCGTGGTGACGTTGACCACCGCCACGAGGTGGGTTTGGCTGAGTTCCAAGTCGATGACGGTCCCGTTGACCACGTCAGCCGGCAAGCCCCACGCCTCCATTTCGGCCTCTTGTTCGAGGGAGGCACTGGCGTTCAGGGGCACGGTCAGTGCACCGCTCGTGCCCAGCCTGGCCATGCGCACGTGAAGCGGCTCTTCCTCCGTGCTCCAGGCCAATTCTGCGCCTTCGGCCACCAAAGCGATGACACCGGTCGCGGGTGCAGGAAGGACGGCTTGGTCCCCTTGCATCGTCCATCCGTGCAAGGTGCCGTTGACGACCGCGAGGACCACCGTACCGTTCGGACCTTCGGCCAAGGTCAGCACGGAGGGACGCTCGTCGATGGCCGTTTCCATCGCGACGGTTTGGGGCGCATTGGTTTGGATCACGCGGATGGCGGAGGCGTTGGCCATGGCCAAGTGGCCTTGGTCCAGAGCCAACAGGTCGCCTTCGCTCATGTTCGGCTGGGCCACCTCAAGCACGACATCAGGGGCCGCGAGGTCGTTCAGGACCACCACGTGGACCCCGCTTCGGTTGTCCATGGTGGCCACCCAACCGTCGGCAGCTGCCGCACCTTCAGGCGCTTCAATGCCTCCTGCCGGCAACGCCTGGTGGGTCAGGTCGTAAGTGACGACGAGCAGCACCAGGAAGAGCACAACGCCCAGCCCAAGCCGTGATTCACGTGCACCGGGGTGTCGGAATCGGTGCATCAGGCCCATGGCAGGTGCAACAAGGGCACGCAACGCAACCTTTGGTTGGGTCAAGAGCGACGCCAATCGTGCGTTCATCGTGCGCTCATCGCCAATGCGCCACACAAAGCCGACCGAGCGTTCGGTCATGGCCACCGCTCCTGCGGCAATCAGGAATCCACCGACGATGTCCGAAATCCAATGGATGCCGAGGTAGACGATCGTGAACGCGGTCACCGCCGTGTAGAGCAAGACCGTGTGACGGTATCGGGTCCAACGACGGTCTTCGTCGTAGCGAAGCAGGCAGAGCCAGACGACGAACGGAATCCCGATGTGAAGGCTTGGCATGCCGTTCGTGAAGGGGTCAATGCGACGGAACCAGTCGGCAATTTCCGGCGTCAAATCGTACGCGATGGTTTCCATCCCGGGGATGACGTCACCGGTCACGCGGACGTTGAAGAACAGGTAGAAGGGCACGGCCAAGATGTACACCCAAGCGATGGAGAGGACAATCCTGTCGGCCATCCACCGGTCATCAAAGTAAGCCACGTAGAAGACGGAGACGTAGCAGATGAACATGAACCCGGCCACGTAGAAGTGCGTCAGCGCGATGGACAACCACCTCGCTTCGAAGGCCTCCTGCACGCGCAGGACGAGGTCACCCTCGATGGCGTAAATCCAGGCCGTCATGTCGAGGTTGGTGTTGGCCATCAGGATTCGATCGACTTGGTCGAGGAAGTCCTTGGCGTTGTAGATCATCAGCAAGAGGAGCACGTGCACCCAATAGCGGCGGATGAAATCCACGAAACCGGACAACGTCAAGCGACTCCATGGCGGCGCATAGACCGGAAGGAGCACCACGCCCAGCGCGAGGGCGCTGATCATCCACGTCAGGTAGACGCCTTCCACGCTCTTGCCTTTGGGCGAACGCCTTCAACGTTGGGCGTCCTTTGCCTCGTCGGTGCGCTCTTGAGGGGGCGACGCGTGGGGGCAGCATGGCCGAAGACGTCCTGCTTGTCGAACATCTCCCCGTTGCTCCAGAATCGGGCGATGACGGCGTCATCGCCTTGGTCACCATCAACCGGCCAGACAAACTGAACGCCCTCAATCAAGACGTGATGAGCGCCATCAAGGCGTACGCGAAGAACGTTGAGACGCAGGACGAGGTCCGTTGCGTCGTGTTCACCGGTGCCACGCCGGGACCTGCCCCGGAAGGGCGCCGTCCCAAACCAAACGCCTTCGTGGCCGGTGCCGACATCGCCGAATTTGCAGGTCAAGGCAGCAAGGAGATTTACCCGATTTTTGCCGACAACGGGTGGGAAGCCATCTGGGGCATCAGCAAGCCGACCATCGCCATGATCGACGGTTTTGCCCTCGGCGGTGGATGTGAGGTGGCCGTCGCCTGCGATCTACGCGTGGCCAGCGATCGTTCCAACTTCGGGACGCCTGAAATCAACCTCGGTCTGATGCCCGGTGGCGGGGGCACCCAACGCTTGGCACGCTTGGTGGGACTTGGTCGAGCCATGGAATTGGTGTTCACCGGCGAGATGATCGACGCGACGGAAGCCCATCGCATCGGTTTGGTGAACCACGTGGTGCCTGCAGGGGATTTGATGGAGCGCACGCTGGCGCTCGCCCGCACCATCGGCAGCAAGTCCGCAGCGACGATGAAGGTGGCCAAGGCCACGATGCGCGCCAGCATGGAAACATCGCTGAGCGACGGCTTGATCGTCGAGTTGGACGCCTTCTCAGCGTTGTTCGACAGCGCCGACACCGCGATCGGTGTTGACGCCTTCTTGAGCCGCCAAGCGCCCGAGTGGACGCACAAGTGAGGCGACCCGGAGCCCCGCAGGACTCCGGGCCGCGGGCACGGGACACGAGGTCCCGGTGTGAACGAGCGCCTCAGCGCAAGTTCAGTTTCGCCCGAACGTCGTCGGGCAGGTGGTGGAGGTGCCGTTGGTACTTCCCAATGAACCACGGTGGTGCCTGCATTTTCCAGGTGCCGTTGGACCAACTCCGGTCGAGGCGTGCGTTGCGGAGTTCCGCAAGCATCCGATCCGTGGTCTCCTTTCGGGGCGCGTCGTCTGCGCAGCAGAGGCGCGGGGCACGGGACACGGTCGGTGTCCGGTGCCGGCGCTTGCTGGCGTTTATCCGCTTCCCGAGGGATCCGCCTTTGCTGGAGGCTTTGACCCGCTCGGAGTAGGGCATCTCGTGCTGTGGTTCCTTGGCACCACGGGCCATGTTGTCGCGTCGTGAACGGCGCGCGCGCCGTTCTTTCTTTCCAATTCTGCTTCCCATAATCTGTTCTTCTCCTATGCCGGTGGCCAAAGCTGGCTCTAGGCCAGCAGGCTCGTTCCGGCTTCGGAGGGTCAGATGGGCTGCGCCATGATACCCCATGGAGGTCCTCCTATTTTAACATGATGCTATCTTGTCCATTCATGTCCACATGAACGGCAGAGGCGAACGGCCTGTTGCAATAGACGGAGCACGACCAATGCCGTCACGCCAAGAGACCTGACGGCAAGGTGCCTGTACAAAATCCTCGCGGTGCAAGGATTCAGTCGTCGCTGGGTGCCAAGGCCGCCAGTGCATCGGACCGCGCTTCGATGGGATCGGAGGGCGGAGGCAAGTCGCCAAGGGGTGGCAAATCACCAGGGAGAGGGAGGGGCGGCAACTCTGGAAGCGCTTCAGGCTCGCTGGTGGCGCTGCTGCTGAACCCTTCATCGAGGGGCACGCGGAGTTTGATCACCCGGGTCTCATCGAGGCGGACGAAGGAGGACCCGTACGGGCGACCGGGTTCGGGATGTTCGGGGACATCGAGGACGTGAAGGCCATGGTCCGGTGTACGGAGGAGGGCCACCAGGTCTTCGCGGGCCTCAGCTTCCTCCCACATACGAACGGTCGCGGCTCGAATTTCGGCCATGCGTCCACGGCGGCGGGCCTCAATGCGCTCCCGAACCGCAGCGTGGCGTTCCCGTCGTTCTTCGACGGTGACGGCAATGTCCGCGTCTTCGACCGAATCGGCGGTGACTTCGACGACGAATTCCTGAGCGACGTGGGCCTCTTCCACCTCGACCTCGATGACAGGACCGTGGTTTTCTTCCGCCTCGGCTTCCTGTGCTGCAAGGGCTTCCGCTTGTGCTGCTTTGGCCGCTTCCACCTTCATCCGCTTGCGTTCAGCAAGCGTTGCCGGAGACTCTTGGCGCACCGGTGCAGGGGTGGCGGGGTCAACGTCCACCGTGGCTTCGGCCGTGGCCTCTGCTGAGGCGGCCATGACCGGTGCTGATGCGGCTTGTTCGACGGTGCGTGCGGGTTGCGGCTGGCCGCCGAGACGGACCCACGCAAGTCCGAGGACACCAAGGGCGCCAACGGTGCCCCACTGGGCCTCCTCGACGAGTTCTCCGGCCAAAAGGAGGTAACTGGCCAACACTCCGAGGAACAGAAGCCCTACGAGCATGCGGACGGTCCTCATGTGGCTCAACCTCGACTGTTCGCTTGTGCTTATGACGCTGATGCCGCTCACTCGGAGCTTCCGAGTTGGGACAAGAGGTCCTGGAGTGCCTCGGTGCGGTGGCTAAACTTCGCCTTGAGGTCCATGTCCACCGCCGCAAAGGTCCGGCCATGCGTCGAGACTTCGCCTTGGACACCGATTTCAGCGGGTGCGCCGGAGAGGTCCAGATCTCGTGGAATGAACACCGGATCGAACCCGAACCCTCCTTCGCCGTCAACGGCAGGAGCGATGCGTCCCATGCAGGCCCCCTCTCCGATGAAGATGCCATCGGGCGTCATCAACGCGGCAATGGCCCTGAATTCGGCACGACGGAGTCCTGCTTCGACGTGCAGGTCTTCGCTGTGCAGGTGGTCCAAGAGGCGAAGCAGGCCGTGGCACCCCAAGGTGCTCAGAGCGTAGGACGAGTAAACGCCGGGGAAGCCGTCCAACGCTTCGACAAAGAGGCCTGCATCTTCGACCATCAACCAATCGTCTTGGTTGGGGAGGTGAGCCTTTGCTTGCTCCAGTTTGGCCCGTGCCACGGTCTCCAATTCTTCGGCCTGTGGTTCCACGATTCCCTCGACCGAGAGCTGGACCACGTCATGGCCAAGCGGCTCGAGGTGATGCTTCGCTTCTGCGACCTTTCCTTCGTTGCCGGTCAGGAAATGGATGCGGGCCATGATGGGCCAACGGACCGTTTGACTTCAATGGCGCGGCAATAGGCTGATGCTCCGCCCTGCGCTGGGCAGGTCATGGTCGCTCCCGTTGTGCTCGTGGCCGTTGGCGGTGCGTTTGGGGCTGTCCTTCGCTGGAGCGTTGCTCCCGCAGCCGATGCAGAAGGCGTCCCATGGGGCACGCTGGGGGTGAATTTGCTCGGCTCCTTGCTGCTTGGTGCAATGACCGTGTTGTTGGCCGAAGCCGTTCTTTCGCGGGAGCAAGCGCTCGTGTTTGGTACAGGACTGTTGGGTGCGTTCACGACCATGTCCACCTTCGCCGTTGAGGTCGTTCGGATGGTCGACGGTGGTGAGCAGGTGACCGCCATGGCGTACCTGCTGGGCACCCTCGTGGGCTGCCCTTTGTTGGCGTGGATCGGTTGGGCCATGGCCGAGGCCGTGGTGGCCTGATCATCGTGGGGACAGGACCTGCACGTCTTCGATGTGGTCCAGACCCAATACGGCATCACGGCCGGACGAAATGGCATCGTCGTTGACCTCCGACGAACACACGAGGACCACGGTGGTGCCTTGCACAAGGAGATGGAGGGTCAACTCGATCGGGTTTGTCCCGGTGGTGTCCTTCCATGCCTTACGCACCGCCACTTCGATATCGTAACCGTTGGGCAGGGCAGGTGCGTCTTCCTGGTCGTCCTCGGGGTCCACGTGAACCGTGAGGTCTTGCAACAAAGGCAGGGCTTCCATGACCCGATCCACCGCTCGATGGGCGATTTCATGGCCTTGGGTCACCGAAAGCTTGGGGTGCACTTGCACGTGTGCTTCGGCAAAGATCCGTCCGCCCACGGTTTTCGTTTTCAACAGGTGGAGGTCTTCCACACCGCCTGTTTCGAGGATGAGTTCACGCATGACGGTGTAGGTTTCGCTGTCGACACCGGCCTCTGAAAGTTCCAATCCTGCCTCCCACACGATACGAAGTCCTGCACGCAGCAGCAGCAATCCGACCACAAGGGCGGCGACGAGGTCTCCTGAGGAGAACCCGTACATCGAAGCGAGAAGGCCAATGAAGACCGCGATGCTGGACAGGGCGTCCGTGCGGTGGTGCACGGCGTTGGCGCGAAGCAAGGCGTGATCGTGGCGGTTGGCCACGCGCATCGTGGCTCGGAACAACCCCTCCTTGGCCACGATGGTGATGGCCGCCACGGCCAAGGCGGGCTGTTCCGGACTCACCCATGACTGGCTCTGCAAGCGTTCAGCGGCCTCGATGATGAGCATCACACCGGCCACGGCGATGACCACACCCACCGCCAACGAAGCCAAGGTCTCGAAGCGGCGATGGCCATAGGGATGGTTTTCGTCGGCTTCGGCCGCGCCAAGCCGGACCGCCATGTACACCACGATGTCGGACACAAGGTCCGTCAGGGAATGCAAGGCGTCGGCCAGCAGGGCCACGCTTCCGAACAGGACGCCACCAACGGCCTGAATCGAGGTGAGGACGAGGTTGACGAATCCACCGGTGAGGGTGATGCGTCGCGCTGCGCGGTCTTGATCCATGGTGGCACCTCATTCTGTGATGGCAAGCATGCGTTCGAGGGCCAGCAGCGACCCTTCCTGCACGGAGTTCGGGACCACCACTTGGTTGGGCAGTTCCCCGTGTTCCACACGTTCCAGCACGTCGAGCAGGTACGCTGGGTGAATCATGTACATCGTTGAGCATGGACACACTTCTGCATCAAGGCATTCGATGTGCTTGTCAGGATGCTCTTTTGCCATCCTTGCCACCATGTTGATCTCGGTGCCGACCGCGATGCTTGAGCCCGCAGGTTGGGCTTCAATGAAGCGCTTGATGAACTCCGTCGACCCGTCGGCGTCCGCGGCATCGACGGTGGCCCGTGGGCACTCGGGGTGAACGACGACCACGCCGTCTGGGTGACGGTTTCGGAATTCAGCAATCTGGGCTGCAGTGAATCGCTTGTGGACGCTGCAGAACCCGTGCCACAGAAGGATTCTCGCGTCTTCAAGGTCTCCGGTGGCCCCCATGTTGGGGATCCACACCGGCATGCGATCTTCCTCAAGGCCCATCTTCAGACCGGTGTTTCGCCCAAGATGCTGGTCGGGGAAGAACAGGACTGCGCCGTTCGCTCCTGCGCGTTCAAAGGCCCAATCGAGCACGCCCCTGGCGTTGGAAGACGTGCAGACGACCCCGCCGTGACGTCCAACGAAATCCTTCAGCGCGGCGCTGCTGTTCATGTAGGTGACCGGGACGAGGTAGGCGTCGTTTTGGCCCGCGGGAGCGGACGGGTCTTCGCGGGAGGCGGGGTCCGACCAGCCGCCTTGTTCCAACATGCCCGGCCAATCACGCTCCACTTCCTCCAGCGTCGCCATGTCGGCCATGGAGCAGCCCGCACGAAGGGTGGGCATCAACACCGACTGTCCGTCTCGGGTCAGGACATCGGCCGATTCGGCCATGAAATGCACACCGCAGAACACGATGATGGTGGCGTCCGAGTCCGCCGCTTTTTGGCTCAGCATGTACGAATCCCCGATGTAATCGGCGTGTTCGACGATGCCGTCACGCTGGTAATGGTGCCCCAGGATGAGCACCTTGTCGCCAAGGCGAGCACGTACGTCACGGATGGCTGCGGCGATGTCCTCCTCTTCAGGGGACTTCGTCGTGTCCATGTAGTCGACGACGCACATCGGGAGCGTTGCGGCCATGATGTTCGTTTCACCCACTGCTCCGTTCTTTTTGAACCGATGCGCTCAGAAAGGCGTCGTTCCATCTCCGAAATTCTGCGCATGGTGCTCAGAGGTGTGCTCATATGGGGCCACCGCTCCGTAGGAGGCATGTCCGACCGTCAACTCCTCGTCGACGCCAAGGACATTGGGAAGCGTTACGGGGATTTCGTGGCCTTGCACCCGCTTGACGTCCGCGTTCACGAGGGAGAGTTCTTCGGCGTCTTCGGTCCCAACGGAGCGGGGAAATCCACCTTCATCAAGCTCCTGACCGGGCAACTCCGGCCAAGCATCGGGCGCATCGAGGTGCTTGGCATCGACGCCGTTGCAGATCCACAGCACCTCAAAGCCAACATCGGCATTGTGCCTGAATCCGAGTCCCCGCCGTCCTTTTTGACGCCCCCCGAGTTCCTGACTTTTGTCGCCTCCTTGCGCGGTCTTGAGGACGTCGAAGGCAAGGTGGACCACTGGTTGTCGTGGTTTGGCCTCAACGAAAAGCGGGACACGATGTGCAAAGACCTCTCCAAAGGGCAGCGGCAGAAGGTGATGCTCGCCTCCGCGTTCATTCACGCCCCGAAGTTGTTGTTCCTCGACGAACCCTTCGCAAACCTTGACCCCATTTACCAACGGAAGTGCAGGGAATGGCTGCTGGACCACGTCGCCAAAGGTGGGACCATTTTCCTCTGCTCGCACGTCTTGGAATCGGCCGAGCGTCTGTGCAACCGTATGGCCATCATCAACGAAGGCAAGGTGCTTGCAGCAGGCGCAATCGAGGAATTGAAACTCGACGGCGAAACCCTCGAAGACGTCTTCATTCGTTTGGTGGGGCACACCATCGAAGAGGCAGAACAGATCGCCGGCACCGACGAAGAGGAGGAATGAACCTGGGCGCCAGCGTCCGTTCACGCGACTGGGACGAGGTCGTGGACGCCTTGGGCCAGGCCCGCGTCGCCGTCTTGCCCGGCGACGGTTCGACCCACGTCCCCGAGTTGCATCTCAACGAGCCACGCCGCGGTTGGGCCGCCTTCCGAATCACCTTCCGAGCCATGTTCCTCGAGGAATGGCGGGAAACCGTGGATTTCGCCCAAGCGCGTCAAATCATCCTCTTCCCCTTGCTGCTGTCCCTCATCACCGCGGTGACGACCATCGGTTTGCAATTTCTCGTGGGTACGGGAGCTGCACAGGTTTCGGACATCGACGAGCGGACCTTCAGTTGGGACCAGTTGCGGATCGGCGTGCATTTGCCTTTGCTCATGTTCTCCCTCGGCATGGGGACCTTCGCGTTCAAAGGACAGGAGGCCATCATGCAGAGGACGGGTTCGAAAAACAGACTGCTGGCCGCCCCTGCGCTCCAACCGCTGACCACTTCAGCCGCCCATTTCACCTACTTTGTGAAGGACCTCATCTACTACGTGCTGCTCATTTTGACCCCCATTGTTGCAGGCATGAGCGTCGGTTTGATCCTCGACGAAGCAGGCCTCATCCAAACCCCGCTCGAATGGAGCTCCGTGTTTTGGACGTGGGCGGCCATGGCCACCACGTTGGCCGAAGGGCTGGCCCTTGCCTTCCTCGGTTCTGTGTTGTGGCTTCGAGGCCGGCCCTTCACCTGGCTTGGTCCGGTCGCGGCGGTCGCCGTCGGATTGTCGGCCGGCGTGGGTTTGTTCCCGTGGGACATGGCCTTGGTTGGCCTTGCTGTGCAGCGCCATCATGCCCTGATGCCGCTGCTCTTCGGCATCGTGGGGGCCGGCCTTCTCGGTGCGTTGGCCAGTTCGCTTCTCGTCGATGACTTCGAAGTCAAGGTCACGTCCAAAAAGAACCTGCTGAACCCTGCCATGCGACGCCTTCGTTTCCTGGGCACCGGCCCCCTGAGGCTGTTGGTGGCCAAGGAATTCGTCGACCTGATCCGTTCGGGGACGATGAAGAAGATGACCGTGTCCTACTCGGTGCCGCTGCTGGTGCTCTTGGGCATGGCCTGGCTCATCGATTTCGCCGAGGCGCCGATTCCGATCAACCTGCTGTCCTATGCTCCTTTCCTCGGCTTCTTCGGCTTCAATTTCTATTCGTGGTTGACCATCCTTGACGATCCTGATTTCATGAACGGCCTCCCGTTGCGGGTTCCACAATTGCTTCGGGCCAAGGTCGTGGTGTACTTCCTCGCCACCTCATGGATTTCCCTGATTTTCTTCGTTCTGATGGCGTGGCGCCTCGATGAATGGGCGGCGCTGCCCACCGGTTTGGCGGTGATGTTTGCCAACTCGATCTACATCGTCGCCTTGACCGCTTTCCTGATGGGACTGCGGCCAAACAAGGCCATTTTCGACGGGCGAATCATGTTCTGGTTCTGGCTTGGGACGGTGCTCCCGTTGCTCGGTCTCTTCCTGTTGTCCTTCACCCAAGGCGACGTCGAACTGTACGGCAACTGGTGGGAGCGCGTCAGCGAAGACGGCCTGAGCGCCACGGCGACGGCGTACGACCTTGAGATGGTGCGAGGTGGATACCTTGGCATCCTCTCGATTTCGGGCGGCCTTTTGGTCGGCTCAGCCGTGTTGTGGGCGCTCATCGACGTGCGGTGGGGAAAGAAGCCCTTCGAGAACTGAGCGCGTCGTGCCCTTCATGTCCCCTCGGCCTCACGGCGGGTCATGGTTCGTGTCTTGGCCGTCTGCGGTCTCCCAGCATGCGGGAAGGGAGAATTCGCGGAAGTGGCCTCTTCACTCGGCCTTCCTGTGCGTTCCATGGGTGACATGGTGCGAGAAGAGGTCCTTCGCCAAGGGCTTGAGGGCGACCCTCGCGTCTTTGGGCGCGTGGCGATGGAACTCCGGGCTGCGCACGGTGACGACGTGCTTGCCGTCCGTCTTGCAGACGCCATCGATGCCATGGACGACCGGCCTTCCTTGCTGATCATCGACGGGCTTCGCGGGGTGGCGGAGCGCGACATCTTCACCGCCCGCTGGGGCGACGGCTTTGCCGTGGTTGCCATCCATGCTGAGGCCGGCGTCCGGTTCAGGCGGAGCCAGGACCGAGGGCGTGCAGAAGACGGATCGCTCGATGATTTTCAAGCCCGCGACACCCGTGAATTGGGGTGGGGCGTGGGCCAACTGATGGAAGAGGCCGACCACGTCTTGCACAACCGTGACCCGCTCAGTACGTTTCGTGCCGAGGCCCGCGACTTGCTTCTTGGTCTGACCGCTTGACGGTCAAAATCACCTTCTGTTCGGGGTGCGGCGGCAACGTGCCCCGACCAAAGGTTATAGTCGGACCGCGGGTGTGGAGAAACCGATTGGACGGGCGTGACCATGGCGAGAAAAGGGGGGAAAGGAGGCCAACGAGGTCGTGCAGCCCAGCGGGCCATGTACGACGAATTGGACAAGTACCCCGTGATGCCGCCTCACGCCTTCGCCCGTATCGTGCGTGACAAGCGCACGCTGAACATCATCTACCAGATCATCGAGCCTCCGATGACCAAGAAGGAACAGGAGCAACTCGACGAGATCATGGACATCTTCATCCGCTCGCTTCAGTCCAACATCGAGGAAATCGACACAGAGCCCGAAGCCTACCTCCGGGCCGCGATGGACAAGGTGATCAAGTCCTACGGGATGAAGATCAGCAAGAAGTCGAAATCCAAGATTTTCTACTACATTCGGCGCGACCTCATCGGCTACGGAAAGATGGACGTGCTGATGAACGACGTCAACGTTGAGGACATTTCTTTGGACGGGACCGGCGTGCCGATTTTCGCCTACCACCGAAAGTTCGAGTCGGTCGAAACCTCGTGCGTCTGGAACACCGACGACGAGCTGGAGTCCTACGTCATCAAACTCGCACAGCGTTGTGGCAAGCACATTTCGGTCGCCGACCCCTTGCTCGACGCGACGCTGATGGACGGCTCGCGTATCGTCATGAAACTCGGCCGTGAAGTCTCGACCCGTGGCTCGTCGTTCTGCATTCGACGCTTCAAGGACGACCCCTTCTCCCCGGCGGACATCGTCGCGTTCCGAACCATGTCGTCCTTGATGGTCGCCTACCTGTGGATCGCCTTCCAAAACGAGGTGCCGATGCTCTTCGTCGGTGGTACGGCGTCCGGGAAGACCACCACGCTCAACGCGATGTGCATTTTCATTCCATGGCAGATGAAGATCGTCTCCATCGAATCCACCCGTGAGGTGAACATTCCGCAGCCCAACTGGGTGCCGGGTTTGACCCGGCAAGGGTTTGGTGGTGAATCGACGGAAGGCGTCATCGGAGAGTTCGAACTGCTCAAGGCCGCGCTTCGTGAACGTCCAGAATACATCATTGTGGGTGAGATCCGTGGTGCTGAGGCCTACGTGCTGTTCCAGGCCATGGCCACCGGACACTGCGCGTACTCCACGGTGCACGCCGACTCCGTCCCCTCCCTCGTTCACCGGCTTGAGAACAAGCCCATCGACATCCCGCGTGTGTTGCTCCCTGCCCTCGAGGCCTGCTCCATTCAGATTCAGACCAGGATCAACGGCAAGCGTGTTCGTCGCACCAAGCAAGTGGTCGAAATCGTCGGCATCGACCCGAACTCTCTGGAAGTCATCACGAACGAAGTGTTCCGCTGGGACGTGTCTTCGGACGACTTCATTTTCAGCGGCAAGTCCTACGTGCTCGAGAAAATCATGGTCAAGATCAACTACAGCCAAGAGGAAATGCGCCGTGAACTTCGCACCCGCAAGCGCGTCCTTGAGTGGATGGTGCTGAACGACATTCGAAAGGCCGACCAAGTGTCTCAAATCGTGACGGAGTATTACGTCCGTCCCCAGGAGGTCCTCGCTCGGGTCGACGGACTCAGGTGAGGTGGAACGGACATGGAACTCTCCTTGTGGCAGCAGTTCTGCAACCGTCTGCTTGGACGGATGATCAAGAAGCGTGCCCGTGCCAACAAGGTGCTCTCGGACAACATCATCAAGGGCAAATTGGACATCATGCCCGAGGTCTACATCGCTCAGACGATTTTGATCACGATTGCCGTGAGCGCCATCAGCGCCCTGATTTTGATGGCGGTCTTCTTCCCTGAGATTGGGGCCATCGCCCTGTACGAGGGCCTGATGGACCCGGCCATCGACAACAAGTGCTTCGAATGGGTGTACTGGAACAAGGAACTCCTCGACGATTCGTTGCCCTACCAAGGCTGCCCGTACTACCGCACCCGCGTCTTCCCAAGTTTCGCCAAGGTGGCCATCGTCGGTGTGTTCGGCGTCATCGCGCCCTTTGCAACCTGGAAGGTGTCCAGCAACAGTGCAGCCTCTGCGGCCAAGAAGCGTGGTGACAAGATCGAGAAGTACCTGCCCTACGCCGCGTCCTACACCGCCGCGATGAGCGCAGCCAACGCCACTCCGGGCAAGATCTTCCGCTCCCTCGCCATGAACAAGGACATCTACGGTGACGTGGCGGACGACGCTGCCATCATTTACCGCGACATCACCCTGATGGGCTACGACCTGATCACCGCCATGAAAATGGCCGTCGACCGCGCAGCATCACCTTGGTTGACCGAATTTTTCCAAGGCATGATCGGTACCCTCACCGCCGGTGGACAACTCAAACTGTTCTTCCTGAACCGCGCCGAGCACTACATGCGTGAGAACCGCACACGGCTTCACAAGTTCCTCGAAAGCATCGCCCTGCTTGCAGAGTCCTACATTGTGGTCGCTGTCGCCATGCCGCTTTTCCTCATCGTGATGCTCGTCATCATGTTCTGGGTGTCCGGTTCCGGCGCCCAGATGTCTGAAGGCATGCTCTACGGCATCGTCCTGGGTTTCATCCCCCTCATCCACGTCGCCTATGCTTTCCTCGTGTGGTCGAGCAGCAAGGAACAGGAAATGTGAGGGGGTGGGGTCATGGCGAAGAAGAAGAAGAAGATCGTCGTTGACCTCGATCTTCCCAAGGACGATCCGACCCAACGGAATTTCCTGATCATCCTCTTCGTCTCAATCATGCTCGGCACGGCTTCAGGGCTGTTTTGGATCACGAATTCTGGTTTTCTTCCCACCGCGAACGGCGAACCCATGTTCACCAACCTCGCGTGCTCAACAATCACCGGGGACCAGGGCTTCAACGCGCCGTCCACGCCGACCTATGCGATGAACGAAAGCTGTTCCATCTTGAAGGACAACCCCGAGACGGTGGTCTGGGAAGAAACCGAGGGTTGGGAAAACATTGAGCGAGCCGGGGCTTCGTTCGACATGCCCGGCATCGACCGAGATTTTGTCGGTCAGGGGATCGTCATCACCCAACCTGTCACGGTCACGTGTTCCGTGGACGCCGCAGAGGCAACGCCGTACACCGTGGCCATCCGTGACAAATACAAGATGACCCTCGCCTACAATCAGGGTGTTGCTGGGGTTCCTGGTGACGATTGCAGCCTCTTTATGGCCGACCTTGAACCCGGGGAACGTTATGAGTTCGGCTTCTGGGTGGACGAACAGGACCAGTACCTGTCCACCGTCACCTTCCGCTTCGAGGCGGAGTACTACGACGGCATTCCAGACAACATGAACAACAAGTCGTTGTGGCTTGGTCCAACCTTGGGCGACACGCAACTTCGCCCGATGATTTTCCTGAATTTCTTCGGCCTCACCTTCTTCCTCTACATTTTCCCCGCTTCGTACTACGCCGAGCGCGTGGCGCTCAAGCGGAACGAGAAGGAGGACAAGTTCCCAGATTTCCTCCGGGACCTTGCCGAATACTGGAAGGGTGGCCTGTCGATGACGGTCGCCGTTCAGACGTTGGCCACCTCCGAGTACGGTGCGTTGAACGACGAAGTCCGGAAGATGTCGAGCCAACTGTCGTGGGGCGTCAAGTTCGGTGACGTGATCAACATCTTCGCAGAACGCGTCGGCACGCCGCTGGTCAAGCGTGCCATCTCGCTGATCTCCGAAGCCGACCGTGCAGGTGGGAAGATTTCGGACATCCTGATCACGGCTGCAAACGACAGCCGCGAAATCAAATTTCTCGAGGCCGAACGGCAACGCGCCATCGGTTCATACATCGCGGTCATTTGGACCTCGTACGGTGTGTTCCTCGGCGTGATCGTCGTGCTGGCCAAGGTCTTCATTCCCGCCATCGCCGATTCGAACTCCGGCGGTGGTGACGGCGGTGATTCTGGTGGGCAGAACATCGGGAACATGCAAATTCGGGCCATTGACCCACTGTTTTTCCTGACGATCTTCTACTACGGCGTGACCATGCAAGCAATGGGCAACGGTGCCATGGCCGGCTTGATGGCCACAGGCCGCATCACGAGCGGGTTCAAGCACTCTGGCATGATGATCGTCTTGGCCATCCTCGTGTTCAACTTCATTGCCTTTTCACCGGATTTGATTGGTGTGACGGTCCTCGATGGCCTCAACCAATCCGCTGGCCCCTACAGCCCGACGCGGCTCAACTGGGTGTGAGCCATGCGCCCTGAGGAGAACGAAGCGCAGGTGCACATCCTCGAGATGTTGACCTTGTTCTGGATTTTCTTCATGTCCGCGACCTTCCTGATTCAGATTCAGGTGCCTGATGCGCCCTCAGTGGCCCTCGATGCGGGGCTTGAGGGCGCCGGCGTGGACGCCTTTACCGCCGCATTGGCCACGCCCTCCGAGGGCGAGGCAGACAGCCTCCTTCACGAGCACCTCGAAGCCCAAGACCTCGATGCCGCCTGCGCCCTGTTGCAGGAACGGCTGACGGACGGCCATGACGGGAATTGTTGGATCGCCGCCGACCGCGCCCCAGCTTCTCCCCATGGCGACACCGCCTCCCCCTTGGGCGGTACCGTGGCGGTGCATCACCTCCTGGTGACCGAAGGAACCGTGTGGACCCTGACTCTCGACGTGTGGCACCGTGGAGGTGGCGTCTGATGCGCGTGCACGAGCGGCAACGTGACGATCGCGGGCAAATGTTGCTCGCCACCGGCATGGTTCTCCTCCTGTCCCTGATGTCGATGGCCATTTTTTCGATCAAGGTGGCCGGCATGGCCATGCCGCACGAACCGGCCTCGGACGGTGCGTTGAGGACCACCGCACAGGTGAACGACGTGCTTCCTGGTCTGGTCACGGCCCGTGCCGAGATGTGGATGGAAGCCGGGGACATCGAAGCGGAGGAAGCGGTGCGTCTGGCCATGGAGAGCACGGTCCGTGACATGCTCCATCACGGCGAAGTGCGCGGCGTGGAAGTCAAACTCATGGAAGCCACCGTGATGCAAAACGCTGACACGGAAGGATTGGTGGACGTGTCGGTGGACCTCGGCGTTTCGGACACCGACGTGCGGATTGAGATCCCGCTGACCTTTACGGTCGACTTGCGTTGATCACGCCTGAAGGGCGTTCCACGCCAGGTCCATGTGGTGCAGAATGCGCTTGACCTCGTCGTGCCGGTCAACGTCGATGACCGGCCAGCCGGCCACCTTGGCACGGTCGACCAACCCGTCTTGGATCGCTCGGATGCGGTCCAAGGACGCAATGTACCGGTCCGCTCGTCGCCAAGAGGCCTCCTCGCGCTCGCGCAACATCGCCTTGTGCTGCGCTTCGTCGCTGACGTTGAGCACGACACCAACGGCGACACCGCCGTCCCTGCGCCACGCCTGAAGCAGGCGGTCCATGGGCACGACGTGCACGCCTTCGAGCAGGAGATCGATGCCTTCGCGACGCGCGCGCTCGACCGTGGCTCGGATGCCGTCCTCCAACGCGTCGCAGGTTTCCAGCCAGTCGAGCACCGCATCACCGGTGCCGCCTTGGCTGAACGACGAAAGGTGCAAGGCCGGTCGGGAGCGTTCTGGGTCCGTGGTCCGAAGCACTTCGCGGATGGCGTCCGTGGACACGCAACGGGTGAAGTCCCGCTCAAGCAAGATGCGACGGGCGGTGCTGGACTTCCCCGTTCCCGATGTGCCGGCCACGATCAGCAAGCGCGGCGTGCGCGTCGAGGTGGCGAGGAGGGTTGCTTCGGCGAGGCCCACGCGCTCCACCATGCACTTCGGGAGTCCAAGAGGCCTCAAGATGCTATGGACCGTCCATCAGTTGTATTCGTGCCTTTGTACTGTGATGGTGGCTATCATCAATGAACAAACCACAGCCAAGAATCCGAATCCCGGCGATGCTTCACCTGTGAGGTCGTCTTTCTTGGTCACTTCTGGGTCCTTTGGAGCATAATCTGCTTCATCTCCAACGCCGTCACCGTCCGTGTCTTTTGTCTCATTCGCATCGTTCGGGAACGCGTCCTCGTTGTCTCCAACACCATCGCCATCGCTGTCCATGGTTTCGTTCGCATCGTTGGGATATGCGTCTGCATTGTCGCCAACACCATCGCCGTCACCGTCCGCGGATTCGTTGGCATCGTTCGGGGAGGCATCTGAATTGTCCCCGGTGCCATCACTATCTGTATCGTTCCATTCGTTCGGGTCATTCGGGAATGCATCTTGATCGTCTTCAACTCCGTCGTTGTCAGTGTCCACGCTTAGATGTGGGCAATCCATCCATGGCTCAGTGACTTGGGGGTATTGATCGTCTTCCCAATCCGGAATCCCGTCACCGTCGCAATCAGGGAACACGGTGACCAGACGAACTGGATTCACCGGCTCGCTGTTCTGGGCGCCGGTGGTTGGGACTTCAGACATGGCTTTGACGTGTTCACAGCCATCAACGATCTGACCAAACACGGTGTGCTGTCCATCCAACCATGAGGGCCCCTGGCCTCCATTGCTGTCTTCAGGGATCATGAAAAATTGGCTTCCCCCAGTGTTTGGACTGTTTGTCTTGGCCATGCTGATGGTGCAAATGTCGTGCAAGAGGCCACCGCTTGTTTCGTCGGGTAGGGTGTATTGGGTTGGATGACAGAAGGTCGAGGCAGGTTCTGGTTGGCCGTTGCAATATCCGTACCAATCAGCCGCGTAACCACCGGTTCCGTCCCCGTTTTCGATGTCGCCTCCTTGAATCATGAAGTCGTCGATGACCCTGTGTAGCGTGGTGTTGTCGAAGCACCCGTTTCTTGCGTGCTGGAGGAAACTGTCAACATGGCTTGGTGCGGCCGTCGCGTTGAGTGATAGGATCATGGTTGAGGTGTTTGATGACTCACCTCCTGTTGTCGTGTATTCAAACGTCATCGACAACATCGGGCCCCAATCTCCTTGGAACTGTGTGCATTTTTGAACAACGATTCCATTTGTGGGCCCTGTGGTGGCTGTCGATGCAGCAACATTGACCGGTGGGACTGAATTGATTTCTGTGACCGTTCCAGTCACTGAAACGGAAAACCTGCTTAGTTCGTAATATGAGTCGAATGAAGGATACGTGCCGTTGACCGTGAAACTCACGTCCTGGCCTGCACCAACCTCAAAGTCGCTCTGGTGGGAGACGATGGCACCACTACTATCCACCTGAATGTTCACTTTCTCAACATAGGTTGTTGGGTTGGTCGCTGTACACTCAATCGAGAAATTTCCTGTGTCGACAACCGATTCAGACTCGCTGCAATCGATCGCCAAAGCAGCAGCAGGAATCTGTGCGGACGTGGACGGGACGAGCAACATGGCCACAAAGAGGGCGACGATGATATGCTTCATGGTTGCAGATTCATGACCTGTTTATTGAAAATTTAGCCAACATGGACCAGTGTTTGAGCGAAGTCAACTTGATGGCGTGCACCCCGTCCACGGTACATGGACGAGGAATCGATGTGGATTGGCGGCGCGTGGACGGGCGCTTCAGACGGTGCAACCGGTGAGGTGCTCGACCCATCGAGCGGCGAGGTCATCGCCAGCGTGCCCAAGGCCACCTTGGCCGACGTGGACACGGCCGTGGCCACGAGCCGGGCGGCCTTCGAAGACCGTTCCTGGGCCGCCATGGACCCTGCTCAGCGCGGGCGCATCCTCCAGAAGATGGCCGCCGTTACCTATGCACAAGCGAAGAACCTCGCCAGCATCGAGAGCCGCAACAACGGGAAGACCTTCCGCGAGGCCCTCTCTGAAATCCGCTACGGTGCGTGGACCCTCGAGTACTTCGCTGGCGCTTCGGACAAGATCGAAGGTTCGACGATTCCTGTGCCCGGCAACCGCCTCAACTACAGCCTCCGGCAACCCTTGGGCGTCACCGCGCACATCGTGCCCTGGAACTTCCCGCTCCAGCTCGCACTGCGGTCCATCGCTCCGGCCTTGGCCGCAGGATGCACCGTCATCGCCAAGCCGGCCTCGTGGACGCCGCTCTCGCTCATCGCATGGGCGAAGGCCATCGATGAGGCAGAGACTGGATTGCCCTCGGGTGTGTTGCAGGTCATCACCGGCTCAGGCGGCCTCATCGGCGATGCGCTGGCCGGCCACGAAGGCGTGGACGGCATCGTCCTGACCGGCGGCGTGCCCACCGGCAAGGCCGTGATGGCCAAGGCCAGCGAGCGCCTCACGCCCGTCACCCTCGAACTCGGCGGCAAGGGCGCGCATCTGGTGTTCCCTGACGCTGACCTGCGGACCGCCGCCAAGGCGGTGTGCTTTGGCATCTTCATGAACGCCGGGCAAATGTGCTGGGCCGGTTCGCGGCTCATCGTCCACGAGGACGTTCATGACGACCTCGTCGAGGCCATCGTGGCCGAGATCGGCAAGTGGCCGGTCGGTCCTGGTCTCGCCGAAGGCGTGCGCATGGGTTCGCTGGTCCACACGTCCCACCGGGACGAAGTGCTCGAGAAGCTCAACGCGGGTCTCGCCATGGGCGGCCAAGTCGTGCTTGGTGGCGCCGCGATGACCGAAGATCATCCGGACGGGGCTTTCATGCAACCCACCGTGGTCACCGGCGTGGACGAGCACAACCTTCTCTTCACCGAGGAATTGTTCGGACCCGTGTTGGCCGTGACCCGTTTCTCCGAGGAATCCGAAGCCCTCCGGCTTGCAAACGCGACCGAGTTCGGCCTCCTGAACGGCGTGTGGACTCAGCATCTTGGACGCGCCCACCGGCTTGCGCGCGACCTGCAGTGCGGCATGGTGAGCATCAACGAGTACCCCATCACCTTCCCACAAACGGCCTTCACCGGATGGAAGATGTCGGGCATCGGCGTGGAACAGAGCCTTGACGCTCTGCGGTTTTACACCCGCGTCAAGAACGTCAACGTGAAGATTTGAGGTGACGCCGATGACGGTTGAACGCACGTCCCCCAAACCCGGCGTGGCCATGCTCCGCCTGACCGGAGCCGCCGCGAGCGCGTCGTTTTCTCGCGCTTCCCTGCCCGTCATCGCCAAGGCGATCGACGAGGTGCTCAACGATGCCGAGGTCCATGCCCTGGTCATCACCGGCGAGGGGCGGTTTTTCTCGGCCGGTGCCGACATCGATGCCTTCGCAGCCTCCATCGAAGCCGGTGAAGCACCCGCGCTCATTCGTGATTTGACCGGCCACCTCCATCCGCTCTTGCTGCGCATGCGGACCTCGTCCACCATTTGCGTGGCCGCCATCAACGGGGCGGCAGCGGGCGGTGGGCTTGGCCTTGCCCTGGCCTGCGACGCACGCGTGGCGTCCACCGATGCACGCCTTGCCGCGTCCTACGCCGGCATGGGGCTCTCGCCTGACGGCGGGTCCACGTGGCTCTTGCCACGGCTGGTGGGCACCCAGGTCGCCCGACGCTTCTTCTTTGACAACACGATTTGGGATGCACAGGAAGCGTACGACCGTGGAGCGGTGGATTACCTCGTCCCTGCTGAGCACCTGATCGATACGGCGCTGGGCGTTGCGGTCGCGTGGAGCGGCTGGAGCGAACACGTCCGGGAAGCGACGAAGCATTTGCTGCACGTGGAGTCCGACAACGATTTGGCCACGCACCTCGATCACGAACGAACGTTGATCGAAGCGGCAGGTACGACCAAGGCCTTCGAGGAAGGCGTGGAAGCTTTCCTTGCACGTCGCCGTCCGAAATCGGACTGAAGGCTCCCTCCTGTGATACGCCTATGCATTGGATCTACAATGGGTTACACCGGTGTTACAGAGTGGATAAATACGCCCTTGCGGCATCCATTCACATGAACAGAAAGGTTGCTTTCCTTGTCGTCACACTGATGATGACGGTTTCTCTCTCCGGGTGTCTGGGTCGTGGCGGAGGAAACGGTGAGAACGACAAAAACATGGGTTCGCCTGAAGAAGTTAAGGCTGAAGATTACAATGTTCTTTACATCGGCCACAGCTTCGGACGAGTTTTTGCTGAAACACTTCTGGATTATGCACACACCGCAGGGTTCTCCGATCACGCGCAGTACATCGAAATGAGTGGAGGCGCTTCAGGGGCCCCCGATGCATTATGGCAGGACGACGGCCATCGTGAGAACATCAAGGATTACCTTGACACTGGTGAGATTGATGTGTTCATCATGATTTGTTGCAGTATCGAGTTTATGGAATCTGATTTCCAATCGGATGCTGCAATCTGGAATTTCACCTCGTATGCAGTTGAAAAGAACCCAAACATACGAATTGGTTTAGCTATGCCGTGGAAGGATTTCCCTGGAGACTACGAGAATGCAAGCGACTACGCAACTAACTCAACACTCGACATCTATCCGTATTGGGTAAACCTCTCACAGGACCTTAGTGTGGACTTCCCGAACAATGAGATCTTCACCTTCCACCATGGTGCAGTGGCTTACGAACTGCGTGAGATGTTCGAAGCCGGAGAACTTGAGGGGGATGTGAACAAGTTACAAGGGTCGAAACAGACTTCTGTGTTTACCGATGAAAAGGGGCACGCTGGCGAAATAATGATCGATACTGGCACACTCATATGGCTTCATGCAATTCATGGTGTCGAACCGTTGGATATGCCAGAATTTCCCCAATGGAACACCGACATTCGAGTCGTCGCAGACGCCCTTCTGAATGAGGACAATCATGAGTAGCGACATATCATGTCCACGAAATCGCAAGGGTTCTTGCGAACCCCTCAAGACATTGTAGAGAAGTACAATCGGCGTTTAACCCATCCAGAACACTGCAGACCGTGATCACGTCAGGTCGGGAAGGTCTGCGGGTTCTGGCGAGCCGCTGGACCAATCGTAAATGCCCAAGCCGGTCTTCTTGCCAAGCCTGCCTTCGGCCACGAGCGCCTCAAGCAGCGGATGTGGAGCGTAGGCGTCGTCGTTGAACGAGGCTTGCAGATTCAGCAAAATGTCGCGGCGAACGTCGAGACCGACGAGGTCGGTCAGGGCCAAGGGACCCATCGGGTGGCGGTATCCGAGCGTCATGGCGGTGTCGATGTCTTTGGCGCTGGCCACGCCATCGGCGAGCATGCGAATGGCTTCGTTGCCCAAGACCACGCCAAGGCGGCTGGTGGCAAAGCCAGGTACGTCGTTGACGAGGATGGCCGTCTTGCCCATGGCCGCCCCAGCGTCCAACGCCAACGAGACGGTGGACTCGCTCGTGCCTTCGTGCTTCACCACTTCGAGCAGCGACATGATCGGGACGGGATTGAAGAAATGCATCCCAATGAGCCGTTCTGGGTGCTTCAGCACCGAGGCGATGGTACCAATCGAGAGGCTTGATGTGTTCGTCCCAAGCACCGCATCGGGCCGCACCAAGGCTTCGACCTGCGTGAAGATGGATTGCTTGAGGTCCATGATTTCAGGCACCGCTTCGATGATCAAATCAGCCGTCGCGACGGCCTGACCAAGGTCGCTCACCGCATGCAGGTGGACCGACCATGCCGCCTTCTGCTCCTCCGTGGTCTTGCCACGGGCGATGCCCTTGTCCCAAAAGGCGTTGATGCGGTCCATGCCTGCGACAAGGCCGTCGAGGTGGGCGTCGTGGAGGTGCGTGCGCCACCCCGCTTGGGCGCACACTTGTGCAATGCCGGCGCCCATGGTTCCGGCTCCGATCACGGCGACGGTCGAAATCTCCATGCCCCCATGGGTCAAGCGACGCCCCATCAGGCCTTCGTTGAGCGTTGCGCCAGGCTTACCCCGCTCAAAATGAGCACCAAAGCGATCACGAGGCTCCATCCAAGTTGCTCGCCCAAGAGCAGGTAGCCGCTCAAAATTCCGAAGATGGGAACAAGGTACACGTAGGTCGAAGTTCGACTTGGCCCGATGCGCTTGACGCCCTCGGCAAACCAAACGTAAGCCAGCACCGTCGAAAGCAGCGCAAGGAAAACGATGGACAGCAGGCTCGACCACTCGATGGTCGGCCAGCCCCCGGTGTTCACTTCATAGGCGGACCATGGCGTCAGGAAAGCCAACCCAACGGCCGAGGACCAGACGGTGATTTGGAGCGGGCTCATCGGGCCGTCTCTTTCAGCCTCCTCAACGTCCATGGCGCGCCTCATCAACAAGGTGGCCGTCGCCCACGCCAGTGCAGATGCCGCGATGAAGGCATTTCCAAGCCACCGCTCGGACGTGGGAAGGTCAACGTTGGGAGAGGCCAGGAACAGTACGCCAATGCCCAGCAGGCCAAGGGCCAGTCCACCACCAAGCTGTTTCGTCATCGGGTGCCCAAGGACGATCACGGCCAAGATGCTGGTGAACAGCGGATTGAGGGTGATCATCAACGAAGCATCGCCGGCCGCCGTCCACCCCATGCCGTACATGAACAGGACCTGGTAGAGGAAGGTCGAGCAGGCACCAATCCAAAACAAGCGGCGCCATTGGGGCATGCTCGGAACGAACCATCCCTCGGAGAAGCGCAACCAAAGGAGGAAGGCAGGCACGGCGATGAGGTACCGAAGCCACGCTCCGAGCACCGGCCAATCGTCCATCTCCGTGGCGATCACGCGTCCGGCGGTCCACGCCACGCCCCAGAAGGCGGCGACGAGCCACAATCGAACGTGCAGACCTGCGTGGTTCATTCGAAGCGCTCCAAGCCAAGCTGGAGCACACGGGCTCGGGGGAGCCCAATCTCCGGCAGGCCGGCGGCGGGTGCGTGCTTCTTGAGCCCCTCGATGCGGGACACGTACACGCCATAGGACGCGATGTCGTCAGGCTTGAACGGCGTCGGGAGGTCCATCGCTTCCAATGCGGCGCAGGCTTCTGCGCTGTAGATCGGATACACCCGTGCAACGAAGTGCGCCCACCGGGAAATGCGGACAGCATCCACGCCGTCGAGCGTCATCAGGTGCTCAAACAGACCGACGTCCGGATACCGTGCGCTGCGGAGGGCCATCTCGACTTCCATCGCAACGTCATCCGGCCACACGAAGGGTTGTGCGTCGGCCCATGCGTCTGCGCGCTCAACGGTGCTCAGAATGTTGCTTTCTCGGGCACTGTAGAGGACCTCGCCGTACGCGTCGTCGTCTTCGATGTCCTCCACCAGCAAGGGGAGTTCGTCGTACAGACGTTCGCAACGCTCGGCGTTGATGCCGTACAGCTCGACCGGAATCATCGTGATTCCTCCTTCGGCGGGCTTCAAGCGGAGGCGCCGATGCCGGTCGCCCGCTGACGCGCGGAGAGCGGCTTTTCGGAGATCCATTCCTGGTCGAAGATGGCCGGAAGGGCTGCTTCGTCTTCAGGTGTGGGGAGCACGGTACGGAGGTAAGCCTCCCATGCCGCGTCATCGCCTTCGAACAACGTGCCTTCGACGGTGTAACGTCCCTTGGCGAAGGCGCCGATGTCGCGGTTGAAGTTCTCGTGAGGCACGTAGAGGTCGGCAGCGCCTTCGGGGAGGTAGCCACAAAGCGCCTTCACGGCGTCTGCAATCTCTTGGTGGTAGTGGCCACGTGCCTCTTCGTTGAGATGGTCACGGTCGAGGGCCACGCCTTCTTCCTGCTTCTTGCGCTCGTCCCAGCGGCCCTTGATGCCCCAAACGTAGGCCCATTCAGCGGACGAGGATTCGTCGACGCCGAACAAGTCGTGCGCCGTGGCGACCCACTTGTTGATGTAACGCTGAAGCATGTCAAGTGGCACGACTCCCGCGGTGATGATGCGTCGCAGGCCGTTGGATCCGGTGCCGAGGTGGAAGGATTCTTCCTTCAGCATTGGACCCATCGAGGCGGCCAAGGGCTTGAAGCCGGACGTGGACAGCATGCCGAGTTGGAACTTGCCGTCGCGGTCCACGAACATGGTGTAGCAAAAGAAGTCCAGCCAGTGCGGCATGGGGCGGTTGAAGGCCCCAAGGAGACGGTCGCCGTCCTGTGCGTTGCGCTCGAGGAGTTTCTGTGCCTCGCGGCGTCCTTGCTGACCGAAGTAGGTCATCAGGAGGTAGGCCATCTGCCACCCGTGGCGCTGTTCTTCGGCCATGATTCGAGCCGCAGCGTAGCGGTCGTATTCTGTGGGGGCGCTGGCCAGGAGGTGGCGCTGCTGTTCCACGGACGCGAATTCGGTGTCGCCTTGAACGGTGATCATGGTGATCATGGCGTCGCGCATGTTCTGTTGAGGGACCTGCATGGCCCGCTCCCACTTGGGGCGTCCTGCGAGGTCACCGAATTCGATGACGTCGCCCGCACGGTCCCAATCGAAGAGCACGTCGAGGTTGAAGTCGCCAAGCCAAGCGCGCTCAAAGCCCACTCGGTCTTGCCAGTCTTCGAAGTTTGCAATCCAGTCGTCCCACGTTTCCGGCAGGTTGTCCATGGTGTGGGGAGGGCAGGGTGACCCTTGGGGTCATGGCGAACATGTTCGTGTGGACATGTTCGCTTGGCTCACCGCACCTTGCGGATGTCCTCGGCGTAGGTGCGCATCACTGCAGATTCCATCCGGTGCATCTGGGCTGAGAGGGTCGACTTGGCGACACCGAGCAAGCGGGCCATTTCCGTGATGCTCGTGCGGCGGGGGACGTCATAGTAGCCCTCCCTCAAGGCAAGTTCGAACACTTGGCGTTGGCGGGGCGTCAGCAATTCCGTGCTGCTGCTTCGGGTCGAGAGCAAGCGATGAGGAAGCCCGTCTTCTCGAAAGCGTTGGATGAGGTTCCGCGCCTTGGTTTGGGTGCATTCGATGGTCCACTCCACCCAACCGTCCCGCACTTCGAAGGGAGTGTTCGGAATCACCCCGACGTCGATCAGTGGGCGGAGAAAACCTCCGCCACCTGCGCTGATGTCCACCGATGGATGACGCTGGTCGAGTTCACGAAGGGCCTCGATTTTCGGGTGGGCGTCAATGGACGTGTAGAGATCAGGCCCCCCAGAAATCCGAGCGGTGCCGCGCCCACGAGCGAGGGGCATGTGCTTCTCGATGCGCAGCACTTCCGTGGGATTTGCACGCGTGACATCGCCGGCCCAGTGGCCGTCTGGGAGGCGGACCTCGATGCGAAGGCGGTGCGTGCCCATGCTTGCAAACCCGAACATGTTCGGTTAAGGCTGCCGTTGCACCCAGAGCCTCATCCGAGCAGGTCGGGGTGTTCCTCGATGTATCGAATGGTGATGTCGCGTGCGATGAAGTCCTCTTCGTCCATGATGCGGCGGTGCAACGGAATGAGGTGCTCGACACCGGTGATGACCGTCTCGTCGAGGGCGGTTCGCATGCGACGGACGGCGTCCTCGCGGTCGTGGCCCCAGGTCAACAATTTGGCCAACAAGGAATCGAAGCAGCCCGGCATCTCGTATCCCGGGTGGGCGTGGGTGTCGCAACGGACGCCAAACCCGGAGGGGAAATGGCAGTCCCAGAGCCTCCCTGGAGAGGGGATGAATTGCTTGGGGTCCTCCGCGTTGAGTCGGCATTGGATGGCGTGGCCGCGCCAAGTGATGTCCTCTTGGGCCAGCGGCAGGTCCTCTCCCTGAGCGACACGGATGCCGAGCTCAACAAGGTTGTAGCCGGTGATCAATTCCGTGACGGTGTGTTCCACCTGAACGCGAGGGTTGACCTCGAGGAAGTAGAAGTCACCGTTGGCGTCGCGAAGGAATTCGAAGGTGGCCAGGCCCTTGTAGCCGACCGATTCGGCGCCGGCGCACACCAATGCGCCGATCTCGGCGCGCTTCTCGTCCGTCAGCCACGGTCCTTCTTCGACCAACTTTTGGTGACGACGCTGAATGGAGCAGAAGCGCTCACCAAAGTGAATGGCGTTCGTTCCATCGGCCAAGACTTGGAATTCAACGTGCTGTGCACCTTGGATGTACTTCTCAACGAAGACGCGGTCGTCGCCAAAGGCCGACTTCGCCCGGCTTTGGCAGAGACGGAGCGCGCCTTCGAATTCGTCGGCGGCGTTGACGATCTGCATGCCGATGCCTCCGCCGCCCGCGGCCGCTTTGATGATGACGGGATAGCCGATGTCCTCGGCGAGCTCGGCGGCCACGCTGGCTTCGCTGATGGGCTCGCTGCTTCCTTTGGCGGTGGGCAAACCCGCGGCTTCCATGGCTGCCCTTGCCTCAATTTTGTCGCCAAGGAGCGTGATGACTTCGGCGGCCGGTCCGATGAAGGTGATGCCCTCTTCCTCCAAACGGTGGACAAAGGCCGCGTTTTCGGCAAGGAAACCGTAGCCCGGGTGGACCGCGTCGCACTCGAGGTCTTTGGCGGCTTGAACGACGGCCTCGATGTCGAGGTAGCTGTCGAGAGGGTTGCTTCGCACGATCTCCATCGCAACGTCGGCGAGGCGAACGGGGAGGGACAACCGGTCCTCCCGGCCGTGGATGATGGCGGCTTCGATGCCGAGGTCACGAAGGGTTCGGAGGATGCGCAGCGCAATCTCGCCGCGGTTTGCAATCAGCACCCGCTTGAAGGCCATGGCCATTGGGAGGAACATACCGTCTATGATGCCCTCGGTCCCCTCAGCGGTGAAACATCAGACCGAAAGAGCGATACGGCGCGACGCCGATGGTGGCTCATGAGCGGGGACGGGCTGGAGCAAGGGCGAGCGAGGGCCGACCAACTCGCTGGACGAGATTTGAACAACGACGGCGTGGTGACCAACCTGATCCTTTGCGGAGACAGCAGGTTCTACGATTATGGGTGGCTGGAAGGCGAACTCGAAACGTGGATTGAGTACAATTGTTGGCCTGATGTCATCATTTGCGGTGGAGCATCAGGCATTGACGCCTTGGCCGAGCGCTGGGCCGCCAACCACAACATCCACTTCGCGGCCTTTGAGGAAGCATGGAGCGCTCCACGGCCCGGTGTGGAGGATTCTGGTCGTGCCGAGGCGGCGCCTGAGTTGGTGGACACCTTGCTCCAATACGCAACGCACGTGTTGGCCTGTCCAGGTCCAAAGTCCGTCTGGACCCACCGCATGGTGGACGCGGCCAAGGCCAAGGGCATCCATGTGATGGTCCGGCCTGTGCCGGGGGACGCTCAGTAAACGTCCCGCAGGTAGCGCTTCTCTTCCTTCATCATCGTCTTCTCGATGAAGTGGGTGGCGTCGGCTTCCGACATGCCACCGTGTTCCATGGCGATCTCGATGAGGGCTCGGTGGACGTCTTTCGCCATGCGTGACTTGTCGCCACAGATGTAGAAGTACGCGCCTTGGTCAAACCATTCCCAGACTTCGGCGCCGTGTTCCTTGAGCCGATGTTGGACGTAGATCTTCTCCTCTTGGTCGCGTGACCATGCCGTCGTGAACTTGTAGAGGTCGCCGCTGTCCATCCAGTCCTCAATTTGCTCCTTGTAGTAGTACTCGGTGTGCTGAGACTGGTCGCCAAAGAAGAGCCAATTCCGGCCCTTGGATTTGTCGTGAACACGCTGTTCCATGAACGCACGGAAGGGTGCAATGCCCGTTCCGGGTCCGACCATGATGATGTCCACGTCTCCGTCGTCGGGGAGCACGAAGCTCTTGGTTGGGGACATGAAGACGTTGATCGGCGCTCCGCTGGTGTCGATCTCGTCGGCCATGTACAAGGTGCAGAGGCCACCGCGCTTGCGGCCGTGGTATTCGAAGCGAACGATGCCCACGGTCAGTTCGACCAAACCCGGGTGGGCGTCGGGGGAAGAGGAGATGCTGTAGAGGCGGGGCTTGACCTTGCCCGCGAGCGCCAAGAACTCCTCAGGGGTGTATTTGAGGTCGAATTCACGCATGATGTCCACGTAGTCGCGGGTCCAGAGGTAGTCTGCGACCGAATCGGAGGAGGCGTTGATGGTTTCCACTCGCGTCCGCGGGTCTTCCCGCGGAATGCTGGCTGCGAGTTCGCCGGGTTCGGCGCCGCTGCGCTCGCGTTGCACGAAGGACAGGCTGACGCGAAGCCCACTGGGCTTGACGCGTTCCATCAAGTCGGCGACGAAGTTCGAGCTGGCCATGTGGACTTCGTAGTCCTTCTTTAGGGCGTCACGAAGGGTGCGCTCACCGGCGTGGGTGGTGACGGGATGTTCGGGGTCCCATCCTTGGAGGGCGATCATTTCGTCAACGATGTACGGAGGGTTTTCCGCGATCACGCCAAGGGCGTCACCGACCTTGTAGGTCATCCCAGAATCGCCGAGATCGAAGGCGATGTGTCGGGTTTCCTTGCGGGAGCCTTCGCCGTTCAGAATGTAGTTGTCCACAATTTTGGACGGATAGGGGTTCTTCAGCGACCAGTTTTCGCTCATCTGCCTCACCGACGCAAGCGTCGGGTGGGCCTCGGAAAGGGTCCTTATCATCCTTGTCAAACGCCGGTCACGTCCTCGCCGATGGGTCCATGTGGGCCTCACGTTGTGGAAGGGCCATGGCTCCCCGTGTGGACCTTCTCGGGACGGGGAACGCTTTCCTTCCACGCGGGCGGCTTCACTCGATGGCCCTGCTCGACGGTCAGCATCTCATCGATGCCTCGCCGACGGCCCTGGTGGCCCTTCGGCGTGCTGGCCGTTCACCGGCCGATT
>Ga0075480_10000118_pt1 | contig 39709 bp, 43 predicted proteins | sample DEB08_DNA_7_FD_81590 | JGI IMG/M metagenome (GOLD analysis project Ga0075480, IMG submission 81590) | Aqueous microbial communities from the Delaware River and Bay under freshwater to marine salinity gradient to study organic matter... | ecosystem: Environmental > Aquatic > Marine > Coastal ... | reverse complement strand
GGAGTACACGTTGATGCCACCGGTCTTGGCACCATCATCCTTGGTAGGAACACGTTCGTGATGTTGGTAAGGTTGCACAAGTTGGAAGTATTGAGGCACACGGGCAGAGAAACGCTCGTGACCGTTGAGTTGAAGCTTGGCAGTGTTGTAGGAAGTCACGTACTCACCGACAGCGGCTGAAGAAGATTCTTTCTCCACCCAAATGAGTTCCTTCACTGGATGGTTGAAGTTAAGCTTAATTTTGTTGGAGGCGGTTTCGTCACCGGTGAATTGGAGTTGTTCGATGAGGTATTCGTGGGACACTTGGGCGAATCTGCGGCGTTCGTCGGTGTCGAGGTAGATGTAGTCAACATAGAGAGAGGCGGAGGCAAGGTCTTCAGCACCACCAACAACGGTCTTGTCACCGAATTCGAGGTTGATCTTGACTTCGTGGTATTGGAGGGCAATGAGGGGAAGGGCAAGACCGGGGTTGCGGCAGAACCAGAATTGAAGGGGAACGAAAACAACGTGGTTGGCAACGTCAGTGTTAGTGGATGGGTTTTCGGTGAGGGAGTCGCTACCGTTCACCATAAGCTTGTAACCATCCCAGTGACCGGCGGTTTGGGTAAGTTCGTTCCACACGTGGAGCCAGTCAGCGTAGTGCTTGTCGATACGTTGGCCACCGATTTCAACTTCAACGGACTTGACAAGCTCGTGACCAGCCCATTCGGAAGAGGGGGCAGAGGAACCGAGATCAGCTTGAAGGTAGATACGGTGGATGAGATCACCATTTCTGGAGATAGGGCAGGTAACCTTCTTGCTGTAGTTGGGGAAACCGTTGAAAGTTTGTTCAATAGATTCCATGGAGAAGTTGGTGTGTCTGCGGTAGACAACCTTGAAGAAAGTGATTTGAGGGTTGCCCGAAAGATAGATATCTTGAGCACCATAAGCGACGAGTTGCATAAGACCTCCTCCCATTTTGTATTTTTATTTAATGTGAGAAAAAAATTTATATATTTAAAATTTATTTTTACGCATTATTAAATAACAACTGCTTATCATGAAAAAACAAACTGTATATAAAAGGTCTTGTAATTATAAAAAAACCTCTAATACTCTAGATTTCTGTCACAAAAACAATATTTCCTATTTTACTAGTAATATCAATTGTTTACAAGATAAAACCCAAGAGTTAGAAGAGACAAAATCTAAATTAGAGAACATACGGTGTAAACCTAATAATGTAAGAAGTGATGAAGAATTTATTAATTTAGTCAAATTCACCGACAAAATTAAACAAATTGAAAAAGAAATCAAAGATATAGAGAACCATAAAGATGAAGTCGAATATTATACAAACACAGCAGACATTTTATATAATTATTACGAATTAGTCGAAAACAACTCTGATAACAATATGGATATTGAAACTCATGTAAACAATGCCAATAATATGAATAAAAAAACCATCCTTGAGTATTTCCACAAAACTACACCTGAAAACTCCAAAAAAGAAGAACCTAAAAAACAATCAAATAATACTAGCAACTTGTCTAACGAAAACAACAATAGAGCATCCCTATTAGACGAATATTTATCCGTCACAGACAAAAACTACATAAATGATAATATTGATCACACCGTTGCATTAAAGTGTGATCATTGTGGTTCTATGGACAAAACCGTAATTAACAACGACAGTATATCAGTATGTAACAGTTGTTTCTCTGTACAACATTTACTTACTGACAACGAAAAACCATCCTATAAGGATCCCCCTAAAGAAATTAGTTATTTCTCCTATAAACGTATTAACCATTATCAAGAATGGTTAAACCAAATACAAGGTAAAGAAACCACCGATATTCCTGAAGAAGTCTTTGATAAAATTATGATTGAATTGAAAAAACAACGTATAACTAACACAAAAGATATCAATAGACAAAAGATTAAAGAAATTTTAAAGAAATTAAAGATTAACAAGTACTACGAACACATACCTTACATTATGAATAGAATAACAGGTATACCAAACCCTAATCTAACTCAAGAACTTGAAGAGACTTTACGTAATATGTTTAAAGAAATTCAAGTCCCTTTTCTCAAACACTCACCTCTAATACGTAAGAACTTCTTATCTTACTCCTACGTTATACACAAATTTATACAGATCTTAGGCAAAGACGAATATCTTAAATACTTTCCTTTACTTAAAAGCCGTGAAAAACTACATCAACAAGAAGAAATATGGAAAAAAATATGTAAAGATCTTGGTTGGAAATTCATAAGAAGTATCTAAGGACCGTTCCAAAAAACTATGTAAAACTAAAAAGTAGTTAGTTTTACTTGTTTTCTTAAAAGTAAAATAGTTAACAGTTAAGGACCTTTAAGAGAAGATCCAATATTAGGCATGTTGTTCATTGTAGGAAAACCTACAAGATTAGCACCGATTCCAAGACCAGCACCAGATCGGGCACTTACACCAAGACTTGGACTATACAAATCTAGTAGACTGAATGTAGCTGCTGCAACAAATCCTATCAATACAACATCGTCCATTGATAATTTCTTGTTAGGGAACATGAAAGCCGCTGTAGCAACTACAAGACCTTCCATAAGGTATTTGAGGATACGAACAAATACTTCCATAAAATCGAAAGAGTAACTCATTTTTTATTATAATAAACAATTTTATTTTTTTAAATTTACTTAAACATTTTATACAAGGTCTCTATAAGATATATTGTGTAAAATGATCCCAACTAAAGAAGTAGATTATCTTGAACAGGATGAACCCATTCGTAATCAAAACTTTGTTTGTCTATCATTTGTTAGTCCAGAAGAAGTAATCAAATCTAAAAACGAGTATTTTTTTGAAAAGTATACTCAAGCTTATGTTCAAAAAAACAAGGAATTCGTTAAGACTCTAGAAACTCTGTTTCCTGACAAAACAGATGAGATTCGTATTATGAAAGACAATTTCGATTTCCTCTTTAATGAATCTAAAGTTATGGAATCATTCCGTTATTTTGTTCAAGATAAACATAAAGAACTTGAAGACGAGTATCATAAACTTAATGATTTCCAAACAACCATTCGTGGTATCAAGGTAAGAGGAACATATGATACTCTACAGGAAGCTCAACTTAGAAGTGAAAAACTTCGTAAGATCGAAGGAAACAAGTTCTCTATTTACGTTGCACAAGTCGGGTGTTGGTGTCCTTGGTCTCCTAATCCAGAACATATTGAGAATCAAGAGTTCGCTGAAACAGCTCTAAACACTTTGATGAAAAAGTATCAGGAGAATCAAGAGAATAAGGCAATTCATTTCCAAGAACGTAAGAATGAGATGAAGAAAAATATTGAGAATGCTGAAAAGAAGAAGGCTGAAATGCGTGAAGCAGGTTCGTCCGGTACTTCCATTAGTATTATTGAAGAAAATGACGAAAAGACAATTGAGTTGTCGGTTGAAGAAAAAAAAATGAAGGATTCAATGTATGAAAAGGAAGATCCTTGGATGAAGAATAAGCAAAATGTTAAAGAATAAATTTTAGATAATTAAATAAATGTATGGAATTTTGTATCTTTTGTTAATCATTGGCATCATAATGATTGTCGATGGTATTTATAGAGAAGAAATAGAAAAGTTAAAGAAAGACAAAAAGATCGAATATAAATTTATACCTAGATCCACCTATAATGATATGTTATTTCATAAACACACTACACCACAATACGATAACATATTCACTCAACAAATGGATTCACGTGGTGCTGGACGTGTTATTTAGTTCCTATGTGTCTTTTTCACATTAATAACAGGTCGTTTCTTCTTAAAAACCGACGGATCGTAGTTTTCCTCGTTATCATCAGCTTTTATGTTCTTACTCATCTCCCAAAACTGAGGATTACAGATCTTAAATGGAGGATGCTGACTCGCCTTGTACCAAAATACATTATCCTCCAACTTATTACTTTTTGTTGTGTTGTCAATTACTAAACATTCATAATTTTCAGTACATTGATCCATTACTTGACAAAATATCTCAAAGTTTTGAAACATTCCTGCATAATTATCATATATACGTTTACGATTCGCAACAATGTTCTCCCTCAATATGAATATATAATCAATATTAGTTCGAAGATTAGGTGGGATACCTAATGGATACTGCATCGATATGACAAAAAACATCTTCAAATGTCTCCCATTCATAAACAATGCTCTAACGTTCTTATCTTTTGTCCACGAACTGTCGTATAAACAATCGTCCAAGATTAAAAAGGATCGCGGATCTATCTTTGACCCTCCATACTTCCTCTTCTCCTCATTCAAACTCTTTATCACGTGTTGTTGTCTTTTTACAACATTATCTATAATACTCTGTTTGAATTCGTCGTGTATAAATATCTTGGGTACCATCTCACCATAAAAATTATTCGCTGACTCTGTACCCGATATAACTGTTCCTACTTGAAAAGAATTATTGTAATGCAACAAATCTTTGATTAAAAATGACTTTCCTGTATTTCTTTTACCTATCATAACAACAACTTTATCGTCAGTGATAGATGTAATATCGAATTTTTTAAGTTCAAGTTTCATAATATAATTTCTTTATATATTAAATATTAAAATCCTAGTAATCAAAACGGAGGTTCACCCATTTTAATATTACTCATTACTAATTTATCATCATCATTATCCATTACTAGGTTGCTTATCATATACACGATTACAGATGATATTCCAAACACAGCAATTAGTTGAACATTGTCTTTTTTTTCTTCTTCTTTTCTATTTTGTACATAAATGTATCCTACTAAACCAATGGATACAAACAATGCTATAACTAATGATGTGGTGTTCATATTTATTATTTATTTATTTCTCATTTATTTATTTCTTATTCTTACACACACGTTTCTTGTTTAAAATATCTGTTTCTCTAATAACAACTTTCGTTTCAATTTATCTCTGTTATCCTTGAATTCTTTATAATCAACACTCGACCCCAACAAATTCTTTATTTTTTCCTTATTGTGTTCTTTATAGTTCCTTCGTTTCTTCTTATTCTCTATTATAACATCATTTGTATCACCTGTATCATCTTCTATCTTAATATCAATAATATCTTCTATCCTAATATCATCATCTAGCCCTTCATTCTCATCATTACCTAATTCATTCTCATTATTACCTAATTTATTCTCACTTTTTTCATTATTATCCAATTCATTCTCATTATTACCTAATTTATTCTCATTTTTTTCATTATTATCCAATTCATTCTCATTATTACCTAATTTATTCTCATTATTACCTAATTTATTCTCATTATTTTCATTATTACTTAATTCATTCTCATTATTACCTAATACATTTTCATTATTACTTGATTTATTCTCATTATTACCTAATTCATTTTCATTATTACTTAATTCATTCTCATTATTACCTAATTCATTTTCATTATTACTTAATTCATTTTCATTATTACTAAATTCATTCTCATTATTACTTAACTCATTCTCATTATTACTTAATTCATTCTCATTATTACTTAATTCATTCTCATTATTACTTAATTCATTCTCATTATTACCCAATTCATTCTCATTATTACCTAATTCATTCTCATCATTTATATTATCCAATTCATTCTCATTATTACTTAATTCATTCTCATTATTACTTAATTCATTCTCATTATTACCTAATTCGTTCTCATTATTACCTAATTCATTCTCATCATTTTCATTATCCAATTCATTCTCATTATTACTTAATTCATTCTCATTATTACTTAATTCATTCTCATTATTACTTAATTCATTCTCATTATTACCTAATTCATTCTCATTATTACCTAATTCATTCTCATCATTTTCATTATCCAATTCATTCTCATTATTACCTAATTCATTTTCATCATTTTCATTATTACTAGGATCATTGTCGTTTGGAATAACATCTTGTATATCATCATATTCTTGATTTGTAGTACTTCTTTTAATATCGATGTCTACAAATTTAGGTTCATTTGAAATGTGATTGTCAATAAATTCTATTTCTTCGGTTTCTTCATTTATGGATGTTTCTTCATAATCACTGTTAAGAGTGTCGTCATCTGTATTGCTAGTATTATCTTTATCATCAACTACTTGTGTGATGGATACATCGTCACTTTCAAATCCTTCATCGTTCATATCGCTTTCGTCTTGACTTGTAGAATTAATATTATTTAGATAATTACCTACAATTTGTTTGAGAGGTAGTTCTTTACGAATGGTTTCGGCAATTACCTTTTGTACAAGATTGTTTACTTCTTCTTCGTTGTGTTTTTTTTCTATATTAGAGAACTGATGATAAAAAAGTTGTGGTTTTCTCCATATTTCTCTGGCAATATTTATATAACATTTATGAACAAAGTCCATTCCTTTTGGTATTTGTTCGTCAATGTTGACCTTTGTGTTGGATATCTTTCCTGTTAACTCAATGAAAGCAGCCTTAATAAGATCATCTAACCACGTACAATTGCTTGATTTCATAAATCGATTGTATTCATTTTCAATGATTTTGTTATTCCATAGGGGAATGGATTCTAAAGAATCTTGGAATTCTTTCAGGATGTATCTGCGTTTAACACAACGTTTCTTGGTGGTTGTGTATATAGAATTAAATCCTTGAATAAAAAAAGGAGTACACTTAATTATAAATTCTTGACAATAGTGGCCGTCCGTCATATTTTATATATATCTTTCTTTATTTCACCTAATTCAAACCGCATTATTTAACGAATGTGTATATGGATTTTCTTTAAATGCGTTTAGAAGATTAGGGTCAAGTCTGTTGGTGTCCAAGTCTGTTGTTTCATCATCTCTTTTTTCTTGTGTAAGGTTAACAAATTGTGTAGAAGGTGGTTCTTGATATATTTGTGATATGTTAGTAGAAGTGTCAGTGTTACAAGGTATCTTCAAATTAGTTAAATTGACGAAATCTTTGCCCACACTCACCTTCACATTATTTTGTGTGGGTTCCGGCTTCACTAATAATTCCTCCTTTGTTTGATTAATAACTGCATTGTAGATATCTTCGTAAGACATCATCGCGTCATTTTCGTTACCTGCATTACCGAAGTATTCTTTGTCTGAGGTGATTTGTTTGTTGGTTGTTTTAGCTTCGAAAGAAGCTGTCTTGTATCCGTCACCTTTTTCTTGTTCAGGGTTACCCATATATTCGTTGTCAGATGTGAATTGTTTGTTTGTGTGTTTAGCTCTGTATTTGTTTGTTAAGTGACCTCCTCCTTTATCTTGTCCCGATACAATACCGATATTGTTATCATTATCAATTGTCGTTTCTTTAATAGTTGTTCTGGCTACCTCGTTGGTGTTGTATACACGTGGTTTGTTGTGTCCTACAAGGTTGACATTAGGGTCGATATCGTCAAGAGTTTCCCGTATAGTTGCTTTGGCAACTTCGTTAGGATTGTATACTATAGATTTTAATGTTGTGTTTAGATTACCTAATTGAGCATCGTGAATAAGAGTTTCTTTAATAGTTGTTCTGGCTACATCATTAGGATCATAAGTTGTAATCTGTTCAAATCCCTTAAGATTACCTGTTCTGGTATCTTCAACCAATGTTTCTTTGATTGTTGTGCGCGCGGGATTATTTGGATTGTAAATTGTTTGTTTACTTGGTACTGTACTTTGCATTTGTCCAAATTCTCGTGGATTTTGGACGAAGTATTCTTTGTTGCTTCTTTTTAATACATCTGTAAATGGTGCAATCATTGACTTGATGTATGATGTCAAATTTCCTTGATAGGTACGTGTAGATGTGATATCTCTTTCGTTGTTGTACACAAGTATGTTTTTCTTACCATAATCGTAATTTGCACCCATACCTTGATTTACGGCATTAGTGTTGCGATCTCCAAAGTTTTCTAAATTTTGTCTGGAGGACTCTTTTACCGCACCATATTTCATATTACCTATGTTTCTATTCGGCGCACCCTGATACTCAACTGCATCTTTACGATTTGTATCCTTTACTTCTACACAAGGTCTTTGTTTATCTTTAAGATAAGCACCTGTAGTTTTAAAGTAATTGTCTTCATTTGTTTCGTAATATGTATCGACTCTGTTTTTGTCGAGTTTACCTATTTTGCCTCGTTTGTGTTCTTTGATACCATCTACAACACGACCCTCAAAAGTTTCTTTTGGTTTTGTTTTCACACGTAGATCATCTATGTTCTTATACATTTCGATGTCACGATAGGCATCTTGTTGGAATCCACCGGTGGAGTTAACGGGGTCTGTGAATTTGGTACCAAGGCCAACTTTAACTTGTTCGACAGGTAATGTGTTGTTATGATATCTGGATGCCTCCATACGATCGAGTTGTACAAGATATGATTGACTGTTTTCGTGGGTAAATACGTTTTTTTGGATGTCAGCAAAATTAGATTGTTCCATTTTTTCGATACGAGTGGTGTCGTCGTAGCCGGTATACTTTTCTAATAAGGTTTGATTCATAGTTTCACTTAAATTTTGTTTAATTCCACTGCCGAAAAAGGGAACCATATTATTGTGTGAAAAGTCCTCCATAGATACGTCAGCAAGACTACTATAGAATGCCATTTTATATTACTCTATGAATATATTTAAAAATTGATTATTAGTAAGATACGTATATAAATAGTTCCAAATTATATAAAAATGCGTAACTTTATTAAAGAATGTGGTATCTTGTTAATTGACAAAGATTTTGAAAAATTATTAATAATTTTTCAAAATGAGTCTCTTAAGTGGGGATTACCTAAAGGATATATGGAGACCCACGAAATTATTAACAAAAAATATTTTGATTGCGCGAAAAGAGAATTATTAGAAGAAACAGGTATTATGATCAATACACACAAGTACCGAAAAATAGGAACCTTTGTCCTTAGAGACAAATTATTTTATGTAATTCAACTTGTTAGAGATATTCAAATTCATAGACCTTTCGACAAAGAGGAAATTGGTTGTGTCAAATGGTTATCTATTCCAAATCTTCTAGATTTCTTAAATAAGTATAACTGTAATATTACACTTAGAGAAATGCATAATTATATTCTTACAATCTACGAATCTCGTTACAATCTCGCCAATGTACAAGTGGCATAACACTGTTACCTTCATACATTGATACGACTTCTTTATCAGTGTAACAGTCTTCGATACCGTAATGAGATGGCATTACATCTTTGTTGTTTTTTAACGTAGGAATACAAGGTCTATGATTATCTTTAACGATAATTCTGTTTTGAATTTCGCGTTCGAATGGCATAAGGGCTTGGTTTTGTGGGTTTTCGCAGAGCCACTCCCATCTGTTCCATCCGGTACCTCTAAGAGTACAGGGAGGATTGCTGAGTTTAGTATCTTCAGGACTCATAAAAGTAGATTCACAGTCTTTAAGGGATTTGTTATCACAGTATTGGGAATCGAAATATTTTTCCTTAGGACACTTGGTTTGTTTTACGTTAAGACCTAATAATTCTGAATCTACGTCTATCATAGATTTGTTTTTACAAGTAGCAACACCCATCTTGTCTAACCTGACATATGGCGAGGGATAAAAACAATCCTCCTTACAATTCACAGCAGGAGTATCGATCATATACTTGCCCACACCTGTCGATTCTTCAAGATACTTGTTGTATGCACAAGTATCATACGACAATTTCGAAAAACTCATTTTAAATTATTATAATATTTTTATCCACATCTATTTATTCTCATCTCAGGTTCTTTAGGTACCGGTTTATAATCAAACATTTGGCACGTATTCAAATGTTTCATAGTTGTATCTATATCCGGATGACTTACTGGTTTAATATATTCCTTAGATCGTAATACATTATCCTTAGATGGTTGATATTTATACATAGAACATTTAGTAGAGGGATGTCTTTGACCACGAAGGTCGTTTTCAAGATCTACAAGGTTCCCACGAATATGAGATACATTAGTACCACCAACAACACCTAACTCCATTCTACATTTGTCTTGACGTTCAAACATAATTGGATCTAAAGTGTAGTTTACAGGAGCAACACTTTGGAATAAAGATTGTTTATAAGAACATTCGTCATAACTTAACCGATTGGCACTCATTATGTTTATTTATTAAAATATAATATAAATTTTTTAACATTGTTTCTTTTGTAATGTCATACCATCAAATTGATACCCATTCTTCTCCAAAAACTCTTTCTGTTTTAACGTATCTCTCGTGCTATCACCCCCTCGTGTCCACGATTCTACTATGTTATTAGGATCTTGAATACTATTCTGTAAACAAGGCAACATCGGCGTAAACACATCTAATGATTTACCCTGACATTGAAAATCATCGAAAGTTATCTCTCCTTGTTGTATCTTACTTTCATTCTCAACATTTATATTTCCACGACTGAGATCAGGAACAGCTTGGAAAACTCTTGTAAACATTTGGTTACGGCCTCTACCATTGATGTTTGGATCGATACGAACTTTGGAGTCGTTGTCTACTCTACATCCGTTAGTAAATCCAACACCGTCCCTAATAGTCATATAGTTATCACTCATAAATTCGTTGATTTTCTTCACTTCATCATCACATCCAAGTTCATTTCCTCTGTAACTGTTGAATAACATATACTGATTGATTCTGTCGTTCTGTTCTTCAGAAGATTCTTTAGCACAGGTATCTATTCCAACTCTGTTTTCATTCCCGAAATATTTCATATTTAATATTAGTTTAAGAAAAATATTTACATTTTAACAAATTTCCCTCTTTACAGGTTTTTTCTTCATCTCTGTACAACCATCTCGCAAAGTCATCTTGATTATTAGGGATTTCTGTAGAAGGCATCGTGTAATATTGTCGTTCGGATGAATTCTTACTGTATATGTCATCTACAGACTTATAGAGATCCTCGTTGAAATACTCATCTATATAATTATTTACTTGTTTTGTCATTTTACAAGCTTTTTTTCTTTTGGGATTCTCACTATATTCGTTCATAGTGACATTCATAAACGGATTCTCTTTTGTCGGTTTGGTACATTCTTCTTCTATGTCTTCATCTTCTTGTTCGTCATATTTATCAGCCTTCTTGTATTCATTCATATACCTCTCTCTGTCGTGTTCGACATTATATAAAATATAAATAATTATTCCTACGATCATTACCAACATAAACACCTTCACATCATTCTTTATAGCATACAAAATTATACAAATATACAATACTAATCGCATAATCGCATTTAATTTCTCTGCGTACACCATATCTGTTGTTGGCAAGAATATCAACATATTATTTATATCAAAAAAACTTACTGGGTCTTTAAACCAAACGTCACTCATTTTATTTATTCGTATCTTTTTTATTCGCTAGTTTTCGTTGTAAACGTTCCTTTGTCTTATTACCTGATGAATCCATATTACCCATCATATTACCCATCATTCCCATCATCTGTGTCATCATATCACCATGCCCACTCGAATTCAAACTTCCCATCATTCCCAATGCCTCACTCATCAACACATCCTGATTCAACTCTCCCGTTTGAATCTTTTGTGTTATCTTACTACCAACTGTCTGAATTATTTCCCCTAATACATTATTTGAACCAGACATCAGTTGATTCATATCGAGCATCTCTTCCGGATTAACACCACTAAATTTGCTCATATCGATAGAAGACGATATTTCTTTTGCTAGTTCTCCAATTTTCGTGTTGTTCAAGAACTCTAGACCACTATCGATATCACTAATATCTATCTTCATCACAGATTCATTCACCATCTTCCTATCATTGTACACTCGTTTCAATAAACTCCTTAGATCATCGTCCAAAATGTCCTCTAGATGTTTCTCCAAATCTTCCTCATTATCTATCTTCTTCGTATCCATTGAACTCAATATATCTACCGTCTTACACATCAATATATACTTCTTCTCGTCATCCAATTCATCTATCTTATAAATATAACAAAACAACATCAATATATACAAATAATACTTGAAAGAACTCCTACTCTTTTCATCAGTATTCACAACCTTCTTCATTATCATATCCACTGTCAATTCCTTATATAACTCCATATTCAATATCTCTATATGATCCACTATGTCTTGAGTATTATCAAATAACGCCTTCGTTATCTTATCATCCATCAACATACTCATTCGTGTAATGTACTCATCTGACTTCTTGTCAAATACCTTGTAGTTACTCTTCAACTTCGACTTCACATCTACATCCTTGTCCTTGATCTCTTTCATCAAGTTCAAATAAATCTTGTTAAATATACAACTAATATTACTTGATACCTGCATTTTTTATTTTTTAACATTATTAATCTTTAAATAATGTAGATAAAAAACAAACTAATATTATATAATTCTAATCACTGTAATATTTAGCACAGAGTTTTACTAACAAAATAAAGTACGTCCATACTGTATTTTTATTCTCCTCCGTCATATTTGTCCAATATGACTTGATCTTTTCAATCAATTGTTCGGTTACATCATACTCCGCTCCTGTTTTCAACTCCTCACTATATGTGTGCTTCATAAAAAAATCTTCATCCTTACCAAGAATCTTGTCCTTATACTTATCATATACATACTCTTTAAAAATCTTAATCATATCTTTATCACTCACTAACAATACCATATTAATAGTAGTCTTGAACTTAATCAAATCTGAATCATTTGGATACACACGACTCAGGTCGTTAATAAACTCACGTAATTTCGTGTTAAACAAATTAATACACTCTTCTTTACGCATACTGATTTATGTATTGTTATTGGGAATAATGTTTAAATCAGTATTTGTTATCTGTATATCATTGTCTCTATCAGCAATGAATTTATCGTAATTGATGATCTTGTTTGTATCAGATTCTGTTGGAGTGATTATTGTGGACTCCTTGTCTAGAAATTGATATGCGTGATCCAAGTTTACTCCACTGTTGTCCATATAAGAATATTTATCCGAAATACCTCCCATCTCGTTGATCATAAAAGGTTCTATATTCAACATTTCATTCAAATATTTGAATAAATTTTCCTCACAGTAAACCATTATCTTATTATTCTCCGATCGTAACACTGTAGGTACTCGATCTACAATATCCGGAACATCCTCCTTATCTATATCCTTGAATATAAACTTGTCTAACCCTATCGTCTTTATTAAATCATAAGCCTCTTTACAATATTGACATTTTTCACTATAAAAAAATATGTTATTCATTCTTTAATTTTCAAAAAAAATTGATTTTAAATAATTATTATTTATAATTATAAATAATTATGGCTACTTCAAATCCTTTTTCCAATCTCGATTCTTCAAATCCCTTCGAGATATCTTTCTATGTAACAGATATCGATTTATCCATTATTAACTCTATTCGACGTGTAATACTATCCGATATCCCAAACGTTGGTTTCTTCTTCGATCCTAACAACTTTACCGATGACAAACATATCAATATCACTATCAACAATACCCCTTTACATAATGAATTCTTACAACACCGTATTGCTCTTATTCCAATCCACGTTTCTGTTTCTCAACTAGAAAATTGGAACGATGAACGATATACGTTTATTATCGATTAAACAAACGATACTAACTCTTTACTCAATGTATACAGTAGTGATATTCAAGTTTATGATAATGAATCTAAATCTTTTAATAAAAATTTGGCATCGACGTTTTTCCCACCGGACGTGATCACGAAAGATCACATTATAATTACAAAGTTAAACCAACAAAAAGGGTCTAAACTACATCTCGAAGCAAAAGCGATTGTTGGAACTCCTTCCAAATCTACATCCTTCGGTATCATCTCTAATATATCAATCGAATTCGTGGTCGACGAAAAAACCGCTTCCAAACAACTATCGAAATATATTGAAACAAACAAAGACAAAGACTCCATCGATAATTTAACATATCAATTCAATTCTATCGAACGAGAACGTCATTATCATCGTAATAAATACAGGGAACCGAATCAATTTAAAATAGCATTGACTTCCGAATCTAAATTACCTTGTACGTACATCTTCTCAAATGCTATTAAAATACTGAAAGACAAAATTTTGAACTTTCAACAATCCAATTATGAGATTATAAACAGTGATATGTTATTTTCCATTATTATCGAAAACGAAGGACACACTTTAGGTAATCTGTTTCAATCACTCGTTTTCAACAATTACATTCGTGAGGGTATTGATAATGAGTACAAAGTGACATATATTGGTTATAACATACCACATCCGTTGGAAAAAATACTCTTGATCAAGGTTAAGGGTGATAAACTCTTGGTTCTTGACGATGTGCATGGCTTTGTAAAGAAGAGTTGTGATTTCATCTATAGTCAGCTTAGTGATTTGGAAATACAGTGGAATACATTATCTAATAATTAGTAAATAATGAGTACTCTCATCAACAATTTAAATATTTCTAATCTGTTTGTTTTACAAAATTCTCCTTTCAATTCCATTGAATTTTGTTTTTTGTACGCTACTAATCCTTCTTTTCGTTCCAAAACACCCGAAAAACAAACTCTCATCATCAAACAATATCGTACAAGTATAGGATCACAAATACAAAAAATTCTACACTCCAACACAACTTCTAAGAAAAAAGTTTTAATCGAATCCTATGACAAAAATATTCATAATAACTTCCTTAATGATATCCCTTTGTACAAAGACTTTATGTTCGTAATACAAACTATAGTTAAATCTCATAAATTTATCATCGTAGAAAACAAAAATTTTACTATATACGAGAATATCCCATTAGAAGATAAAGACAATATTGTTATCATCCACAAAGAAAATGATTCCTTCTCTTCTGTCTATTATGATGAAAACACATTCGTATTCCAAAAGTCTCTCGACTTTATACAAGTCATCGAATCATTCCATTCTGACAAAAACACAAAAGATATCGTCAATCTTGACGATAATCTTTTAAGTTCTCAAGAACAAGACGATGAAGAACCCATAGAAACAAAAACTTATATTGTAAACGACAACGATATTGAATTTGAAGACATCGACGACGACTTAGTAATTAAGTACAGTAACAAATCTTTTTTACAAACATTCAGTAACGAAGAACAAAGTATACATATTCAAAACCTTCTCGCGTCATCCTCCTCAAAACACGATCACCAATCCGCTAACGAAATTATACAAATTATTCACAAATACAAACCTTATAAACAACCACTTTACGACTTACATCCTGTAAAAGTTTCCTCCATCAACAAACATTTCGATGACTACGACACCTACATAGATAATTTCTCACACTTTAAAGATAAATTCTTAAACAAAATATACATAGATCCTTGTTATTATCAAGATGAACAACAAAAAACAACTAACAATCTATATTACGAAAACGTTATTCGTAATTCTTTCACCACCGTTATTGATAAATTGAACTCAGAACAATCCGTAATTGATGTCGAAGAGTGTATTTCAAACATTCCCAATAAAACAATTAACAAAATCTTAAAAACTTATAAAATCGATATTAAAGGATCTAAAAACACGATTTGCAAATCACTCGCTTCCTACAATTTCTTACAAGATATCTTAACCAACAAACTACAAGATTTAGACATCCAAGAAATAAAGAACATTGTCAACAACAACAATATTATTGTTCCTAAATCAACTCTTACAAAAAAAACTTATCTTATAAAAGCTGTTGTAAAATCACCCGATAAACTATCCTATCTGGTATCTTCACAAGAGTTACAGAGTATTCTTGATAAACATAATCTACCTTTCGTTCTTACAGATGAAGCATCGTTGTACAAACAATTGATATCGGTTGATATACTTAATATGTTCAATTATGACTTAGATGATGATAAATTAAAGTGTGATGTAGATGACATAGATGATCCCGAATTGAATATTTCGATATCTGTCAATACTCCATTCCCTAAAAAACAAATCTTAGAAACTTTCAAATCTCTACCACAAGATAAGTTGTCTTTTAACGCATTCTTCCTTAACGGTGATAAAACAAGCAACAAGTTCGAAATATTCGATATCAACAGATATTTTAATATTCTCAAAAATATTCGTAAATTTCTTCCTATAAACTGTAAATTATACTACTTTGATAATAAAATTGTTGATGGTAGAATTGTTGAAATTATGCAGAACGATTCTATATTGAAGATCAATACAAAAGATAACACAATAACTTACTATAATCTCAACAATATTCACGACAATCAATACTTTTTGTATCCAAGTATATATGATGGATATAAATATCAAAAATCGAATATAGACAAAAACATTCTTTTTGTTATTAATAATCTCAATTATTACGATATTCTAAAATTCGTCTCTTTATCCTTCCAACAATTCGTAAATTTATTTAATCTAGCTCCTTCAACTAATGACAATATACACAAAATATTACGTTATTTTAACAAAGAACTCTTAGATCTAGACGTTCATACGTTCAACACACTCAAATCTATTATCAATGTTAAGGAATCGAAACCTACGACTATTTTAAGCACAAAAAAAGATCAAACAAAAGAATCAATATATGATTTTCTCAAATTCGATAACCGTAACATAAACGACTTAGACAAAATGTTTAATTTACATAATTCCAATTACATTTCTATTTTACACAACTTGTATAGTGAACAATATTCGAAACATTCATTGAATATTTTGGATACGAAAGTAACTTTTAATAAAAATACAGACACATTGAAAACTCTTCCAGAAATGAAATATGAATTACAAAAAAAAGACGAATTAGTTGATTTGAAGAAACAGAACAAGTCGATTATCGAGAATAACACAAATGTCATTCTCACACAAAGAGAAGTTGAAACCAAAGATTATTTGAACAATCTTAAATCTATACTCGAAAACTATTCAAAATCTGTAAATAGAATTGATAAATTTCAAAGCTTACCTCACGAAAAAACATTTATTCCTGAAAAAACATACCACAAAAAACAAAAGGATCTTATTGGATCATCCACGAAAGATGACGCTTTCGTTAGTACTAGTGATCCCGTAATGACTAACGACCCACTACCAGAAGGTATCAATATGAATATCGATAACACAAAAAATAACGAACTTCTCACAACTCTTATCAAAATCATGGGTGTTAAACTAACACAAAATGAGATAGATTTTACAGAAAGACAAGTAAAAAATATTGTTTATCCAGTATTTACAAATCTAAAACTACAGAAAAACAAAAACGCATTCAAAAACAACACCGAACGTAATCTATGGAATCATTATATCAATGCTGTAGGATTTACAGCATTCTTTACATTATTTACTCAATACAAATATGATATAGATCAAATCTATAATTCTTGTAAAGAGAACTTCTCGTTACACGGGTTTCCTCTGGACAACAACGACAAAACATCCAGTAAATCATTGACTAAATATTTGTCTTGCATTTTATTCCATTTATTCGGCAAAAATAATGCTTTCTTCAAATCTCAAGATTTTATCAACTCACAACTTGTAGCTAGTATACGACTCATATTGCAAAGTAATCCTGTTATCAAACAAATATTTGATACAATACCTACAAAGAACGAAGAGAAAAAATCCTTTAAGTCTGTTGTAGATGATTTGAAGCCCTTTACAACATACAAACACATAGATTCAACTATTAAAGAACAATTAAATAATAAGATATCTAGTGATTTCAAGATTCATAAGATTAATAACAACGACTCTTACAAATTATTAGTGAATGAACCAATGTTACAACACACACAAAAGAGAACCAAGATTACAAAGATAGACACAACTATTTCCAAATTAGAAAATGTTCGTACAAAACCACTCGAAGAATTAAATAAAATTAACTTAGACTCTCCAAACGAAAATGATAAAAATCAATTGACAACTTATATCGAAGAATTTGAAAAATTACTTAAGATTACACCAAAAGACTCTCAATTTCAAAAATTTGTAGACACGTTTATTGTTAATGGAAAATCGAATAATATCAATAACTACTATTATCTTTTCAACATTAATACTCTGTATCAACAGCTTATGGTGAAATATGAAGACTCGTTGACTGAATACAGAAATATATTTGATGACAACCTCGTAGATACAAACGAAAGAAATATTGTGATGATTTTAAACAATATGTTCTTCTCGTTTACGAATGTTTTGGAAACAATATTTGATACGAATGAGATAAAATCTCATATATACACGGAGATGGATCCACAAAAAAAGACAATTTTAATTAATTTAGTCAATGAGTTTAAGTCATATATTGATTCTACATTGGACTCATACGTTAGTCAGTTCTTCAACTTTGACGATTTGAAGAACAAGGCCGAAATATTACGTGAAGAAGACAAACAAAAAAATATGTCGAAGTATAATACTATGGACGACGAAATGATTGATATATATATAAAATTACAAGATATGGTTGGTATATCTCTTGATATCGAACAGAATATACCGTCACAAGATGATATTGAAAATGATAAAATGAATGTCTTGTCTCAAGACGATGACATTCCAGAGTAATATGATGATAACACTGGGTCACTTCTCAATCTCAACTCTATATCTTCCAAATCCTCGTGCTTATGTTCTGTAAATCTAGATAGAATATCATAATCGTTAACAATTCCTTTAGTAATAACGGGTTCGTTGTTGTTGGAGAGAATAATATGGAATCCGTAATATTTACCTTGTCTATATATTAATACTTCGTTGTTGATTTGATATACCTTTTCGAAAAGTATATTGCTATTTTTGATAGGTTCGAGTTGGTTTAGTTTATTAATGAGAGTCTGCGAATTGTTTGCCACAATATTTTCATTTTTAATTAATTCTCTAAAATTTGAAAGTGATAATTCATAGATGTACGTGTTCTCATTCAATACAATATCGGTATCTAGTGAAGCGATATAAGACGGATAACGCATACACTGTGTGAACGATTCATTTCGTTTGAATATAAACAAAGTAAGAGTAATAAGGAATATTATTAATAATATCAACATATTTATATAATTATATGTATTTTGTGAATGAAATCTGTTTTACTTCTTTTGGCATCACACAATAACCGTCATTACAAGGATAATTATACTCTTCGTCGTAAAATGGACATTCCATATTTCTTCTACATCTCGAATCCCACGTCATGATTTTGTTTTTCTTCTCACCAAACACATCGTTCTCGAACTCACAACTCATCTTATTGGTGTATTTCGGTCTCTCTACCAAGTCCTCGTCAATACATACGTTATGTTTGTTAGGAACAACTATATTTTCCCTTAACATATATATATTCTTATTAACTTTGTATACCTTATAGATACCGTTCATATACGGATATTTCTGTTTTCTCAATAAGATCATATCGTTTACTTTAACTTCTAAATTATATAATTTGTTTTGAAAAAGGGTAACTTCATTAGTATGGAGATCTTTTTCTGTATATCTTCCATTAATTGAATTTTCTATTATAAAGTTGTACTCATTCGATAATAAGACCTTCTGCTCTAATTCAATTGTCGGTTGGATATCTACTTTCTTTTTAAGTACAAGAGTCGAATTATTCTTATCGTTGTGAACAACGAAATCATATTCTGTGAATTGATCTTCGATGGAATTAAAATAATAATCAATAATTAGATAATTAGATAAATATATCGAATCTTTAGTATACAACAAAATATCTATTCCGTCAAAACTATACTCATTGTCTATTTTTTTATATTCAAATTTAACCAATTCATTATTGTGTATTCTATATAATCGTTCAAATAAATATTTCTCCTCTATCGTCTTATAACCAATTACAACATCGTCACTTATAGAAGTCATTGTTAACGGACTTTTATTATTCTCTATCAAATCATAAGACTCGGGTTTCTTTTGTAAGATGAAGAATTTGTTATATTTATCTGTAATGAATCGTTCTCTATTCACATATGTACAACACTGTGATATGAGAAATAAGATAACAAAACATATTATAAGAGTTCTGACCAACATTTTTAATAAAAAAATATTTAATTTTATATAATATAGTATTCAAAATGAACTTTGTTAACAAACGTCTCACTCTCAGTATATCCTTTTTTATTTTATCGATGTTATTTGTTACAATACTACAACCATCTTTATTTTTCAACAATGACGGATCGATCAAAGAATTTGGTGTGGAGAAAGGTCAAACGATATATTCCCTTGGTGTAATAGTTGTAGTTGGTTGTATAACAATTTTTTATGTATTCTCTATGATAGATTTAATATATAATTAATTAATTAAAATGGATGATAATTATCTAAAAGAATTTGAACTTTTCCAAATCCATAAACAAATGCTTCATTCAAATAATTGTATTGACTTGTACGACGAAACGAAAGACCAGTTCATTATCAACGAAGGCAAATGCAACAAGGACGACGTCATCCAAAAATCACTCATCAAACGCAAATATGCTGTTAAGAAACATAGACTTCACGAGTTAAAAAGGGAGTTATCAGAAATGTACAGGAGGTATTTGGTATTAAGGAGTGCATTTTTGGGGTCACGGACGGATAATTTGTTAAAGGATTTGGGAGGACTAATTGATGAGATTGAAAAGACTGAGAAAAAAATCAAGTATATTGAAATGAAAGAGGATGAATACTTTGTATTGGTCAAGGATGTGAAGGTTGAGAAGAGTAAATCTAAACCTAAACTAACGGATAATCAAAAGAAGTTGTCACCAGAACAAAAGAAGAAGGTAAAGAAATATTTGTTTGATACGTATGAACAATGCATATCACAAAAGACCTCTTCGCCAACATATATGTCTAAAGCAGATATAATTGCTCATATCAAAGAACACGATAGAAGTCTTTTGAAACATTTACCAAATAAATTAGAAAAGATGAAAAAGAATGACATTTGTAAAGTTATATTTGCATAAATATTTTTTAATTTTTATACAATATCATATATAATAAATATGATTAATACCAATGACGTGGAATACGTTTATTTAAAACTTTTAGGACGACTTCCCACGTCATTAGAAGAGTCCCAATCAATTCAACTCGATTCTATCGATTATCTCGAAAAAACTATAGGATCTACAGAAGAATACACAAACAAACACAATATATTTACATATGACTATGTTTTTGAAAATAACGTATATACTATGAGAGATATATCTGGGGACTATGATAGAGGATGTGTTATAACGAATGGTGTATGGAAATACGAATCATCTGCATCATTCAATCAATGCAAATATCTTTCATATAATTCCATTAATATCCCCTCTATTACAAATATTGAGTTTGAACTAATTGATCAAGAAAACACTCTTAATCATACCTCTCAATCATTGGATATGAACAAATGTTTGTTGAAAGATGTTATAAGCAACGACAATTTAGAAATAACATTAGAAAAGTTTGCGTTTCAAGAAGAGAAAGAGTTATTTGTACACCAAATTGAAATGAAAAGTGAAATAGACTGTAAGTTGCTTGTGTCTCACGTTTTCGAACCACCGTTATTTCATAATACATCAACTGAAGTAATTGACAAAATAACAAATGAATATAGACATCTATCGATTATTGAGTACAAATTAATAAAATTAATTAATATTTATTCGTGCACAGAGGAATTTATATTCCAAGGATCCACTCTTAAAGATGGAAAACTTTTACTTAATTTTGTATTTTCCCTTCATCCAAAACAATCTATTACATTTAATTTTATAACATCTGTCAATAAAACCATCGATAACGTTATAGAATATTTAAACATCTACAATAAGGAAAATTCAATCCTTAACCGACATATTGATTTCTGGTCTACATATTGGAATAGTAATATAGACGTTGTAAGTAAACAGAATATTACAGAATTTGACAAGAAAACAATTGAACGAATTGATTTTATCACGAAGAAGGCATTGTTTGATATGTATTGTGATCCGTATTCGGTAGATTTGATGTTTCAATTACCGTCATTGATTATGATGCAACCCGAATTAGCTAAAAAAAGTTTAACAGGTTATATAGAGAAATTGGATTTTAAGTATAACATAAATGATAACATTTATTTGTACGATAAGGCATTATTGTCGATACATATTTGGAATTATTATCGAATAACTCAAGATAAGAACTGGTTACAACTTGTTGGATTTCCTTGTATGAAAAGTATAGCCGAATTTTTATTAAAGTTTATCAATTTGCGCACAGGTATGTTAGAGAACACGACAGGATTAAATGATGTGATGAATAAGAATATTTTCACGAAATATCTTGTAAGTCTTAGTTACAAGTTGACTTTACAGGCCATTTACGATTTGAATTACTATACTGTTGAAAAGTATAGAGAAATAACGAATAAACTTAAAGTGAATTACTTTGAAGAGGATGTTATAACGACTGTGAACACAACGGATATTCGTGTGTCTTTGGGAAGTAACAATGGTTTGTATCATTTTGATTTTTATGATGCAAACAACGATTACATCGGGTATCAATTTGGTGGAACAAACGGACAAAGATTGTCTTTGTTAGAAGATACAACATATACGTTTAGTGTAGATGATAGTTTAGTGAATCACCCTTTTAAATTGGAGACGAGAATATATAACGATGTGAATTACACAACCGATACAATATATCACACTTTCTCAAATGTTAATGATCCTCCGTATACAAACGATTCTAGTGTGTTTAGTAGCTATTCCTTAGATACAGACTCGAATCTATTTTCAATTTATCGTGAAAAATTCAATCACCTTTATGGACAAAACGCATTTACAACTAACTTAACACGTAACGTTATTGTACCTTACAATAATTACGAAATAAACAAAAATATAGAGTATGTCGAACCATATTTACTTTTAACACCATATTACAACACATTATTCGACTCGAATAAGAGTGTTTTAGTAGATACTATAAATGACAACATCAAATATTATTCAAAAGTATCTTCCAAAAACGAGTTCAATATTATCCTCGAAGCAGGTCTAACTGCTCTAGTTTCTCAATACAAAGATGCTTATGTACAAAAGAGAACACAGATCAATCAATTTTACAACAAGTTAATCGAATCGTTATCTGTATTTGATAAAAATGATACATCTTGGGGTGGTAACAATAGTAGATTTACATTGTTGTATATGATGTTAACGTGTGTTTTTGAACTGACACCATATGGAGAAATAAATCATAACCGGATAATGTCTCAGTATTATGAACTAAAATACTCCAATCGCAATATCCTACCCGATCCTTTCAAAACAATAAAACTCACAAATATTCGATCCTTACAAAACAATGAAGCAATGATAATTAACACATTATATATAGATAATCCAATAGGAAATTTGATAGAAGGAGTTAGTATAGAACCGATATTAGATGAAACGAATATGATAATGATTTTGAATATAGATTTATCTAAAGTTTTTCCTTCACATATTCCTAACGATTTGATGTTCCATATTGTATTACAAGACGATGGTGACTTTACAGAGTATAATATAGAGAATATGAGGCAGTTTGCGACATCATTCAAAACGATAGAACCTATAAAGATAGAATTATCCAATCCAACTGGTATATTAGAAGAGAGGTATATAATAGAAGAATTGTATAATCGTCGTGCGAATCTTTATATGCAATTTGATGACATCGAGAGTTTTACAAAAAAAAATATTGAGATACTTAACGATACAAAAAGTTCTTTGATGAATCCAACAGTGTATTGTCAAATAGAGTACTCCAACGAACAAGATATTAATTTGAGTATGGTTCTAAATACCCTTAATAATACCGTCGTGGACGTATTCGACGAAGTCACTATCTCTATCTATTATAACACTGAATTCGTCGATCCATCAAACATCCTCTTTACCGAACCCATTAACTCCACATATATATACACAATAGAAAATGATGTCGTAAAAAAACAATACAAAATACACATTTCATTTGGTAAGATGTGTGGAGGTTTGGATGTGAGTATAGGGGAGATAAGGTTTATATTGTGTATAAAAGACATTAATATGTTTAAGAGATTAAGAGTTCCGTTTACTGGGACGGTGACGACGAGAAAAAGTTTTCGTGATATTTGTATAAAAAATCCAACCAATTTTCCACCGGATATTCATAGGAATGTTACGGTACCAAAGGGACTCATTCCCGATATATATACGTTTGTGCCCGACGAAAATATATGGTATCCTATCACTACCTTCAACACTATATCGTTAAATAACATAAATAATCTATCTTCACACACACTCACAGATATAATTCAAGAAAACAACTCGGTCTACGATATCATTCACCACAACGACTTCTCTGTTTTAATACAAAATCAATTAATACTTGGATCCCTACAACGTAAGTGTTTTGCTAAAGGTACTAATAATAATAATATGTTGATGATGACTGATATACAACAGACAAAATACACTAATTTTACGGAATGTACACATTTGACAGAGATATTAGATGACAATGGATTGATATTGAGGAATGTTTACTGTGGAAACGGGTTTACTATTATTAGATCAACTACGGATGTATTTTACGGTATTGGTAACAATGAATCATATAACTTAGGTGTATCTCACAATAATAATACTGATATGTTAACTGAATGTGTTTTGATAAACAATTTAATTAAAAGTAATAACAAATTGACACATTTTTGTATTAATGACAAGGCATTGGTGTTGTGCTTTGATAATAATAAATTGTATGGTCTAGGATTTTCTCCTTTGTTCGACTTCCTCATCAAACCTATGAACGCAGATACAACTACACAATACACGGATACCCTACAAACACCAATCCTTTTGAGAAGAATCAATGAATTTATCGAGAGTAATCAGTATAAAGTACGTGATATACATATAGGTGTGGATCATTATAAACTAAGGGTGGGTAGAGACGGAGAGAGAGATCAATGGTATGGGATTGGACGAAATGCTTACAATAGTATGGGTATTAATAACAAGATAGAGAGTGATATTTTGATAACTTCAATGAAACGTTTGTATTATATGGAGAGTATATTGGATATAAATTATGATAAAGGGGTAACAATAGGTACAAAATACAAGGTATTACCGGTATTGAACGGAATACCTTGTACTTACACAGCAGTTATGGATATTGATAATAGGAAGATATATTATATAGGGAGCATAGATGGTGTTAGTATAGAGTTAGAGTGGAAAGAATTGATGGACTTGGGTAGAATCTATAGAACAGAATTAGAAAATTTGGGATTCATTGGTTTGTCACAAGATCATTTAATATTAAGTAATATTCACAATAAGTTAGTTTCACAAGATTTATGGGTAGATACACCGGAAAGTATTTTGAGAATAGATTCTACAAGTTTGGAAGAGTTAAATGTGAGTTTTGGAAACGTTAGTTTGAAAAATGGTTTAGAAATGGATGTAAACACTTCCTTCGATTATGAATTGAAAGAAATTTTACCAAATAATAGGTTCACTATTCGTATTGAATGTCAACTATCAGAGTTCTCAGATATGAAAGTCACATACGGAAGTCAACTGGAAATATTTATAGGTTACGATGTAGATGTCTGGAGAATAGAAACGAGAATAGATACGATAATAATAGATAGAATGAATGGGTATGATGAGAATCCTATATATAAAAAGAATGATATGAATGAATATGTGTTTGTGTTTGAGAAAGATTCTATAATATTTTATTTAAATGACAAGAAATTAGGAGACTGTCGGTATAATGGAAATGTATTGGACGAAATAACTAATCTTAATGTTACCAATTTCAGTGATATTGTTACAATTCAAAATATTGAAATATTTGATACAATTGTACACAAATATGTAAACAGTATACCTAATGTAATAATTCCTAATACTTTCATAAGTCAGGTATCTCATTATTTAGATCAGAACGTGGAGAGAGCATTTAATGATTCGTATGGAATAAGTAGTGAAAGTGTTTGGAAGGGAGATGTGAATGAGAGAAAGTTATGGGTATGGATAGATCTAGGAGACATCTTTACTATAACATCTTTACGATTATGGCAATTCTTCGAAGAAGGAACCAAACACTCTATAAGTAATTTTAAGATGTTTATAACTAATAACATCTTACACACAACATCTATACCTACACTATATACCATCAATTTCAATAGAGATAAATCATTAATTGAATGGAAGTGGGTTGATATGAACGGTTATGACCAATTTGTTAATGTCTTAGGTTACAGTGGCGATCCATCTAAAAAAGGATCTCATCAACAAAACAGATTTGTTAATTATCATAAATTTAAGTTTGATAAGATAAACTATTATGGTAGAAGTGGTCGATATGTGTATTTGGAGTTGGTGGCGGGGGATATAAATACGTGGGGTGCGTTAAATGAGATTAAAATATATGGATATAGGCCATAAATGGTAGAAAAAAGATATATAGAGTAGAGTGATTTAGATCATTTCGTTGGAAAGAGAGTCAACATCGACCTTAAGTTCGTTAACGGTGTACTTGAATTTGTAGGTGATCTTGACACCATTTCTCTCAATAACCTTTGGTTCCTTAAGTTCGATACGTTTAACTTCGTATGCTTTTGTGGATTTAGGAGAACCCTTGGTTGTTTCTTTAAGAATGAACTTAATAGAGTTTTTGTTCTTGTATTTTGCCATTTCTGGGTCAGTGTTAATTTTGGAGTAGATCTTAGAGCCTGCTCGTTTAGCAGCGATACCGAAGGTTTTAGCTACGTAACGACCACCAGTGAAAGGGACACCAGCACCGGATACTTTGAAAGATTTGCATTCCTCACCATTGCTGCAGGACACCATATTTTTATTTATATAAAATATTTTTTATACGGATATATAATATTTATATAATTTTGGAATTATAAAAGTATTAAATAAATATAAAAAATGTTTGAACGAATTGATCTAAAATATTTCCTTATTTCTTTTTGTATTGGTATAATGATTGTGTACTCATTGCATCCTAAAGGCGAAGTGATTTACAAGTTCCCGTCTCCTACAAATCTAAATATTAAATACAAAGATAAGACAGACAGTTGTTATAAATACTCGTACGAAGAGGTTAAATGTACAGAGGAAGCTATTCCTCAACCGATAATAGAAGATTTTAGAAAAAAAATTTAGTTAAATAAAAATGGTAGACAACACAGATCTTCAATATAAAATAATATCCATTATATTAGGTCTTGGACTCGCATCTCTCTTTCGTCAAGTATGCAAAGACGACAAGTGTAGAGTTGTAAAAGGTCCCAATCTCAAAGAGATCCAAAAAAACACATATAAAATCGATGACAAATGCTACAAATACAAACCCGTACCCACTATGTGCGACAATTCCTAAATTAATTAAATGTTCTTTATAAAAAATGTCTAACCGATCTACTTTAATCAAAGACCTTAAAAGTACTCCTCCTAAAAACGAAGACGATGTGGCTGTACAAGAAGTACTCTCCGACATCGAAAGAGAAAAAAATGTCCCTGTACTCACTCCTGATATCAATCAACAACCACACCCATCTATGTTTGAAAATAACAATATCTTCCAACAACAACAATTATTCCAACAACAGTTATTACAACAACAGTTATTACAACAACAATTGGAAAATCAACAGAACAATGAGAAATATGAGAAGATGTATGATGGTATAGTGGGTAAGATACGAGTGATTATGATGGAGAACAATAGACTGTTTATGAGTGGTGTAGTTTTGTTTTTGGTGTTTACGAATATGGATGTGTTAGGACTATTAAGAATTGATAATTACTCAATATTTGAGAGTTATCCTTTGCTAGAAAAACTGGTTATTTCGGTTATATTTGGTTTAACATTAGTGTTTGTTAAACAATTAATGTAAAAAATAGAATATTTAAATGAAGATGAGGTATTCTTACACAAATGTTGATTATGATATAGCAAAGTTCAAGAATGATTATTATTTAAAAATAGCAGCAGAAGTTGCTCGTAAATCGCCAATGATGCATAAACACGGATGTATCATCGTGCACAAAAAAAGAATAATCGCATCCGGTTACAATACTATGCCGGATATGTTCAACAATAGTCTTCACGCTGAAGTGAATGCTTTAAATAAAATTAAGAATAAACCAACCATTTTGAAGGAGAGTGATATGTACATTGTGAGAATAGGAACGGATTCTTACAATAACGTTCTAAAGTATTCAAAACCTTGTGAACACTGTACAAAAAGAATCATAGAGAGTAAAGTTAGAAAAGTTTATTACTCCACTAATTATGAATACGATACTTTCGTTCACATTAAGAATTATCAAAAATCTCTTTTATGTCAAACCTGTATATAAACAGATCTATTTGTTATCTAAAGTATGATATACGGTAGCTGTATCATAATCTGCGTTATAGTGGAGTGTGTTAAACGGATTGGAAAACACTTTGTTAGTATACATTGTTGTGTAGATTCCATAACCTACTAAAAGAAGTATAATTGCAACAACAGTAATCGTGATAAGTAATAACATATCTTTATTTTATATATCATATTTTTTTGTGATTAATTTCATATTCACACCAAGACTTTCTACTTCTTGTTTCATAAGTTTGGCACAATAGGGAATTTCTATTTTCTTTGCGTTCAACGAGTTATAATAACCTTCTTTCTCGTTGTATATGATATCATCTCCTGTTTCATTATCAATATATGTGTGATATTTATCTGATCTAGTTGTCATAGTTTCTTTAATAAAATTGGTAATACCGTGGCCTAATATAGCATTCGTTTCCATCTCACCAATACGGAGACCACCACCATTCGATCTGCCCTGTGTCGGCTGTTTAGTCATCATCTCTACAGGACCACTGCTTCTGTAGTTAATCTTGTCTTTTACCATATGTTTCAATCTGTAATAATAGGTAGGGCCGAAGAAAATTTGTGTTTCGATTTGGTCGCCAGTGAAACCGTTGTAAAGTATTTCGTCCCCGTATTGGTGATATCCGTATTTTTTCAACAAATTGTAATACTCGGGAATGTTGTGATCCTCGAAAGGTGTACCATCAATGTATTGTCCTTCTAAACAACATAACTTCGCAAGTACGGACTCTATTAAGTGAGCAATGGTCATACGACTAGGGAATGCGTGTGGGTTTACGATAATGTCAGGAACTAAACCGTTCTTGTTGTAAGGCATGTCTTCTTGTGGTAGAACCATACCACACACACCTTTCTGTCCGTGACTACTCGCCATCTTATCTCCCAATTCCGGTATCCTAAATTTACGTAATTTTATTTTCACTTGATTCGTACCTTGATTATTTTCATATTTTAACACCTTATCTATAGTACCACTTAAAGTTTTATCTGCAACCAACGACTTATCCTTATAAACGTAAGAAATGTTTTGATTATTGAAAACCCTATCGTCTGTCGTTTCTTTTTCAACTGCTTCTATGTTAATTTTACCTAAATAACAGTCGTTTTCGCTAATGTATTTGTTTTCGATAGGGATACCGTCTTGATCTATGATATCCCAATTAGCTAATTTGTAGTTGATATCTTTACCTTCGCGTTTGAGTTTGACAGGATTGTCGTATACGACTTTGATATTGTTGTTTATATTTTCATCTTCGGTGTCAACAATGGATTTGAAGTAACTAACATTGAACATACCTCTTTCGAAAGAACTTTTATTTAAAATGATGGAATCTTCTTGGTTGTATCCGGTGTAGGTGGCGATAGCAACGATAAGGTTTTCGCCATTGGGCATTTTGTTTTTGAAAGTATAATTAGCTAATTTTGTGGACAAAAGGGATCTCTGTGGGTAATGTAGCACATAAGAAGCCGTATCTATCCTATGATTGAAATTCGTCGCATATATTCCCAATGCCTGTTTCCCTTGTTGTCCTGAAAACACGTTACGAGGTGCCTGATTGTGATTCGCAAACGGAATCGTGTTCGTATACATACTCATACACAAACAAGGATGAATCTCCAAGTGTGTTGTTCGTTCATCTATATCCTCTTTTTTCATAGCAATCAACAGACTATTGGTTTCAAAACAATCAATATATTCAATATTAGAATGTTCATTAGATTTTTTAGATTTGTCGTAAGTGTATTGGTACGAGTAACCGGAAACGTATTGTTTCCAAGATTTTAGATTATAATTCAGATTATTTAAATTGTCGGCGATGATGACAGGTCTACAACACCTGCCGGAATCACTAAAAATATGAATTTCATTTTCAATAACATCCCAAGACATAGATATAAACGCATTCAACACTCCAGTCCTCCTATACTCCCTCAACGTCTCTAACAATTCTTTCGGCTCCATATGGATACCCACCCAATTGTTATTTAAATTTATTTTACATACAGTCTTGTTCAACATTCTTGGATTGACATTCTCCAAATTTATCATATGTAGATCAATTAAGCATTCCATAACGGCTTCTCTGCTAGATTCGAGTGTTATTTCGCATGTAGCGGCCATATGTTTTAATAGACCGATGTTAGCACCGTCGGGAGATTCGATAGGACACATCATTCCCCATTGTGGTGTATCCAATCTATGAGGTTCGACCAATTTGATCGAACGATCAATAGGCGTATTTACACGTCTTAAGTGAGATACATAACCTGTATAAGATAATCTACTTACATCTTGAACAATACCTTGTTCTGACGGATCTCCAGTAAGACCCCAATTCCCCTTCATCGACTTATATAACCCGTCACCTATAATACTATGCGGAAATACTCTGTGAAAATTACTTTGTGATACAAGTTTATACTTGTTGTTTGTACCACCCATAGTGTATTCCCTGTCTATTGTCATTCTTACGTTGTTTCGTAACTTATTGTAGAAATCTCTAAAGATGTTTCCTAATAATATACCAGTGGTATCGACACGTTTAAACATATAATTGTCTCTTTTGTTTTGCTTCAATTCTCCAATAGCGGTTCTAACGAGACGATTCACGAGATATCCAAGATACATAGCTTTTTGTCTAAAATCGTTACCAACGTTGGGGAAGAGGTCATTCATAAATACATACTTCACATACTCGACATCATCATATTTCACAAAATTACTCAAATACTTTAGTGCCTGTTTTTGAGTACATATTATTCTGTCATTGACAGTCACATAGCTTGCGTTAACAACAGAACTTCTCAAATGTTTGATAAGATCTCTATTACCCATTGTGATATACTCGATGATATCTTTGTCAGATTCAATACCTAACGCCCGAAATATTACGAAAAGAGGTATCTTTTCGAGTTTGATATTCATTATCTTCATATTTACGAAAAATGAGTTATTCATATAGATATATTTGTTGTTTGTATCCATATATCTGTCTTTTTCAACCCAAAAGTAGACTGTTTTAGGAAACAAACTATTAGTTAATGCTGTGGATCGAATCATTCCCTCCAGTTTGTGTACCTCTGCATCCTTTGGATCGCTCAAGAATAACTGATTCGTCGCAATTCTCTCTTGACTTATTATCACCTTCTCCTTACCATCCACTATGAAATATCCTCCCTGATCATACTGACACTCACCCAATTCCCTTAACGTCTTTAAATCCAATCCATTTAAATAACATAGTTTTGAATGTAATAAAATAGGCAAACTACCAATTTTCTTATTTTCGAATATATCTTCTTGTACTTTTTCATCTTTTTGGAAGTATCTTATCGTTACATTTGTCACTATGTCACAAAAATAATTCTTATTTTGTAACCTTGCTATATTAGGATACATCATTTTGTCAGTATCATACGTTGGATTCATTAACTTAATGTTTGGATCTACTGTTACCTCTACACGATATGCAGAATCCTCTTTGACAATAATGAAAGGGTTGAGTGTTTCGATGATGTAAGGAATTTTGTTGATAACGAAATCATTGTAAGAATCGATGTGATGACGTGTAAAATAATATTGATTGGATTTGAAATATGTATCAATAACTTTCCAAATATCCATAATTTAATTTAAATGAAACATTAAAAAAAATAATATAAACTTATCAGCAACAGTTTAAATCTATGTCTATCTTCTCCTACAAACTCTACTACATCCTCTATCGAACATAACGAAGTCTCACCTAATTTCAAATATCGAATATTCATCATATAAAATATCAAGAATCTATCAATATAGTCATTATCTATACAGTAAATGATGAATATGTAATTTCGAATATCGATATCATCTTTAACGATATCTCTAAAACTCTCGAATAATTTGTATAATTTGGTATTTTTATACTCGAATCTAGAAACAAGCATATCATATTCTTCTTTATTAATAGTCATATCTACATATTTCCATAGATAGTTTCTTAAAAATTCTGTTGATGATATAATCATATTTGTTCATTACGTGTATTTAATTTTACCATCATTTAACGATCGTTTCAATAATCTTATCTTTTTTAGCATAAACTTTGATATATCATTCATATTCTTATCAATTATGTTATGTAATGTTTTATCACCAAATCGTTTTATATTTTTTGACGTAATAGGAACATTCATCTTTAACTCATCTCTAAATTCTTTGAACTCTTCGTATAATTGTTGCATTCTATCCAAAGACATCTTTCCGTCATATCTATTAATAATACTATTGTAAAACAATCTTAAGAACTTCTCTAACAAAACATACATTTTAATGTATAGTTCGTTATTGAACTTTTGAACAAAGAAAAGTTCGATAAGATTGGATAGAATGTCTGCTTTGATGAAAATATACTTGAACTTTTTGGGTAACTTATAAATGTCATAAAGATTGGATGCGATGGAATCTGTGTCGAATCCTTCAATTATCTTCTTCACCACTTTTTCCTTCTCAAATCTCGGACTTCTCATTATATTCGGTTTTTGATAAAAGGATAGTAACACATACACTGCTACTATCACCACAAAAACATAATTTTGATATTTAATTAAATTGTACAACAGACTTACTCCTAATACTAACACAAATATATTAGACTTGTCGTATATCATTTATAATTAAATACTTTTATTTAGAATTATAAAACAAACACTAACAAAAACAAAAAAAATTCCTATATACAGACTGCGTTTACTCGTAAACACTTGATCTATAGGTTTCCTATTATATAACTCACTCATCACATTCTTCACTATTATAAATACCTTATACACAACATAACGTATCGACGAGTCCAACATTGTATTCTCATTTTTTTCTTCATATTTTTGATTTACAACACGATTAATTGTATCTAAGACAACCTTTTCTTTACTCATAAGTTTATCATATTCATCATCGTTGTTATATATGTTTTCATCGATAGTCATATTGTAAATATCATCATACTCTAAAGTAGTCATTATATTATAATAGACTTATATATAATTAATGAGATCAACGTGACCTAACATATGACGTCTACAACATATCTTGTTGATCTTGAGCTCATCAAGAATTTTTCCTTTGTAGTTGTCTGAGAAGAAGACATCTTTTTTGTCAGATATTTCAAGATCTTTAGCGTTGTACTCGTGTTTTTGTTTTTCGCTGGTGTGTTCTTGAACTTTTTTTGAGTAATACTCCCATTTGTCTCCAAGGATTTTGTTGCACGTAAAACATCTAACTGGAATAATCATATTGAATTTGATATATATTAAATATTTATATTTATATCAAATTTTAATTAATTTTCACAAAACTTTGAAGAGTTCGATATAGTTACGCAAGAAAGTACTTGTGTTGTTCATTGGTACATTGTCCTCCTCATATTTAGTCATTGCTTTGTCAAAAAGTTCTTTACACTTGTCAAATTTACCAATACGTTTGTAGTAGAGACCTTCGAGATACATAAAATCAGGGTTTGTGTGTTTTGTGTTTTCTCTGAACTTCAACTCAATTCTATCTTTTAACTCATCTGTTAATACCTGATTATTCTCTAACATAAGATAAATTTCTTTATACAAATTGTTAAAGAGAAGTACATTGTTCATTAGAATACTACTTGTGTAATTTCCCATCTTACTTCCGTCTCCACAAATATTAGGAAATATCTTAACACATTTGTACTTATACTTATTAATAATATAACTCAATTGAATGTTATATCCAAACCTTATAGGAAAAAAATTAATCACAATATCCTTCGCTGTTTTCACATTTAATAAGTACGATTCACAACAATGTAACAACATATCATGTGTATCAATATTATTAAGAACAAGACTATTGTTTTCAGTATTTACCGTACCGTCAGACGGTTGTCCCAAAAATACAATATCCCATTCAGTTGAATCTAATCTTGTGATGAGCGATGATAGTTGACTAAAGATCTTATCAGAGTACATAACGTCGTCTTCGAGAATGAGGTTGTATGAGTCTGTGTTGTTCTTCGAGATTGTTTGAATCGCTTTGAAATGATTGAACGTATTAGATAATATCTGTAATGACATCTGTTTCACGAATGATTTATAAAATTGATTATCCTCTTCGGGTATTATGTCTATTTTAACAAGATTCTTGATGTTGTTGATGTTAATAGTGTCTGGTTCGTGTTCACTAATGACGTTAACAGAAATATCGATGTTAGCGGTATTCTTAGCAAGATTCTTAAGACGTTCTATGTTACTTTCTCTGTTTGTAAGTTTTTTGGAATGAATTATATAAATATTAAGGGAAACAGTCATTTTAATTAGATTGGAATAAAAAAATTGATTAAAGCAACGAACAAATATATCAATTATAATATAATATACAAAAATGGATTTCTGTGACTATTGCAATAATATGTTATATATCAAAGATAATGAAGAGAATAAGTTTGATGTAAAGTATTACTGTAAGAATTGTAATTTTGAGAAACCATTATCGGTTGAGTCCAAGACAACCTTAATAATTCAGAACAAATACAGTGAAAACAGTTTGAATATTGAAAACTTGATAAATGACAATATCATTCACGATCCAACTATCCCACACATTGATAACATTCAGTGTCCTAATTCGAATTGTACAAAGCTGGAATCACAGAGCAATGACATAATGTATATAAAAACGGACAACACGAATCTAAAGTTTGTGTATTATTGTACGTTTTGTAAACATTTCTGGGAGAATAATTTAATTAAAAATTGATTTTTGAAAAACAATTTAGGATATAACTTTGTATACATATTATAATAATGAACAAATTCGATATTATAGATCAAAAGAAAACTGTTATTCAATCCAATGACACTAAATTGTCTAAAAATATTCTTACCAAATTTGAAAAAACGAGTCTTATTGGTACTCGTATCGAACAATTAGCATATGGATCACCTTCTACTCTAGATGAAGAAGATCTTAAAAAATGTAAAAATATAACACAAATCGCTGAACTCGAACTCCAAAAAGGTGTTATTCCATTTATGATTTGTAGACATCTACCTAACAGAACAGAAGAGTACTGGAAAATCGAAGACCTTATTATCCCAACTCGATCCTAACCAATACGCCATCTGTTACCACAATTCAAGCAACTTACAAAAATTGTTGAACTCTCATCCGCACTACGTACTTGTAGTTCATAATAACTACATTCTCTTTTTTTACATTTTCCACATTTAAACATATCAGTCTTCGCAACCTTCTTACTATTATAAAAATTCTGCTCCTGTTTCAACCTCATATCCAATATGTCTTTCCATCTCTCCGGAAACACATTCGTCATATCCATAAAAGGTAGTTGATTAGGTTTGAACTCTTTATCATTCAATCTCGTAATCAATCGTTGATTACCAACATAAGAAGATTTATCCAAATTAGTTAATATAGATCTGCTTTTATTGATGTAAGTGTTCATAAACAATTTGTCATTCCAAGATTTGATAATATTGTTTTGGTCGGCGTATTTGAGAGTCCAGTTGTAAATACCGATTTCGATATCCTTCGCAACATTCTCCTCAATTCCTTGATCCTTTAAATAATTAGTCACAATTTCACGTTTTTCGTTATGATTAGACATATTGAATATATATATTTATTATGTCTATCTTCTATATCAATTTTTAAAAATTTGATTTAATATTAATTTACTCCTTTTAAATGAATACAAATATGATCTCGTTCGATAATATCACAGGTGACGAAAACTATATTGAAATTGTTCTTGCCAAAAAACAAATAAACAATCATCAATATGATATTGATTTCGACGATGAGGAGTGTGAGAAGATAATAGTGAGTTTATTGAAAAAATATCCTCAAAACAAGTTCTTCAAAAAACACACTACGAAATATTTATACGATTCTCTTGAAATGAATGTATGTAATGTAGACAACACCAAAACAGTATATAACTCTAAATTCATTCACCACAATTCGCATAAAAAGAACAATTTGTTCTTTCTTACAAACCTTTATGACAGAAAACTACTTCCAACTCACGCATTCCCATCTACCATCGATATCGACGATATTATTGACTCGAAACGCGTGACTATGAAAATTACAAACAATATATATTTCAATATCGATTCTCTACAATATAGTGATAATACAAATGTTACACATATCTATATTAATATGAATATAAAGAAGTCTAATGATATTATTCATACTATTGATACAGTAAATGATATTATTAGTGCACTAGACGTATAGGAGTCCATTTGTTGAATTTGGTATTGTACGTACATTCCACCTTAAATGTATCATTTAGACTTGTGTCTTTGAAAATATTTAAACAAAACTTACTTACAGACAATGTGTTCACACACGCATTCCCTATAAACGTATTATTTTGATACAACTGATAAATGTCAGGAGTGTGAGTGTTCTTTATTGTAAATACTTGTTTATCTAGTTTTTGGGTTTCGATGAATTCGTTTGTTGTACCAATTTTATTTTTTTTGTTTTGTTTGACGAGGGAATCATCAAAGTTATACAAAATATCTTTAAATTTGATAAACATTGGTTTGAATATCACTCCCCTTGAACTGTAATCCAACTCATTCTTAAAATCATTCACAACATTTTTCAACTCCTTCAACGGAAAAATCTGTTTCACCTGAATATAAAACAAGTCATTGTGTTGTTTATATTCCTTCTCCAACAACGAATACATTAGGTTATAACGTTTCACTATATTCGTATCGACCAAATGATTGCCTTTGTTGACATATATGTCGTTCAATAAATAGACCCATTCTCCATTCATATCTCGTATCATCTCTCCATCAAATAATGTGTCCTTGAATAACTCGTCCCCAAACATCATATGTACTATGATCATTCGAGGCAAAAAATATCCCTGTTGTATCTTCTTATCTATCATAATACACGTATTTACGTTATTTATACGTGTAAGAAACATAAAGTACGGATTACCGTTGGATTTCAAGCAGAACATATACGGACATTTGGTAAGTTTTGGTAGAGACACTTCATTACGAAATATCTCAAAATGTTTATTCAATATCTTAATATTATACTTGGTTTCCAAATCATATAATATCTTCTGTTTAATATCTTCGGCTTTGATATTTAAGGCAATCTTGTCACAGAAAGATATATTACCTGTCTGCATAGTGATACGAAGTCTTATAAATATATATCTTTTATTAAATCAAATTTTAAATCCTTTTTCTTTATAGTAAACTAGAGTAATTTGTTGTAGATAACGTATCTAGACCGTGAATATCTGTCTTTTCCTCTATTACTCCAATAATTTCGAATTGACAGTTACCACTCTCCTTCTCCATATTGATTTCATTTATATGTTCATCGATCTCTGTTGTGTCAACTATCGTCTTATCTTCCACATTTGATGGAAAAAATTTATTCAATGTTCCATCATTTGTTTCTTCCTTATCAAAAACAAAATCATAAAGTTCCTTCATTTTATCCTCCTCGTTATCACCCTCTACAAAATAGTCCTCACATTTCACACCACCATCACACTCTCGAACAACCTCCTCAAACTTTACCTTCTTTTTCGTCTTTATCATCTTCATTTGTGTATCCTCTTCATCTATCTTGTTTGATACCTTGTCTATCAACTCTTTATGAACTATCTTTCTCATAAAACTATCTTTTTCCTCAATTAATTTGTTCTTCAACATAAAATGTACAATCAATATTATTAACAACACCAATATTACATTCTTAAAAATAACGACAATCATTTATTTTTATTAAAATTAAAACATATTTTTTATTTGTTTAAAATATTGTAATTCATTTTTTTATAGAATCTTTCACGTTTACGATATTGATTCCCAAATATCGAAAAATTATCAACTACATCCAATATTAATGGTATGTTATCATCTTCTTCGTAAGAATGTTTTCTTTGGATTCTTCCTACAGACTGTTCAATATCACTTTTAGAGGTTGCTAAAACAAGTGTATCTAATTTAGGCAAATCGAATCCCTCACTCACCATATTGTATGTCCCTAAAATAATCTGTTTCTCCTTAGACTCCTCCAAGTCCGCATTTTTCATTCCTCCCAAATACAAACCTGTACTATACCTGTCTCCTATCTTATTCTGCATATCCTCTAAATGTTGTCTTCTATCACTCAACACTATCACATTCCTCGTCGGTTCCCTCTCCAACACATCCATCAATCTCTCTATGATATAATCTGTCCTCGGTTCAAACATTGTTACGTTATTCACCATCTTCGCCATATTCACCTTACCATTAAATAATACTGGTTCACTACAATACATTGGATTATCATCATAGAACTCTACCAATTCCACATTACACTTCACATTCTTCTTCTTACCTACCTTATACACTATATCCCCTATAAACCATTTAAACACTTTAGATAACCCATCCTTCCTGTTCACTGTTGCTGACAATCCCAACGCATATCGAAAGTTCACCTTCAATAACGCCTTCGAAAATATTTGAGCCGCTATATGATGACACTCATCTATAATCACAAACCCAAAATCATCAAATACACCACTCACATACTCTTTCGTACTCAAACTCTGTAAACTAGCTATTGATATATCACAATCGGTTTCCACTTGTTTCTGTTTGATTAACCCAATCTTGGCACTCGGTACGTATTGTTCTATTCTCTCCTTCCATTGATTCAACAAAAAATCCTTATGAACTATGATCATTGTCTTCACACCCAATTTGCATAAAATGTAGAGTGCCATTACTGTCTTCCCTGAACCGGGGGGTAACTGCAATATTCCTCCCATTTTCTTAGGATCCTCCGCACATTTCAAGTACTCATTAACCGGATCGTGTTGAGCATCCAGTAATTTACCGTTAAACTCCAATTCAAATCTCTTTGGTTCTTTTATCTTATTAATATTCGGAATACCAAACCTCTGTAACCCATAATACTTAGGTACATATAGATACTTTTTCGTTTCCATACACACACAAAAACTATCGTCGTCATTGTTGTTCATAAAATCACAATGTGGCTTCACAGTTAATTGCTCTATTGTCTTATCTACGTCTATAGTAGACTTTAACACCGCATACCCATTGCTCGTTAACATAGTAGACTCCATCCCAAAATGTCGTCACTTAAAATGTATTTTAT
>Ga0075480_10000116_pt1 | contig 39815 bp, 36 predicted proteins | sample DEB08_DNA_7_FD_81590 | JGI IMG/M metagenome (GOLD analysis project Ga0075480, IMG submission 81590) | Aqueous microbial communities from the Delaware River and Bay under freshwater to marine salinity gradient to study organic matter... | ecosystem: Environmental > Aquatic > Marine > Coastal ... | reverse complement strand
TTACAATTGTTGTGTTGATTCAAATGCCATATATGACAATCATACACATAAATGTAAAAAATTGTGTGAAGCATCTTTCGAATACGAACAACCTACATATTATATAAGTCCTAACGAAGATTACACTATTACTCGACGTCAATTATCACAAGTATATGGTTATTATTCTGGTAGTAATCCAGATGATGGTTATTTATATGATTGTCCTGTCGATCCAACAACTGCCTTGTGTAGCGAAGGATATGTCGCATCAAATATGCCTAATAATAATAATATTCTATGTAAATTTGAACACGATGTTATCTGTTACTCTCCTACAGATCCTACCAAACAGAATGGTATTTATTATCAACAAACTGTAGTTAAAAGTACCGATAATTCGTGTCCATCTGGATTTTCATCAACCTCTCCACAATGTTCAACAGGAAAAATGTATTCTTATGATGGTACCAAATACGCTTGTTGTAATGCCAACAGTTCGGGCAATACAATAGAATTCGATTCGTCTACAAATAGTTGTATTGCTTCAGGTTGTGAACCAAATCAAATACCACTAGGTAACGATGGTAGTTGTCAATGTGTACTTGCTTGGGAACAAGAAGATGGATCAACTGATAATCTTCAAACTTATGTATTAACCAGACCAATAACTAATTGTATACCAAAATCTACTAACTTACCACCAAACCCCGAAACCGTCTGTACACCTGTTACAAGTTTAGATTCAGGAACACTAGGTGAAACCATACAATGCTGTACAAATGGTAATACTCCGTATAAACAAGATAATGGTAATTATATATGTTATGGAGATATTTGGACATCAAACATTAAACCACGTGGTATTACCGGATACGACCAAAACACTGGTGTTTATCATAAAATAAGTATGAATCTCGCACACAGAATTAGTGATCCTAATTATGGTAATAGTGGTACATCATCAACACCATCATTACCAATATCATCACCTTATAGTACCAGTACAGGAACTAGTACAGCAACTAGTATAAGTAGTAGTACAGGAACTAGTACAGGTACTAGTACAGCAACTAGTACAGCAACTAGTACAGGAAGTGGTACAGGAAGTGGTACAATAACTAGTACAGGAACTAGTACAGGTACTAGTACAGCAACTAGTACAGCAACTAGTACAGGAAGTGGTACAGGAAGTGGTACAGGAAGTGGTACAATAACTAGTACAGGAACTAGTACAGGAACTAGTACAGCAACTAATACAGGAACTAGTACAGCAACTAGTACAGGAAGTGGTACAATAACTAGTACAGGAACTAGTACAGGAACTAGTACAGGAACTAGTACAGGAACTAGTACAGGAACTAGTAGAGGAAGTGGTACAGGAACTAGTACAGGAAGTGGTACAGGAACTAGTACAGGAAGTGGTACAGGAACTAGTACAGGAAGTGGTACAGGAACTAGTACAGGAACTAGTACAGGAAGTGGTACAGGAAGTGGTACAGGAACTAGTACAGGAACTAGTACAGGAAGTGGTACAGGAAGTGGTACAAGAGAATGTATAAAATACGAGACTGATTGGAATGAAGGGGGAGAATACAAATATTGTACAGAATGGAGTAATTAAAAATAATAATTTAATTAAATGTTAAAAGGAAATAGATTCTTAATTTTTATTTTATTGATTCTACTAAATTTTTTTATAATTTATATAATTTGCAAAAAAGTAAAATATTATGAGGAAGAATTTACACAAATGATTAGTGTTCATAACACAACGAGTATACGAGAACAAACATTATATAATTTCAATCTTAATGCCGATTCACTAGTTATTGATAATAGTAATGTCATTCAACAACTAAATAACTTCATAGCATTATTTCCCATTAATGATAATAATTGTGTTGCATTAGATAATAAACAACAAATGTATTTGATAACAAAGGATGAAACGAGTGGAATGGTAATGAATAGTATGAGTGTAAGTGGTAAAAGTGATGGTGAGTATCCGGTAAAGATAGTAAGTTATATAAATGGTAGTAATTATGAATTATATTTACTTACGAGTTATGGTAAAATATATTCTTATAATTCGTTAAATAATGATAGAAGATTTGGATCTACATCATACGACAACGCAATAGATATTTGTTGTACTAGTGTAATGATTTATCTAAATAATAGAGGAGAGATTAAGAATGGTTCGATGACCGTAGATGTCAATAAGTATTATGTACAGATTATATCTTATGACAACACATCATCAGCAAACACATCGGGTAAGAGTCTTTTTGGATTGTGTACAGACGGACATATCTACGATATTTTAAGTAATACTAGAAAAACAGAAGAACCTATAGAAAGTTTGAATGTTAAATTAATATGTAATGATGAGAAGATTGGATACATCAACAATAATTCACTGTATTATGCAACCACTGGTGGAGAAATGTTAAATAACACGAGAATGATTCTTGACGTAAAAGATGCTTTGTTTATTAATGATACAATCGTTTATAAAAAATTTAGTGGAGATTTATATAAATTTGTATCGGATAATGGTCATCAACAATTAACTAATGGTAATCCCAATATATTCAGCGAAAATCCCTTATTCACCGGAGTTTCTCCAAATAGCTTATTTGTAATGTCAACGGTGAGTACAATAATACAAATACCTATTACAGAACCTGTTGTAGAACCTGTTGTAGAAGTTGTATCAGAGCCTGTAATACAAACGTGTGATATAACAAATGATGATCCAAGCTGTAACGAAATATTTGAGTCATTGACAGCAATTATAGACAATACAGGTGAATGCGATACGAGTCAATAACAATCAGTTGTCACACAAAGTTCGTTGGAGAAACTCCTTGTTATGGAAATACAGACTTGAATATGTCGGATAGAGATCTTTGCGAACACGACTATACGAAAGAATGGTTAAAAAGTGTACTTGGTGTGAATGAAATACATACAAAAAGTGGAGATTATGGTAAGAGACCTAGATGTCACGTATTAGTTCCTGTAGATGGAACTACTCCTACACTTCGATACAATACACTAAGTTCATTTTTATATGACGGAACTAATACGAATCAATACGCCCGACCGATATGTAAACAATCATAAATTCTTATCTTGTAAATAGAGATAAGTATTTTTATGTCATTAAAAACAAATGAAAACAGAGGATCAATATACCAGTGTTGTGAGAATCATTGCCTACAATATCGGTTTCGATTGGTCTATGCCTTTTCAAAAAGATCAACATACTGAGAGTGTCGGTACCGGTTTTTTTTTCGACAAAGAAGGTCATATACTTACCTGTTCTCACTGTGTCGAAGACGCGACCGAAGTCTTCGTCGAAATACCAACAGAAGGCAACAAACAATATTCCGTTGTTGTTAAAGGCATATGCCCGTTTTTCGATATTGCTGTGTTGAAAATAGAAGGATACAAGAATAAATCTTATTGTAGACTTGATAATGGTAAAACGAGTATAAAATCAGGAATAGAAACCATTGCAGTGGGATACCCATTGGGACAGAACAATTTAAAATTTACAAAAGGAATCATAAGTGGACAACAATACAATTTCTACCAAACAGACGCACCTATCAACCCTGGAAACTCAGGAGGGCCGTTATTTTACAAGGACAAAGTGATTGGAATCAATGCCGCTGGAATACCAGCAAATGAGGCAGATGGGATTGGATATAGTGTTCCCATTCAACGATTTCATATCATCAAGGAGGATTTATATAAATCGAATAAGAACAATGTATTGATACTTTATCCAGAAATGTTTGGATTTCAAGAATCTAAAACGAATAAATTTACGAAAGAATACTTGAAACACGGATGTAAATCAGGAGGTGTATATATTAAGAATATTATTAAAGGAAGTCCCATATCACAAACAAATCTTAAGAACAAAGACATACTATGTAGTATTAATGGGATTAAGATAGACAATCAAGGAGGTTTATCCAAACGATGGATGAACGAAAATATGTCTTTTGAGAACTTAATATCAACAATAGGTCTTGATAAAAAGGTAAAGATTGAATATTGGAGGAATCAAGAACTTCGCAAAGAAGTGTTTACACTCCAACAATTTCATAAAAACATAAGATTCTTCTATCCGGTATATGAACAAATTGACTACGAGTGTATAGGAGGACTTGTATTGATGAACCTTAATATCAACATAATACTATCACTTAAATTATCTGATTTACATAATTATATTAAAGACAAAGAATCCAATAAAAAGATGTTAGTAATTGTAAACATACTGGTTGGTGGTAAGATAAACGAAGATAACATACTGACTAAAGGAGATATAATAACTAATATAAATGGTGTAAAAGTCAACGATCTCAAAAGTCTTCGAAGAAGTTTTAAGGCAAACGACAAAAAACACATCACGTTTGGAACTGATGATAAGAAACTATACGTTATATCAAGAAACCAATTTAAACAAGATGATTTAAAGATTCGAAAGTTATATAACTACAAGGAATCGAGTGTCTTTAAATATTTATAAAAATGGAAATCATAGGGAAGAGGAAGACGAGTATAGTATGCGAACCGATAGAGAGTATATTGTATTATCAACCGGCTAATGTACAACGACTATTGTCGCAGAAACATATCGATAATTTGATAGATGATCAGATAGACGAATATGATAAAAATGGTTGTTTTTCAATATTACAATCAATAACCTGTGCGGATTTGAATAAAAAGAGATATATATTGGACGGACAACATAGAATTGCTGCGTTTAAGGTGTTAAAAACCAAAGGATACCCGTTATCTCAAAACATACCATTAGTTATATACGATATTGATAGTATGGATGAAATGAAAGAGTATTATATACGTATCAACAATCATAATCCGATTAATCCGTTGGAGATAAATAATGAGTGGTTTGATAATGGGAAGAGTTTTTGTGAGTGGTTAGTGAAGGAGTATAAAGAGTATGTAAAAGATGATCCACAGAAGAAGTTTAATTGTCCACATATTGATATGAATATGTTGAAATTGTACTTGTCACGGATGAAAGTATTCGAGAGACTTAAATCAATGAATAAGGACAACGTTTACGAGTTGTTTAAAGAGAATATAGTTGGAATTAACAAATACATAAATGACAATGTCGATGAAATAACAAAGTCTCAGTTCACCACAGAATTTAAGAACAAATTAGATAAATGTGGAAAGAAGAAACTGAAAGACGGTAATAGATCCTATTTGGGTATATGGCGGAACTTTGAATGGATCGAAATATGTCTATATATGATTGTACAGAATCAGAATATGAATATGGTGTATTTGTCGTCGTTTAACAAATCGAGACGAACGATACCAAAAGTCACACGTGACAATGTGTGGAGAAAACGTAATGGAACGAATATGGATGGAGAATGTTATGTATGTATGGAATATTTGAATTACAATGATATGGAGTGTGGACATATAATACCGCATATACAAAACGGATCGATAAATATTGGAAATTTAGAACCTATTTGTAAGACTTGTAATAGAGATATGGGAATTATGAACCTGAACGAATATAAAAGTTTAGTTGCTAAATAGTAATAATGATGAATACTTTATCAAATTTAGACAATCATTTGATTGGTGCAAAAATATGTAAACATTTGTATAATCTTCCGAACAAACGGACTCATATTTACTTTAGAAAGAAGACGAATGATCTGTATGTAGTCTTTAAAGGGACTTGTAGTTTTGATGACTGGAAGAAGAATGTTGCGATTTTGCCCACAGAAGATGGTGTCCACCGAGGTTTTAAGAAACATGCACAGGTTTGTAAAGACGAATTAATCAAATCGATTCAAGATAATGACAAATTAAAAATGATCAATTTGAATGAAATAAATAAAGTTTATTGTATAGCACACTCTCTTGGTGCTAGTGCTCTACTCATCCTTATGTACGAACTCCTTCTATCCAAAGAAATTACAAATATTATTAAACATATCGATATCGATATTGTTATGTTTGGTTCCCCTAAATCTGGTAATACTATATTTTTGAATAGACTCAAAGAGATGTTAACATTTTATGACAGAATACAGTTGTATAGATACACGTTAAAAAATGATTATGTGAAGTATCTTCCGCCGGGGATGACTTATGATCACATATGTGATGATATAGTATTGAATCCGGAATTATCGGAACAATTATCTTTTCAACACAGTATACATTCATATATTAACCAAATGGAAAATTATAATTTAGATTTATATAAATAATAAATTATAAATGAGAAAAGAGCATATTATATACCGTAAAATAAAATGTTGGATTATTTAGACATCGTCGAAATGAAATATTTAAATACGTATCAATACAATGATAGACATCGTCCCTTGCACAATGGGGGCAACAGTGTAGGATATTCAAGTGATCATCGATTGGATCATTTGAACTTTTACAGTATATTTAATGGGACAAAATGTATTGTTTTGTTCTAATCCATTTATTACATACCCATTTGTTACCTTTAGTAGGTGGTAAACCGGCGTGTTTGGAAAGAATATGATATTCGTTTTGGTTTGGAGTAAGATTAAAAAAATAAATAGCCTTACCCATTTTAGGTTTGAATCTAGAGTTTAATAGAGGAAAATATGTTTCACCACCCTCTTCTACATCATTCAAGTATATCAACAACGTAGAAAACCTTAATCCGTGCAACATAGTGTCTCGTTTGCATATCGGTGAATCCATCGGAACACAACAATCATAATGTTCTTTATATTCTTGATTTGGTTCATATTTTACAACTTGTAAGGGTTCTTGGTTAATGATAGGTTTATTTGATATTTGTTCGGTGATTTTATCAATTTTACGAAGCAATTTATAAATGGAAGAATTGTTATTAAATTTATTTAATTTTAAAAATGTATTCGTACTTGTTCTAACATTTGAAATTTGATTTACAGACATCACACCACTTGGTTTCATCTCATCTATCGAATGTTCAATTATCATTTTACACTCATTATTAGTTAATAAATCATCTATCTCATACATACAATACTCATTTCTACCATATATATGTCTAATTACTTTATTCATTGATATTTTGTTGTAAATAAACTGTAATCCAATAATAATCATAATCATAAACATTAAAACTATTGTTTTTGTTTTGTTCATTTATTTAGTTGAATATCATATTTGTTGAGAAAGTATTTCATTTCTCTCATTCCAATCGTATTATTAACCACATTCTTATTATTCTTTATCTTTACACTATCTACAACGTATAATTTGTCTTTGAACGTTGATGACCACCATATATCCATTCCCCATCCAGACTTCAACATCTTTACATTCTCCTCCAAAAATTTAATTAAGTGATTAACGACAAAATCTGTTTTAAAACAAGGCATTTTGCATTCGATAAGTTCAGTTTGTCGAAATGAGTGTGTGTTGTTAGGGTCGTGAAGGAGACATTGGTGTATGAATGATTTATTTCTAGTATCTTCAAAGATACTAGGTTGGCAAATGTGAAGATCTTTTTCATAGACAACAGATAAGAATGATTCAATATTAGGATTAGTTAATTCCAAGTTAGTATCGGGTATCCATATATTGGTAAAATCTTCAAAACTAGTCTCTCTCAATACGGACAAAACATTTTCCCATTTAGACTTTTTAGGAAAAGACTTGTTTAGGAGTTGAAACTCGTATTCTTCACTTGATGCTTCCACACCCATCGGTAATTTTACATCATTCCATATGATTAAAGTCTTGTTTTGTTTAGTAACCGATTCTTGTACTTTATCCTCAACGATTGGATCGAGGGAAACTTCACTATTTCTTTTTGTTTCTACTTCTTCGAAAATCTTTTCTTGAACGACGGTATTGATGGAATCGTTGATGATGTCGTCTACGTATTTGACAAATTCGTTTCTAGATAAGGATTCAATAGCTGTAAAAGAAAAAGTATTATTAGACATTTGAATTATATAAATTTAATTTATAATAACGTTTCGACGAGTTAATTCGTACTCTGTGCTTTAATATACTCTGTAATGTGTCTGTCATTATAGTTAATGTCACTTATAAGGTTCTTCAATTGACGATCATTCATCACCTGATAATCCACCATACTGTTCACCTTTTCCTCTATATCCATATATTTGTTAAAAAGATACATTACAAGTACGTAAAGAATTAATATACAAATAAAATTAACGATAATCATAGAGAAGTTGAAGTAGGATGAGTTCATAAGATCTGCCCCGGTATTCGGTACCATTTTATTATTATATTTATTTAATTTCACAAAATTTAAGTTGAGGATGTTTCTTTTCATACTCTGTTATGATCTTTTTCGACATTTCATATTCATCTTGAGTGTAAATAGTGTCATAGAAGGATGGTTTTTTAACGATAGCAATGTTGGAGTCTTCGTTGAATAGACCTTGCACGAATATTATGAAACAGGCTGTTAACACGAAAGATGTTAAAATGTCTCTAGTTGCTACGAAGAAGATACAGAAAAGAGTGATACGTCTTATGATAGTATTTTTAAGAAATTGTTCTTGGGATTTGCTGATATCGAGGACAATGTATTTAGAGCCAATGTTGAACATAATCATTGCGATACCGATTAATATTTTATTGGTATTGAGTTTGTTAAATATATCGTTGGTAATCATTTATTTTATAATGGTGTTTTTATTTTTATTCCTATTTGAATGAATTGTTCCATTATGAATATTAATAATACTCCAGATATTGTATAAAGGATTATATCCAAAATAACTCTCTCATTCGTCTTTGTTTTTTTAATCATTGATTTCTTGGGTAAATATTCCTCTTCTTCTGTCATTATTTCTTCACTCAAAGATCTCATAATCTCATCGTAATCCTCTTCTTCGGCAACAATTGTTGGTCGTCTAGAAACCTTGGGCGAGACAAGATATTCTTCGAATTCGTCATCCGTATCTTCTTCCTCGACTGGTTGTCGTCTTATAAACGACCGATCAATGCGTTTCTTCATCAATGATCCTGACTGTTTATGTATAGGTGCGTTTGTGTCGTATCTGTCATATTCTTCAGGTACACTTCTAGGTAATATTGGAGAAAAGTCGTCTTCATCATCTTCTTCTTCGATGACATAATGTCTACTTACAGGTGATGGAGATGTATTTTCATCTTCCTCGTCAATATATCTATAATTTGTTACCATATTGGGTGTTCTTGATTGTCGTTTAGTGCTGGGGGGTTTGATAATTGGTTGAAATGATTCTTCGTACAACTCTTCATTAATTTCGGGTTCGTCCTCTTCGTCAGATACGTATACATTAGATTTCTTGATACCTTTATAAGGAAATTCGAGATTGTATTTAGATAAACGGTTTGCTTTTCTAGAATATGGTCGACCATCTTTATATCCGTGATACTTAGTATAATCCTCATCCTCATATATCGGTCTTATATGCGTCGAATCCTGTACAGTCTTATACGGTTTGTAAATACGATTGTTTCTTTTTTGATATAAATTACATAGATGATTTTGTTTTGATTTTTTTTTTGATTTTTCGAAATTGGATCCCCATGCATCTTCTAGGGTACTGTAATTAATATTCAAATAACTCATATTCTAATTATTAAATTAATTAAATATTATAAATTTTTTTAATCAATATTCAGTGTAAATTTTCCTTTGTCATTTTTATAAGGTATATAGTGCAATAATAGCGACGCATCATCTACTTTGTTCGTCAAATTATCTTTTGTCTTATATTCTATTGTATTATCCCTCTCATCAGTATGTGGATACCAAGTTATATGTAATAACTTCGGAAAATGATAATATACCTTGAACCCATTGTCCTGTAACTGTTTTACCAAAAACTCAATACAATGATTTAAGTTAAATAATGGTAACCCGACAACATACTCTGGAACATCGAAGATACATTCGTATTTCTCTCTTTCCGTAGCATTTCTTATTTTAATGTGACATTTATGTAATACAGATTCGTATATATTTGTTCTGTTTTGTTTTTTTCTATTGATGGTATTCTGTAATTCATATATATTTAAATGTTTCATTCCTATTATTAACATAATTGACAATTTTTAATTATGCAACATAATCTCGTTCTGTCTGGTGGAGGAATGCATACAATCGCATTCCTCGGCTCTATCAAGTATTTGACAGAAACTGATCGATTATCTTCTATTAAAAATATATTGGGATCATCGGGAGGATCAATCATCGCTCTTATGGCAATATTAGATATCCATTATACTCGTATGGAAGTATTAATCAAAGAGTTTATAAAAACCTACAATGAACAGAAAATGTACAATTTTTCTGTTCAAACAGTCTTACATTTATATAATAATCTGGGTTTGTTCGGTAAAGAAGTAAACGATATGATAGTTAAAACAATATTAACCGAAAAAAATCTAAACGAAGATATCACCTTTATGGAGTTAACCAAAATAACAGGAAAAAATCTAATAGTGTCTGTATCCAATCTTTCCCAGAAATGTATAGAATATATATCCGTTGATACTTATCCTGCAATGGCTGTAAAAACAGCAATCGCTATGAGTACCGCTATCCCAATCGTGTACAAACCAATCAAATACTATAACGACATCTACGTTGATAGCTTAGTGTATGATCAATTCCCAATACACTTCTTCTCTAAAAATAAAGTTGATACCCTTGGCCTTAAAGTCAAACGTACAAACATTAACAACAAAAATAACAATAAATTATCTTTTACACATTATCTTTTTATGTTATTTAATAGTATTACGTACAAAGAGGATCAACCTGAGTATAAAATATGTACGATATTGATAGATGATGATATTAAGAATTTCGACATATACAAATTGAAGTTTGTAATGGATGACGAATCGTTTGAAAAATTAATTAAATCTGGTTATGAACATTTAAAGATGTTCTTTACAGAAACCGACTAGATCCTCGACAGTGCGGTTCTTTGTGAACACAACATCATCCTTCCCTGTCTCTTCCAATAACACAGTTGGAAATCCTCGTACTTTGTGTTTTTCTAAGAGTGGTTTTGTCTCCTCCTCGTCTACATCATATTCCTTAAGTTCAATCGGCATTGGATTACTTTGTAACTCCATCTTGAAGTCTTCCCACACAGGTTGGAATCGCTTACAATGTCCACACCATGATGCCTTGAAAAATATTAAAGTCTTTGTTGATCCACCCTCCGTAAAAGATTCCTTTTTACTCTTACGATAACAGTACATACAATATGTTGTGACAACAACAATTAACAAAAGAGAGAGTATAGTAATGTAGTTTTTATTCAATGACTTGAACATTTATATTAGGGGATATAAAAATATGTTTAACATTTTTTAGATAAGTTCTGGTATCCAGTATACCTAGTGTAATGACCAAATTTATATCCGTTACATCAATTTCCTCATAAATCTTATTTAATTTATATAATTCGTCCTCTCCTACCAGAAGCATCCTCCTATCCATTGTATTAAATTTCTCTATATCCCTTGTCGTACACACAGAATAATCTAAATTCTTCAATTGCTCTTCGATTATACATTTCTCATCGTAACTACACAATATTAAAGACTTATAAATGTTGTACTCTTGATATACGTCGTTGATTATCTCTATATATTTACATATCTTATCCATAAAGAGTTATTTATGTATATTATTCAATTCTATTTAAATAATATATGATGTCTTATAATATACTATGACCGAACAAACCAAATCGTTTCTTCAGTTAAAAAATGTAGTAAATACAGATTTACATAATTCATTCAGTTCAACATTTAAATCTATCCTTAGAAAATTCGACTCCCTATCCCGTTCCAACAATTATCGTAAAATTAAACGTGTCAATATCATCAATATCTCAACGAAAACAAACACCTGTATCCTCAATCTCCTCAATAAATTATCAAACACAAACCAAGAAGTTATTTTACAGAAAATAACTCAAAAAATCAGTGATAATAATATTTTGATATTATTCATTGATCAAATATTAGATTATGTTGGTAAGTCAAGGTCTAATCTGGATGCTTTGTATTTTATATTGAAGGAGATATCGAGACAAGCAGATGAGAATAATTTTGTGAAGATTGATAGAAGAATAAATGAATTTATTGTGAACTTTTCAAATTCGTTAGATATATATAGAGAATCTAAGGATAAAGAGGCTTATTTAGATTTTGTAGAACGCAATCATAGCAACGAGTCTGTCATTTCCAGAATGCAATTCATTTATACCATTATAAATGACCAAACCTCACTATTTAAACTCCAAACTGACATTAACGTTCTATTCAATATCCTCATCTTCAACCTCAACAAAATTATCGAATCTAACCCAGAAAACGAAAACTCTATTTTCCTTATTTTAGAATGTATAATGATCATCATTGATGATTTGTCATTAAAAAGCAACGTGTTCGCTTATAAAAAGTTTAACAATATGTTTAACAATGACGAAGTCAAAAAAAAATTGAAGTTTAAGATTAGATTTAAGTTATTAGATATCTTAGATAAAATAAACAACCATGGATCTTAAACAATTAGTCGAGTATAACTTCTCTATTCTCTGCAAGAAGTACAAAAAACTTGATGTCTTCAAGTTTCGAGCATACAACAAAGCATTGAATCAATTGAAGACTGTCAAATCGATTACATCTATGAAAGATGTTGAAGGAGTCGGTGGTGCTAAAACTCAAGATAAAATCAAGAAAATTATCGAAACCAAAACAAATATCCCAGAGGTCGATGAATATTTGTCCAATGATGATTACACCATTGTTGATGATCTACAGAAAATTCACGGTATCGGCCCAAGCAAGGCAAAGGAACTGTTCGAAATTCACAACATCAAATCAATTGATGATCTTAAAAACAAGAAAGAATTGTTAAACAACGTACAACTTATGGGACTAGAGTATTACGATCACATTGAGAAGAAGATTCCCTACAATGAAATGGTAAAACACGATGACTTTATAACAACGTCTATCAAGGATATTGTAGAGACTTACAGTATTGCTGGTAGTTACAGACGTAAAACATTGGAAAGTAGTGATATCGATCTGCTTATCAGTGGAAACACAAATCTACTCGATAAAGTAGTTGAACTTTTCACAAAAAAAAAATATATAAATACAAAAGCAATCCTCGCAAAGGGATCCGTCAAATTTATGGGTTTATGCAAACTCCCTCGACACAAAACATACAGACGTATCGACATTCTTTACACCAACCCAAATGAATATCCGTTTGCTCTGTTATATTTTACTGGAAATTACAAGTTCAATGTTGATATGCGTAGACATGCATTGACAAAGGGATATACGTTAAATGAACAAGGATTGTATAATCTGGAGGACAAATCGAGAGTAAATACCGAATTTGAGAAAGAAGAGGACATATTCGAGTTTCTTGAATATCCATATGTAGAACCAACAAAAAGATCTGTTTAATATGACGAACAATTATGTGTGGAGTGTTCGATAAATCCTTCAACTAGGTCATCGTTTTCTTCATCGTTTTCATCAAGTTCATCGTCATCTTGAACGTCCTCTTCTTCTAAATCTAATTTTATAGAATTGAATTCATCCAGAATTCCTTTTTGTTCTTCTGTTACTTCTATTTCTTCTTCAACTTTTGACGAAATTACAATATCTTTTAGCCTCTTTATCGAACTCATAATATCTAGTGTTTTCGTATTCAACTCTTCCAAACCATCGAATATTGTATTGTTCTTGTCAACAAATGATTCATATAATTTGTCTTTCAATTCTGTTTTTTTCAAGATGTCTTCCAAATCTTGAAAAGTTTCAATATTCTTTTCGCATTTACAAAATCTAAAAATTGTTAAAACAGATATAAATGCCAAAAGACTGATTACAATTGTGATAAAATCGAATTTTTTGAACATATTTATTTAAAATAATGTTTTTTATTCGATATCATCGACTAAACTCTTAATATCATCATAGAACGTCTTATACTTCTCAGCATCTTTGTTAAGTTTCATCAAGTTCTGTACCTTCTCTAACATATTTCCACACGTACTCTCTGTCTTTTTAATCTCACACAAAGACTGATTCGTTATACAATTCAAATCAACTTTAGAGTCATTGTTATATATTCGTATAATTGGATCTAGTAAGTTATTTACAGTTGCTTGTTCTTCTTCGGTAATCTCTTTATAAATTTGATTCATAGTCTTCAATGTTACTAATTGGTCGTTTACATTCTTTTCTTTGATACTGACAATGAGTGATTTGATAACATTTTGGTTTGGGTCTTGAAATATCTTTTTGAGTACATTTCGTAATTTCTCTTTACCATTGTCATTACTCTCGAATTTCTCTACACTTTTATATAATTTGTAAATACATAAGTACAAAAGTATACCGATAGATATCACGTAAAACATTAGATAGATATTCATTTTAATACTAACGTATATTAAATGTTTTTCATATACAAGTCCCTATAATCCAGATCTCCAAATTCTTCGTCAATCATTTGTTCAGCACTACTTTCAGACGGTTTTACACACTTGAATGTGAAAGTTGGTTTCTTAACGATTTTTTTATCAAGATCCTGAAATATAGTCCTAATCAAATTATTCAACATTACAGTTATATTTCCATTATCATTTACATATTGAATTTTTTCTAAGAATTTATTGTAGTTGATATATGTATCATCTTCCTTTTTATCCCAACTACTAAAGATTTTTGTATTGTTATCATAAGTCGTTTTAACCTTTTTCTCCAATTCATCTTTTTTTTTCTCCAATTCATCTTTTTGATTTTTCGTATCATCATTATCTTGATTTTCATTTATTAAAAGTTGTGTTAATGTTTTACGCAAATAGATGTATTCAAACAGAAGACTAATATACTGATTCATCAATTTAGCCAATCCAAAGTTTTCATCGGAAAGAATCATTTGTTTGAAGTAGTTATATAACTCGTCCTCTTCAAGACTCTCAAAATTTATATTTGCTTTCTTAAATATAACGTTTTCACCAAATTGTCTTTGATAAAATTCTAAGAATTGAACAATTTGACTTCTTGTCATAAGTCTGTTATTAGGTTTGAACATTTCATTCAAATACATTTTGAAAAGAAACACGTTCGTGTGAAACTCTGTGTATCCTAAAATGTTGGTCTTTGATGTATTGTGATCACTTATCATTATTTCTGTCATCAATTCTGCAAACTCCTCTCGATAATTGGGAATGTCTTTATAGAAACCCTTCTCGTCACGAAACGTTTCGTGAAACTTCTTCTTAAAATCATCAAATTTAGTCCTCATTGATTTTTCGTTCGAGACAGCACATTTATTCGAAGTATTTGTGAACTGTTTGATAGGATCAGATATTTCAAGATTTTCCTTTTTTTTTGAATACTGAAGTGCGAGAGGTATCACCAATGGTAGAAAAATCAATTCCTCAACTTTATAGAATAATTTATATAAATATTCTTTCAGTAGTAAGCCTAATATCAAAGCTATTAGGACATAATCCAAAATACTAATTTCCATACTTACTTTAGTACGACAAAATTAATAACATTTCGGTGTCAATACTAAGTCCTCTATGTTTTGTGTTGATGATTGATATATGGGTTTGTATTCTTCCAGTAGTTTAAAGATACGGTTCAAAGGATCTTGAGGATCTATCGATTTAATGTTGGAATCTATATATTGTTTGTCTATATTTTGATATATACGATTCATTACTCCGTATTTATGAATACGATATCTACCCTTTTTGTCGTCCCAAACACCAAACACGTTTCTTGTTTCAAAATACCTCTCACAAATCTTTGACATTATCTCTTTACGATTATTCGAACCTTTGTCGTAATAATCCAATAGTTTCTCCGCTAATTTACGTTTGTTACTATTATTTTTAAATTTATAATCTTTCAAATCTTTCAAATATTCAATGAAATTACGTAGATGATAATAACCGAAACATTTGGTAATGTCGTAATCTATTATTTCAAACACATTTTCAGTGTTGTACTGCGCTAAACCTGATGCAATATACAGTTTCTGTCTCTCCTCAATGTTACTAATAGGAGATTCTTTTGGTAACTCCAATTCATTTCTAATATACACATTCAAATCCTCAATATCACTATCTTGCAATATATAATTGTCTCCAAAATCCCTTTTCATATCGTCTTTGTAAATCTTCTTGATATCACCATCAAGATCTTTAAATTTTTCTTTTAATAAAAAGTGTCTTATATATTTTATATATAAATCATCGTCTATAATCTTTTCATTGTACAATTTTGTAATGAACGAATCCATATCCTTTGAAGTAAAAAACTCAACGTAATCCACAAAGATTTTAACTAAACCTTTAAATAGTTCATTATCACCATAATAAAGTATATGTTTGAGTTTATCCAAATTATTCGTGATAGATGTATCAACAACATTCAATTTAAGAAAGTGACCAACAAAAGGGAACAACTCATTGTTTTTGAAAGTGTAATACATTGTTGTCTTGAACATAAGGAGATTGGTTTCGTATTCGTTCAAATCATACATATTCTTGTATGATTGATCTGATAGTAGTAAAGAGTTAATCAATTCACCGAACTTGCCAGTAAGACTTTTTACATCATTATTATAATCTGTATTGTCTCTAAAGGTTTCATGTAGTTTCTTTGCAAAATTACTAAGATCTGCATAGAAATACGAAGATTGTACTAAACATTCACTTGAACTGTCAACATCACTTTGTTTATCAACATCAGTAAAATTTTCATAGTTTTTGTATGAGATGTATAATGTGAATAAGATTAAAATGATTAAAATGACTAATTGTAATTTCATTATTAATTTATATAAATAACAAAATGTCTTCGAAGACGTGTAGATATATTTATCTAATATCTCATTATCTTGTCCCTATTCTTCAAATACTCAATAAAAAATATGCAAGTTCCTACATAAACAATCTCATTACCACCAAATGTCTTAATACAGCCGTTATGTTAACCATATTACTCGTAGGTGAACATAAAATCAAAGACATACAACAATGTGATGTATCGAACACAATTCAACGTCACAAAGATCTCCAAGATGATAACATTACAATTTTAAAACAATTACAAAAATCTTTATTACGTAAGAACAGTAAAAATAGTGTGTTATACTACATAATGTTGACTGACGGAGAGTTAAGAAATACGGATATTTCCAATTCGAACAGTAAATATTTTCCGGGTCACGTATTTATTGTTGAAAAGAACGTAAACGGATCATATTATATCTATCAATCTTTCATACAAAAGTATTCATTAAAGGAATTTTTGAAAGAAAACAAATGTAGATCGTACAATCGTAAAGATGTTCAAGATGTGTGCGAATTCTTCTCCAAGTTTTTAGATAAAACTTACGTTTGGAATGATGTTGCTGTTAAACAATGGTGTAAGTTAACGACTGTTGATACGAGTAAATTTCTTAAAATGAGTACAGATAATATATTTTTATGTTACAAGAAGTTTACGGTAAAATCAGTTGGTAATAAATTGATAAGTTTTGTGGATACGAGTTTGAAAGAAATAAATGGGAATAATGATAGAGGGAACTGTAATGAGTATGATTCGAAGAATTATTTGAAAAATTCTTTATCGTCGAGACCATTAAGTTTGAAAGAATTGGAAGAACAGTTTAAAAATCTCAAAAGAGAATTAATTAAATATAAAGATAAATAAAGTGTTTTAATGTCTAGTAAATTAGAACCTGTAATTTTTCTTCTAGATCTAGACGGTACACTTCAAGGTGACATTCATCCACAAGTATTAGAATACGAGTTAACACTTAAAATAAATAGTGTAAGCGAAAACAAAGTAAAATACGACACCAAGAAGTTGTTTAAGGATATGAGCAAAGGTCTCATTAGACCGTTTGTTAAAGATGCATTAGTCAACATAAAGAAAAAACACCCAAATGTTGAATTCTTCGTGTATACAGCATCATCTGACGAATGGGCTAAATTTCTATTACCTCGTATCTTACATTACCTTTTCAATAAAAATCAAATTATCAACAAACCTTTTTTAACAAGAAGTGATTGTTTACCTACAGGAAAAAAGGATATTACCAAAGTCAAACCTAAAGTTGTAAGAGCACTGCGAAAAAGATATCCAAACGCATCATTCAACAACATTTTTCTTGTTGATAACAACATTGTATTAGAGAATAATGAGATAGACAGACTAATATTGTGTCCTTCTTATGATTACAGAGTCTTAAATAGTCCTCTTAGAAACTTTACACAAGAACATCTAGAAAAATATCATTCGTTTATCGCAAACGAAATGTTCGATGTTAATACCATCAATCACATCGAATTCTTCAAACTTTATTATGATAACGCATTTAAAGAATATGTTGATACGGAGGAGAGGAACAAGGAATTTGTGGACGACAGATATTGGAACACATTTAGAAAGATTGTTGTAAACGGAAGATTGGATACACAAAAAAATGTGTCGAATGTTATAAAACGTTTACAAAATATTTATACAAATAACAAATATTTAGTTATTAAGAAAGTTAAGAGTATAAGAAATAGTTTAAATGAAAAAGATTTATTATATTTTAATATTGATTCTTTTGTAACAAAAGAATAAAAAGATTGAATATTTGTGAGATAATAATCACAATTCTTTTTTAACAAATACTAATGTTAATATATTTTATGGTTTAAAGTTAAGATTAGTAAATTAGTCAACGTAGATATGGTGTTTATACTATCTTTTGATATCGGTATTAAGAATCTAGCCTATTGTTACAGTAATAATGAACAAATCATCAAGTGGGGTGTGTTGGATATCCAAGGTTCTAACGTAAACGAAACTTGTGAAAAATGTCTTTCACTTTTAAATAAAACTTTTGGTGAAGATACGATTGATAAAGTGTTGATTGAGAATCAACCGGTTCAAAAGAATCCGGTAATGAAGACGGTTCAAATTGTTGTTTACACATACTTTTCTTATAAGAAGGTAATTGAGGAAAAGAGTATAGAACAAATATCTTTCGTGTCCGCAAACAGAAAAAACAAATTCACGCAACAATTTGACATCACTGTCAATTGTAAATCGAAATATCAACAAAACAAAAAGAGAGCAATTGCTTGCACAGACATAATTGTGAAGAACAGCGAATGGTACGAGTATTTTATGAAACACAAGAAGAAGGATGATTTAGCAGATAGTTATTTACAGACGTTGTCTTACATCAATTACACACCTGTGCTTCCAAACCCAGAAGAGCCTCTAGATGTAAGTGACAATTCCTCGACTTCCTCAATTTCCGGTGTTTGAATGTCTTTTAGGATCAACTGAGCCACACGGTCGCCCTTACTAATCACGATATCTTCTTCGTTGTTTAGATTAAACAACAATACCTTAACGTGACCGGTGTAATCACGATCAATGACCCCTGCGCCGACGTGAGTACCCTTACAACTCATACCACTTCGAGGTGCCAATTGTCCATAAGTTCCCTTAGGTACTGTAAACGATAATCCTGTATCAATTAGTTGTTTTCCATGAGGAGGAATAACATAATTATCGTAAGTGGATATATCATAGCCCGCCGACTCACAAGTTTGCCTAGAAGGGAGAATTGCATCGGGATAAAGTTTTTTAACTTGTAGTTTGTTTTCCATATTTGTATAAGTTATAAATGACTTATAAGATTTAAATAATTTTTAGTATATGCGTTATATAAAGTACTTAAAGTTTCTTTTTACAATTTAACTAAAGGGGAAGATGGAATCTAATTTCAATATAGTGAACGAATATGACCAAGATGAAAACAGTGATCAAGAGAATCGTAGGAGTGGAAGTAGTTATTTGTCGAATAATACACCGAGTAACAATATCTATAAGAGATCAAATTTTTTCTCTCCTACTTTATCCGTGTCAAATGATGCTATGGGATTAGATATGCTTATGAATAATAATACTTTATCTGAAGATAATTCAGATAAATCAGAAGACAAAGTCAATGTCTTCAATTCGTCTGATGATGACGAAGATGATGAAGATGTATCAGAAAAAACTAACACATACACACCATCCTATTTTAACAACAATGGAATGGATAATGGTGGTTATCAAAGAAAAACACAAGAAGAGATTAACAACGAGAAGACGGAATTATTGTATCAGTTTGATCGTATGGAAAAGAAGGGTATCAAGGTTCCCAAAAAGTTCTGTATGGAATCGAGTTTGGATGAAATGAAAGCCGAGTTTGAACGTATTAAGAAAGACAAAGAAATCGATGCATCTGTAAATTTCCAAAGAAAAATGTTATTGGCGTTCACAACTGGTGTTGAATTCCTCAATAACAAGTTCGATCCGTTCGACATCAAACTTGATGGATGGTCTGAGAATGTACACGAATCTATTGATGATTACGATGACGTTTTTGAAGAGCTTCATAATAAGTATAGATCGAAGTCGAAGATGTCTCCTGAGTTGAAACTGATGATGATGATGGGTGGGAGTGCATTTATGTTCCATCTAACAAACACAATGTTTAAATCTTCATTACCACAAATGGGTGATGTGTTGAAACAGAATCCTGATTTGATGAAACAATTTGCGAGTGCGACAGCAAATACAATGTCACAGAGTGGTAATGATAAGACGGGAATGAGTGGTATGTTTGCAAGTATGTTCGGTGGGAATAGTCCAACTGTACCTCAAAATACAAACAATATGTCTTCCACTAGTATGAAAGGACCTTCCAATCTCGATTCACTTCTAAATACTCTTGATATTGATGATGATAACAGACTTGAAACAATGAGTACAGCAACTCCTTCTGAAATATCAGAAATGACTGAAACCAACAGTATCCGCAATTTGTTGGGTTCGAAGAAAAAACGTAACCAAAAATCCAAGACCTCTCTCAATATCTAAATTATAAATTTAGTACCACTTTTTCAACACAATTATAATTGTTTTTTATGCGGAACAAAGATAATTGTTTTTATGCGGAACAACTCTCACAAACTTCGTGAGAAGAAGAGTCGTAATTTGTTTTAGACTTCGTGGGATCGATAGTGAATTGTTGTGTGTTTGCCTTGGGCTTCGTGCGCAAATAATACATACCCGTCTTCAATCCGTTATTCCAAGTGTAGAAGTGAATGTTGTTGAGTTTATTGAATGTGGGATCATCTACAAAAATGTTCATACTCTGTGACTGACAAATGAACGCACCTCTGTCTACAGCCTGATCAATATACTTCTTCTGTTTGATCTCCCAAGCAGTCTTATACAAGTTCCTAATGTCTTCTGGAATTTCCTCGATTGTTTGAATTGATCCCTCACGAATCAAAATCTTATCCTTCATCTCCTTATTCCATAATCCCTTATCAATCAGGTCTTTGATCAAATACTTATTAATAATAATAAACTCCCCTGCTAGTGTCTTTCTCTTATAGATATTCGACGTAATAATCTCAAAACTCTCCGTAAATCCCATAATCTGTGATGTCGATGCTGTTGGCATCGGCGCCAACAACAAACTATTCCTCGTACCATATTTCTTCACCTGTTCTCTTAGTGTATCCCAATCATACATCGTTGGTGTTACACCCCACATATCAAACTGAAAATGTCCCTGTGATAAAGGTGACCCTTCGAATGTACTGTACGCACCACGATATTTAACAAGATCCTTCTCAAACTCGTTCAAGTTTACCTTATAATCATCGTTGTTATTATCAATATTTTCTTCACGTTTCTTTGAAATCTCCATAGACATAGACATTGCATAATAATAAATCGTTTCAAAGATCTTCTTATTCAACTCTTTCGCCTCATCACTCTCATAGGGCATCTTCAACATCATATACGTGTCACTCAATCCCTGAACACCAATACCAATCGGCCTGTGACGCATATTACTCCTCCACGCCTTATCAACCGGATAAAAGTTTCTATCAATAATCTTATTCAAATTCTTACACACAATCTTCGTATACATTCCAAGTTTTTCAAAGTTGAATTCTCCGTTCTCTACAAAAGTAGGTAGACACATACTTGCTAGATTACACACTGCAATCTCATCCGGTGAAGTGTACTCCATAATCTCCACACACAAGTTAGACGACTTAATCACACCCAAATTCTTTTGATTGGTCTTACGATTTACATGATCTTTGTACAACATATATGGTGTTCCAGTCTCAATTTGGGACTCGAGTATCTTAATCCACAACTCTTGTGCTCTCATCTGTTTTCTATATTTACCCTCTTTCTCATACTTGGTATACAACTCCTCGAATTCCTCCCCATACACATCTGCGAGTCCCTTAGACTCGTCAGGACACATCAACGACCACATCCTATCCTCCTTCACACGCTTCATAAACAAATCTGAAATCCACAATGCATAAAACAAGTCTCTCGCACGTTCTTCCTCATTCCCGTGATTCTTACGCAAATCCAAAAATTTTTCCACATCCGTATGCCACGGCTCCAAGTAAATCGCTACACTTCCATTCCTTTTTCCTGAATTATGTACAACTCCAAGATTACTTACAACATAGTTATGATTATCCTGTATATTCAAATCATACACATATCCATCGTATGGTAACTCATTTATAGATTCAATTTCATTGTACTTATACTTATTTTCTCCAAATGGATATACCAACAAATCACCCACTTTTAGTTGTCCCGCTGCAACAAACTTTCCATTCAATTTCTCCTTACCCATATTAAGATATATTTCATGCTCTTTAGTTACACGTACCGGACATTCAAACCCATTAACTTTGATACTCAATATTGTTTTCTTTACATGATTTTTTGCTACTTGCAATACAGGTTTGTATGTTCCATCGATTGTAATGACTTCTTCTCCAATATTAATACTTCCAATAGGTTTAGAACCATATTTAGTCATAATCGTTGTGTCTGGTGTAAAACACTGGTTTACATAGCGGGCTGTACTATTAAACACACGCAACATTGGAATGATTCCGTCTGATTTTCCGTTAGTACCCCTAATCACACTGTTTTTTCCCCGTACGTTATGAATATGCAATCCAATACCCCCCGAATACTTAGATATCATCGCAGCATCATTCATAGTCTTATAAATCCCATCGATCGAATCATCAATCATATGCATCAAAAAACAACTACTACCCTGTGGACGAGGTGTGCCAAAATTAAACAATGTGGGAGTCGCGTGCAAAAACTTCTTCGTTGACATACCATCGTACGTCTCCAATACGTCCTTCAAATCATTCCCGTGAATACCCAGTGCTACTCTCATAAACATATGTTGAGGACGTTCTACTACCTTATCATTAATCCTTATCAAATATGCCCTCTCCAACGTCTTAAATCCAAAAAAATCAAACAAAAAATCTCGATTGTAATCAATATAACTATTCAACTTATCTTTGTGTTTCTGTACAACCTCATATACCTCGTCACTTACCAATTTGAATTCGTTATTATACAACATATCAATAGTTTCACTGAATGACGGAGAAGTCTTCTTTTGATGATTCGAGATAAGAATACGACTTCCCAACTTGTCGTAATCAGGATAGTCCGCAATCAAAGAACTACACGAAACCGCTGTCAACTCGTCCAGTTCTGAAGTCTTCACACCATCATAGATACGATTACAAATTTTTTGTGCAATCTCGTAACAATTAATGTTCAAATCACCCGACAAATTCTGGATACGTCGCAAAACCTTGTCAAACGACACTGTCTCAAACGATCCATCACGTTTCTGTACCTTCATAATATTAGTCATCATACTTCCTTATATATAGTATTCTATTTATATATCTTTAATTAAGTTTAAATACTTTGCTAAAGTCATCTTTCAACTCGTTTAATTGATATATCTCCTTATTGTTATCCTTCTTTATAACAAGATTAAACGCGTGTCTGTTTTCAAGGATAGTAAACATAATTATCATATATCGATTTGTATTGACTTTAATTACGTGAACACCTTTAGGAGTAATGTTTGTGTCTCTTCCTAGAATTATAATGTTGCATTTTAGCATCTTTGCCAAGACCTCAAGTTCAAAGAAAGAATAATGGTAACTATCGTTATGTATAAGTTCTATGTATTTATCCATAGATACGTTATTTTTAGTGAATTTATGATTTTTGAAGTTTTTATTCCTATCATATAGTTCGTATATTTCATTCTTCCCATCTTCTTTTGTATAAATATTCATTATCCTCTCCTTTAACTTCTCCTCATATCTATCCAATGTTATCTTCTTATCCAAATCATTCGCAAAATTAATCAATTTCTCATAACTTATCTCCTCATCAATTATATGATAATTTAACAACTTGTCTTGTAATGTTTTTGGTTTTATTTCAGCACGATTAGGTGTCCATACAATATTCTTATTCGTATCTTTTATAAACTGATTATCTATCTTATCAATATCATATACATAATCCTCTATCGACGAATCAAACACCTTAAACTTATTATTCTTATACCTATCATAATACTCATCCAACTTTCTATCCAATATATCATTATACGTCATATATATATCCGTGTTATTCGCTCGTTGTAACTTCAACTTATAATCATTCATTATCTTCGATATCGGTATCCTAATTATCGTCATTAACATATCATCCTCATCTATATTACTATCATAATTTATCTTGTATTGTTTTAAGATCTTTTTCAATAATATTAATTTTTCATTAATATTGAAATTAGTGATAACACTACTAAGAAGTTGTACAGCATCAACTAATTTTTCTTTATTACTAATTTTTTTTGCGACTTGGTACAAATTATCGTCAAAGAGTTTCTGTTTTTCTGTTTCGTACTGATTACTATTCCATTCTTGAACAAACAGATCCATATCAATATCACCTACTTTTTGTAATTTATCTTTCTCTTCTTTACTCATCACAATATCGTACTTCTTCAAAATACTCTTCTTCAATGCATACTTATCTAGTTTATCCGTATACACAACCTTCTTAGACGTTATTTTATCATATTGTAACATAACTTCTTTTTTCAAAGGTACAAAACTATTATTGACAATGAGTCCTGTACATTTGATATTCGGTGATATCACATATCCTTCCACATCATCTCCATATATTTTATCCAATTTACTTATTACATCTGTCTTGATAACACTGTTCAATATCGGTTCTATCATATTAGACTCTATATACGTGTCTGTAACATTCTTCTTCTGTGATAAATGACTAATATACTCATATCCACTTATCAATTTCAATATAATACAATTCTTCTTCTCTTTGTCATAATATTCATTGAAATCATAATATTTAGGATTCATAAAATATACATCTTCCTTATCAATAGTCAAAAATAGGAAATTGTACTTGTTTGGATTCAACCAATCAAATGTTAACATATGCATAAAGTATTCTAATTGTTTTGGAGTATTTTTGTCAATTATATAATGTTTGAAATTTATGAATGCATTAACTATTAAGAATTCTCTAATTATCGATTTTGTTATAGAATCGTTTTTCATTTCCATTTTTTCCAAACCTTTTATATAATTATATTCCTTCTCCAAATCGAACAATCGAATATATTCTTTATTCTCCAAGAAGTATGTCTTAAACTCTCTGAAATACTTTTTATCTAATATCTTATACTGTTCTTCGTTGTTCATAAACACCTTCAATGTATTACCTCCATTCAAAAATATGAACTCTTCGATTTTCAAATGCTCTGCAATATGTTTTCTTATATTCTTTATCTTTAACAACTTCTCAAAGATCGTGAATAAAACAAAATTATCGTTGTTTACACCCGTTCTTACATAACACTGTTTCTTGGAATCCATTATACCTGTACACACTGCATTTTTATTCAACATTTTATTCAATACGAATGGCAAATTACCATATTGATTCTCATCTAGAAGAAGCTCAGAAGATATATTAGAGATATAATTGGTTGTTAATCCTTGAGACAGATCATCTTTATTGTCTTTGTTCTTACTTGGAGGTTTCTTACCACAACAGGGTAACTCGAGGTTCAAAGGATGTTTACTTTTTTTCAATAATGAAGGCCAATGTTCTTCTGTACCATTTTTTGTGATAAAATAGTTCGTCTTGGAACCTTTCTTTGGAAAAAACATTGCCTCCTCATTATACGGTGGTGGACACTTATCACCGTATTTTTTATACTCTTCTTCCGTGATACTCACTCGACTCACACGACACCATATCTTGGGACAAATATAGAAATTCTTTTCTCTCAACTCTGGTGTACTACCCGTCTTCACAAACCCTGTGTACGACCCTGGATGATTCTTATCTATATTGTCTTTCTCCTCCTTATTAATAACTATCGGTTGTCTAAAGTTGACCGCTCCGCATTTACTCGAATAATTCTTTAGATTCGTAGAAATATTCTTCCACAAAAACAGTTTCCTATCCGCACGATACAATTTGTCTAAAACAAATGTTGTGTAATCTGTCTTTTTTCCACTCTCGTTTACTAATTCATCCGTATCATCATCGATACTAAAACTTATTTCTTCATCTTCTTCAATTTCACCTATATCAGTTTCTATATTCAAGACAGGACTTTCGACGTCTATACCCAAATCGTCAATATTACCTATATCAAAATCATCGATATCTACAAGATCGTTAAAGTTTACATTATCACTCGAATTGGTATCACTGTGAGTGGTGGACAAGGATACACCACTCTTTGTCTTTACCACAGCCTTAGTCAAATAATTAATTAAATAATACAAAATACAATCTAAATATACATTATCCTGAGTATTCACAGTATTCACCTTCACAGAATAATCACTCAATATATTTAACCTTACTGACACAGCCGTATGATATGGCCTTATCGCAAATATATTATTACCCTTTTTACTTATGTTAATATTGATATTATTCTTCTTCTCTTCATAGGTCGTCTTCGCATCCTCCTCCGTCATCTTAAAGTAAAACTGCATCTTCTCTATCAACTCACTTTTAGTCAACTCGTAATGATTATATATAAACGATGTTATTGTATCCGTGTTATAAAAATTATTTGTGTCCATATATTGTATCTGTATTATTGAATTCTTCAACACCTTGTTGAACTCAAAGAACGGATTTATCGTTTTTATATTTTTATCAAATATACTCTCATTAATAGGTTTCTTAAACGTAATAGTATTATGTGTGTTGTATTCAATTATATCAATCATTGTCGAATTAAATAATTTGACATCTTTAGATAACTTGTAAATATTATATTCATCAAGATCTCTATATATCTCCTGTACGGTATCAAAACTTTCATATATGTCCTCTATCTTATAGTCGTGTGCCTTATTAAACTTATACTTGATACGATAACTACCATTGTCTGACAACAACACATAGTAAAACAAGGACGGTGACATTTTTACATAAAATATCATCGTGTCATTGACTCTATTACTAATGTTGTTTTGATATTTGACCTCTTGTTGATAAAGAATATCGATTTGTTTCTTGTCCATATCAGTAAGAGCGATTTTGTTGACTTTGTACTCGCTGGTGAATTTAGATTTATATACGATAAAAGGAATATTGTAACTGGTGTTTGTTATCGAGAACAGAGTTCTCATATTGATTTTGATATCGTGAGAGTAAGGGAGAACTCTAAAATAAAGAATTTCTATACGATTATGGATATTGTCCATTAATTCCTCCATATCTTCAAAATTTCGTTGTATTTGTACACGACTCTCTATTATCTTTTCGTAACTATTCTCATAGTTATATTTATTGTTAAAGTATATGTCATCGATATTTTGTTTTACTTCTTGACTTATGAAGTTAATCTCATTCTTGTTTAATCTAAATCGAAACAACATTGTTTTTAAATAATCCGTTTTCACCAGTTCGTCCTGTTTATATCCAGACTCTTTGAATTGATATAAAGGATTGGGTGATAAAAGTAACTCGTGATCAAATAAATTTGTGAATGTAAAGTCAAATGATTTCAGTATTACTTTTCTGTCTAATTCGATTGCAAAATCTTCCATTAATTCTTTTCTCTCAAAATCTTTATCGTAATATTTTCTATTGAAATATACATCGGTCACCTCGTTAATGTATTTTCTACTTAGTTTTAATTGTCTTTTATACAAATTGTTCAAAAAATTATACTTGTCGTTCTCATTGAATTCACAACTTCCCCATAAATACAAATCCTTTATATTCTTGTTCTTCATACAATACTTTGCAATTTTATACCTTATTGTCTCCATCGTATCCGTACCATAAATATACTCGTTGATTTCATACACATTTATCGTATGTTTATCTTTGTAATCTTCTTTGTTTATATTCTTGGAACCATTGAATATGTATACATCTTTCTTGTCTGTTTGGATCCAATGGTTTAAAACATAGATGTTTTTATCATAATGTGAAGTCATTTTATAATTATTTAAATAATTGAAGATTTTATATTTATTCCGCAGTACTCTGTGGGGTCTTCACTATAATCTACTTTTTTGTAAACTCCTATTTCAACCGCTTCACTCAGTAAATACTTGAAGTTGTTCCAGAAATTCTCTGTATGGCCGATATCTTTCGTCATTAAATGACCCAGTTCGTGTGTGGCTACATACATTAACACGTTTTCATCTACAAAACTATCATTACCGTCTCGTTGACGTAAGCAAAACACTATTTTTTCGCCTTTGTTTACTGAATAGGACGTATAGTTGCTATCTTCAGTCCCTTCGGAAATATTATCCACGTTATAATTATCTAATAACCTCACTATATCCTCATTATTTGGATCTTTCTTCTTCATATGTGTTAACAATTTCTTTATCTTTTTATTCAATCTTGCCAACATATTTGCAGCTTCATCTTTATCTTCTTTGTTCTGTACCAAGTATCTCGTGTTGTCTATTTTCGATATGACGTACTCTACCTCCAAATATTTCTTTTGGATATAAAATAAAAAAATAACAACTATTACAAATATTACTATAATTTCAATCTTGTTCATTGTTCTTTATTTTAAGAATAATAATATATTTAAAAATTGATCCTTTTTTAATATTAAGTGTAACAACTAACCTAAGATGGAGTTTAGAGATCATTCCGTTTCCATCGACGAAAATAAAAATTTCTGTTTTCAGGTTGTCGACTGGTATCATTTCGATTACCGCGATGACGAAAAGAATGCTACCAGTTATATGATTAAAATGTTCGGTACAACTGAAGAAGGACACTCCGTATGCGCCAATATACGTGACTTCCAACCTTACTTCTTCGTTAATACCAAAACCGTCCAGTTAACCCAATCTTTCGTGGACTCTCTAGAAGAACAAATTATCGCTAGATTACCTAACGATTTCAAGGAAAATAACGTCACTTTCAAGTTGGTGAAAAAGAAATCAATTTGGGGTTTTACAAACAACAAATACGAACGATTTATTAAGATATCTTTCAAGAATATGATGTGTATGTACATCGTACGAAAGATGTTTCGTAGTCCTATTACGATATTTAGTAACAAAGATATTATCTTCAAGTTCTATGAATCTAATATCGATCCATTTTTACGATTTATTCACAGACAGAACATCAAGCCCGGTGGATGGGTGGTAATAGATGAGTTTTCAACAGATGTTGATTGTGACTTGGAAACAAAGTGTCAAATCAATCTGGAAGCATCGGCTCAAGACGTTAGGCCATACGAGTCGAATACAGTAGCACCCGTCTATATATTGAGTTTTGATATCGAATGCACGAGTATGTCTGGGGACTTCCCTGTTGCTATCAAAACATACAAAAAAACTGCTGAAGAAATTATCGATCACTGGAAAAAACGAAAGAAATACAACGATTTCCGTAAGTTCGAACAGGTTCTTCAAAACTCAATATTACATCTCTTCAAAACTAAATGCAAAGAGTTTGACAACAATCTCGAAGATATTCGTAAATCTTGTGGATTTATCGAAACAGATACTTTCGAGTTAACCCCAGTGTTTCCCAAAAAGTTTGTGAATTTATCCAATATATTTGTCAACATACAACGACATTGTGATACCATTCTTCTCATTTTAAAAGAAGATCAATCAACTACCAACTCGTTTAAAAACGACAATCCCCATATTGATGAGGAACCATCTTGTTCTCTACAATTGGAGACTCTATTAAACAACATTCTTCCTAAGTTGAAAGGTGATTCCATTATCCAAATCGGTTCTACTGTTCATAAGTATGGTGAAACGACTTGCTCTTACAAAAATATTATTACATTAGATTCTTGTTCTCCTATCGAAGGAGTTGATGTTATACAATGTAAAACCGAGTCAGGTGTGATCAAAGAATGGTGTAAACTCATCAAACGTATAGATCCTGATATTATAACAGGATATAACATATTCGGTTTTGATTTCGATTATATTCACAAACGTTCGATTGAGTTGAATTGTGAGAAATATGTGTTGACTTGTGGACGATTGGAGAATCACCAATCTGTCTTCAAAGAAAAAATGTTGGCATCATCTGCATTGGGTGAGAACGTGTTGAAATACATTGAAATGGAAGGACGTGTGTTTATTGACTTGATGAAGGTTGTTCAACGTGAGTACAAACTTGATAGTTACAAACTTGATAATGTTGCATCGCATTTCATTAGTGGTAAGGTGAAGAAATATATTGATGAATATAGTGTTGTGTTAGATTCCTCGAATGGTCTCATTGTCGGTAATTATATCAAACTGAATAGTACATCTAAACATATGATAACGGAGATAAATGGTAATACTGTACTGTTGGATACGCCTATCGAGTGTGAAGATGTGAAAACGTGGGGTCTCGCAAAAGATGACGTATCACCAAACGAAATCTTCAAATGTCAAAAAGGTGATGCCGATGATCGTGCCAAAATAGCAAAGTATTGTGTTCAAGATTGTGCTCTATGTAATATGTTAATTATCAAGTTGGAAGTGTTTGCAAACAATATGGGTATGGCGAATGTGTGTTTAGTACCGTTATCATATATCTTTATGAGAGGACAAGGTATTAAGATTTTTAGTCTAGTCGCAAAACAGTGTCAAGACGATAACTTCTTAATTCCGTTGTTGAAATATGATGAGAATAATGAGGATACGGATGGATATGAGGGTGCTATAGTGTTGGATCCTATTCCGGGGATATATGTAGACGCACCAATATCAGTGATGGACTACGCGTCTTTGTATCCGTCCTCTATGATTAGCGAAAATATCTCTCACGATTCCATCGTTCTCGATCCAAAATATGACAATCTCCCCGATTTCGAATATGTAGATATCACATACGATATATTCGAAGGTGTGGGTGACAAAAAAACTAAGGTTGGTGAAAAAACGTGTCGTTATGCCCAATTCCAAAACAACGAAAAAGGTGTTCTTCCTAGAATTCTTATGAAACTTCTGACTCAACGTAAATCGACCAGAAAGAAGATTTTACACAAAACAGTTACCACTTATGATAACAGATCTTATACCGGATTAGTAGATGACGATGACGAATCTTCTAATTTAGTGACTATTAAAACAGTTGATAATAAATCAGTAACAATTGAAAAAGAAAATATTGTGTCTATTACAGACACATACAATGATTTTATGAAAGCAATATTAGATGGTCTGCAGTTGGCGTACAAGATTACGGCAAATAGTTTGTATGGTCAGGTGGGTGCTCGAACGTCCCCTATATATATGAAAGAACTCGCCGCATCCACTACCGCAACAGGCAGAAATCTCATTATGAAAGCAAAATCCTTTATGGAAAAACATTACGACGCAAACGTCGTATATGGTGACACGGATAGTATCTTCGTTGACTTCAAAATCAAAGAAAAATACAATCTAGATAACAAGGAAGCCTTACAAAAATCGATTGATATCGCAGTAGAAGCGAGTGAACACTTTAAGAAAGAATTGAAAGCACCACACGATCTCGAATATGAAAAGACATTCTATCCATTCATCATTCTATCAAAGAAAAAATATGTGGGTAATCTGTATGAGTTTGATGTTAACAAATATAAACAGAAAAGTATGGGTATTGTTTTGAAACGTAGAGATAACGCAAATATTGTAAAGATTATATATGGTGGTATTATTGATATCCTTCTTAACAAACACGACATTTCTCAAGCTATATCGTTTCTTAAATCATCTTTACAAGATTTGATTGAGGGTAAGTTCAAAATGGACGACTTGGTGATTACGAAGACGTTGAGGACTACGTACAAGGATCCATCGAAGATCGCACACAAAGTGCTTGCTGATCGAATGAGAGACAGAGATCCGGGCTCTGCACCACAAACAAACGATCGTGTTCCTTATGTTTATATCGAACACGACACCAAAAACAAAGAACTGTTACAAGGAGATAAAATCGAGCATCCATCTTTCATCATTCAAAACAACGTCAAAATTGACTACACATTCTACATCTCTAATCAACTTATGAAACCTATATCACAACTTTTAGCCTTAGCTCTCTATGATATCCCTAAGGCAAACAAAAAAGAATTCTACGATCGTAAACTCAAACAATACTCACTCGACTTTGACAATATTAAAAAAGCTAACGACAAAGTCAACGACCTAAAACAAAGAGAAGTTCAAACATTGTTATTCGATGGAATCTTGAAGAAATTGGAGAACAAAAGGAACGGTATTCGAGAACTTACGGAGTTCTTTCCTAGGAAACAATAGTCGAACAATGGGCTTCAATATTAAAGTTGTCTGGTGCGTCACACACAAAGTCTTTGTACTCTAATGTATAGTTATCCACGTTGTCAAATAATATTGGATTACTGGATATAACAGTATTAAATCGAGTCAAGAATATATTGATAAATTGTTGATGTTTACTTGTACACAAGGTCGACAACTGATCAGATAGGAATATCTTCAACGAATCGTTCAAAATATTCGATTCATCGTTATCACACGCGAACATACTTATTATTTTTTGGAACTTCACTATATTCGAAGTATTCAAGTAACCACTTGGCATATTTAAGAAATAATTACTATCAATATATTTGTTATACTTATTCGTATAATCCGTGTTATATTTCATACTTATCAAATACTCAGGCAACAATACAAACAATAACTTCTTTTCGTACTGATTAAACATCGTATCAAACTCACTCGTCTTGAATTGTGTCCAACTGTCATACAAAGATGATGTCGTATGAATCATCATCTTTGTAAACAAGTGGGTGTCGTTATTTATTATTGAGTTCATCTCTATATCCGTCATATACTGATTGAAAAATTCGACATCAGGTACATCCTTGTAATAACTCAACATTATACTATCTATATCAGTATATATGTTTATTTGATTGTTTATGATGTAGTTCAATAGTTTTGGTATATAATTGTTGAATATGAAATCGATTTTGTTTGTAAAGTTTATATCGTTTTTGTGTAACGATATATAGTCTAACATATACGGTATGTCAGAATTGTAACAAGATCTGTTTAATTTTGTTAGATTATCGTAATAATTCATAAAGTTGAATTGGCGTAATAGTGTGTGAATGTTAGACATTAGAGAGTTTTTGTTGTCTTCAAAGAATATGTCGGGTTTATCATAGTTGTTATCAAAGAATTTGAATACACGATCATCTAATATGTATAACATATTAGATTCCAGTAGCATATCACGTTCACTACTTATAAGTGTATATTTACGTTCAAACTCGCTGATAAATTTCATAATAATCTTGGTGTTGTCGTATTTAATACCCTTTCTCAGGAACTCGACGTCACCCTCGATCTTTGTTAATCTGTCTGTGTTGTTTTTTCTTGCAAGTTTATTAATTGTTATGTTGTCTTTGTTGGATTTAATGTTGTCTTTATTTTCTGCAATTTTAGCGGCTTCTACTGCTATTTTCTCTGTTATGAAATCCTTTAGACTAGTTTCTAAGTTAGTTAAATCTGTGCCTTGTACGACTTTTAGAGTGTCTAAATAATCTATTATTGATTTACTGGTCTCCGCATTCAAATCTACTTTTATCTTTGTCTTTGCTCTGTTGTATTCCTTTTGCTTGTCCATTCGTTTTTTCAATAATGTGTACAATATGAATCCTAATAACACAACTATACACACCACACCAAATATCATCAATGTGTCATCCATACGATAATCTACATTTACAGATTCACCTTGCATTATTATTTAATTATTACAATAAAGAAATTTTATTTATGTCTGGATTTATAGTTAATCCGTATCCCATATACCCTTTCACATAATTCTTTATCAATCCCGAACTATATTCTATATCTTTTAAATAAATTACCGTCGTCAATGACACATCCGCAGCATTATTCATCTCCATATCATTACTATCCTCACTACATATCAACACACTCGCCTTACAATAAATCAATGTTCTCACATACGCGAGCACCTCTTTGTTCGTTATATCAAATACATCGTTATCTATCTCTAATCTTCTTAACTTAGTATCAAAATTTCCTCTTACACAACAAAAGGGAACATCCGGAAAGTCAACTAAACTTATTTGTCCCAACAAACTTCCACTCATATTTTCTCTCAGTAAATTCCGATATGTATTTGTTCGTTCAATCAAATATACGGCTTTATTTATTTCATCAGGAACTATTTCGTTTGCTGTATCAATTATATAATACATATTCGATCTGTTATCACATTTTAACTTCTCTAACAACTCTTTTTGATCTATATGAGGATTGTACAAATAGTCTTTATTTTGAAAGTATGTTATAGACACTATTTCTATGTTTCCTAAAAACAAATTGTTGTAATTAACTTCGTGATCCCATATCATTTTAATTGAGTAATTATAATGATGAGCGTAAACCATTGCTGATACCATAATGAGAATACGATTTGTGAGAGATCCCTTTGGGTATATCACAATTGTTTTGGAAGACATATTTATCTTACTAATATAATTTTGTTTTCAACTCGTTTGAGAAAAATTTGAATCTTTTATTTAATTAGTTTAACAAGTTTATCATCAAATATGTATGAAATTATTGGTTTACCTAACATTGGTAATACCTGTTACATCAATAGTGTCACACAATGTCTTCTACATCTATCCTCTTTCAAATCTTTCATCCAAACATATGAATTAGAAAAACTCTTCGACACTTCCAAATACAATCAATATATATCCAATTTATCTAAAATTCTTCCATCACACTTTGAAATCTACCAACAAAACGATGTTCACGAATTCTATACCTATCTCATAGACTTTATCTACGAATTACAAAAAGTTCAACATACAATAAAAAAACCAGAATCCATAAATACTCCTTATTCCAAAATGGAATTCAAGTGTCGTACTAAATGGTTCGAATCTTATTCACCCATTATGGACGTTCTTTATACACAACTTGTACGTCAAATACAATGTGTCTATTGTAATCACTTTACAATCAACATCGAAAACGTATCCTCTATCGACATCAATCTCTCCTCTTCTAATCTTGATGAGTGCGTCAACACATATTTTAACAATGTTAATGTAGAAAACTGGAAATGTGATCTTTGTCAAAAAGTAAACAAAAAACCTTTGGTTCTACAAAAATGTTGGCACCTTCCTAACACTCTCGTCTTATGTATTAAACGTTTCAAATTTATAAAAAATAAACCCATGAAAATTAACACACACATTGATGTTCCATATACTATTGATTTGGAATCACACAGTTTAAAGATATATAGTGATTATAGATATAGACTAAGTGGGATAGTGAATCACAGTGGAACCTCTTATTACGGACACTACACTTGTGATTTGATCAAATCACAGAATCTTTTGATACATATCGATGATGATGATGTGAAAGGTATAACAAATAAGTCGATTCAAAATAAAAATTGTTATATATTATTCTTCACAAAAGATTCATTATGAAAAAAACTATAATGTTGTCTTTGTTACCAAACGAAGTAATAGAGATAATAGCAGGTTTTCTAGATAATTTTCACACATTACAACTATCCTTCACATCTAAGTCCCTATATAACTTATTATACTCTAAATGTCTACAGATTCAAGTTGATAACACTATCAATTCAATGAAGTTAGTTAAACAAAAAGCTCTTGTTTACATACGACGTATTAATACAGATGGTGTCGTATATGGTGAATGTGAACAATGTTTTAGGAGACGACTCTTATATACTCACAACAACGGATACCACGAACGCACCATATGTATCGAAAAATGCGAAACATATTGTATATTTTGTTACAATTACATCACTTTTCACAACACAGATAAAGGATGTCCTATATGTAGACAACATTTAATCACTACATATTATCAAGATCCATCTAATTTCAATCAATATCTAATTCGAATATAGCATCTAAAAAATCGTGTTCTTTAAATATATTTTCAATATCAGGTTTTTGTATTCGAACACCTTGTATACTGAGTAGTGGTATATCTTCTATGTATTCGAATTCGTACATCATAAACAGTTCGATGTTTGCCAAGTCGTATAACTGATGTATGAATCGAACATCGGTATCGTCATTTATATCGAGATATGCTGGCACAAATTTATATTTATCTATATCGATCGATGTGTTGGTTTCAGTCAAATCGAATAACTCTCTATCATTTTCTCCTTTTGATAGATTTATTGCATTATTTAACCATTTGTTATATAGATATTTGTGTTGTTTAATAGTATTGTGAAAATGTTCCATTTTTTGTTTATCGGGTGATACTACAACTATTGATTTATTTTGATAATAGGCAGAAAACAAGAGTTTTTTACAACATAACATGAAAAGATGACTCATTTTAATTTAAATATTTTGATATATTAAAAATGAACAACCCCAAAAGTAAAATAAAAATTTTATGTGACGAGAATATTCAATCTCGTTCAGGGTTTCGTATGTGGGCGAAGAAAAATCATCCAGACAAAACTAATAACTCAGCTAAACACGAACGTTTCAAAGAGATTTCCTCTATTGTAGAAGAACTTTTACCAAATAACGAATCTAAAATTGATTGTGACGACAAAACCCCTCAAAAAAAAGTACCTGTGTTCAAACCATTTGATCCAAAGAAAGTGAATACAAAGAAAGCAGATTGTTTGAGAATGTCTGAAAATTGGGTGAAAATTATGAAACATCATCGTTTCGATAAACCATCTTTCAATCCAAAGTTATTTTTAGACAATATGAAAACAATGTCTCCCAAAATGGTGGAATTAATTAATAATATTAAAAATTTAGATGACGAAGACTTCAAACGTGATGGTAAACGGTACAAACACTTCATCTTCTCTGACGTCAAAAAAGGTGGATGTGGTGCAAAAATCATCTCATCCGCTCTCGTAGCTAGTGGCTTTAATCATTGTTTCACTCCATCTCTTAAAGTTGTCAATCCTAAAGCACACGACCGTGACGAAACTTTCGGTGTGTTATCATCCACAGCAATCTACAACACTCCATTCACACAAAAACACGTCAAATCTATACTCAAAATATACAACGAACGTCCAACCAACATCTACGGTGAAAATATGCGTTTCATCGTCCTCGACTCAGGCTTCAAAGAAGGTGTAGATCTTTTCGACGTCAAATATGTACATATCTTTGAAAATCAACGTAACAACGCAGATCTAGTACAAGCTGTTGGGCGTGCAACACGATCTTGTGGACAGAAGGGGTTAAATTTTGTTCCTAACGTGGGTTGGAAGTTGCACGTGTATCAGTATTACCTTACATACGAAGATCCTAAACATTCTGTTTTCGATGATTACCTCGAGTATGCAGGGGTTGACTTGAATACGTTATATGTCAGTGAAACTATTGAACAGTTGGCGATTAAGACTGCTGTGGATTATGATCTTAATATTAATATAAACAAGTTCGAGGGTGTTGTGGAAGAACAATTGCTTGAACTGGAGGGTGGATCGCCTGTGAAGATGGGTTGTCACAAACAAGCACGATGTGGTTCCAAATCCAATCGATCTGTTCCATTCTCTCTCGCTCTCTTCAAACGTATTTACAAAAATAAGTTACCCACTTCTTTTAATAAACTTTTAACTAAAGACAAACGTAAATTCTTTTGTGATAAACTCAAGCAAGATCCTCAATTCTGTAAGGACATCAACGATGCTTATTATCACCGTGTTCCAAACAAACCTAACTCCAAAGATATCGTTTTACTTGAAGATAATAACAAAAATTTAGTCGTTGTAGACAACAAGTCTATCGAAAAAGAAACATATGAAAATCTATTAGATATGAAAGAAGATATGAAGAATGTGGAAGATATGACCTTTGAAGAATTCCAACGTTACATCAACAAGGTATTCTCAGCGTACAAGTACAAACCCATTAAGATTGAAAACTTATGTGAGACTTCTGGTAATGACGATCGTATTAATGACGATCGTATTGTTAAGTTTACTGAGTCTCAAGACTTCATTACTAATTATTTCGTCCCTAATCACTTCGCAAAAGGTATACTCGTATGGCACTCCGTCGGTACCGGAAAAACTTGTACCGCTATCTCCGTCAAATCTTTCCTATTCGAACGTATGGACTACTCTGTTGTGTGGGTTACAAGAAACACTTTGAAAGAAGACATATGGAAAAACATGTACGATAAAATATGTGATCACATAATTCGTGATAAGGTTAAGAGTGGTAAAGATGCTGATAATTTGCGTAAATATTTGTCGAAGAAGTTTTTACCACCGATGTCTTATCGTCAGTTTTCGAATATGTTAGCAGGTAAGAATGAATTATATAAAAAGTTGGAGGCAATAAATGGTAAAGAGGATATCCTCAAGAACACTCTCGTCATCATCGACGAAGCCCACAAGTTATACAGTAAAGATCTTGTCGCTATGGAACGTCCAGATATGAAGTTAATCGAATCCAAATTCGAGCAATCCCCTACTTCTAAGGTTATGCTTATGACTGGTACACCCATCGCCGATGACCCTATGGAATTTATCAAATTAATGAACTTAGTTATGAAAAAAAACAAGTTCCCTGTTGATTTTGACACATTTAAGAAAGAATTTATGTTGGATAATGAGTTTACGAGGGAGGGGAGGAAGGATTTCCAGAACAGATGTAAGGGATTGATCAGTTATTTGAACAGACGTTTTGATCCAAGACAGTTTGCACAACCCAAGTTTTATAAGAAGCCTGTGACGTTGTCTGTGTCACCGGATAGTAATAGCAGATGTATGGAAAATGCTGAGAATAGATTAGATAATTGTATGAATAATATTGTGGATCCGGATGATGTAAAGATTGTTAATTTGAATAATGAAATAAATGCTATTAGAGACGAAATCGAAGACTTAGTGAACAATTCCAAATTAGAAAAATCTAATAAACAACTCAAAGATTTAATTAAATTTAAAAAAAATAATTTGAAGAATCTTAAGAGTAAATTGAGTGAAGAAAAGAAGTTTGTTAATGCGATTAAAAAGAAAAACAATAAAATGAAAACCGAATGCAAGAAAACTTTTACAAAAGAAAAGAACGAATGCAAGAAAAAAGTTAGTGAAGACGAAACTATGTATCAAAACGTCGCCTTTCAAAAATGTTAGTTTTTCAAATCATTAATTACGTTATCTATATCTACACAAGTGCCTTTCGCTTTATGTAAGCCACAAAC
>Ga0075480_10000115_pt1 | contig 39818 bp, 31 predicted proteins | sample DEB08_DNA_7_FD_81590 | JGI IMG/M metagenome (GOLD analysis project Ga0075480, IMG submission 81590) | Aqueous microbial communities from the Delaware River and Bay under freshwater to marine salinity gradient to study organic matter... | ecosystem: Environmental > Aquatic > Marine > Coastal ... | reverse complement strand
TTCGAGAAATGATCCACAATGTACCAGACGTCCTTGATGGCGTTCAGGTCGAACATCACGTCGTGGGCCCAGGCCTCCTCGCGATCCTTGGTGTCCCGCCAGGTGAAATCACGAATGTGGGAAAAGGTCACCGTGCGGGCTTCTTCGTCCACCTCTGCCGTGGCCTGATGCCGGCAGTAATCGCACCAATCGCGGTCCAGGGATGCAATCCGGCGTCGATAGACGCGGTAAAACAGCCACACTCGAAGGGCGAACCAGCCCGCGACGACCCACACGATCACCCGTAAAACGAGCGGCATGGCGTCAGGGAGCAACCCGTCCATTGGTCCTGCTTTCTGCGTTCGGCGGATAGACCCGTCGCCGATTGAGACGGTCAAGCCCGGGTGTGCATGACGTCAGGAGAGGAAGCGCGCATCTTCCCAAGCGTGTGGCGGAGGCAGGACTCAAGGTCCGGGTGTTGGAATTCGAACCCGAGCTCCAGCAAACGTGCAGGCTCGACATGTTGACCTTCCAGCACCAATTCTCGGCCCATCTCGCCGAACATGAGGCGGATCACAAAGCCGGGAAGCGGAGCAAAGGCGGGACGCCGCAGCACGCGCCCAAGCACCTTGGCGAAGGTCCGTTGGTTGACGGGATTTGGTGACGTGATGTTGAACGGACCTTGCGCTTCCTTCACCATCATCAGATGGTGCACGGCGTGGACGTAATCGTCCATGGAGATCCACGACAACCGTTGCCGTCCACCGCGAATTGGACCGCCTGCACCCACCTTTGCCGGAAGAAGCTGTTTGCCGAGGAAACCACCGGCTGCGGTGGTGACAAGCCCCGTTCGAAGGTGAACCAAACGGATGCCGGCTTCCTTCGCCGGCAAGGCTGCACCTTCCCAATCGTTGGCAAGGTCGCAGAGGAAGCCTTCTCCCCGTGACGAGGATTCGGTGAGGACCTCGTCGCCACGGTTGCCGTAAACGCCGATGGCAGATCCAGACAGCAACACCTCGGGTGGGTTCTCCGTGGCCGCCAAGGCTTCAGCAAGGTTGCGTGTTGGCCCCGTGCGGCTGTTTCGAATCAGGGCCTTGCGGGCTTTTGACCACCGCTTGTCACCGATGCCTGCACCGGCCAGATGAATCACGGCATCGAAGCCTTCGAAGGAGCCCTCGAGCACCTCTCCAGTCTGGTCGTTCCAGCGGACCACCTCGGCCGAGGCCAAGTGCTTGGGCAAGACGGTCTCCTTTCGGAGCAGACGGACCACGTCATGGCCTGCGGCGAAGAGAAAGGCGCAGAGTTGTGTGCCGATCAGGCCCGTGGATCCGGTGACCAGCACACGCCGCCGTGGCAGTTCAGACGTCTCCTGGATGCGCTTGAGGTCGCCCCGAACGCGGTCGCTTCGGAAGCGGAACATGGAGCGAATGCGCGGCATGACCGTCAGCGGCGCCGTCCATCCGCTCAGCAGATGAAAGGGCAAGCGCCAATTGACGGTGTCCACGACCTTCGATTCGGTTCCGTCGGCATCAAACCGGTGTTCGTGGTCCCATGTCCCGAAGGGCCCCTTGACCATTCGATCGGAGAAGGCGTGGCCGTCCTCGACGTCAAAATGCTCGGCCACCCACGTCGGACGGAGCGGCCCAAGGCGCATCTTGAAACGGGTCTGTTGGCCGTTTTCGAGGCCTCCAAGTTGGACTGGGATGAGCCGTTCCCATTCAGGCATGATGCGAACGAAGGCCTCAGGGGAATCGTGCCACGCCCACAGCAGAGGTTGCGATGCCGGCATCGGCGCATGGTGTTCAAAGACGGGCATGATCAAACCCTCGCCAAAACACCCGTCGCCGCGGGAACGGGATTCGAGAGGTGGCCAAGCCACGGTGGGACGCTGCCTGCTGCGCCGGCCAAATGATCGAGAAGAACCAGGGGAGCCATGCGTGGCAGTTCCCCTTTCCTGTACGCGTGGATGGACCGAATGACTTGCTCGCGCCCCGGACTCGACAAGGCCAGGTCCATGCGCGCCAGCGCCCGTTCCATGGCGTGCGCGAAGCGGCCACGGCGGGGGAGGACGTTGAGGTGCTGTTGTGCTTCGATCATGTAGGTCAACGCCACCTCAGCGGCGGGAAGACCGGCGTCGAAACCAGCGGCAATGGAGCGCCCGAGTTTGCGCTTTGCGTCTGCCGTTCGAGCGACAAGGAAGATCTTGTGTTCCTGATGGAAGTTCATCAGACGTTGAGCGGTCCAACCGTCCTGTCCGGCTGCCTTCCACCTGTGGTGAAAATGAACGCGAGCTAGGAAGTGCTCGGCTTGATTCGGATCGTTCAACCGGCCCTCCTCAATGACGGGTATCTGTGGGTTGAGGGCCATGAAGACCATGGCAAACACGCCCACGCCATCGCGGGTGGGGCGCCCTTCCTTGGCGGGATGCACCTTGACGCGCTCAACCCCGCACGAGGGTGAATCCTTCTTCAGGACCAAACCGTCGACGCCGAGGCCTGCCAAGTCGTCGGAGGTGCGCTGAGCCCACGCCACCATCTTGTCGGTCAGGTCGTTTCCGGAGCGCGGTTCAACCAGGCGGACACCGTCAGGACCCCGGGAAAGGCGAATGGTTGGACGAGGGGTCCCAAGGCCAATACCGACCTCAGGACACACGGGAAGCAGCTTCAGATGCTCTGACCATCGACGTGACAGCGGTCGGAATTCGCAAGCATCGCCGTTGTAGCGCACCGGCGAACCGAGCAAGCATGCGGACGCTGCCACCAGTGGTTTCTCCATCAGACAGGAAGAACTTCGTGGAGTATTTGAACAGACGTTTCTCGCTCGCTCAATCGTCGCGACGGGGCGGCATTCGATACGAGGCACCGAGGCGTTGTTGCGTCCGATTTGGGCCGTAACGGGCGATGTATTCTCGGGCTTTGACCTTCTTTTCGGTGCGGTGGGACATCATGCAGCGGACCTTGCCAAAAACCGGGCGTTCGGTCCAACCGCGATCGAATTTCCCACAGACCCAACCGATGCCGGCATAGGAATTCGGATCCCTTCCATCGATCGCCCAACGGTCGTTGAGGGCCACCATCCAGTCGAATGCCAATTGAGGCGTCGGAGCCCATTCGAGGATTTTCTTGCCCCACAACATGCGCAGGTAATTCTGAATGATGCCGTCTTGCATCAGTTGCCGTTGGGCGGCGTTCCACAAGGCGTCACCGGTTTCCGCGGCTTCCAGCTGTTGGAAGGTGTAACCGCCTGGGCGCGGGTCATCGGCGTGCTCAGCAAGGGTCGCTTGGGCCCATTCTGGAATGGAACTGTATCCGTCGTGATCTTCGACCATGTGCGCGTGGATGAACGCCAAATCTCGCCAGGTCACCACTTGGTCAAGGAAGGCTTCAGCCCCTGCTGGGAGGCCCCACCAGCCTGAGCGCCGTCCGTCGGGAGGTGGCGTGGTGTGACCGGGGTCCCAGTTGTACAAGTCCAACACGTCCTTGACCATCTGTTGCGAGGAAATATGGCCGAAGTGGAGCCATGGAGAGAGGCCTGTCGCGGCTTGCAGGTCCGGATGATTTCGATCTTCGTGGTAGCGCTCGAGGCGGTCGTCGAGGAATTTTCTCCACCTTTTCTGCGCAGAGATGCTGCCTCCTTTCATCCCATGAACAGGAGCCACGTCGTGGTCGATGTCGAGGGCTTTCAAGGCCTCGCGGCCGACTCGATCACCTTCAGCGGTGCGCCAGATGAATTCCAGGGGGGTCCGAGGCGTGTCGGTCTCTCTGAAGGCCAGGTCAATGAGTTGTTCATCAGCGTCCGGCAAGGCAAGTGCGGGTGCGAGTGGAAATTCAACCGGCACGTCCGCAAGGTGGTCTTCGATGGTCTTGTGCAAGTGCCGGCGCAACGAGTAAGCGGTGGTGAACGCGCGACCGGCATGCCGCATCGCGATGAAACCGTTCCCATCGACCAAATGCACTTCACAAGGCGCCAACGTGAGGGCCCGTTCCGCGACCTGCCGAGGCATGTACGTGGGGTAATCGTCGATGACCAACACATCGGCATCGACGCTCATCCGAGCAAGCAGGCCGCGAGCTTCTCCGTGACGTGTCTCCACATACGGCACGTAGGACACGCCGCTGCCGAGCAGTTCGGTGCGTTGGTCGATCATGCCCTGAAGCACGAATGTGTGGATCCTGTCGTTGGCCCATCGGTGCCCAATGGCCAAGGCTTCGACCACGACAAGGGGGAGGTTTCGCTCGACGGCAACGTCCACAGCGTGCTGGAGCGCGAGGTTGTAGGACGTCCTTCGTGACGAGGTCATCCAGTAGAGGACATGAGCGCCCCTGTGGCCGTCTTTTGCAGACCGAACGGTGAGCCTTGGGCTCCGTTGCTCAGCCACAGCGTCGGCACCCATCGGATTTTGTGGGCCTCACGTGGTATATCAAGAACCGTTCAGGGGCCTGCGGTGAGCAACGACGGTTCATATACCGATGGACATCCTTACACCCATGGCCATCAGCATTGACGCCACCAACAAGGACATCCCCGCTCAGGCCACGCTGCCTACCGCGTTCGGAACGTTCACCCTGCACGCCTTTGTGGACCCCAAAACCGGAGCAGAGCACGCCCTCCTCACGGTCGGCGACCTGACCTCAGCCGATGCGCCACTCGTTCGCATCCACTCCGAGTGCTTGACCGGTGACGCCTTTGGCAGCCTGAAGTGCGATTGTGGCCCGCAACTACAACTCGCCATGCAGGCCGTCCAAGACGCGGGCGTCGGTGCCGTGGTGTACCTTCGCCAAGAGGGGCGGGGCATCGGCCTTTTCGCAAAGGTGCAGGCCTACCATCTCCAGGACCTCGGGTACGACACGTTGGACGCCAATCTCGCGCTCGGGCTCCCTGCGGACGCACGCACCTACGAGATGGCCGCAGCCATGCTGAAGGAACTCGGCGTCGCTCGTGTGCGCCTCATGACCAACAACCCGTTGAAGCGAAAGGGGCTCATCGAACACGGCATTGAGGTCGAAGACCGGATCCAGCATCTGGCGGGCCTCGGAAAGCACAACATCCGCTACCTCGAGACCAAGGCAGAACGAATGGGGCACCTTTTGCCCATCAAGGGGGCATGAGAACGTGGGGGAACCTATCTTAACTGCAGCAAGCCTCACTCGTCGTGAGGTGACCGCTTTGACAAAGGACATGATTGGTCAAACGGCTCCGGCGTTTGAATTGACAGCAGACGACGGTACGGTGTTTGATTCCTCTTCGCTTAAGGGAACATGGCGCTTGATTTTCTTTTACAGCCGTGACAATTCACCGACCTGCAAGCGAGGTTGCTTGACGTTCAAAGAACAACACGATCTCTTCGTTTCGGCCGGGTGTTCGGTCGTCGGCATCGGTCGAGACTCGGTGGACAGCCACCGGTCGTTCAAAGACGGCTTCTCCGGGGGCCTTCCTTTCCCCATTCTATCCGACCCCGACCGGCACGTGGCCGCGTCGTTCAACGTCCCCATGCACCTTGGCCGATTCCCAGCGAAGTCGTCCTTCCTAATCGGACCGGACAACACGGTGCACTACGTCTACGATTGGCTGTTCCGCCCCCGCAGGCACGTTGCTCGAATCCTGAGCGACCTCTCCCGCGTCACGGGCGGTGAGGCCTGATGTGGAACGAGCTGTTGCTCGAGGCAGGGCTGACGGAGCGCGAAGTGCGCTCGATCATGGTCCTCGGAAGCAATCCAAAAATGAAGGCCAGTGAACTGGCCAAGGAACTCGACACGACGCGGTTGGACGCCTACAACAGCCTCTCACGCCTCCAAGAAATGGGCATCGTGACCGCCACGGCAGACCGCCCGATGCAGTTCTCGAGCCTTCGTGTTGACGAGGCCGTCCACCACATCATCGAAACCAGGCGCGCACAGCTTGACCGCCTGCAAGAAGGGTACGACGCTTTGAGCGAAGGGACCGGCGACGAAGCCTCCTTCGAAGCCATCCGACGTGAGCGGGACGAACCGCGCTTCGCCGTTCTCAAGGAACGCGTCCACATCTACCGTCGCCTCAAGCGTATGGCAGAAGAGAGCGAGGAACGCCTGGTGTTGCTGTTGGGGCGATTTGGTATCCTCCATCTGTGCCGGTCCGAAGCCCTCGAGGCCGTCAACACGGCTGCCGTTCGCGGCGTTGTTGTCCAGGTCATCACCCAACTCGAACCACGAACGCTGCGCTTCTATGACCAACTTCACCCAAGCATCGAAATCCGCCACGCGGACGAACTCGATTCGAACGGTTTCTTGCAAGATCAGTCCTACGTCATCCAATTCCTGAACCTCGAAGCCAATCCTGTCGGCCGCGGGAAAGAAGACGCGGCCTTGGTCATCGAGTCCGTTCCCTTCGCCATTTCGCAGGAGAACCTCATCGACGCCATTTGGGAGGAAGCCATCCCCTTCGAATTGGCCGTGGCGCGCTTCACCGAGAACCGCATCAACGACCCGCTGCGCCTGACGATTGGGGAAGGTTCCTTCCTCGAATCGCTGACGTCTGCACTCGGCTTCGACGGCGAGTTGCCGGAGGAGGACACACCTTTCGACCCTGAAGCATTCTTCGCCGCAGGCGACACCGTGAATCAAGCAAGGCAGAGCCTGAGCGACGGCCGCTTGTCGAACCTCAAGGTGCTCGGCATCGACATCGGCCGGATGCTTCGGCAAGTCGGCAATCGCGTGGGTCACGAACTTGCCTTCAGCCTCCGCTCGATCGACAACGACATCGAATTCCTCGACGAAATGATGGACTGGTGGGAACACGCTGGCTTGGGCACCCTGCTCTACGGCATTGAACCAGAATTCCACGTCCAAGTTGGCCTTCACCACCCGCCCACCCATGACGAAGACGTCCTTCCGATGTGGGAGATGGACGACGGTATCATCGAAGGTGCGCTGATGACCCGTTTTCCACCCGGATCCAACGTGGACGTCCGTCGGCAAGACGGAAGTGGGGCGCACGACGACCTTTGGCAGTACCATTTGCTCACCCGTTCCGAAGCATGAGCATGAACGCCGTTTGATAACGGACAAGTCGATGTGATGGTATGCGTCTGTGGACTTTCCTCCGGTTTATGCGCACCGTCAGAAGCCGTCGGGAGATTGATCTTGAACGGATCAAGGGCATGGGCCTGTTGGCCGTGAAGGTCGGCCAAATCCTCGCCTTGAGGCCCGACCTCCTCCCTCCCGAGCGCTGCCTGGAACTCCAAGGACTCTACCAGCGCACCCACACCAAACACGCCGCACCTTTGACTCGGCTGATGCAGGCCAACTGCCCCCCGGGATTCGCCGAACACTTTGCGTCGATCGACGAAGAGCCGATGGCTGCCGCGTCCATCGGCCAAGTGCACGCTGCGACGCTGCTCGACGGCCGTGAAGTGGTCATCAAATTCGTCAAGGACGATTTCGAAGGCCCGTTCAAGAAGGACGTCGCCAGAATGAAGCGGTGGCTCTCCGCCGTGCTCTTCTTCTCACCGCGCCTTCGAAAGGTCGGCAATCCGATGGCGCTGCTGAACCACATCGAAACCTACACGTTGGACGAACTCGACCTGCGAAACGAGCGCCGTGGACAAATCCGCCTTCTGGAGGCCATCGAGAGCGTCAAAGATGAATTCCCACTTGAACGCCTTCGATTCCCAGAGATTCACACCGACATCTCCGGTGAGCGCGTGCTCGTGGTGGAACGTGTTCGAGAGCCCTCGATTGAGGACCGCATCGACGATGGAAGCCTCGGTTGGGAAGATTTGTTGCAACTCTTCAGGATTCAGGGCGCATTCATGTTCGGACTTGGCACCTTCCACGGTGATCTTCATCCAGGCAACGCCATGCTGAGTGAAGACGGAACATACACCTTCATCGACACCGGCGCCATCTGTGAAGCGCCCGAACACGTGCGAGCCGCCCTCTTCGGTTTCTTTGAACACCTTGCCCGTGGAAACCTCGATGCGGCGTTCATGGCCATGCTCGGCATGGCCGCCACTCCCCCGACCGGGGCCAAACTCGAGCGCTACATGCGCGACATGCACGAACTCTACGACGGTTTCGTCGGCACCAGCGTCAGTGAGGTCTCCCTCACCCAACAGATGATGAAAACCGTCCGAACATCGGTCTTGGCAGGTTGCACCTTTGGGGAGGAGGCCTTCCCCATCATTCGCTCGCTCATGTACATGGACGGCATGGTGCTCAGAAGCCACCCCGACGTGGACCTGATCACGTCCATGGGACCTCATCTCGATGCCTTCAAGGCCATCATGCCCGAAGCCAGCGTGGACGTCCCCAGCACCAAGCAACGTTCACGCCTTGCCGGAACTCCGGTGGCGAGCTGAAACACGAAATTCCTCATCGAGGTCAAGGATCCACTGGGGCGTTGGTCCCGCACCTGGAAGCGAATCGTCCTCTCGCGGGTGGACGCCGGTCAAGGCCGCAATCACCCATTCGACGCCTCTCCAAAACCGGATTTTTTCGAGCACGGGGTTCATCCAGTTCGTGAACGCACAGTAGTGCGTATCACGAGGCAAGCCGTGGTGGATGGCATGATGTTGGGGCGTTTGGATGATCCTGAGCCGGTGCAAAGTACGAATTGGCCAAGCCAACTCTTTGGGCGTTGAATGGGCCCAACGGTGCACGGTGTTGACGTTCATCCCCATCAGGCTCAGGAGTGCAAGTTGCCATCCAAAGAAGCCGAGCAAAGTCCCCACGCAAAAGATGCCCAAAGCGATGAACGCGGTGGTGCCCATCGCTTCCCACAAGGATATCCGCGTGATGTGACGCGGCCGGTGGTGGTGGAGGATGTTTTTGTGAATCGCTCCACCGACAAGTGGCGTTGATTCTGAACCGTAGCGGTCTTCCGACCAATGGATGATGCCCGAGATGAAATCCACGAACAAGTACACCCCCAAGGCTTGAGCCATCACAAGCCACCAAGGCCCGACCGGCACCAAGGCTGAGGGGTCAAGCATCCCTTAACCATCGAACCCTTGGTGGTTTAAGCGAGATGCCGAAACGAGGGGGGCAGCGGTCAATTTGAAGCGAAAACCCGTTCATGAGATGGCTCGATGCCCCTTGATTCCCTGTTGATTGTAAACGGTCCTTTATACCTGAAATGCCGATGTTATATTGATGTCTCAACAACACGTCATCATCGTAGGAGCCGGTCCAGGTGGCCTCGCAGCAAGTTTGCTTTTGGCCAAGGCCGGTGTCAAGGTCAGCATTTTCGAAAAATCTGACCGTGTCGGTGGCCGAACACGAACCATCGAAAAGGAAGGATTCACTTTCGACCTTGGACCCACCTTTTTCCATTACACCGAGGTCATCGAGGACATCTTCCAGGCCATCGGGCGTGACGCCCACGCTGATCTTGACCTTGCCCGCTTGGACGTCAACTACCGTCTCGTCTTTGGACAGGGCGGAGAACTCGATTGCACGAGCGACCTCGACCTCATGAAAGAGCGCATTGAAGCGCTCTCGGGAGCCAAGGACGCCGAAGCCTTCGTCACCTACGTCGAAGAAAACAGGAAGAAACTCGAGCGCTCCAAAGCGTGCCTCCAAGAGCCTTGGAACGGACCGGGCGACCTCCTCTCAAAGCGGGCCATGCGCGCTGCGACGGTCCTGCGTCCAACCCGCAGCGTGGCCGACGACCTCGGGCGTTTGTTCGACGACGATCGTCTGCTGTTGGCCATGTCGTTCCAAACCAAGTACCTCGGCATGTCCCCGTTCAACTGCCCTTCGTTGTTCACCATCCTCGCCTTCCTCGAATACGAACACGGCATCTTCCACCCCATGGGCGGACTTGGAAGCGTCCCCGTTCGGATGGCTGAAATCGCTGAAGAACTCGGCGTCAACATCCACCTTGGCGAAGCCGTCGACCGCGTGATCACAGAAAACGGTCGAGCCGTCGGCATCGTCACCGAAACCGGCGAACACCGTGCGGACGCCGTGGTGGTCAACGCAGACTTCGCGAAGGCGATGACCGAGATGGTCCCCAATGCCGATCGACGCCGCTGGACTGACGCCAAGCTGGAGAAGAAGAAGTACTCCTGCTCGACCTTCATGCTCTACCTCGGTGTTGACCGAACCTACGACCACTTGCCTCACCACCAAATCTACGCATCCAGCACCTACGTGGAGAACCTCAAGGACATCGAAGAGCGCAACGAAGTGACCTGGGACGACCCCTCGGTTTACGTCCAAAACGCCTGCGTCACCGACCCACAGATGGCGCCAGAAGGCTGCTCAACCGTCTACGTGCTCGTTCCGGTGACGCAAATTCACCCGAACGTGACGTGGTCAGACATCAGCGCCGAATACCGTGAGCGCATCCTCGACCAAATCGAAACCAAGCTCGGCTACGAAAACATCCGCGACCACATTGTCACTGAGATGATGATGACCCCTGACGACTGGGGCGACTACTGTTACCGCGGTGCCGTGTTCAACCTCGCCCACGGCTTGGATCAGATGCTGTGGCGACGCCCTCGAAACCGCTTCGAGGACGTCGACAGCATGTACCTTGTCGGTGGCGGCACCCACCCCGGATCTGGCTTGCCCGTCATCTTTGAGAGCGCACGAATTTCCAGCAAACTCGTCCTCGACGACCTCGGCATCATCCCGGACTGGAACGGTGTTGGCATCTGGTTTGACTCGGTTCGACGCTCCAAGAAGGGGCGGCGAGCACTCAAGAGCGTCGGCGCACCCCGCCCGCATAAGGGCGGCGAGCCGACGGCCTGAGGAGGAGTACAAATGTCCGAACTCCGCATGGCCCTCGACGCGTGTGAACGTCGAGCAAAGGAAGCCTCGTCCTCCTTCGTGGCTTCGTTCGGTTCCCTTCCCGCCATGAAGCGAGCCGCCGTCAACGCGGTCTATGCCTACTGCCGTTGGGTGGACGACATCGTCGATGGAGATGCGGATGAGCGGCTTCCAATCACGCAAGAAGTCTTGGAATTCAGCACGGCGCGGATGAACGAATTGGTCGAACTGCACGGACGTCGCCCGTCCGACCCTCAAGACCTCGCCCGCTGGCGCCTGGAAGCCCTCTCCGCCATGCGGTTGCGCCTTCGGGCCTTCGCAGCAGGAGAACAACCGGCTGCCGACGAGCACCCCGTGATGCGAGCCATGGCTTGGGTGATGGCCACGTACAGCGTACGCCTCCTCGACCTTGAGACCATCATCGACGGGATGGAGGACGACCTCTTTCCCACAGAAGTTCGAAGCTGGGAAGACGTGCGTGCGTACTGCTTCAAGGTCGCTTCAGCCGTGGGCCTCGTGCTGATCGAGATCTACGGCTATGAAGACGCACGCGCACGCCTTCACGCCATTGACATGGGCATCCAACTGCAACTCATCAACATCCTCCGGGACGTGCAAGAAGACCTTGAGCGAGGTCGCGTCTACCTTCCTCTCGACGTCCTGGAATCCCATGGGCTAAGCAGGGAAGACCTCAGCGATGTTCGCATTGAACAAGACCACCGATGGAGGGCCTTCATTCGTGATTACTGCGAAGCCGTTGAGAAACACCAAGCGTCGGCCAAAGACCTCCTGCCATTGTTGGATCGCCGCGCACGCGCCCAGCCCGGGATGATGGTGGAAGCCTACGAATCCCTCCTTTCGTCCATCGTCCGAACCGAAGGAGCGGTGTTCAGCCATCGACCGAAGGTCGGTCTCATCACGAAAGCCCGCCTGGCCATCCGCGTGATGTGGTCCAACCTCACGCGGGATGACCTCAGCCTCGCCTGACGAGGTGAATCGGAGCGTCCAACGCGCCCACGTCCTCTCGCATTCCCAGCGTCCATTGGAGGCACTCGAACGTCGCCCGTGCGTGCACGTACTTCATCAGGGCGCGATGCGTTTCTGGAACGTTGCCCAACGCTGCTCGACGGGCATCGAATTTTTCCCGTTGGGCCCGCATTTCTGCACCCATGTGCGCCAGAAGCCGATGAATGTCGTCCCACGTTCGGTCGTAGGTCGGTTCGGTGATGGGGGCGAAACGCGCGTGCAAACCTTGCATGATGGTGGCTGTGTTGCCCACCATACCTCACTTCCCTCATGTTTCTATGATGGCCTCGCGAGACCGGTGACAGGTGCGGGATTCAAGTCCCCTTGCCTTTTGGCAACCTCATGGCTGAACGGCTCCCCGTCAGCGTGACCGTGCTCCTTCCCACTCGGAACGAGGAGGAAGCCATCGGGGCGACCATCGATGCCATTCCTCGGGATTGGTGCGATGAACTCGAGATCATGATCGTGGACGGTTCATCGACGGACCGCACCCGTGAGATTGCGCTTGAAAAAGGAGCCAGGGTCCACTTGGAACCGAGGAAAGGATACGGACGTGCCTACAGGACCGGCTTCGAAGTGGCGAAAGGCGACGTGATCGTGACCATGGACGCGGACTGCACCTACCCTGCTGAGAAGGTCCCCGAACTCGTTGAAATCCTCCTGCGCGACAACCTGGAGTTCATCACATGCGATCGGCTTACGCTCGCCGAAGAAGGCTCCATGTCGGGGCTCCACGGCTTTGGAAACTGGATGCTTTCCTTCACCGCCCGCATGCTCTTCGGTTACGGCATCAAAGATTCTCAATCCGGCATGTGGGTGTTCCGAAAGCACATCTTTGCCAACGAGGACATGCGCCCGACCAACGACGGAATGCCCTTGTCGGAGGAAATCAAGATCCTTGCGCGCCGCCACCTCGGCAAAGGAAAGGCCATCGAAATCTCGGTGCCGTACCGCCCTCGCGTTGGAGACGCTGAAATCCACACATGGGGCGACGGTTGGAAGAACCTGAAATTCCTCTATGCCCGTCGACTTGGGCTCCACAAGACGGTCACGCCATGGGGTCCATCGGACGACAACACCGACTCGGACGACGGAACGCTCGAGGCGTGAACTTCAGACCGCGTCCCAGTCGAAGCCACCGCCAGCAACCTGCTCTTCAGCTTCGCTCTCAACCTCTGAGGCCATGTCCGCATCGGCGATGTCGGGGGTGACCTTGTCCTCTTGGAGCACGCCCCAAGAGGCGATGAGGTCCACATCGGAAATGCGTCGGCGACGGGCGAGGAAGGCGTTGAGGGCCAAAAGAGCCACCACGAGCGCGCCTCCGGCGACGGCGAACATTACGGCTCGACCGTCCCCGCCGGATTCGACGACGTCGATGGTCGTCGTGATGACGTCAATTTGGGCGGCATCGCCCACGCCGTCGGTGGCCACCACGCGGATGTACGGGCTGCCAAGGTCATCGAAGACCACCACGATGCTTCCTTCCCAAACGCCTTGATTGAGGTCGTCAGAGAGGTTGAGCGCCCACGATTGGTCGCCCAAGGTGATCGTGGCTTGCACGTCCTCCGTGGTGCCGTCGGCGTCTTCGAGGACGGCCACGATGCGCAGGGTCGTGCGCTCTCCGAGCACCGCTTCGTCGGGCGTCACTTGCAGGCTTTCCGCAACGAAACGCGGGAGGCTGGACTGGACGGTGATGTTGACGTGGTCTTCGGCCCACGATCCGCGCGCGTCTTGCACGTACACCGACAGATGGTGCGTGCCGGGGGGGAGCCACAAGGAATGGTTGGCGTTGGAACTCAGCACTTCGAAACTGCCGCCGCTCCATTGCCGCCATTCCCGGTCGACGAGATCGCCGTCACGGTCCACGGAACCGTCGACGAGCATGACCTCGGCACCGGGTGCGAAGGAGGTCAAATCCGCAGGAGATTGCACGTGTGCGGTGGGGGGCGAAGGATCGAGCGTGACCGGCACCACACCGGTCCGAACCGCTCCCGTGCTGTCCTCGAGCACGAAGCTCACGTCATGCTGACCGGACGGCAGCCAGATCTGGTGCAGCATCGAAGCATCGACGCCGCTGAGGAAGGCCTCGTCGTCCACCATCACCGTCATCGTGAACGCATCGGCGTCGGCGTCGAAGGAACCACGGGCATCGATGGCAAGGGGCTGGGACGAGGACTGGCTGTGACCCGGTTGTGGCGTGGTCACGACGAGCACCGGCGCCGATGGAATCACCTCGATCTCCATCTTCGCTTCGACAGGGTCGTGCAATCCATCGTCCACGGACAACGTGATGGTGTGGTTGCCTGCACTGAGCCGGGCATCGAAGAGGAGCCAATCAACGCCTTCTGGCGTCAGCCTTCCGTCGAGGTCGCTGGTCCAGACCACGTTGAGGTACTGCGACCCGCCGGCGGGATTGCCTGGCACGCACCACCACGAAGCGTTGGTGGGGAAGGTGCTGCAGGAAGCGTCCCAATCGCCCGAGCCTTCCGCGCTGAAACTCAGCAGGTCAGCGCTCTCCACCACGTCGCCGTCCGAGGGAGAGGCGATGACGGCGCGTGGTACGCTGTCGTCCACCGTCAACAAGACGGTGGAGGTTCGCGGCGAACCGATGTGTTCGGGCCGGTCGTCGTTGATGGACAGCGTCAAGGTGTGAACGCCTCGGCTCAGCCATCCGCTCCACGTGCTGAACATCGGCCCTTCACCTTCTGAAAGAAGACCGTCCACGGAGGAGGTCCAAGTGTAGGTCAGGGCGTTGCCTTCTGGGTCGGCGACCCCAGACGCATCCAAGGTGATCAAGGATGAGGAAGCGTTGCTGTCTCGCTCAACGGTGAAGGTGGGGTCGGGAACCTCGTTGTACAGGATGACGGGCACGGTGTAGGTGGCGTTGTTGCCGAGGGCATCAAAGGCCGTGACCGTGAGCGTAGCGGAGGATGGTGGGTCTTCGTTGGTGTAATCGAAGGTGTAGGTGAGTTCCTCGGGACATACCCACTGGTTGCCCCAACCGATACCCTGGTCGCCACTGAAAGAAATGACGCAAGCAAAGTCATCGCCTTCAGGGTCATAGGTGCCCGTGGTGTTGATGGTAACCGTGCCCGTTTGCGGCATGATGAGTTCGCTCCACGGATTGAGGGCGGGTTCGAAAGCAAGGGAGAGCACCGGCGCCAGGTTGACCAATTCGATGGTGCGGCTGAGGGTGACACAGTGGGTCGGGTCGCACACCTGCAACTCGATGACGTGGACGCCGTCGCTCAGCGTGCAACCGTAAGGATCGTCGCTGTTCACCGTGAACGGGGCTCCCTCCTGAGGAGTGCGCTCTCCCGGAAGTCCGGAACCGGTGCAACTCGCAAACAGGTCTCCATCGATGGTGCTCGTCCACTTGTAGGTCAGCGCGTCGTCGTCCAAATCCCATGAGGTGCTCGCGTCGAAATGCACTTCTCCGTTCGAAGGGAAGGTGGTCTCGTCCTCAGGCGAGGTCCAATTCACGAAGGGGGCTTGGTTCGACAACGGGAGGTCGCAATACACCGTCGTGGCGTCCTCGAAAGGCACTTCGACGCTTGTGCTGATGCCTGCATAGGTGCAGGTGACGTTGAGGTTGCCGTAGGCGGACGGACCGTTGGTGTCGATGACGCGGGCGATGGCGTCGTCCAACACCATGTGACCGTTCACGTCTGCCGGCAGGGTCCGGGCGGGCGCCACAGCGCTGAACGACAGGTCCACGGTCGCGAAAGGAACCCCGTTTCCAATGAGGTTCCGAACCCAGACCTCCACCGGCCATGCTTCCTCGATCATGCTCGTGGCGTCAATACTGATGCTCGTGAAGGCAGAGACTGGACTGTCGGAGAGGTGGAGGGTTGAACCGTCCGTCAGGTCAATGGATGCACCGTTGACGGCCAAGGCAGTCAGGTCCGTCTCCGTGATGTTGACGTCCGAATTTGAAAGCACGAGCGCATCCGTGCACCCGGTCATGTCGAGCCGATCGACACGAAGCAGCTTCTGATTGCTGAGGTCCAAACAACCCGCGTCGTCGAGCGTGGTGTCGTGCAGATAGGACACACGTTGGCCAGGAAGGTCTGCGTTCCACCGCACGCCCGCATGCACGCCGTGCAGGTTCAAGCCCTCGAAGGCCCCGTCTGCCGATTGAACGTCGACCGCAGGCAAGGCGGCACCGGTTCCGTCTGTGGCGTTGGCCCACACGGTGACGTTCATGAAGCGGAAACGGCCACCAAGTTGTCCAATGTTCAGGTTGCTGTTGTCCACGAAGATGGGCACCTTTCCTGCCGCGACGTCTTCCACAAGCAAGCCTTCGACCCAAAGGTCAACGGAATCCTCGATGAACAGCGCGCTTCCAGCGTTCCCGCGCACCTCGCACGAGGAGCAGCGAACGTCGCCAGAATTGGATTCAACGTCGTTCGAGCGGAGGTAGTGAAGACCGGCTTGTTGTCCAGGCAAGATGCCGCTCTGTCCGTTGTTCGATGCGGTCAGGTTGCTCAATTCCACGCTCCGACCGTCCTCGACAAAAGCACCTGCAAACCCGTTGCTGTCCAGCAGGAGACCGTCGACGATCACCTCGGCCATGTCAACGCGCAAGCCGTACTCGGTGTTGCCGCTCAAGTTCCAAGTGTGGCCTTGCATCGAACCGCCACCAGAAGCGTGAACGCCGGAACCTGGCGCTCCGGACACCGACAGCCCGTCGAAGGTTGGGGCGAAGTAGGAAGAGCGGACCGCAACGCCCGAGGCATGGGCTCCTGCCCCGGCCCCAGCATCACCGGCATCACGGACGGTCAAATTCCGGAACGTGGTCGAGGCGTCGGTGAAGTACAGTCGAAGCCCGACGGTCGAGCATCCGTCGATGAGCACGTCCTCCATCCAAGCGCCCGTTGCGTTGACCTCCACCGCCGCTTCAGCGATGCCTGGCGTTTTCGCCCCGGGTCCCCCGGTGCCGGTCACGGTCAGGCCGGTGATGTCCGCGGATTCGTAATTCGTGTAATTCGTCCTGTTTTCTTTGTCAACCAGCACACCTCGGTACATGCTGTTGGTCACGTCCAGATCTTTGACAACCGCGCGGGTGCGCAGGGTGTCGTCGACGTGGCGAACCACCAAACCCGTGTCGGCGCGGTTGATGCTCATCCGTTGGAGCAGGGGGACGCTGTCCTCGACCCACACCCCTGCAACATAGGCCCACGAAGAGCCGGTGATGTTGTCCATGGTGATGTCTTGGAAGACGCCTCCAGAGCCGCCCCAAACGTTCAGCCCACGCGTGGTGATGTTGCTGAAGGTTCCACGCTTGACCACAGGGGCAGAGCCGGCTCCGACGGAGAGCCCCAAGCCAAACCTCCAATCGGTTTGGAAGGCGTTCTGGCCCGCGCCTATGACGGTCAGGTCTTCGAAGACCGGTGTGGCACCAAACAAGTCAATGGCCACACGGTCCGGAGAATCGATGGTGAGGTTGTGGAAGCGCGCATCACCACCAAACATGGTGATGCCGTACGTGGCGTCGAGCAGGGTGAGGTTGTCGATGCGTGAACCACGTCCAAACGAAGACGCGTTGAATTGGATGCCTTCGTGATCAAGGGAACCTGACGCCTCAAAGACAACAGGACACGTGGCGGTCCCTTGCACGGTCAGCCGCCCGTCCACGACCAAGCGGACACCTGAGCCGAGTTGCACCGTGGTGCACGCCGCGATGACCAATTCGTCGTTCACCGCGACCGTGGTGGTGCTGGAAAGGAGGACCGTTCCGCTCCACGTGGTTTGTGCTCGACCTGAAACCGCGTCCTCGGAAGGCAACACGTCAAGGTCTGAAGGCGCTGGCGTGGCCATGGGGAGCACGACCGCCATCACCATGATGGCCACCAGGAAGACGCTGCGAACGGTGGAGAGAGGACGCTGCATCGGTCCCCAACCGCTGACGTTGCCTGTTCAACCTTGCCCACCGCTGACCAAGGGGCACGACGGAGGCAGCGAAACGGACTTGAGCGACGGGAGGCACCTCCGGTTGTGCTCCCCGAGGCGCAGGCCAGGATCCTCCGTTGGCTGGGTCCATTTTCGGACGGCTTGCGTGAAGCATGGGACGTGCCTAGGGACCTCAGCCTGCCCGGCATGGCCGAAGGACTGGGCCTTGTTCGGTCCGCCCTTCACGTCCCGCTGGGCCAACTGGTGGAGGACGGCTTGGTCCTCGTGCGAAGCGCACACGTCATCGACGGCGGACGGCGCAAACGGAACGTCCACCACCTGACCGAGGAAGGACGACGGACCCTGCAAGGCTTGGCCTCACCCACGGAAGCCACGGCCGTCCCGGGCCAGTGGTTTGGAGCGCGTGCTCCGGTTGGGCCAGCCTACGGGCGCGATGCCGATGTCCTCCACGTGCGAAGCGCGCTGGAAGGGCACACCGCCGTTGCCGTCACCGGCTTGGCCGGCGTTGGGAAATCCACCGTCGCCCGATGCCTTGCGGAGGCCTGGTGCGACGAGGGTGGAACGGTCCGTTGGGCGACGGTGGACGCATACGCTGCCCTGAGCGATCTGGCCTCAACGCTCGATGGAACGACCGCCTATGTGGACGACGCCTCTGCAGCAGCGTGGTTGCAGCAACGCACACCTTCGGAACTCATCGTCCTCGACGGCTGCGAACACATCCATTCGGCTCATGCGGACATGATCTGGCGTGCCTGCACCGAACATGCCGGCGGTGCCCGCTGGCTGCTGGTCGGGCGTGCTCCGCTCCAGACCCCTGAACCTGTGCAAAAGCACGTCATTAACCCGCTCGAAAACGAAGCCGCCATGCACATCCTTGGCGACGTTGAGGACGCCGAAGCGGTGCTCTCACGCCTTGGAGGGCACCCGCTTGCCCTCCACCTTCACCGGCCAGGGTTGGCGCTTCCAGAGAAGGACGACGACATCGAGGGCTTCGTCACGCGTGCGGTCTTGGCGGATTTGACCGAAGCGGAATCCCCTGCGGTCGACGAGTTGGCCCTCCTGCCCTTTGCCGTCTCGGGCGACGAGGTCCGCCAAAGCGAGCTTGTTGGTGCCCTGGATGAGCGTGCCTTGCTGCAGTGGTGGTCCACGGGTGGCTTGCAACTTCATGCGTTGGTCCGGCACGTTCGGCTCGAAACGATGCATCCGGAACAGCGGGACGAGGCGGTCAAACTCGCCATCGACCATTGGTCGGCCAGTCAAAGCCCCCTCGCCCCCCTCATGACCCTCCACCATCGCATCATGGCCGACGAAGGAGGTGTTGCGGAGGCTGCTGCGGCGGTCATGAACAGCCATGCCGCTGGCCTCGGACGCCTCAGTGCGGTCCTCGAAGATGCCCTCGAACGTGCGTCTGAACCCGAACAAGACGCCCTGCGTGGGGTGGCGGCAGACGTTGCCGTTCGGCGCGGAGAAGTCGAGCGGGCGAGACGGTACCTCGACGCCATGGACGCCCCCGATCCAACCGCCCAAGCCGCCTTGCTCCGCTTGGAGGGACGGACGGAAGAAGCCGAAGACCTGCTCGTGAACGCGGTTCAAACCAGCGACGCCCTCCGTCCACGCATCGCGCTGCTCACGGCACGCATTGAAGACCGTCTTCCAGAACAAAACGAGGACGTTGAGGGCCTTTTGTCCCACCTCGACGCGATGAAGATCGGGTCGCTCCCGGTTCACGAGCGACGTTCGGGCGTGGTCGCAAGCGGGCTGCTGAAGTTCAGCGTCTTGGTTCTCGGTGGGCGACTGAACGAGGCCACTGAACTGCTCGCGGACCTCGCGTCGACCGATGCGCTCTCCTCGAAGGACGTCACCGACTTGCGCTGGCGCCACGCCATCGCAAACGATGGCCTCACGCCCAAACTCGTGAGCGACCTCGAAGGCCACCTGAGTGGACGTGAAGACCTTCGTGCCAACGCCTTGCGCATGTCCCTCCTGGAGCGGATGGTGCAAGATGGCCACGCTGAGGCCCGAACGTTCTCGCGGGAATTGCGTTTGACGGACGGCCCGACCTTGGCTGAACGCCGGCTCCTTGCTCGGCATGCCACCTGCTCTGCTCGCTTGACGGAAGACGCCTCGCGACGGACAAAATTGCTGCACGCCGCTGCCCTGCACAGGCTCGCAGGCTCTGTCCGAGCGGCCAAGACGCTGGTGGACGAAGCCCACACCGACCGGAGGGGCTGAACTGCCCGTTGACCCGGCCCGTGTTGACCTGCCCGCTCGTCCAGGCGTGTACTTGTTCAAAACCGCGCAGGGGCGCGTGCTCTACGTCGGCAAAGCCACACGCCTTTCCGACCGCGTGCGGGCGTACTTTGCGACCACGCCTGACCGTGCGATGATCCCTGAACTGGTGTCAAGAGCGGACGACATCGAGTGCATCGTCACGCCAACGCCGCAGGAAGCCTTGGTGCTTGAGCGGCAACTCATACGAGAACATCGCCCGAGGTTCAATTCCTTGTTGAAGGACGACAAATCCTTCCCGTACTTGGTGCTCACCGGCGAGCCCTTGCCCCGCATCATGTACACGCGTCATCCCCCGAAAGGCTCGCAAAAATGGGGTCCGTTCCCCAACCCTGCTGCTGCAAAGCAGGTCATGCAATTGCTGCGACGAAACCTCGGTCTTCGTGATTGCAAAGAGCTGCTCCCGCAAGGTTGCCTTGCGATGCACATCGGCCTGTGTGCAGGACCCTGCATCGAACCCGCCGGGTACCTCGAACGGGTGGAGACAGCAAGGAAGATCCTCAACGGCCACGCCACCGAACTTCTCGAGGAATTGGCCGCTGAGATGGATGCGGCCTCCGAAGCCCAAGCCTACGAACAGGCCGCGCTGGTCCGCGATCGCATCCGAGCCGTCCGTGAAGTGATCTCCCAACACGTCGTGTCAAGCCGACTCTACCGCGACAGCGATGCCATCGGAGTCGCCGTGCAAGGGGACCTCGCGGCCGTGGTGGTGCTTCACGCCGACGAAGGCATCGTGCAAGCACAGGACGTTTGGCCCATGGTTCACCGTGGGGACCTCGGTGAGACCGTCTCGGCCTTCGTCGCCGAACATTACGAATCACGTCGTCCGCCTCGCCTGCTGCTGACCCCTGTTCCCCTTCTCGACGGCGTCGAAGCGTGGCTGGAGGAGCAGCGTGGAGCCAAGGTCGACTGCAGGGTGCCGATGCGCGGTGACCTCGCCACGCTTCGACGGTTGGCCGACCAAAACGCCGAGGTGCAGGTCGGCCGCCTTGCGCGACGTGGTTCAGGCAGCTTGGAACAACGGGCCGCGGACGAGGGTGCGGTGCTCCTCGGACTGGACCGCCTCGATCACGTGGTTTGTTTCGACATGGCCCAGTTGCAAGGTGAGGAACGCGTCGGAGCGAGCGTCGTGCTGAGAAATGGACGGCCGGCGAAGAAAGAGTACCGCACCTATACGGTGAAGGGTGAAGCCATGGACGATTTGCGCATGATGCAAGAAGTCGTCCAACGGTGGCTCAAGCGCCAAGATGAATGGCCAGACTTGCTGCTCTTGGACGGCGGACAAACCCACCTGGACGCCATCCGCCGTACGCTGGAAGAGGCCAAGGTGTGGGGCCGATTCCAAGTGGCTGCGCTCGCAAAGCGGGAGGAAACGGTGTTTCGGGACGGTCACGAACCCATCGTCCTTGACCGCCACGGACGCGTGCTCGTTCACGCGCGTGACGAAGCCCATCGCTTCGTCAACCGCTTCCATCGTAAGCGAAGGGGTCGAAGCACCCTTGAAGACCCGCTTGAGTCGGTGGAGGGACTTGGTGCAAAGAAAATGCAAGCCCTGCTGCGTCATTTCGGAGGACGAAAGGGCATCGAACACGCCAGTTTGGCCGACCTCCAAACCGTGCCTGGCATCGGCAAGGCGTTGGCTGAACGGGTGCACCAACGCCTTCACGGCGCGTCGCCGTGATCACATGAAGCGGCGTTCATCGTCCAGGTAATCCGGCACGGAACCAAGATCGTCCACGTCCCCGACCATCATGCCGAGGCTGTTGACGCCAGAATAACCCGCGAAGGCAGCGTCGCTCAAGGCCATTTTCTGTGCTGCAGCTCCGCTGGCGGCCGCCTTGAGCGCGGCCTTCCTTGCCTTGCGGCGGCGGCGCCTTCGGCGCCAACCGATGAACATCAGGCTGAGAACGATGAGGAAGGTGGTGGGGTACACCCAAATCTGCCGCCAAATGTAAGCCCAACCGACTTCGAAGCGCAGCTCAAGGTCGTCGTCAAGTTCCCCGTGCGGCAGCATGTAGGTGATCTCGTTTCGCCCATCGACTTCGGTGATGGTCAGCAGGTCTTCGGAGGATGTACCGGTCACCTTCAGCCCCTTTGGCAACGTGACCGTCATCGGCCCGCTCAAGGACAAATCGAACTCTTCCGCCACGGTGGTGTCCACCTCCCCGGTGGAGATCGGCAGTGGGTCGTCTTCAGGCGGAGGGAAACTCACACCGCTTGATCCCACGAATCCACCCGCGAGGGAGCGAGCAAAGCCTTCCATGAACGCCGCCATGGGGTCGAGCACAGGAGCGGTCAAGGCAGCCGCTGATTCGCTGACGAGTTGGAATTCAGGATCGCCGCCTTCGTTGGCCAACTGCCAGATGCCGGTGGTCAATCCCAACTCGATGCGCACCTTCGGAATGGACACCGAGAAGGAAATGGCCTCCGCATCGGACACCACAGGGCCAGGGGCACCGATGCCGTCCAAGGCGAGTTGGACCTCAAAGGCGTCCATGTTGACGTTGGAGAACGCGAAGCCGGTTTCCTCGGGGTCCACGTCTTCCAAGCCTTTGACGCCCGCATGAATGAGTCCTGTCAGCATCTCGCCTGCTCCGCTGACGAAAGTGGTCAAACCTTCTTCCGTGGCTTCAAGGGGCAACGATTGGTCGCAGACGTCGTAATCCCAATCCCAATCATCGCAGGGGATGGTGATCGGCTCTTCCAAGGCGAGAGGCTCGTCCATGCTGCCCGACACGTCCACCGCCAAGCGGAGCAAGTCCGCGGGAATGACCTCGAACTGCACGTGCACCGGGTCGTCTGGACTGGTGACTTCCTCAAGGAAGGCAAGACGGTGCATGTCAACCCGGACTTCCAAGCCAAATTCGACCGAAACGGCTTGCCTCCACTCGTGAAGGTCGAAGGTTTCGAAATCCAAATTGACGCTGCTGAGCACGCAGGTGCGCTGGGTCGCGGCACAGAGGACCTGGTCGCCGTTGGTGATTTCATGGTCCCATTCCCAAGGCTGCGGTCCGCGCACGGAGATGTCGACTTCGTTCTCTCCGTTGGCTCGAAGCGTCAACGAAATGCGGTCGTCGCCAGATTCGGTCACGACCCAACTCGGCAACACCACGGTGACCTGAAGGTCCGAACCACCGAGTTGCTCGGGAACGATGGAATCCAGCATGTCGCTTGGGGGGTTCAAGGAAGCGGCGAATCCGGCTTCCATCATCCGACGAAGGTCGTCGTCCTGCACGGTGGTGAGGAAATCGTTGACGGTCGGATCGTCGATGTTGGCCGCAAGCAAGTCAAGGAAACGGAGGTTGATCGGCTCACTGACCGTTCGCAAGACCACAGGGTGTTCGTACCCCATCGCCGCCTCGCCGGTGAGGCAGTAATGCCGATGGACACCGGTCACGCCGGTCTCTGTGCACCCTGCATCATGCGTGTAGTTGAGGCCACCTGCTGGACCTTCAATCCCCTCATCCACGGTGTCCTCGACCCAAGATAGTTCGCTCATTGTCAGGTCATCGAGGCCTGGAACTCCGTCGGTCACGCCCATGATGATCTCGTCAACAGGGAAGGCATCGGTGAACAGGTTCAGATCGACCAAACCGTTGTGATGCGCCAAGCGGAGACCGTCCGCGGTCAGCAACGGCACGTCGGCAAGCTCGCTGAATTGGACCACCTGGATGCCCCATTCTTCGAGCAAATCCGTCTCAAGGTAATGCAGGCTGGCACGCATGTCGAGGACGGCGTTTCGCTCATCGGAAAGGTCGAGGGTGACGTTCAGGGTGAAGCCGGGGTCACCTTCGGTCACGGTCACCATCGTCGTCTCCGAGGTGTTTCGGAATCCCATCGTCAGCGACGTGGTTTGCGTGATGCTTTCGTCGGTCTCCAAGGCTTGCGTGTGGTCGACCGTCCATTCGCCGGCAAAGTGGTCGCCCATCACCACGCGGGTTCCGTTCACGTCAACGGCCATCACATCAGCGAAGGCTGGAGGTTCGATCAGGAAGGTGGAGCGGTGCCCCGGCTCCGCAAAGATGGCGAAATCCGTTTGGATTTCACTGCCCATCACCAGCAACCCTTGGTAGGCACGTTCGACGTTCAATTCCGAGCCTCCAGCAAGGTTGAACTTCGCGACATCAAGCGTGACCGTGGCCTGAGTGCCGAAGCAAATTGGAGGTTCGAACACGTTGTTCTCTCCCGAGCCTTCGGATTGTGCGTCAATGGCGGGGTTTGTCGAGCAAGCGATGGGCGCCGCACCGCCTGCGGTGAAACTGTTGGTGAAGGACGTCGTCATGTCGGACACGCTGCCAAATCCTTGGGTCAACAAATCCTGAACCGAGGCGTTCACCGAGGCCATCAACTCCTCACCGACGGTGTTGGAACCCGGACCGGCCGTTTCTTCGTCGAGGAAACTTCGAATGAGGTCTGCCGGGGCGCCGTCGTTGTCCTGCAAGCCATCGTTGGCCAAGGAAGCAGCAAGCACGCCTTCGTCAAACCCGAGTGCTGCGCGATCGAACTCGCGCACCATCCAGGTCAACTCCATCTGAATGGTGGAGGTGTCTTGCATCTCGAAGTGGTACTGCCCTTCGATCCACTCCTGCTGTTCGGGCGTCCCGTCCTGAGTGGCGTCGTACGTGTCGCACGTTTCCCCGAGGTTGCTGCATGTGGACATGCCAGTGGCAGCGGCAAAGGGGGCCATGGATTGCAACAGCAACATCGCGAGCAGCAAACTCCACACCGCTGTGCGTGAACGACCCATGGCCGAATCAGCACCTGACTCCTTGAAGAGCGTTCCTCCATCAGAATACATGGAGGTCCGGTCGCCCGCATCCGGATTGCGCGTTGCCCTCGCCGATGCCGAGCAACAACGCGCGCTTCTGGAGCGCACCGGTTGCTTGGACCGTGCGTGGCGCCCCGTCGTCGAGGAAGCGCACCTCGTTTGGCCGCTTCGAAACGAAGCCGTCCTTCCTGAGGGCACCGTGGGTGAACAGGTTCACCTCCCGTCGGAACGATGGACCAAGGCTCCCCCGTCCGTCGAACCGTACCCTCGGCTTCGCATGGCCGTCCGTGCCTGGCTGGAACGGGAACATCCGGGCGACCGGGAAGGCCATGAGGCCCTCTTGGACGAATTGCCTCAACGCTGGGAACGGCTTGGCGACCTCGTCTTGCTTCCCGCATCGTCCTTTGCTTCCACGGCGTGGGAACGCATGCTTGCAGCCAACCCTTCACGCCCCTGGGTTGCCGTTGCTGCTGCGTTGAAGGCCGAACGTCTCGGGCTCCAAAACGTCGTGTCTGGGGACGACATCCGAAGTTCTGGGGCGTCCTTGTTGCTGGGCGAACACGGTGAAATCGACATGCTCGACCATGGCGTTCGCTTCCGGTTCGACGCCACGCGCCAAATGTTCTCGTCAGGCAATGTGACGGAACGGCACCGCATGGGTGCGTTCGATCTACGTGGAGAAACCGTGGTGGACGCCTTCAGCGGGATTGGGTACTACACACTTCCCATGCTGGTGCGTGGCCGAGCATCGCACGTGCATGCCTGTGACATCAACCCAGAGGCCGCGGCTTGGCTCCTCAAAGGCGCCCAAGCCAACGGCGTGGACGACCGTTTGACCCAGCACGTTGGAGACAACAGGGAGACGTTGCCCTCCCTCCACGGTCAAGCCGATCGGGTGGTGCTCGGCCTGCTGCCTTCGTCCGAACATGCGTGGGAGGACGCCGTACGATGCCTGAAACCCAGCGGGGGATGGTTGCATGTGCACATGAACGTCAAAGAAGAGCGGATTGAGGCTTGGGCTGAGGAAACCGCTGCGAAACTCGGCGGAGCCGTGGGTCACCTCGAGCGGGTGAAGTGGTACGCGCCGAGGATCCGTCACGTCGTGCTCGATCTGCACATCTCATGAGGCCCCTGGGCCTTGTCCATCTTCGCCCTCAAGCGGGGGGAGCAAGACGGCTGGAATGGAGACGTGCTTTCCATTGGTCAGCGAACCGGGCTTGCCCGTGGAAGGCGCGAACATCCTCCAGATGCTTCCGCTCCAATATCCTCCACTCAAGAAGACGATGATCCCGATGATGAAGGACACGTTCCAGAAGGTCAAGGAAGCCGGCCCGGAGCTGCTTCCCTGGCCCACCTTTTCCTCAATTTGCCCTGTGGCGTGCTCCTCGGCGATGACGCCGAGCATCCGAATGCTGCTGATGTGAACCTCGTACATCGGTCGGCCGGCGGAGGCAAAGGGGTTCTGGATGGCCGTCCCGGTGGGTTCGTCGCTGGTGGGCACCTCGGCGATGGCGCGGACGTGCGTCATGCCATGGCGCACCACGCCAAAGGTGGCGTACCCCTCGTCGTCCCGGTTCTCCGGATCGAGACCGTGGGCCTCGGTCTCTGCGATGTACCACTGCGAATCCGCAGAATCAGGATCTTGTCCACGTGCCATCCCAATGGCACCGTCCACGTGGCTGAGGTTGGCGTCGTGTTCGAGGGGGATGGTTTCCCCAGTCCCACCGCTGCCGCAGGACATGAAGGTCGCAGGATAGGCGCCGACGGTGGTGCAGGTCGGATCGCCGGCCTGCGTCACGAAATCGTCGATGACCCGATGAAAGAAGATGCCGTCATAGAGGTCCTCTTCGATGTGCTGAATCATGTTTTCAACGGTGATGGGCGCCCACATGGGAAACATCTCGACGATGATTTGCCCTTGTTGGTTGCTCTGGAAATGGCCGGGTTGGTAATCCACATCGATGACGAACACGGGGTTGTTGGCGTACGAGGCGTCCATCGGTGACCCTTCGAGTTCCGGTCCATCGTCCCAGACCGAGGGGTCCAGTTCATTGGACCGCCAATCTTCCTGGGCCTCGATGCTCCCTGGCGTCAACAGCAGTCCGAACAACACCACGACGAGGAGCGCCGCCTTGGTCCGTCGTGCGGGGCTCACGTGACGCACACCGCGCACCTCCACATGAAGCACCCGCCCGGACGCGCTCCAGCGCGGTGATGAAATACCCCCACGGCCCACCCACCGTCATGGAGCAACCCTACACCTTCCTCGGCTTCGAAATCCCGCAACTCACCCAATTCGTCGGTGGGGCCTTGGTCCTCGAAGGGCTTGGGTTCTATTTCGGAACGGGCATGGAAAGCCTCACCGCCCTCATTCCAGGCTTCGTCGGCTTGCCCCTTCTCCTGCTCGGTGTGATGGCGGGAAGGATGCCCGAGCGGAGAAAACTGCTGATGCACATCGCCGTGACCTTCGGTTTGATCTGTGCGCTCGGTGGATTGATGGGCATCTCCGGCCTTGTCCAAGGCGAAGTTGACGGTTCGACCATCGCGCAACTCCTGATGCTTGTGATCGGTTCCACCTACACGTTCGCGTGCGTGCAGTCCTTCATCCACGCCCGCCGCGCAAGGGACGCTGCGTGACGACGCGGGTTGACGAAGGCCCCGAGAGGGCTTCCCTTTGGTGCTGATGCAAGACACCAGCGCTGAGCGTCAGGCTGATGAGGGGCACGTCGGGTCCCTGCTCCATGTCGGAGGAGGTGCTCGAGGCCGAGCTTCTTCCCGAGATGGTTCCAATTCCGTCCGAATACAAGGAAGGCCTGAGTCAATCCCGCCGCCGCATGCAACTCGGCATCGGCGTTGGCGCGGTGTTTGCCCTCTTCGTGTTCGGCTTGCTCGTGTCCACCACGGTGCAGACCTACAACGAGGTCCGAGCGGTGGAAGAAACGCCTTGGTGGGCCACGCCGCTCAACGAACGGGCCGACATGGACTTGCCCATGGACACCCTCCGAGCCCAACTTCCGGTCAACGGCTCATACGAAGTGTTGCCCTACACCGAGCACTTCGTCGAAGTGGACCTCCCGGCGAGCGAGGACGATCTCGGAACACCCGGGGACGATTTGATGCACGTGGCGTTGTGGCTTCCCGACGTCCCTGAAGGCACCAAGGTCCCCGTCATCATGACCATTCATCCCTACTACGACTTTGGTGGGGAAGGCATCGCTGGCGACGACAGTGCACCCAACACCGTCCCCGATGGCGGCGTTGGAAAGTGGGTCTACGACACCTTCGTTCCCCACGGCTACGCGCTCGCTCAGGCCTCCACGTTTGGCACCGGGCAATCCACCCATTGCCAAGACGTCAAGGGACTCGGGGAACAAATTGGCATCCAAGCCGTCGTTCAGTGGCTTGGCGAGCAGAACTGGTCCAACGGAAACGTGGGCCTGATGGGCAAATCCTACGCCGGGACCACCAACTGGGAAGCGGCGCAAAACCCCTCGGAGCACCTGAAGACCATCGTGCCGATTTCCGGCTCCATCGGCGTCCAGGAGATGTTCTACCGAAACGGCTCCTCGGAAAGCAGAGCGATGCTCTACGACGCCCTCTACGAGGGCGCCACGGCTGACGCCACCACCGACGACATGCGGATGTGTCAGGACGACGCCGTCGGTCCACTCAACCCCTTCACGACGTGGGCCGGCGCCGACTTTGGTGGTGCCAGTTGGAACGATTACTGGGACGAGCGGCGCCACCTTCCCGACGTCCTGGAGAACTACAACGGCAGCGTCTACCTCGTGTGGGGGCTCCAAGATTGGAACGTCGATCCCTACCACGCCTTCCCGACGTACCAACTGCTCAAGGACGCAGGCATCCACACCCGAGCCATCGCCGGACAGTGGGCGCACAACTACCCCGACCAGCCAGATCGGCACGGTGAACTCGGCAGCGGTTACGGCGCTGAAGCCTACCCCAACACCAGCCGAATGGACTGGGCCGTCGAACTCTATGCATGGTTCGAATGGTTCCTGAAGGGCCAAGGTGAGGAACCGGAACCCCACGTCCAAATTCAGACCCAAGACGGCCGTTGGCACGTGGAAGACACGTGGCCACCAGAGGACCTCACCTGGTGGTCGAAGGGCTTCGATGAAGCAGCCGTCAACGGACGTCTGGTGACCGCCACGCAGTCCGTGACCGTCGATTTCGGCATGCTCAACGACACCGTCCACATCTCAGGCATGCCAACCTTGCACCTGACGGCCACCACAAGGACCTGCCAAGGCGGTCAGGTGTTTGCCACCATGTTTGCTGACGACCTCCGCTTGGGCCATGCCACCATGGACATCCGATACCGCGACGGAGGCATGGACGCAAAGACCACGGCACCCCTGACCACCTACCTCATGCTCATGGAATTCAACCCGCTCGACACCGTTGTACCGGCAGGAAGCACCCTCCGCGTGGAGTTGACCGAAGACGGCATGGACTACCTTCCAAGCCCATGTGCAGCGATTGGACTTCGCATTGCGGACAACGCCGATTCGGTGCTGAGCCTGCCGCTGATCGAACGTGCTGACGACGATGCACGTTGGTTCGATGCACCGCCATGGTGGGAACAACAGGAGATTCCTGGGGTCTGAGCATGCGCGTGCTTGCGTTCGAAGACCACGTCGACATCGAAGCATTGCTGATTTCAGGTGCCGTGAGCATGGATGGCCTTCTGTTTGAACAGCGGTGGACCAGCGAAGACGCGCTTCAGCACATCGACAGCGTTCGACCCGACGTGCTCCTCCTGGACCATTTCATGCCCCCGATGACCGGACTTGAGGTGCTCGACGCTTTGCTGAACGCGGTGGACAACGGTAGCATGACCCGTCCAGGCACCATTGTGGCGATGTCCAGTGAACCCTCGTGCAACGATGCCATGGTGGCACGCGGAGCAGACCACGGCATCGTCAAACCCCGCGTGGCCACCCTGAGCGTCTGGTCCTAAGGCCAACAGAACAAAAGCGGATACCGCGAGGTATCTCCGTGCATCCTCACGAACGGAAGGACGCACCCGTTTGGGGGGCGGAGGTGGCCGGCGAAGCGGGGACCATGATGGCCTCATGGTTGCTTCCCATGTTGTTGGGTCTTGGGTGCATGATCGCCCTCGTCGGTGAATTGAGCCTGCCTGTGTGGCCGGCCATCGTGATGGCGCTTGGCCTTCCCGTCGTGCTCTTCGCCAGCCTTTTGCACGCGGGACAGTGGACCCCACGTGACCTTCGATGGGCGTGGGTCCCGGCCGTGATTGTGGTCACCTCCTACGTCGACCCATCGTGGACCGGCCCGATGCTCTGGGACCAATCCGACCACCTGCAAACCGCGAACAGGTACCTCGGCCGCTGGGAGTGGGAACCCTTCCACATGGATCAGGACTTTTCCTTCCGCCCAAAGGTCATCTCTGGTTTGGCGGCCGCCGAATTCGCGATGACAGGCGCATCGACCCACGTCCACGCGGTCCCATTGATCGTCTTGGTGGCCTGCGGTTGGCAGGTTCAACGTCTGTCTGAGGAAGCAGGTGCTGGACGTTGGTCGCTGCTCGCTCCGCTGATCGTGCTGACCTTCCCCGCCATGATGCAGCAGGGACGCACCGTCTACCTCGAAGCCTTGGCAACTGGAGGGTTGATGTTCGCTCTCCGAATCGGCATGCGCGTCCTTCACGCTCCGCAAAAGCAAGGCGTTGGAGGGCTGCACGGCGCCGTTCTTGCCACCGTTGGTTTGGCAAAATTTCCCTACCTCTACCTCGGCCCAGCCCTTGCCGTGGTGCTGGGTTGGCGCACCAAGTCCGTGGCTCGTGGAGCATGGGTCGCGCTCGGATGGACGGTCGTGGTCGCCCCGTTCTTCCTCAGCGATTGGGTCGACCACGGGCAATTTGCAGCGAGCATCGACCCGCAGGTCACCGGTGCAGTGGCCAGCCTCACAGGTGAGGTGGGCACCTATGGACCGGGTCAAGCGTTCACGGAGATGCTCTTTGAGATGGGCCTCGTGTTGCACCTCCTCTGCGCGACGGGGCTTGTCCTCTGGGTGATGGGCGACCCCGCGCCACGCGCCCTGACCGTGGGCGGCCTCCTTCTCCCTGGCCTGATCCTCTTCGCCTTCGTGCTGGATTTTGGCTGGCCACGCTATCACCTTCCTTGGCTTGCAGGCTTGGTCTGCTTTGGCCTCGCAGGTCTCGTGCATGCACCGCCGGCGCACCGTGTGTTGGAGCACCCCGCCTGGCGACCTATGGTGCTCAGCCTGCTGATGGTGTGCAGCGGCATCCACCTGAATACCGTCCTTGGAGAAGCGCTGGACGAGCGGGACGCCACGGCGCAGAAGATGGAATGGCGCTGGAACCTGTTTGACCACTACACGGCGTTGGGACCGTTCATTCCTGAAGATGCGGTGGTGCTGGCTGGGTACGACATCAGCCTCGGATTGCGGTATGGGGCGGAAACCTACCGTTTCGGACCTTCCGAGGATCCCATCCACGATTCCATCGTGGTGGTGGACGCCACCCACGTGGTCACAGGAGGCATCGCGACACGTTTTGCGTGGGAAGACGAGCCTATGCGGCTTCTCGGCGCACCGATGTCGCCTGTGACGCACGTCACGCAAGGCGAAGACCATCACATCCTCTGGACGGTGGATGCACAGCGGCTGGCATGGCATGATGCGGCCGATGCCCTGAACCTCACCGATGCCCGCGTGCATTCCGGTGATGCGGTGCTGGTGGACGGTGGTGCAACCGTCGAAGCACCGGACGGTTGGACATGGGCTGAAGTCTTCGATGCAGGAGAGCAGGGGGCCGATGCAAGCGGCGTGGTGGATTTCATGCTCGGCTTGGACGGAACGGCAAGCCGCGTCTGTTCGGCATCATGCCCGGTTGAAATCACCGTCCCGGAAGGAACAACATACCTGCTCCGCGTGAGGTGGTCCGATGCTTGAGGCCATCGAGGAGGTGTTGGCTTGGTCCGCGGTGTTCAACCACGGCTTGACCGAGGAAGAAGTGCACCAACACCTTGCTGCGAAGGCGACGCTGGAGGACGTCAAGGCAGCCCTCGAAACGGCCACAACGGCGGTCCAAACCGGGGGGCGCTGGCACCTCGCAACGTTCGATTTTGACGTGGACATCGACACAGCACGGCGCCAATTTGCTCACGCGCACCTCGAAGAGGTGGGCCCTGTGCTCTCGCAATTGGCCGCCTCGCCGACCGTCGAAGCGATGGCCATCACCGGATCTGTGGCGGCAGGCGTCAACGACGAAGACGGCGACGTTGACCTTCTCATCCTGGCTCGACCGGGCCACGTGTGGCGCGTACGGGCGCTGGCCATCCACCTGCAACACAACGTAGACGGCGGTCACCGCATTTGCCCCAACATGGTGTTGGACCGGAGCATGTTGGACCTTCGTCGCTCCTCCTATGCCGCCCGTGAGATGGCGATGATGCGGCCGCTGAAGGGCGATGGCGTCCTCATCGAGCTCCTCGATGCGAACCCATGGTTCGAAGAAGAATTGCCCAACGCGTCGATGCGAGACCGACTGCATCTCCCTTCTCCAAGCGGGGGCATGCCGTGGTGGTGGTCCGTGATGCGCGCCCCGGTGACGGGACGTTGGGCAGAACGTTGGGAGGCAGGACGGCGTATCCGTGAACTCCAATCGGCCTCGACTTCGCATGAAGCGACCTACACCAAAGATCGCTGCATCGGTCACGAAAACGCCCACAGGAGCCGCATTGAAGGGGCCATGGCTCACATCCTCGCGGAGGTCCGCACATGAGCGGGGAAGCCTACCATGAGGAAGTGGCCGCCTACTACGACGCCGAAGCCGAGGACTTCGAATCGCGCGCAGGTCAAAACCACGTGCTTGAACAACTGCGCCAAGCCTTCCGTGACCTCACGATGACCTACGCCCCACGCTCCATGCTCGAACTGGGGTATGGACCAGGTCTGGACATGGTGTGGTTTGCTGACCAAGCTGGCGTCGAGGTGGTTCACGGCCTCGACGTGACCCCTTCCTTCCATCGGATCGTCTCGGAAAAAGCGGAAGCGCGCCAGGACAGCATGTTGCGCCCGATGCTCGGTTCGGCCGAGGACGCAAAGCTGCTGATGGCCGAAGAGCGTGTGGACACCGTGTTCGTGTTCTTTGGGGCCCTCAACACCACCGCGGACCTCGACGTTGCGGCGAAGGCCATCGCCGATGTGTTGCAACCCGGAGGTCGTGCTGTGCTCACCTTCGTGAACCGCTGGTACCTCTTTGACGTGCTTTGGAACCTGGCCCTGCTGCGGCCTCGTCGGGCCGTAGCGCGTCTTCGCCCCGTGTGGGGAGGATACAGTCCCACCCGGCACCTCCCCTCGGTCTGCCACTCTTCGAGGAGCGTTCGCAAGGCCTTCTCGCCTCACCTCAAGCGGCGTCGGCGGCAAGGCTTCTGCATCACCCACCCTGCATGGTACCGGCACCACTGGGCCCCGGAGGGATCCTTGCGAAACAGGGTGCTGCACGGGGTCGATCGAATGCTTCGTTTCACGCCGTTTTGGAACCTGGGCGAGTACAGCCTCTACGTCTACGAGCGACCGAGGATGGACTGAAGCGCGGCCCCAAGCCGGCCATGCCCTTCCGCGCTCTCGCTCGCAGAACCCTGCCCGTCGTCCAGACGCAGGCTGGCGAAAATGGAGGCTGCAGTTTGTCGCCCGTAGGCTCGTCGTGTGCGAGAGGCCGACCATGGTTCAACGGGAACTTCACGGAGTTCGGCCACCCGTTCCGCGAAGGTGCGTTGCCTGCAACGGACCAACAGGGGTGGATGAACCACGCCCATGGGGCCCTGATCCAACAGGCTCCAGAGCCACGTGGCAACCCCCGGTACATCGGCGATTGACATCCACATCGAACCGTCGCCAAAACAAGGCACGGTGTCCCCTTCGTACAACATGGAAAACCAGGAGCCTCGTGCCAACATCCACGGTGCACGAACGACGGTGCAGATCGAGTCCGTCCGTGCCCGCCAAGGTGCTTCTCCTATGGCATAGGACCGTGCATATCCAATTGGGTTCACGGGCGTGTCGGGGGTTACCACGTCTTCACCCCTGTCCCCGTACGACAAGGAACCGTGCACCGCAACCGCCGTAATTCCGTGCTGCTCGGCCGCGGTCAGCATCGCTTCGTTGGCCCCCGCAGTCCGCTTGGCCACGCGCGTACGTTGCCTGGCACTGCCCGCGGACGGGCGGGCGACGTGAACGAGGTGTTCCATGCCGTCCAACCACGTGCTCCAAGGGAGGGAGGCGTCGAGCAAATCACCGTGGACGGTGTCCACGTGGTTGCCGAGCGGCGTGCGATGAACCAAGGCACGAACAGGCCGATCGGCACGTGCAAGCACGGCTCGGCCAACGAATCCACTTCCGCCGGTCAGAAAGGTCCGAGGAGGCGTGGTCAACCAGGTCACTCCTCGTAGAGGACCCAATCCGGCTCACCGGGATCTCGGTACCACCAGGAGCCTTCCTCGTCCTCGTACCATTCCACACCGTCTTCGTCGACGGTGATGCCACCGTCGTCTTCCTCCTGCGCTTCGGGTTCCGCATCAGGACTGTCGAGGCCGGATTCGAGGGCGATTTGCCGCTTGACGTCTTCCACGCCTTCTTCCGCGTTGGCAAAGACACGCGCGTCGGACAACACGGAGGCTTGGTGGTCCCCTGCTTGAACGGCGTCGTCGGACTCTTGAATGAAATCGTCCGTCATCTTGGCACGGAATTCTTCGAATTCATCACGGCCGAAACTGCCGACGAAGGAGTCGTCGGTGGTCGCCATCAACTCGTCGAGGTTCTTCCTGCGTCCAAGTTTGATGTCTGGGGCGTCGGGCATCTCCTCGTCGTAGAATTCGTCGCCGTCGTCCTCGAGGCGTTCGAACGTGCGTTCCTCAGGATCCGCGTCTTCGATGGCGTCCATCAGCAGGTCATGTTCCTCGCCGTCGATTTCCTCTTCCTCGTACGCTGCGAGGACTTCTTCGACCAAATCGCCGAGTTTCCGAGCCAGCTTCGCGTCGTCGTCGGCGTGGTCCGCCTCCAACTTGGCAATTTGCTTCAGCATCTTCTCGTAGGGCGTACCCGTGAGGGCGCCCATGAACCGACCGAACCCCCCACGCTTGCGGGCCATGGGGTGAACTCTGAGGCATGCCGGACTTGAAGGGTTCCCCTTCCTTCTTCAGACGGAACGGTTCATGGCCGGTCCACGCCACGTCCGTCCGGGTCCGATGGTCGAGGCATGGCTCATCGAAGCGATGGAACGCTACAACGAGGAGTCGTTGGAGCGCCGTGAAGCCTACGCTGCGCAAGTGCATCTTCCTGGTGCGGTCCTTCAGGACCTCGTGTGGTGGGCCTTGCAGGCCTTGCCGGACGAGATCTTGGTCGGCTTGGACGTGGACGGTTCGCAAGCCCACCAACCTGACGTCGAAGCGGCGTTCGCCGGGGAGGCGCATCGCGACGGCTTGTTCGCGGGCCAAGGCTTTGTCATCAGCGAGGCGGCCGTGGTCAACCGTGGTGACTCCTATTCCGTCCACCATCTGCCAGAAGATTGGACGGACGACCTCTTCCGCAGCGACCGTGGAAACCGCGGTGGGCGGTTCACGCACTGGTTGCACACCCACCCAAACGCGCCTGCGGTCCCAAGTGGAGCCGACGCCGATGCAGCGCAGGAAACGCTTGGTGTGGACATGATCCTTGGTTTGCGCTTCTCACCGGAGGGGCCGCTGCCTTGGTTCGATGACGTGGACGGCACCCGGCGCACCCTCGCTGCGCCAGAGCAACCGCGCCGATTTGGGCGGCGTGGCCCACCTGTGCTCGGCGTCGCTCCCAGCGGGCATCGCATCCACGAGATTCAACTCATCGCCTTCCACCGCACGGGGTTGGGCGTGAACGTGGTCCTCGTGGACGACGAAGGGTGGCCCTACGGCTGGTCGCAAGAATGACTCACGCCACGGCGGCGTAGAGATCGTCCAAACGCTCTGGATTGACGCCCAGGTCCGACAGCCCAAGGCGTGACTCGGACTGCAGCACGACCTCACCGGTGATGCGGTCAAGGGAGATGGTCACGTCGTCCACGAAGCCCCAGACCGGGGTCGCTGCCGCGTAATGACGGAAATCTGAGGTCTGGTGCAGCAAGGTCAGCCGTGAGGTGTTGGCGGCCCATGCGTCGACGGTGTCCCAAAACGCGTCCTCGGCACCGGCGGCCACGATGAGCGGAGGCTGGTCCATTCGGTGCGGGTCATCGATGGACAAACGCGCACAATTTCCGCTGTCGCTGGCGCACGCCACAGGATCGTCCACGTACACAGGGTGCGGCGAAAGGAGCGTGATGGTCACCCGGGTCGCGAGGAAAAGGACCACGAGCAGGACAAGGGTGGTGCGAACCCGGACAAGGAAGGTCATGCGTTCACCTCCGGTCGGCCGGCCGCGTCCCAGCCGCGAAGGCGGTAGTACGCGCTCAAGCACGCCGCTTCGTCGTCGTCGTCTCGGAAACTGACGCAGCCTTCCGCCACGCCGCTGGGCAGCGGTTCCTTTCGAAGACGCCACGAGAGCAAGTCTTCCGCAGCCGCTTCGCGGCCGAGGGAACGCCAGTGTGCGACGTTCCAAGCACGCGCCAAGTCCCATTGGACACTGGCGCGTTGGCAAAGGTCGGACCAGGTGGCTTCATCGCCGGTGATCGCCGTCCATGCTTCCGCGAGCATCGCGTCAGGGCTTGCGCCCTTGGCGAAGGCGCAAAGGATGAGGGAGTCGCGAACCACGATGGCGTTCTGGCTCTCGATGAGTTCGGGAACGAGGTCCAAGGCGCTGTCGTGAGGCAGCCCCGTCGGCGCCTTGTAGCCGGCCCGCATGTGCGATGCGCCGACGTTCGCGGTCATGTAGGCAAGGGCGTTTCCGCGCTTTCCTCGTGGGTCCCATGCAGGCAGATCCAAGCCTTTGCAGTGGGCCGTGCATCGGGTGGCCGGGTGCCCGGTCATCGATTCAACCACCTCAGCGAAGGCCACGGCACCGCCGTGAAGGGCGCCAAACAAGGAGCCGTCGCCCGGTGTCGCTGCGCACAACGCGGCCAGCGCGAGGGGGGGAAGCGCTGCATCGCCAAAGCGCCACGTCACGGCATCGCCCTCGGCATAGGGACCAAAGGCGAAGGGAGCGGCAAAGGTCGTGCCCCATGCCTCGGGAAGCCAGCCACGCTCCGCCAACTCACAGACGAGGCTGAGGGCAGCCCCGGAGGATATGGTGTCCAGACCCAAGCGGTTGCAGGCGTCGTTTCCGTCCATCACGTCGAGGCTTGAGGTGAGGCCAAGGTTGCTGCCCATCATGGCCAAGGTTTCGTATTCTGGTCGCTCGACACGGTTGAGGTGAACCGGGCGACCGCGCGTGCGCACGCCGTCGACGGTCGGCCGGTCGGCGGCCTCGCACGCGATGGGACAGGGGGCACAACATCCCGACTGCTTGGCATCCGGGTGCGCGTCATGCCAATGCTCCCCGGAGAGCCGGTGTGCGTCGAGGGAAACCGGCCCTTCCACGCTCATTCCGGGCACAGGGGCTGAAGTCGGAGGCGCCGCCGCGACCGCGACCGCCGAGGAGGCCAACGGGGGCACCACGCCGTCGGCTGCGGTGTAATTCGCCGTGGGCATGCGATCGTTTGCGGACGCATACAGGGGACCTCGGCTTGTTCCGAAGGCGTAGAACGGATCGCCAGCGCGGCGCTTCAGGCCCATTTCCTTGCGCTGGACGTTCACCGCTGCGGCCAAGGCCTCTGGGTCGTGGATGCGCGCAAGGTCACGTGCTTCGGTGGACGCGCTCACGGTGATGGCTTTCAGGCGCTTGAACCCGAACTGCGCACCGGTGCCGCCTCGACCTGCTGCGCGGCGGCCTGCGGTGATGGGAGAGGCGAAACGGACGCCGGCTTCGCCGCCGGGACCGATGGAGAAGCATTCCCCAAGGCCATCGAGGGCCTGTTCACAGGCCCACGTCGTGGCGCCTTCGAGTTCAGGGCAGGGCACCAAGCGAGCTTCAAGGTCGGCGATTTCGAGGCGGACCAAGGCGTCGCTGGCGCCGGTCACGAAGAGGCCGTCCCAGCCCGCTTCACGCAGGCGATGGCCGAGGTTTCCCCCAACGTAGGTGTCGATGTAGACGTCGGTGAGGGGCGAGCGCGAGACGACCACGGCACGTCCAGCCGAGCCCACCTTCGTGCCTTGGAAGGGGCCGGTGAAGACCAACAGAGGGGTCGAAGGGTGACGGGCCACGTCCGACCCTCCCGTGACGGGATGGACGAGATCGTAGGCCGCAGGTTCGGTCGTGTCCCATTCGACCAAGACGCGGGTGGCGAGGCCCTTTCCACCCATGCCCTCAAGGCACCACGGAAGGGGAAGCGTGCGGGTTTCGAGGGTGTTCGCGCTGAGGTCGACGTACAGCACGCGGCCGGGGAAGCCGTCGAAGCGCCACCCGTCCATTTGCTCACCTCACAGTTCGACGCGGCGCCATGCGCCATCTTCTCGGGCGTACACGCGGGGCACGCCGGTGGGAATTTCCAGGGAGAGCACGTCCTCGCGGGACAAGCCTTCGATGGCCATCACCATGCTTCGCAGGGAGTTGCCATGAGCGGCGACGAAGAGGTTGCGACCTGCTTCGAGGGCGGGCAGCAAGGCAGATTCGAGGTAGGGCAGCGTTCGGGCGGCACACAATTCCAGGGATTCACCCTCGGGGGGTGGGACGTCGTAGGAGCGGCGCCAAAGGTGGACCTGTTCGTCACCGTACTGCTCGCGGGTGGCCTGCTTGTCCAAGCCTTGGAGGTCACCGTACATGCGTTCGTTGAGTTGCCACGCCACGTGCACGGGAAGGACGTCGGTGCGACCCGCTTCCCCGCGGATGGTCGCCCACTCGGCCATGCGGCGTTCGTTCTCGCCGAGCCCCTCCAGACCGCCTTCAGGGACGGGGTGCTGCACCACTGGGATGCGCCCACCGTCGTGTTGGGCCAGGGCCAGCATGGCGGTCATCTGCGCACGAACGAGGGTGGACACGTGGACCTCGTCGATCGGCAGGTGGGCGATCTGCTTCCCGCCTTCGATGGCCTCCTCGATGCCGACGTTGGTGAGGGGGACGTCGACCCAGCCGGTGAAGCGGTTGGCCGCGTTCCACATCGACTGGCCATGACGCATGAGGATGAGCAAGGTCATGGGACTCATGTGGACCATCGCGCGGTCGGCCATGAGGCTTCCCACGACGCTCAGGCCGAGGCCATCGTCATGCCAAGCAACCAGAACGTGGGCACAAAGCCCCAGATGATCAACACCGCGTTCTTCCACCATGCTCTCGAAGCGTAGGAGACAAACGCGTCTTCCCACTTGGCCTCAAGACGCTCTTTTCCGTAATCAGCCACGCGTCCAACGATTCGTTCCGGAAAGGACACGAAGCGCTCGAGAAAGATCATCGCCGCAAGAGAGGCTGGCGTTCGCTTGTGTTCCTCATCATGCTCCTTGACGCGCTTTTGAGCAATTCCAACCGCCGCTCTCGCACCAAGTTTTGCTGCGGTCTTGGACACGCTAGGACGTAGGTAAACCGCATACCGAAGGCCATCAAGGGCGCTGATGGTCATCTTTTTGCCGAAGGATTTCGTTTCACTGGCCATCATTCTGAGGTGCGCCCCTGCAGTGTGGGAACGGAAAACATCCAAGACGATCCAAAGAATGAACACTGCAAAGGTAACTACGCGCTGGGGGTTTGTCAAATCCGTGAGCAGTAAATCGCTCTCAGTGTAAATCAAGAACGATGCAAGTGCGATGAAGGGTAGCGTTGCAAGCACAAGTTCTTGGCGCACAAATGGTCCTAATCCAGGAACTTCCAACGAACGAAAGAGTCGGATGCCCTCCCTGAGCTGAACTCCAAACAGACGCAATATCGCCACACAAGACGGAACGACAAGCAAGACTCGACATACACCTGAGAAAACAAGCGTGAGAAGGGCCACGTCAGGAAGCGTTTCTGGGGGAAGAAACATCCAATCACCTGTACATGACGAGGTAAATATAGAGCAGAGGTACAATGGCCATTCCGATATTTTG
>Ga0075480_10000111_pt1 | contig 40090 bp, 21 predicted proteins | sample DEB08_DNA_7_FD_81590 | JGI IMG/M metagenome (GOLD analysis project Ga0075480, IMG submission 81590) | Aqueous microbial communities from the Delaware River and Bay under freshwater to marine salinity gradient to study organic matter... | ecosystem: Environmental > Aquatic > Marine > Coastal ... | reverse complement strand
GCATTACCAAGAGATGATGCAGTGTTTGTTAACTCTACATAACCATATCTTGTCATGAACGAAACTACTGGTTCAAATGTTGCTGGATCAAGAACCACACCGCTTGACATTAATGGAATGTATGGGCAGTAGAACGCTGCTGCGTCTGATTCACTTGAACCTTTGTAACCAATAAGCACATCGTCTGATGTAGCATAACCGTTAACGTATACTTTCATTGCACTGTTTAGTGTACCAACGAACTTAGTGTTTGTTGGTGCTTCAAAAGTACCTTCAGTAGTACGAGCAAACGCAGAAGTAGTTGCAGATTGTAACAGTGTTAGTACTGTTGGTGAAACAACAGCCCAGTTACCTGCGCCTCTTCTTGTACGCTGTGCAATCAAGTTGCTAACTCTGTTGATTTGAACAGCAAGTGCTGCGTGTTCGTCACCAACGAAAGTAGCAGTACCAGATACTGCACCTTGGTCGTATGTTAATGCGGCTGTACCAGCCAATGTGTTAAGTGATCCAATCACCTCTTGATCGATCTCAGCAGTAATTTCCTGCGCTAGGGCAGCCATTACTTCTGCTTCGATATCGATACCCTGTTGCGCTTGAGCATCTTGTGCTGCTTCAAACGTCCTACGAGCACTCAATTTACGAGTTTTCGCTTCAACAGTTTGTTTCAAGATTTGAATTGATAGTCTGTTACCTGCTTGTCCTTCTAAAGCGGCTGTAGCAGCGGCTTTATCAGTTGCAGCAGCACCTGAATATCCTTCAGCGATCTTGAATGGTGATAGTGCTTCTTCACCTGCTGTTGTATCAGTACCTGATGTCGAGTTAAACGAATCAGCATATCTAACACGTAGCGTGTGAATTTGCCCTACTGGTCCAGTCATTGGTTGAACACCAACTAGCTCATTAGCGATAACTGTTGGCATCACACGTCTGATTACTGGTAAAATGACGCGATTTAGTGTTGCGACGTTGCCGGCAGAAGTTGCACCTGCTGTAGCACTCTCTGACAAATACTTACGGGTATTTTCCAGAGTCGTTGCCATAACAGAACGCTTATTACCATTTAGGCCTTCTAATAATGCCTCTTTGGTTTCTGACCAGCGTGACTCTAATAGTTGTGACATTGTTTGTTCTCCTTAAACTTTTAGTCCCGCAAGCCTGCGGATGTCAAATATCTCAGCGGTTTTTTGCTCTGTTCCGCCGATTGTTTGTGCCTGTGTATTTTTATCGCCTGTAACTTCTTTGCCTTCCGTCAACGCTACCTTTTCCTTTTTAGGTGTATTACCTTCCATTACGGCTGTAATATACTTGTCAAAGGCTGCGTGTAATTTATTGGTCTGCACTGATTCTAAAAGTTCACCCATAACTTCGCGCTTGTCCTTAGAAAGTGGTGCCATTAACTCTGACATTACTTCCTTTCTCTGCGCTGAGTCATTCATTTGGGCAATTTCAGCATCTTTGCTTTCAACTAGTTTCTCTGCTTCAGCCGCTTTGGCTTCTGCTTCCTTAACTGCTTCTTCTTTCTGTTTTACAACTTTAAGAAGTTTAGCCGTTTCAGATTTTTCATTTAGATGGCTAGTTGCATATTCGCTTGCAAAACTTTCAAAAATTCTGCGACCAAAATCATTCTTGCGAGCTGCCTCAATATCCTCTTTTAGTTGGGTCATTTCAGAACGCAATCCCTTAGAGACTGTTTCCTGAATTGCTGCTGATGCTTTCGCAATAAAGTCTTTCTTAACAGTTTCAAATTTAGCCTTGCTATCTCTAACAAGTTTAACTTTTGTTTCTGCTAAGTCTTTCTTATCAGCATGGAATTCTGCGATTTCTTTCGCCAATGAATTCACAATAAAAGATTCTAGTTTGGCAACATTGCCTGCTACATTCTTACGATCTTCGCGCAGTTCACCTAGTTCCTTTTTAAGGTTGTTAAGAATGAACGATTCCATTGCTGCGGAATCTTTCTTCATTTTCTTAGCATACTTGGCTCTAGCCTCAATAAGTCCCTGGCGGTCTTCAGCAAACTCAGATAGTTCAGCAGTAATTCTGTCTGAAAGCATCTTTTCTACTGCTTCAACCATTGCGGTCTTATCGTGCTCATATTTCGTTGCAAATTCTTCACGTAATTGTGTAGAGATTGTGTCGCGGTTTTCTTGAACAGCAGTTTCCCAAGCGGATTCAATCTCCGACTTAGTTTCCTCGGAAATCACGTTATTTTCAAACAATTGTTTTACAAAGTCTAGCATTGTGATTCTCCTTAAGATTTAAGACCCTGAATAATTTTCTTCAGACTCTCTGCTATGTATCGTTGTGCCTGTGCGTCGCCTTGGACTTCTTGTGCTACTTTAAATGCCTCGTAACCACCTGTATTGTTCATAAGGTGTTCATAAACTGGTGTTGGATAGGCGCCCGGTGCACTTGGTTGTGCTACCACATCCACAGTGATAATTTCAAACCCTTGAACGTTACCACTTGGATCTACTTCGCCTGATCCACGACTAGAAACTCCTAGTTTCACTCCCGACTCCAACATGGTCGTTACTAATTGACCCATTGGAGTTGGAAGCATCTTAAGTTTTCCGTAGCCGTTAGGACCGTCCATCCACATTTTTGTAATCATGTGTGATACACGGTCGAGGTTGATACGCAAATCTTGAGGATGATCAACTTCACCTAGCACTGAATACCCCCCAGAAATCTGTTCGTTGAGCGTCTTGACAGCCCTATCAATTTCCTTAGAAGAATAAACACGTTGGTTAGCATTACGAATGTCACCCTGAATGCAGATGCCACTCAAGTGTAATGACTTACCTTCGCCTTCATCACGCTCAATGACGATTTTAGCCTGATCGAAGCTCAGATGTTCTTGTAGGTTAGTTTTCAACCTTAGTCTCCTCTATTATCTACGACCACGGAAAAGTGATTGCTTGTTATCAGCCTGTTCAGCAGCACCTTTTTTCTCAGCGCCGTGTCCTTTTTCATTGGACATCTTTGTAGCATTCTTTGAACCTGGCGTATTAACGTTGCCTGCATTCTCTTCTTTAGGTGTAATGTCTGCTAGTCCACCGTCATTTTTGCCGCTGTCCTCACCGCTTTTTGCGATGTTAGCAGTAGTTCCACCCATGTCATTCTTCATGTTATCAACAACTGACTTTTTGTTGTCCGCAGATTCCGCGCCGCCTTTTGTTTCAGCACCGTGTCCACCTGCTACTTTTTCAACATACTCTCTCATTGTTGCTAGTTCAGCGTCGCCTTCTGGGTCAGCAGATGCTTCTGGAGCAAAAGTTTCTTCTTCTTTTTCTGCGTCCATGTCATCGCCTTCACCTTCTTCGCCGCCTTTGATTTCGTCGAATTTAGCCTGTAGTTCATCAACGATTGAATCTAGATCCTGGAATAACTCTTCTGGCTCTTTTTCGCCTTCTTCGTCATCACCTGTGATGTCTGCTTCTAGGTCGTCTGTAGCGTCTCCGCCCATAGCGTCCATGTCGCCTTCATCTTCATCGTCTGCTTCTACAGCAACTTCTTCAAATTCTTCGTCAACTTCTTCGTCTTTTGAATCTTCTTTTACTTCGTCTTCATCAGTCGCTTCGTCAACTTTATCTTCTTCCTTATCTTCGTCCTTAGATGCTTCATCAACTTCTTTGTCTTCTGCTTCTTCGTCTTTAGATGCTTCGTCAACTTCTTCGTCTTTGACTTCTTCTTCGATAAGATCTTCGTAAATTTCTCTTGATTTTGCTACCACATACTCGTGGAATAGCTCTTCTGCTTTCGCAGTGTCATCATTAACCAAATGCTCAAGCATTTGTTCTAGTGTAGATTTGTCTGCCATTGTATTCTCCTTTTCAATTGGTAAGGCTGTTTCGTAATGTATTTACATTTTACTTATAAAAAACTGTTTAAATGGGCATATTTTGAATCATTTTGTGTTGATATATAGTTCTCCGAAGGTTTTACCAAAATTTTCGTATGAAATATGCTTCAGATTGCCATATTGTGGTCCTAGTTTGTCGGGTATGTATGCATTGTCACTGATTACCCTATAAAACTGTGTGTGTGGATATTCTTTAATTACTTTTTCTGTTTGGCTTAGCCAGTTACCAAAGAATGTTGCAGAATCCGTGCTTTTCTTGTAATTATAAGTATCTGCATAAACATTATTGAATTTTCCGTGCAGCCCTTGATAATCAAATCCATGTATGTATATGTTCTTGTGTCCGTTTTGGGCAGCAAACCACAATGCAGTTGGACCGCTACTCCATCCCTTGTGAGGGCTTAAAAGATTAACTTGCTTGCGATCCTTAATGCCCTTGTTTGGATTGGTCCATACAGTTCCTTTTTTGGCATATCCGGATTCTATCAGTTCATTGACCATCTTAACATCAACCGCTATTAGATAGTGTGGGTCAAATTCTCTGTATTGTGCATTGCATCCGTAGACCGTTCCTAGTTCAAGGACTTTCTCGCAATTTAGTCTTAGTCTAGTCTTGCCATTTCCTAAAACAAATGCAATGTCTTTATGGGGGGTTTTATTCTTCTTGCTCAACTGGTGTACCATACATTTGACTAATGAAACCCAGTTCAGATTGTCTTTCTGCTTCGTGAGCTTCTGCTTGAAGGCGCAGTTGATTGATCTGTCTCAAAGTTAGTTTAATTTTTCTAGTATCATCTAATTCAACAACAGAGGAGTCATTGCTGTTATCATATCTTCGATCAACAGCAAAATCATTTATATCGTCATTAAAATACAAAAATTCTCTAAGAAGCATAATACTATTTATTACTGTGCAGGAGTTTCTGCACCAGTATCTCCTTCTGGTTGTTCCGCCGCTGCCGCTGCTTCTGGGGATGCTTCTGCATCCTGCGTAGCAGCATCTGCTTCAATGCTACCAGGAGTAATTCCTGCTGTTCTTAGTTCACCTGCTGCGTCTTGGCTAGTTCCTACTAGATTTTGACCATTTTCTTCGCGCCATAGTCTTTCATTTTCTTTGATTTCCTCTTCTGTCAAACCAAGATAACGTTTCAGTGCAAAGCGTTTTGATAGGTGTGGAACCTGTTGCAGTGTTCCAAAGATGTTTGCTCTTGTTGTATCAAGTTCAGCCTGTCTGTATGCGGCAAAGTTTTGAGGAGGATTAAATTTTAATTCAAATAGGCTAGGATCAATGTTGTAACCATTTGAGTCTAACCATAATTTAAATTCATGATCAAATGATTCTACGATATTACTCTGTAGTCTTTCGCAGTATTTGTTAAATCTCAATTCCTGAATATATGCCGTTCCAACTTTACCATCTGCTACTGTGTTAGGCTGTTCATCAATTGATGTTGGCAAATAAGACGCCGGAATTCTCAAAGCACGGAATAACTTGTTGGTAAAATATTTTAAATCTGTGATCTCACCAAGGTTAGTTCCACCTGGTAATGTTTCAACCTTAGAACCTCTACCTTCCGCTGTTTGTGGGAAGAAGTAATCTTCGTTAGTTGAAAGCGGATTGTATGAAGCATCAATAACACTTGTTCCGCCACCTGTTGAACTTGGAATACGTCTCTGTTGAATTTCATTCTTAACCTTTTCAACGAAACTCATTGCCATGTGTGCAGGCATGTTACCTACATCAACATAAAAAATTCTGCGTTCAGGAGCACGCTGGATACGATAGATAATGATCGCATCTTCAAGTAATTCTTTTTGTTTATAAACTTTGAATACACTTTCAAGTAATGAATTACCAAATGGATAATTGTTATCCAGTCCTTCTGATAATGAAATGTGCATCACGTGTTCAGCGTTTACAGTAACTTCATTCTGTGCATTTTGAAAACGTGTTCCTGGTGTGTTACCAACTGCACCGACCATTCCTCTACCAAAGCCACCACCACTTGTAAATGAGGATGTGCCACTAGGTGATGTGTTCGTTGTTCCATGTGGTGTAGTTGCGATTAAATTCTTAAAGTTAAAATTAATATCCTTTACAACATACTGCTCGGGAATCTTTCCTTCGGATTCGTTAACAATAATTTTGGAGACTTTTGCTTGATCCACGTAAAGCAATTTCTTAGTTTCTGGATCACGGATGAAAAAACAATCGCCATACTTAAATGTATTCCTTACAATTCTAAAAATTCTATTTTCAAACTGTTGAGTCTTGCTCCACTTTTGTAGTGCTTCCTTTAACAGTTTGGTTTCAACACTGGTTGGTGAATTTCTAAAGAAACAGTGGAATGGGGTTGCGTTTTCCTTGTCCTTGCCAGTGCAGAATTCTGCCAAAATATCCAATGCAGCATTAACTTCTGAATCCATGTCCATTGTATCATACTGCATGTATTTTTCAATGCGGTTTGGACTTCCTGCATAAACATCCGGTAGATATGATGAATAGTTGGAACGTGCTGGACCAGGTCGTCCGCCACCACTTATTGGGCTGTACGATCCTGATTGGTTTTCGGTGTTAACCGGCGTAAAGTATTTTTTCCAACTCATTTCTTATCCTATATTATTATACAGCAAATGCATCATTTGTCAACCCCGACGTAACACCAATATGTCTTTGGGTTAGAGTGTTATTAATTCTTGTTAATCCTACTAGTTCTTGTATGCTACTATTTAACTCTTTCATGATCGTCAATTGTGAGTTTGTGGATTGTCCATGATCTATTGACTTAGTAACTGAAGCAGTGGTGGTTCCTGCACTCATAAGATCTTTGGTTGCTTTTTCTTCGTCTGCTATTAGCATATTTTGGACACTGCCGATGAACGAACGCATGGTTCCTGTCACACCACTTGCCACAACTTCTGCCATTTGCATTGGAGTTACTACTGCTTCCATTCCGTGTAGCATTGCTGGAGTTCCTTCACCAAAGTTTCCAAACAGTTTGTTTAGGCTTCCTAAAGTACCACCTGCAAACATCGCTGGCATTTGGTTTCCTGCTTCCTGCTGTTTTTTAAGTTCTTCTGCCTTGAGCTCCGCAATCTTCTTTTCCATATCGAGGATTCTTGCTCTGGATTGTGCCTGTCCATAACTTTCTCTACCAAGTCCGCCATCCATTATGCCATATTCGTCCTCGCCAGCCAAACTTCTCTCGAGCCTTGCCTTTTCCTTGGCAATTTCCGCTTCATACTCTTCCATGGTGTTGACACCGGCGCCAGTTAGATTCACCAATTTTTCAGCCATCTTCTTGCCATCAAGTAGACCAAATGATAGGGTTTCGACAAATGCACCAGCGCCAGCCGAGAACCTTTCTCCCATAGTGGCTGCTTCGCCTTCGTCAAGTCCTAGGTAATCCTCAGCATTCATTCCTGCCTGGACACCCTTGAATCCTGCGTATCCTATACTTGCTATGGCTGCTATTGGGCCTGCAAATCTTGCTGCGGCTCCCGCACCTCTAAGTAGGGATCCGCCCACTCCTGGCTTAGTTGCTAGATTTGTTACTGCCTTAGGAAGTAATTTTTTTCCAACATTTCCAATTGCATTAGCACTGCCTGTAAATGCCTTGCCTAATAATTTTAATGGGCCTTTGACTATGGACATTAATCCTTGTGCGCCCATGGCTAGTGCTGCCGCAAAGGCCGCACTTTCAAGAGCAAACAATGCCGCTTCGGCGGCTATTGCTCCTGCTTGTATCTTGTCAATATTTTCTACGGATTTGTTTAATACTCTGGGAAGATTTTGCAAAGCCAAATCAACTGGGCCACCGTCGGCAAACATGTCTGTGAGAGGTTTGATGCTAATCTGATTTAGATTAGAAGTCATCTTGTTAGCGGCTGTATTAATTTGATTTCTAAAAGATTCTATGGTAGCAGGATCAATTATGGGTTCGCCATCTTCCGTAAATTTGACTCCCTTCTTGGCATTCTCAATTGTTGTTTCTATATCCTTGGTAACTTCTTCCAATGATTTTTGACGTGCAGCAACATTGTGAGCAGCCACGACAAATCCTTCCATCTCCTTGTCAAATAAACCAAGTACTTCACCAGTCGCCGACTTTGCAAATGCTTCTGCTTCTTTTGAATAAGTCTCGTAAAAGGCATCAGCAAATTTTTCACCCAAGGTTCCTGTTTTAATCTGTTGATACATGTTCTGCGCCATGCCACTAGATTCTTTTAGATATGTCATGGCGGCTATACCAGCATCGGATGTTGCTGTACCAGTCGCTAAAATTTCCTTGATGCCCGCTCTGTGTGCTTCAGGAACCGAGTCCATCAGTTTTTTCATCTCGGCCTGTTGCTTCGGATTGAGTTTAGACATCATGATACGATACTGCGCATCAGCCTGTCTAGCGTCTTCTTCTGCCTGTAGTGATTCCTTGCTCTTACCAGTTAACTTGGATACTGCATCCAAGTTTTTCATGTATTCGTGCGTGCCTTCCATTAACTGGTCTTGCGTCATGCCTTCCAGTCTGCCGTTCTTTGCTAGCATCTTGGCGTAGTCTAGGAAGCCTTCATTCATTGCTTCTGTACTATAACCTAATCTTGCTAGATCATTAAAGAAAGGACTCTTTTTAAACTTTTCACCAAATTTTGCAAGTTCTTTGGCTCCGGTTGCCGTGTCGCCTCCAAACAGCATTAGTGCTTCGCTGTTGTTGGCTATCATGTTGCTGTATTGGGTTAGAGTCAAGCCCATCTTGCCTGCTGCTGTAACAACTCCGTTGAGATTACCGCTGAAGTTAGCACCTACTGATGCTGCTTGTTGGAATGCATCTCTAGTTCTATCTAGTGCTGCCACAGTTGGCATAAGAGCAGCAGCAGTTGCTTCTGCAGCCATTCCCAAACCGGGTATAGATCCCATCGCTGTGGCAATGGTTTGTGTGGCACCGGTCAGCGATCCATCCATGGTCGCTAGACCATCGGCTGCTGCACTTACACGTTTTAGGAATTCAAGACCACCTGTTGCTACCTTACGGATAACATTGGCCAAGCCCTGCATTTTGTTTCTTAGGGCATCGGTATTTTTTTCAACCGCATCAGTATTTTGCTCTTGTGCCTTATAAGCTCTTAGATTGCTCTCTTTAAATTTTTTGCCTGCTTTGGCTGCATCTCTAGATTTTTGGGCTAATTCTCTAATGCCCTTGTCAAGATCCTCACCGCTTTTGAAGCCTTTTGCCGCATTTGCAGCAATGATCTTCTGCATTTCCAAAATTTGCTTGAGAGTGGCTTCGGTCGCAGCATTATTAAGAATAATGTCTTCTTGTCCAAATTGTCCTGTTACTTCAGCCATTTATTTGTTTTCCCAGAAATATACGCATATAAATACATTTGCCTACACGGCAATAATATATTATTTATCGGAGAAAAAAATGGACCAAAATACTGAGTTACCAAAGGTAGAGATAGCCGGAACTCCTGGTGCTCAAAAAGAAAGCCAGAGTCCTCTATCAGCCTACTATAGGCAACCTAAAATTTACATTAGCCTGCCCAGCAAGGGAGAGTTCTATCCCGAAGGCGCATTGGATAAAAGTGAGGACGGACAATATGCTGTCTATTCTATGACAGCCAGAGACGAACTTATGTTCAAGACCCCGGACGCACTAATGAACGGACAATCAACTGTAGCCGTAATACAGAGCTGCATTCCTAGTATTAAAGATGCTTGGAAGATGCCTTCTATTGATGTTGATGCAACACTAATTGCTATTAGAATTGCAACCTATGGCGAAAAGATGGACATTGATTCAAATTGTCCTAAATGCAAGGAAGAACTAAGACATGAATACAATCTAACGGACTTTTTAGATCAAATGGCAAAGTTCCAATACATCAAACAGTTCCAAGTTGGTGATTTAACTTTTCACATTCGTCCTTTTACGTACAGAGAAACTACCAAGCACACTATTAGCAAAATCGAACAGGAAAAAATCTTTAACATCGTAAATGATACTACTATGTCAGAAGAAGAAAAACTTGATAGATTTGGCGTGAGCTTTGTTAAGATTACCGAAATTACTGTTGAACTAATTGCAGACGCAGTTCATCAAATTGATACTCCGAATGGATCAGAATCTAACAGAGATGCAATTAAAGCATTTGTTCTAAATGCTGAACATGGTATTTTTGAAAGTATCAATAAAAAACTACAGGAAATGAAGCAGACCCTTGAACTTAAGGTTAAGAATGCAAAATGTGATAAGTGCGAACACACATTTGATATAGGCATTACTATGGATCAAGCGGATTTTTTCGCCGCAAGATCTTAACCCTTCCCTTGCCGGAGATCTTGCAGGAAGTAAAAAAACTCGATAAAGAGGCAAGGGAAATCAAGAAAGAAGTTCTCAAAATGTGTTGGTATATGAGAGGTCTTTCTTACAGTGAAGGCATGACTCTGGGTTATGAAGAGAGAGAAATCGTAGCCGAAATAATCAAAGAAAATATCGAAACAACTAAGAAAACGCAGTTGCCTTTCTTCTAGGCCGCTAGTAATTTCTTAGCATCTTTTACAGCATCGGGTCCTAATTTTTTAATTTCAGAAGCAAGTGATTTTATGTCCACAGGAGCAGTTGTAGGGCTCTGTGCTGTGTTTTGTTGATCTGTTGGTGTAGTTGTAGTATCTCCGCCTTGACCACCGCTTGTTGACGCTGTATTTGTGTCTGTGGCGCCATCTGTAGGTGCTCCTACTGGATTGCCTGTCTTGTCAAGATTGTCTTCGGGTGAAGCATCGGGAGATCCTGCTTTTGGTTCGGCAATTGGTTTGCCAGTTTTATCCATAAGACCCGCTTTTGGAAAATTATAAGTTTTGTTCTTTTCGTCCTTGATTGACAGGTGGGTTTCACGACCATCTTCGGACGGGCCAACAATTGTTCCTTTCATCTGTTGACCTTTACTTGTCTTGAATGTGACTTCGGTTCCCTTTTCAATGCCTTGCTTTTTCAATTCCTTGGCTGCTGTAAATTCTTTTTCTACTTGTTTTTCTTCCTGTGGAGAAAGACCTCTTCCAAGTCTTAAGGCTCTCTGTTCCTTTGCTTTGCCTAGTGCATCTGCATCATCTGTTGTGTCATCTGTTGCTGCTGGTTCGTCTCCGCCTGCATTGGTATCTGCCGCGCCTGTGTCAGTGGTGCTTGAACCTTCATCGCCTGCTGTTGAATCCTTAGGACTATCTGCATTTGTTTCTGAATCTGCTGCTGTTTCATCTTTATCACCATCCGGTGCATCCGTTGCCTTAGGAACTTCAATCTTCATCGAATCGTAAGTGCCCTTGATAACATCATCTGCAACACCCATGTTCTTGATAATGTCGTAAACTTCTGCGCTGTCTGTGGGTGAATTTGCTTTCTTCCATGCACTCATTAACTTTTCTGCGGTTACCTTTGTGGTAATCTGCTTGCCTGCACCCTTCATGAAACCGCCAACCGCTGTCGCTGCTTTCTTAATTGCATCAAGTGGTCCTTCATTGATTGTCTGTTTGTTGCGGTGTGCGAGTGCATCAAACACGCTTTCAAACATCAGTTTGTTTTCCAGCATGTGGGTGTTTACTGTTTCTAATCTGTTAAACAGTAGATAAATTTGTCCTTCGGAAAGTTTCTGTCCTACGTATGTTTTGCTTTCCTTAGGTGCTTCTCCGTCTGTAAGTTCTGCTTTTTCTTCTGGACTGATGGGTTTTGCGTCGTGCATATTTTTTGCATTATCATCAACCGTCTGTAGAGCACCCTGTGCTGCTGCGGCTGCGCCACCACCGATGTCCATAATTTTTTCAATTGCTGCATCTGCGTTATCAAGCACGGCAATGGCAGCATCCATCTGAGGACCTGTTAGTTGATCCTTAGGTATATCTCCAATTGTCTTTGCAAGTGCTGTTAGATCTGCATTTGCTTCCTGTGTGGTAGATAGGAAACCGTGTAACTTGCCTGCTGCTTCATAGTATTCTGGACTAAATGTATCTGCCGCATAATAGGCATTAGTTAATTCTTTGTATTGTGCTACTTGATCAGGAGTCATTGTTAAATCATAGTTATAAAAGAATCCGTTAATGTTACCTGACATTTTTAAATTCTGAGCACCATCAAGCACACCTGCATCAAAACCTGCATCTGCTACTGCCTTGTCCACTGCCGCTGTAAAGTTGGCTTTTTGAAATTGATCCAACATGGCATCGGCTTCTGCTTCACTGGCACTTGCAATATTGTCAATGATGTTGTCACTTATGCCTTGGATTGCTGCACCAGCAAGAGCACCATATGCTGCTGTTTTGACTGACTTACCAACCGCTGTTGAAAGTTTTGATCCCTGTAATAAATCTTTTGTTGCTCGTGCAAGGAAACCTGCTACTGCGCCGCCCGCTGGTCCGGCTGCAAGTGCAGCGGCTGCTGTTAGGATACCCACTGCTATGGTTGCCTTGCCTGGATTTTCCTTTGCCCAGTTGCTTACGCCCTGAATGGCTTGGACAATCTTTGAATCCTTGTTGTTTGCCGTAATCTGTTGTTTGAGCTTTTCAAATTCTGCATCCGCATTTTTGATCGGACCTGCCTTCTGAACCATTCCGCCCAATTGATTGATTAGGTCATCAATTTTTTTCACGGCCTCCACGGGCAGTTTTGCTATGTCAACGGTCTTGCCCGCCAGCGTTCTATTGTCTCCGGCATTCTGTTCAACGCTCTTGAATATTCCCGCAATTTGATCCTGCGAAAGTGCTGCTTCAAAAATTACCTGTTCAACACTGGCCACCCAGGGTGTTATCACACGCTGTTCAAAAAGTGTTAGTTGGGGATTACCAAATTCTTCAGTAACCATCTTTCTATTTTGTATCTGGCCAAGTCTCATTAGAGCAACCTCATTAATTGTTGTTTTTCTCTCATCGGAAGATTAGATAATTGATCTGCGAGTTCTGGCGGTAATTTTGAACCGGGTTTTGCAAATTGATCCTTGGCTGATTGTCCCGCGGATTTCAATGCTCCGCCAAAACCACCACCCTGTGCATCCGCAGGCGCACTGCCCTTGCCAGTGTCTATTTGACCACCTTCATCGCGTTCAATTGCCTGTCTAACTGCTGCCATAAAAATCTTATCTAACTGTCCGCTACTTAATACTACTGCGGCATCGTCCTCAAATATAAACTGTGCTTCGCTCCAGTCAATTGATTGATTAACAAGTTTTTTCTCGCTTGGTAGTGGAATCTTTTTCTTGCCACCCTTGATTGATATTCCATTATCTGTATTGGATTGATTTCCTGTTTGTGTGTTTTGATTGGGTTGATTTCCCGTTTGTGTATTTGTATTTTGATCGGTGTCAGTCTTCTGTGCATCTTGTTTTGCCATTGCATCCTTGGCACCTTTTATACCACCCTTAACTGCATCAACTGCTCCCTGTGCAACGTTTCCTATGCCCTTGGCAACATTGCTAATTCCTTTTCCTATACCACCAGCAACCGTTCCTACAGCGGATCCAATCTTCTGCCCGGTTGTAACCTTGGACATTTCCTCTTCGGCGGCTCCTGTTGGGTAATTGTTTTTCTTAAGAAAGTCTATTAATAATTGTGGTGTAGCGTCTTTTTTAATTTTTCCAAGGTAGATTTCAAATTGATCTTTCAACCAGTTTGCTTCCTTGCCTGCTTCCAGATCTCCCTGTGCTCGTTTATCACCCGCAAATGCCTTTACTCGTGAACCCATTCTTGATAAAAAACCCTGAGGTGCTTCATCGATCTGTTGTTCCGTAATGATTTCTTCTAAACGCATTGATTATCTTTCCATAACTGTTATGTAGTGTTATTTATTCCTTTACACTGTGAGTAAGATCTAAAGATCTTATGCGTTTTCGCTTGCGCTCAACGCATTTTTTCTTCTTTCTTACTTTATATATATGAACACAACAACTGCGAAGCAGTTTTGTTAGCATCATGTAGATAGTAGAGCCACAATTCGCCCGTTGCCGGACGAATTAGTGTTGTTGAGCTTCATGTGAGTTAGCGTCACCAACCTGTTAAAGAAGATTACATATAATATGTGTGGAGGCGGCAGACCTTCAACCCCCTACTTCAGCATTCGCAATATCCGCGGAAAGCAGTTAATCCCTAACAGTCGAAATCACTTGCTTTGTGGTTGTATCTTTTTCACAGAGCCACATCTTTCATGCCTTAAGTTAGCATTGTCCTTGCAACGCACCAGTATCTGAACGCACACTGCCCACACGGCAGGCGTCCTCAAGATGGGTCGAGCAGCCCCGACCAAACCATGTTGCTATGTTAAGCCTTGTTTTTGATGTGTCTTTCTAGGAGTGCCTTGCGCAATTTGTCTGAACCGCCTACTCTAACATTGATTATGCCGTTGTAATAATCGTCTGATTCCAATACCCTACGATCAAACTGTTCTCTTGCCTCGAGATATGACATTTCACCTCTGCCTCTACACATGTAAAGTATTTCCCTTGTAAAATTTTCTGGACCTAATGCTTCTACGTCAGCCTGTAGCCTATCGGATGAACCCCAATATTCCTTCCAGTCTGACTCCTTATGGCCTCTGCGTTTATTTTTCTTGCCTTTGAGAGGTGGCTTTGTGGTTTTAAATTTGGCTAATTTCTTGCCTATGTATTTTTTATTGTTGGTAGTATTGGTAATGAGATAAACGAAGCCTTCGTATTCATCAGGAATACTGTCAATAGTCTTGCCTTCAAATGTCCAACTCGCTGTCTCCATCAGTGTTACTTACTTTTGATGGACGACCAACCATGCCTTTTCTGGCTTGCTTTCTTTCCTGCCTTTTATCTTGTATTTCCTTGCGCCTTACACTTGCAAAATTACGTATCTCGGATAGCCAAAATCTACTCTTGATTCCGGCTTCATCACTTCCTTTGTATTCAAAGCGTTCCTGCCACTTGAAATAGTTTTGGAATGCTTCGATCATCTTGTCATGACTATCAGTTGCCATAAAACTATTGGACTATTTCTATATCGTTTGAATATGAAGTAAATCCATTCTCCTTGATTACTTTTAATACATGATTAACACGCCCTGCTAGATCATCTCTATGCGAAATTAAGAATACGTTTTTGTTTCTTTCTCGTGTCATTTTCTTGAGAATACTAATACTGCTTTCAACACCAGCACTATCCATACCACTGTCTACCAATTCATCAATGAACAGTAGATTAATACCGTGATATAGTGATTCCCATACATCTCTAAATGCCCAACTTAGACTTAAAATGAGTCTATTTCGTTCACCTCTACTGAGATTATCAAAGTCTAAGTCCTGTCCCAGTTGTGTAATAACCACCGTTAAATCGTTCTGAAATTCCACAATGTGTGGTAATCCTACCTTGGCAAGATAGTATGTTAAACGCTGATTTAGATATGCTAGATTCTGTTCAATAATCTTTTTACGCACAAACGAATCCTTGTTTGTGAGCAATTTGTATAGGAAATCCTGATGATCCTTTACCTTTGTAAGTTCATTCAGTGCGTCAAAACTCACTTCCTGTAGTGCAGTTTCCTTTAGATCCTCAATCTGTTCCGCATAAGGATTAGTTTCTTCCTGCTTCTGTCCTAGTTCCTTCTGCAGACTCTCGACCGTATTCCTGTGGTTGTATGCTTCTTCCACTGAATCATACTGCGTTACGGGGCAGTTTTCAAGTTCTCCGATGTCCTTTACAACTTTTGCGTGTTCGTCATATTGCGTTTCGTTGGCCAGGATCTGTTGTGCTGCTTCTTGCAACATTTCTTCCTTCTGCTTCTTAATTTCTTCCTGCTTGTTGTCGTGTATCTCCTGCCCACACGCATAACATTCGTGCTTGTCAATTGATTCCAGTTCCTTTTGCAGTTTAGAAATTAATTTTTCCTGCTTTTCGTTATCGGCTGTGATGTTAGCCATCCAACGCTGTGCTTCTTCCAGTTTATTCTTGTCTGCGTTAAATTTCTCCCAACATCTATGTGCCTCAATTTCCGCTTCAATGTCAATCTTTTCCAATGCAGCAATGCTCTGTTCCAGTTCCTTAACGGTTTGCTGTTTATTATCTTCCCATAGCCTCTGCTTGCGTTCAAGGCTTTCTATATTCTGCTCAATTCTTTCGTTGCTTGCCTTGACAGTTTCAATTCTAGTATTTTCTGCATTAATGGCGTCTCTGTTTTGGCGCATCTTTTCCTTGAGTGCCTCTGCCTTTTCAGAAAGCAGTGTAATTCCTAGCAGTTGTTCGATGATAGCACGCTGATCGTTTGGCTTTGAAGCAAGGAATGGTTCGGTGTATGTGTTCAATGCAAGAATGTGCTTGAACATGTCATGGCTCATGCCAAACAGGTTTTCAATATCCTTCTGCGTTTCTCTGCTATCTCCCTGTGCTTCATCGGTATCAGATGGTTCCTGTTCAGTTCCATTAACTGTGAATTTTAATACGTTGGGTTTTCTTCCTCTATGGATAGAATATTCAACTCCATCTTTTTCAAAATCAATCGTAACCAGCATTCCCTTGCCGTTAATCTTGTTGATGAGATTATCACGTTTAATATTTGTTAAGGCATTTCCATAGATTGCATAACTTAGTGCGTTGACGATAGTGGTTTTACCAGTGCCGTTTCTGGAACCGCTATCATCTCCGCCCAAGTCTAGGTTTTCACCTAGCACAAGTGTGAGCTCGCCCTTGTCAAAGTCAATGGCCTGGGTTTGATTGCCCACACTCATAAAGTTTTTTACCGTGATGTTTTTTATTTTAATCATAGGTCCTGATAAATCTCCGTTAGCATGCGCCTGTCATACGTTTCGCTGTCCAACTGTTCAATCTGATTCATTACGATGGTATCAACGCTTTCAAATGATAAGTCTATAGGATCAATGTTTGACTCCACTTCTACCTTTTCTGGAATCAACATGAGTTCACGCAATTTAAACTGCGGAATAAACTGCTCCTTAATAAAGTTTGCCTCCTCAAAGGTAATCTGCACGTCAATGGTTACACGGGCATGCATCTTTTCTCTAAGATGCTCTTCTGGTTTGTCCAATAGTTGCGAAAGTTTAAACGTTCTATATACTGGCTGATCCGCCCAAGTTTTGTATTCTGGAACCCCGCCCCACTCCAACAGCATCATGCCACGCTCATCATCCCACGCATCTGCGTAGTTGTGTGGAAATGCGTTACCAATATAGGTTACATTGCCTTTTGTCTGTCGCTTATGGAAGTGTCCTGAGAACACATACTCCTGATTGACAAAATGATTTGCCTGTAGTTCGCCGTGATCAGGCATTTCTACCATTGCATTCATCTTAAAGTACGGAAGCTCGAAGTGTCCAAACACGTATCTTGATTTGATATCCTTAACACTCTTCCATTCTTCACCAACCAACCAAGGAAGAAGTGTTACTTCACCTTCCGTAAATAGTTCCGTGATAGGAATAATGTTAGGAAACAATCGCATGAACTCGATGGAGTTAATCTCACGCTTGTCCTTATAGAACAAGTCATGGTTACCAACCATGAAATAAACTTTTTCGAATGTTTCGTTGAGTCTTTCTAAATTGGAAACTGTATAGTTCATTGTGCTAACGTCTGTGGTTGCACGGTTATGGTGCCAATCTCCCAAGAAGATGCAGGTTTCAGCACCAGCGGCTTTGGCTTCTTCGCAAAACCATTTTACAAATTCTTCACAATCAATGTTGTGTGTCCTGCTTCCACTCTTCATTCCAAAGTGAATATCCGTAAAGCAGGCTGCTTTTTTAAATAACGGCATTTTTACTCCTTACTATATTGTAATGGAAATTAGACAACTTGTCAAGACTTTTTCTTTTCACCACGCGGAACAGTATCACCATTGTCTCTATCCGCATTTTGTCGTGTCCAACTCGGATTCATTCCATTCATTTCGAGTATGTCATCTCGAATATTTTGGTTTCTTTTTTCGATATTAATGATTCTAACGAATGAATTGGTAACTGCCGCGGTATAGTATGCGAATGGATTCTGTGATTTTGATTCATCAAATTGCAATCCAATCTGTGCTAGTTGTAAAATGGCTTGTCCTTTCATCTCATCATTATAGGTATAGCCTCTAACATTACCACGTGTTGCGTATCTGTCGCACAGTTTCATCCACATAAGTGCTAGTTTGTTGGTTGCCTTGCCAACCTTTGGATTGAAAAACCCATTTTCCATACCACCTTCCCAGTGGCTCTTGCCCACGCAGATTAAGTTGTTCTTTTCATCAAACTTCCAATGTTGGAACGGTGGAAAGTTTACCTTTACGTGCCTATCGGCAACAGACTTTTTGGTTTTCTTCCTTGTAAGATCCTCCGGAATGTGTTCGAATGTCATAATGCGGAAGATTAGATCCGTTTTTTCCATCTTGCGATAATCAATTTCAAACTGCTTTGCAGGAATCTTTTTACCAGCAGCCTCTACGGCCGCTTCATGATTTTGTTTAGCCAATCTTGAAGCACGATTCCTTTTTGCTTCTGCAATGGTTCTTATGTTAATTTTTTCAAGACTTGGCAGGATAACATCGAATTGATGATATTCAGGGTCAACATAGGAGCAAAATGTGTTTTTACTGCGGTGTATCTCTGCCAATAGGTCTTTGTTTGTTAGATATTTAATTTTTTGCATAATTGTGAACGTTCTCCTAATATTTATTATAATAGCACATAATGATAGAAATAAATAGAGTAAAGATAAGGAAATATTACCAAAATGAGTTTACCACCTAATCCACAAGCACAATTGGTTGCTAAGATTGACAGTGCAGTTTCTGAAGGACTAAAGGCCGCCGAACAGGCAGGATCTCAAATTTCAAACCAGTTTGAAAAGGCTAGGCTAGATGCCAAGATGGATAAACTGGGTGCAGGATTTACCAGCGGTTTTAACCAGGCAGCAGCAGCGGGTGCTACCTTTAACGATCAAATAAACACAGGTATGGGCAATGTTGCTGATGTGATTACAAATAAAGTTGGCGACGGTTCGATAAGTTCTCTTACTAGCACGATAGGAAGTTTTGGTAATGCAATAGGAGATGCAGCAGAAGGTGTGTTGGGAGCAGCAGCAGGTGCTGGAAAGGAAATTGGTGCGCTGGCAAGTAAACTAACAGGAGGAAATCTTGCTGGAGGAGTATCAAGCATAGCAAGTGCCATATCAGAAGGTGCAGGAAAATTAAACGATTTCCTAAGCCTAAAGCGCGGAGCCAACCTACCCCAGGAAGGAGAATTGTTCCAGACACAAGGAGAAGGAATTCAAGTGTTGCCTTCAAACGGAGATGACTGGCGTGTGAGGATCGGTTGTGATTTTAACATTTTTGCAGGAAATAAAATAATAGACCTTATTAAAGCATCGGACGGAGTTGTATTTCCTATACTACCAGAAATAACTTTTTCAACCAAGGCAACTTATTCTTCAATAGATCCCGTGCATAACAACTATCCATTCCAGGCCTATAAGAATTCACAGGTAGACGACATCAATATTTCAGGAACATTCGTTGCTGAAAAAGAGGATCAAGCAGCATACTGGATCGCAGCAACAACATTCTTTAAAACTGTTACAAAGATGTTCTTTGGCAGGGGCGCACTTCAAGGTGCACCCCCTCCTATCTGTATACTAAATGGATATGGTGCCAGCGTGTTTGATAACGTGCCTGTTGTTGTTAAATCATTTAGTGTGGATTTTACTGAAGATGTAAATTACATACGTTGTAATGCGTTTGGTACAGGAACATGGGTACCTATAACGAGTACCATTAATGTTATTGTTCAGCCTGTCTACAATAGAAGAAATCTAAGGCAGTTTAGCCTACAGGATTACGCAAAAGGAAATTTACAAACTCCTGGCAAGATGGGATACTTATAATAATGGCGGTATACAAGCAATCATCACCCTATTCAGCAACCAAGCAGAACAATCTGTATCTTGAACTATTAAGCATCAGGCCTGTTCCCGCACAGAAGGACGATTTTTTATACACGATTGAGAGCCAATATGAGCGTCGACCTGATCTATTGGCCTACGACCTATATGGTGATCCTAAATTATGGTGGGTGTTTGTTCAAAGAAACATGGAAACTATTAAGGATCCGATCTATGATTTTGTTCCTGGCACAAAAATATATATCCCCAAGAATTCCAATCTAAAGAAATTTTTAGGAGTCTAGAATGGCGGACCTAAAAGAGTATAGAATACAATCAACAGGCGGAGCCTCTAACGTTAACATCACTGAAGAGACCAGAAAAAATCCCTACATCGTAACACGAATCAACGGCCAGGATGTTAAGGTGTATGGAACCCAGGAGCAGTTGGATGCATACCAAAACAAGAAACCGGACGGAACACAGAAACAGCCAACAGCAGAAGAAACAGCCGTAGCAAGGGGATTTATCAGACAGGTTGCTTTCAAACAAGAAGCAGCAGTTAATAACATTGATGAGGAAGGCAAGGGAGATATTGAGGAATCAAGCCAAGAAACTAATGCTGGAACATCAGGAACTAATCTTAACGGTCTTGTGCCCAACCCATTGGATGATTTTGCATCAATAAATCATTTGTGGACGCTGGCAGTGCTGACGCCCAAGCAGTTTAATAATCCTAATCTATATAGAAATGCAGTAGGATTTAGTTTTGCGTCACAGAACTATAACGTGTCGACCACCCAAACAATACTTGATCCTGTATTAGGAAATGATGAGGAAGTGACTAGAACTTCTAATCTATCATCCAGCATAGTATTTTCAAGTGCAGGAAGGGCAGATGCTGAAAGGGTAAACACAGCGTTTGGAACTCCAGAATATTTTATAAACAATTTTGAAATGGTATCCGTTATTGCAGCAAACCCTAAGACCGGAAATCAAAATGCAATTAGTTTTACGTTTGAAATTTATGAGCCATATTCGATGGGACTGCTACTACAATCTCTACAGAATGCGGCAATCAAGGCTGGATATGTAAACTATCTGGACTCGCCATTTCTGCTTAAACTTGACATTATAGGATTTGAAGACAATTCACAAGTTAAGCAAACAATCAAGCCCAAATACTTTATATTGAAATTAAAGAAGGTTACATTTAACGTTGACGAAACGGGTAGTAAGTACGCGGTCGAAGCGTATCCATATAACTATCAAGGATTTTCCGATACTGTTGATACTGCATTTACGGACATTAATATTTCAGTTTCGACAGGAACACCCACGGTAGCATTTAATCAAGGACTGGTTGACGAAAGAGGAACTGTAAAAGATGTATTGGCAACCGGAAATAATAGCCTGGTAGCACTGCTTAACAAGAATGAAGAACTGAACGTCCAACAAGGAAGATACAAAATCAAGGACAGATACGAAATTCATTTTCCCGAAACACCAGATCAGCGTTTTACAAATTTTAATGAACAGAGCAATGACTCCGCAGGAGCAACTGAGGATCCAGAAAAATCATCAAACAAATCTGTTGGCGGCACTGATGTTGATGCCACGACGAGCAAGAACGTTGGCAGCAATCCTATATCCAAATCCGACTTTGGATTTGACGTAAAGAAAGGCGGTAACTTTCCATTCAAGAATGATAAGGATGTGGTTGACGAAGAAACCAAGCGTGTGATTAGAGGAATCATGCAGGTAGATGAAAAGAATAGATCCTTTCACTTCACGCAAAAACAAAAACTAACAGACATCATTACCCAGGTTATTCTTAGTTCAACATGGGCAAAGCAGGCAACGCAGAAGGCAACAAAGGCTGACGGAATGATTGACTGGTTCAAGATTGATGTGCAGGTTGAGTTTCTTGACTATGATGTCAGCATTGGAGATTTTGCAAAGAAATTCATCTACAGGGTAGTGCCGTTCAAGGTTCATTCAAGCATATTTGGAAATCCTAACTCCATTCCTGTGGGATATAGTGAATTGGAAAAACAGATTGTTAAAAAATACGAATACATCTACACAGGACAGAACACGGAAATATTGGATTTTAATATAGAGATAAACTATCTATTCTACAGTGGTGCTAACCCTCAATCAGAAACCAAAACCAAGACTGAACAGAAACCAGATCAGACAAACACTGTTGAAGGAAAACCATTTCTTACAAAAACAAACACAGGAAATGAAACTGCGGCACAGGCAGCCAATCTTGGTAAATCAAAGGTTAAGAAAAACCCCAATCTATTTTCTATAATGAGAGGTGGTAGTGGTGATGCTGATGTTGAACAAAAAATTGCCGAAAACTTTTATGATGCGTTTATTAACGTTACCAGCAGTGACTTGGTTAAGGTTGATTTAACCATAATGGGCGACACATACTATCTAGTTGATAGCGGACTCAGCAATTATTTTTCCGCACCTTCGTCACAGAGTTCTCAGCTCACGGAAGATGGCACCATGAACTACGAAGCTCAGGATGTTTACATATATCTAACCTTTAGGACTCCTGCGGACATAAACGAAAAAACAGGATTGGTTGAATTTTCAAACAAGGATAAGGTAAGTCCATTTAGCGGTATATACAGAGTAGTAAGATGTACAAGCAGGTTTAGTGATGGAAAATTTACGCAAGAATTAAGATGCATTAGAATGCAAGGACAACCAACTGACTATGACGGCAAAAATCTTAACACCAACAAGGAAACATCAACGACAGTGATAGAGGGAGAATCCACGGAAAAAACTAATGTCAGTGAAGAAACTAAAAATACCGAATATGACTTTTTAATGAATCAAAATCAGGAAGAGCGTGAATTTGACATAGAATTAAACGAAGGTGTAACATAAAATGGCAATACAGAGAAGAGTTCCAAACAAAGAAACAGTCGGGGTTAGCCTAGGATCGGGAATTCAACTAGCCAAAGTAGTAAGCCTCATGGATCCAACGTTTAATGGCAGGCTCCGTGTAACGCTACTTAAGGATCAGGGAAACGACATAGGTGCGGACAGGCAAACATACACGTTAAATTATGCTTCACCATTCTTTGGTTATACTCCATTCGAAGCAATGGGTAAAAACAATGATAACTTTAACGACACGCAAAAATCCTACGGCATGTGGTTCGTCCCACCAGATGTAGGAGTCACAGTTTTGTGTGCGTTTGTTGATGGAGATCCTGCAGAAGGTTATTGGTTTGCGTGCCTTCCGCCAAACTTTGCCAATAATATGGTACCGGCAATAGCAGGAACCACGCAGGTAGAACTTACTGATGAGGACAAGAAAAAATTTGACACGGCACAGCCACTTCCAACAGGAGAAATAAACAAGAGATTCAATCAAAAAGAACAGGAAAAGGATCCCGACAAGATTAAGAAACCGGTCCACCCTATTGCGGATAGATTCCTTGAACAAGGAACGCTGGAAGATGATGTGAGAGGAGTGACAACCAGCTCGGCAAGAAGGCAAGTTCCTAATTCCGTATTTGGTATTTCCACACCAGGTCCGCTGGATTGGAGAGATGGCAGCAAGCGAATGACAACAGGACCAACTGATAATCAGTCATTGGATGGGGTAGCGGTATCAAGACTTGGTGGCACACAGTTTGTGATGGACGATGGTGATGATAGATATGTCAGACAAACCAAGGCAAGCGATGGCCCGGTAAAATACATAGACTTAATTGAAAAAAGATTTTTTGATAAAGAAGCACAACCAACCAACGAAAAGGGCGACCCAACTGTTCCGTATAATGAATACACGAGACTGAGAACTAGGACAGGCCACCAACTGTTGATGCATAACTCAGAGGACCTTATCTACATAGGAAATTCGAGAGGAACGTCCTGGATTGAAATGACATCTAATGGAAAGATTGATGTGTATGCCGCAGACAGCATCAGTGTGCATTCTGAAAATGATTTAAACATTAAGGCTGATAGGGATGTGAACATTGAAGCAGGAAGAAACATAAACATGAAGGCAACTGCCGAATACGTTTCTCCCACGGAACTGCATCGAAGAGATGATGATGGTAATCCTATTCCTAAGATACAGGATGGCAGAGAATTTGAAGCAGGAAGAATACAGATAGAAAGTGCCTTCAATATGAATTTGTTAATTGGTGCCAATGGTAAAATAGAAACTAGGAATTATGAAAATGTTGCAGGTGTTCCTACTGACGGCGACTTGGACATCAGCGTGATAGGTAGCACAAGATTTTCAACAGGCTACGGAATTGTTACTCCTCATGATTACGAAGTAAAAGTTTTTGGAGACACATTAATTAAAACTACCGGCAACTTAGATCTTAACACAGAAGGAAACAATGCTTATAGTGCCGGAGGAACGACAGATATTCTAAGTGGCGGAAATCATACAGAGACTGCTGCACAGATACACATGAATGGTCCTCAGGCAAGACAAGCAGATGAAGCAGTTGCAGCAGAAACAATTACAGACTTGCACCTACATACGGCACTTTTCAACAATGTGGAAGTTGGTTGGCCCAAGTTAAAGTATCTAGACGGAAAAATTAAATCAATAATGAAACGAATCCCCATGCATGAACCCTGGGCTCTGCATGAAAACTTTTCTCCGGCAACGCAGACGGAACAGTTTACTGACAGGGAACTAGAGGAGTAATACAATGAAGAAGATATACAATCAAAAGGCAGTGGCAGTTAACTCAGCCAGCGTGGGATCCGCCGGAGCGAATACCTATACCTATAGGGGATTTAACTCCAAGAACAAGTCAAGCGGATTCAAGTTGTATGATATTGACTTGGTAAAGCAGGACATAATCAATCATTTCTACATAAGAAAGGGTGAAAAGTTGGAAAATCCATCCTTTGGAACCATCATATGGGATATGATTTTTGAACAATTTACGCCAGAAGTCAAGAACATGATAGCCAAGGACGTGGAAACCATAATAAACTACGATCCTAGGGTAGTCGTGAAGAATGTCAGCGTTGCTAGCACGGAACAGGGCATGCGAATAGAAGCGGAAGTGGTTTACGTTCCATTCAATGTGAGCGAAAGGATGACGTTTAACTTTGACAGAAATAACTCCGTTATAAACTAAGCACTTAATTACAAGGGCTAAATATTGCAATAGGATACTAGTTAATGAGCACAACGTCAAGACAGAACAATTTAATACTAAATCAGGACTGGACACGCATCTATCAAACCTTTAGAAATGCGGATTTTAAGTCCTATGATTTTGAAAACATTCGCAGGGTAATAATCAACTATCTGCGCGAAAACTATCCTGAAGATTTTAATGATTACATTGAAAGTTCTGAATACATGGCGCTGGTTGATGCTGTTGCATTCCTTGGACAGAGCCTTTCGTTTAGATTGGATTTAGCCAGCAGAGAAAACTTTCTTGAATTGGCAGAGCGCAAGGAAAGCGTTCTACGAATTGCCCGCATGCTGTCATACAATGCGAAGAGAAACATAGGTGCCAGCGGACTGCTAAAATTTAATTCAATAAGCACCACAGAAGACATCATAGATAGCAATGGTAGGAATCTTGCACAGCAAACAGTGAAGTGGAATGATCCTACAAACACCAACTGGGCAGAACAGTTTGTATTAATACTTAATGCAGCGATGTCTGATAACACTGAGTTTGGTAAGGGACAAGGATCTGCCACCATACAAGGTATACCAACCGAGCAGTATAGATTTAGAACAACGACAAATGATGTTCCTCTGTTTACTTTCACAAAATCAGTTGCAGGAAGAAACATGGCATTTGAGTTGGTTAGCACAGCATTTAAGGATTCAGAAACAATTTACGAGGAGCAGCCTGTTCCAGGAAACCAATTAGGATTCGTATATAGGCAGGATGGCAAGGGCCCATCAAGCGCAAACACAGGCTTCTTCCTACAATTCAAGCAGGGCAGCCTTGAGTTTGCGGACTTTAACATAGCAACACCAACCACAAATGAAACTATTGCAGTTGAAAGTAATAACATCAATAATGATGACATATGGTTATTTGGGTTGAATTCAAGGGGCGGACAGCAAACTGAGTGGACCAAGGTAGACACACTTACAGGAAATAACATTGCCTACAACAGTTTAATTGGAAACATAAAAAACATTTATGCAGTTTCCACACAACCCAATGATAGGGTAAATCTAGTATTTGCTGACGGAACCTATGGAAACCTACCACAGGGTGCATTTAGAATTTTCTATAGGGTGAGCAATGGACTTGAGTATTCAATAGCACCTACCGACATGCGTGGTATTTCGATAGATGTTAACTATGTTAACAAGTCTGGCATAGCCCACACATTAACAATTAATCTCGGATTGCAGTACACGGTAAACAATGCGGCTGCAAGTGAAAGCACGGATAGCATTAGGCAGAATGCACCAGCACTTTATTATACACAGAATAGGATGGTAACTGGTGAGGATTACAATCTTGCACCATTAGCAAGTTCACAGAATATTTTAAAATTAAAGGCAGTTAATAGGACTTCGAGTGGCATCAGCAGAAACTATGACATCATAGATGCGAGCGGCAAATACAGTTCGGTAAATGTGTTTGCGGATGACGGATATATCTACAAGCAGGATTCGGAGAGAAGTTTATTCCTTAAATTTACTAGCAAGACAGAAATTATTAATTTCCTAAGGCAGAACATCGAAGGAGCATTTTCTGACAAGGATCTATATAATTTCTACATAACAAAATACGAAAGGGTTACATTCAGTGAACAGACAACAGTATGGACAAGCATAACTAATGATTTGAATAGCGGCACTGGATATTTTACCAACACCATTGACAACAGTTTGCTCAAGGTTGGAACCTATTCCACAAGCAGCCTAAAGTTTTTAACCGTTGGATCATCAATAAAATTTATTCCGCCGACTGGATTTAGTTTTAAGAAGGGTAAATTGGTTGAAACTAATCCTACCGACATAGAACAAACAAATTATATATGGACCAAGGTGGCTAGTGTTGTTGGAGATGGTACCAACGCTGACAGAGGAGCTCTTGCTAGCGGACTTGGCCCAATTACATTTAATGAGAATATTCCAACAGGCGCAATTGCCAGTAACATAGTTCCAAAGTTTGTGAACGATTTAGATGTTGCACTAGAAACAGAAATTACAAATTTAATGTTTGCTAATCTTAATTTTGGATTGAGATATAGCACTGTTGATACATCATGGAAGATTATACAGAATCAAAACTTGGATTTAATCAATAATTTTAGCCTTGGTAAGGCAGGAGACACTACCAATGAAAACTTAGATGCGTCTTGGTTGTTTGCGTTTGTTAAAGAAAACGATCAATACGTTATAAGAATAAGAACTCTAAATTATGTTTTCGGAAGTGTTGAACAAAATAGATTTTATTTTGATAAGAACGAAAAAGCCTACAACAATCTAACAGGACTTTTAAACAAGGATCTAGTAAACATTTTAGGCATCAACAGCCAAACTAATAGTGCTTCAGCACTAGGTAGAGATTATAAGTTTGAAATTACTGATACAATAGAGTTTGATGACGGATATGAAAGCAGCAAGGAAATTAAATTAAGTTTCAACGACAGTGATAGTGATGGAGTGGTTGATGATCCTGATTCATTTATACAGGTTGCAGGAGCAGATGTAGATGCAAATTATTTGTTCTTTGTAAAAAGCACCGATGAATACGGAACAGAAATATTTAATATATTTGATAATTCAAATAATACAATTATAATTGCAACTAGAGAAGCATTAATAAATGTAAACGATTACGATGATGGACAATTAATTTATTTTAGCGACGTGGCAGAAAATAGAGTGAAGCGTGTTGATAGAAATACCAATACACTAATCTTAGACAGTTCTTATGTTGCTTACATTGGTAGAAGAAATTTAAAATTCCAATACACTCATGCTGCTAGTGAGGATAGAAGAATAGATCCTAGTGTTACTAATATTGTTGATTTGTTTCTATTAACAAAAAATTACGACACAGCATTTAGAAATTATCTAGCCGGTGCAACCACAGAACCTGTGGCACCGACTACTGACAGCCTAAGGGTTGAGTTTGGAAGCAATTTGTCTGCAATCAAAACAATAAGTGATGAAATAATTTATCATCCTGTCAAGTATAAAGTTTTATTTGGTAGCAAGGCAGCAGTTAAATTACAAGCGGAGTTTAAGATTGTTAAGAATACAAGCAAGGCAATTAATGATAATGATCTCAAGGTAAGAATAGTGAATGCTATCAATCGATTTTTTGCAATTAGCAATTGGGACTTTGGAGATAGATTTTATCTCAGCGAACTAACAACTTATGTCATTAATTCAGTCGCACCGGATGTCACAAACTTTGTCATCCTGCCAAGGGCAACGGATCAATCATTTGGTAGCCTTTTCGAAATTCAAAGCAAGCCAGACGAAATTTTTGTAAGCGGAGCAACGGTTGATGACATAAAAATTGTCTCAAGCATTACTGCTGCTGAAATAAGAACCGGTACTGGTACAGTAGTGAGTGATGCATAATGGCAGATAAAGTATATCCTAACAGTCAATTACCAATTAGAAAGTCTAGCGATTTATTACCGCAGACTTTTAGAACGGATGTAAATGACAAATTTCTTTCTGGTGTTGTTGATCCTCTAATACAACCAGGTGCACTGGATAAATTGTCCGGATACGTGGGTAGAAGGTTTGGCAAGACATATAATGGTAATAATGTTTATCTTGATACTGATAACACCCTAAGAAGTAGATATCAACTGGAACCGGGTGTCACCGTAGAAAACAATCAGGTAGTAACCAAGTTCTATGATTATCTAGATTTTAAGAATATTGAAACTTTCTTTGGTAATGGTAATGAAAGAGATGATAAGACTACATTCCAGGAACACTACAGTTGGAACCCTCCCATTGATTGGGATAAATTTGTAAACTATAGAGAATACTATTGGGTTCCTGCAGGACCTCCCACCGTGGCTGTTTTCGGACAGGCGCAGAGCGTGCAATCAACCTACAAGGTTAATCAAGGAATAGGTTCATCGTGGGTGTTTACTCCGGACGGGTTAACAAACAATCCAACCATTACCCTATACAGGGGACAGACATATGAATTTACAGTAAACTCACCAGGCGAGCCTTTTGTATTAAGAACAAATTATGATACTGGTAGTTTAAATTATGAGCCACTTAAAACTTACTTTCCTGGGGACCTTGCAGTCTTTGATGGTAAGTTATGGCGTGCCCTACAGGAAATTTTGCCCGGAGATGGCAGCACCATTGATATAGATTCGCAGGATTGGGAATTGCTGGATAGCTCAGCCTCTCTCAATAGTTTAATTTATAATAATGGTGTAACCAATAATTCAGTTGAAGTTGGAACTCTAAAGTTTGAAGTTCCACTGAATGCTCCGGACGTAATCTACTATCAGAGTGCGACTGATCCTAACAGATTAGGCAGATTTATAATTGCTGATATTGAATCTAACACAGCAATAAATGTAGAAAAGGAAATACTGGGCAAGACTTATTATACCAGTGCCAATGGTGTTGAACTATCAAACGGCATGGTGGTTGAATTCCGTGGACAGGTTGAGAGCGAACAGTATGCTACCGATACGTGGTTGGTTGAGGGTGTGGGCAAGGCAATCAATCTAATCCGATTTGCAGATTTGATTCCACCGTCAATCAGCGCAAACACTCCTGAGATACTGTTTGATAATCAAGGTTTTGATACACAACCATTTGACGATGCAACACTGTATCCTGCTAATAAGGATTACGTAACAATTAATAGAGCAAGTTCTGATTTGAACCCATGGAGTAGATACAATCGTTGGTTCCACAGAAGCGTGCTTGAATTTGCATATAACTACAGAGACAGTGATTTTGACGCACTAGAAACCGCAAGGGCAAAGCGTCCTATAGTAGAATTTCATCCCAACATAAAACTGTATCAACAAGGGACCACTGCAAAACAATCAGTGGACTATGTGGATGATTATACTAAGGATGTGTTTTCAACTATTGAAGGCAGCACGGGATATTCCGTGGATGGGGAAAGCCTATTTGAGGGTGCAAGGGTTCTAGTAACTGCGGATACTGACAATCTTGCAAATAATAGAATATATGAAGTCAAGTTTATAGTTCATAATGGAGTGAGGCAGATTACCCTACGAGAAACTGCTGACAGTGCTCCACAACTTAATGAGTGTGTATTAGCCAGCAGGGGAACCGCAAACGCCGGCAAGATGTTTTACTATGATGGCACGGTATGGAACCGTAGCCAGGATAAAACCACGGTAAACCAACCGCCATTGTTTGACGCCTTTGATGAGAATGGCGTGGCGTTGGATAATGTTGATACCTATCCTGTTTCGAGTTTTGCGGGAAGCAAAATTTTTAGTTACAAGCAAGGCAGCGGACCAATTGATTCAGAGTTAGGATTTGCAATATCATACCAAAACATTGACAACGTTGGCGATATCGAATTTAATTGGAATTGGGAAACTGAAACTTTCACATACACTGCAAATCAGCAGGCTTTTACTAGCAACATAAACAAGCACTACTATAGGGTAAATGATGATTATGAAAATGGATGGATTAGATCCAATACGAAGTATCTACAGCCCATAGTTGATAGCACAAAAATTGTTGATGCTACCAGCACTGTTGAATTTAACACTGTTGATTTTGAAAATCTCGCTGACGGCGCTGAAATAATTTTTTATCTCAACGGCAAGGAATTCAAGGAAGATTATACTAGGAACATAAACCAGTTTAGTTTCACAACCACGTTCCAACCCAATGATATCGTCACGATAAAGATTGTGGGAGAACTCACGCCGGATCAGGGTTATTATGAAATTCCGGTTGGAATAGAAAAGAATCCACTCAACGAATCACTCGGTACATTTACTCTAGGACAGGCAACGGATCATGTAAGGACGGCTCTCGAGTTCGACACGAGATTTACAGGTAATCTTCCTGGAGTTTCTAATCTTAGAGATATATCGGAGTTCGTTCCAAACGCCAAAAGATTCCTAAAGCATAGTGGTGTTGCGGCATCTGCCCTACTAATGTTGTGTGACAAGGACTTGAACATTATCAAGAGTCTACAGCATTCAAAGAAACAGTATTCTCTGTTCAAGGAAAACTTCATCAAAAAATCCTATGAAGTAGAAGATATCGAAAGCATACCCGACTTGGTTGATAGAATATTTGAAGAATTAAACAAAACCAAGAACCCTGCCAGCGCATTTGCTGACAGTGACATGATTGGAACGGGTGCTTTTACCAAGACAGAATACACCGTGGAAGACACTGGGATACGAACATTTACTCTAAATGAAGGTTTTGATTTAGAAACTCTAAGCAGGCGTGCAGTCTATGTTTATAAAAATGGTTTGCAATTGCTCAACCAAAGAGACTATTCATTCAGTTCTGAATTTTCTTATTTGACTCTCTCCATAGATTTGGTAGAGGGAGACACTATTGAGATAAGAGAATATGTGTCAACGGCTTCATGCCACATACCACCAACACCAACTTCCATTGGACTGTACAAGAAATACACTCCCATGAAATTTGTGGACGATACCTACAGGGAACCACAGGAAGTGATACAGGGGCATGATGGTAGCATCACCATAGCATATGGTGACTTCAGAGATGATGTTCTTCTTGAATTGGAATACAGAATATACAACAACATCAAGCAGGAATATGATCCTTCCGTTTTTGATATTGATGCAAACTTGGGCGGTTATTATGGCAACTCCGTATTCACCAAGGAAGAATTTGATGCAGTTGCCAACCAGGAATTTTTACGATGGGTAGCAAATACTAATCTAGGATATACTACCAACGATTACTGGAAGGATACAGAAACATTTACCTATACCTACTCGAACATGACATCTCCTGATGGTTTAGAAAATTTACCAGGATGGTGGAGAGGAGTATACAAATATTTCTATGACACAGATAGACCCCATAGATGCCCGTGGGAGTGCTTGGGTTTCTCTGAAAAACCCGCATGGTGGGAAGATGAATATGGTGCTGCACCGTACACGAGCGGTAACTTAATCCTTTGGGAGGATATCAGGGATGGTATAATCCGACAAGGAGATAGGGCAGGCACCTACAAGAGATACGCTAGAACTTCAATAATGAGACACGTGCCTGTTGATGAACACGGAAATCTATTGAGTCCGCTTGATAGTGGCTTGGCTGGAAATTTCACTCTCACTAACAACAAGGGAAGTTTTACTCTTGGTGACGTATCACCAACTGAATATGCATACAGAAGCAGTTCCGAATTTCCATTCGTTGTTACAATGGCACTGTGTTTGCTCCGTCCATTTGAATACATAATCGCAAACTTTGACAGAAGCAAAACTAAGAGAAACATTGCGGACCAAATTATAAGCAAGAACACAGGAGTGTTCATAAATCCTCAGGAGATTGAATTACCAATCACTGGTGAGACAATAACTTCTGGATTGGCTTTTTATCTAGCCAGTTATCTAAAATCGCAGGGAAAATCAATTCCAGCGTCACAGGATGTGCTTTCAAACATAAACGTGAGATTGACATCAAGGCTAAGCGGTTTCGTTGACAAGACGCAGCAGAAATACTTGTTGGATTCAAAGAGTCCTGCTGCTTCAAGTTCAAGCATATTCATACCCCAGGAAAATTATAATATTTTCTTCAACGTATCCGCACCAATACAGACTGTGAGCTATAGTGGTATCATATTTGAAAAGACTGAAGGTGGTTGGATCGTAAATGGATATGATGATGTTAATCCTTATTTTACAATTTATCGTGCCATTGCGAATCAGAAGGATCCAACTATATCGGTTGGTGGAGTTAGTGCAACCTTTGTTAACTGGACGTCAAATCAGTTGTACAATAATGGCGCAATAGTACAATACAGAAACATGTTCTATAGGGCTAAACTCACCCACACCAGTGCAGATGCCTTTGAGGAAGACAATTGGACCAAACTTCCAGAATTGCCAATCATAGGAGCAGCAACAGCACAGCGAAGAAGAACCTTCAACAGATTTAGAACTGCTAATATCAGTTACGGAACTACATTTAATAGTGTGCAGGATGTGGTTGACTTCCTGCTAGGGTATGAGGATTATCTAAAGAGCCAAGGATTCATATTTGACAATTACAGCGCGGATAACCAAGCAATGCAGGATTTTACCACTGCTGCCAAGGAATTCATGTTTTGGACACGCAACGAATGGGCAGTTGGATCATTGCTGGCAGTCAGTCCGGGTGCTGAAAAAATTAAGGTAACTGTTCCTGTTGGAGTGGTTGACAACATACTTGACAGTTTCTATGATTACAACGTGCTCACTGACAACGGTGAGCCAATGAATGTTAATAATTTTGATGTGAATAGAGAATTTCAAACTTTCACATTTAACATAAATGATACCACAAGAGGTTTATTCTATCTAAAATTAAACTATGTTCTCAAGGAACATGTTGCTATTTTTAACGATAGGACCGTGTTTAATGATGTAATATTTGATAAGCCAACAGGTTATAGACAGGAAAGAATCAAGGTGCAAGGATTCCGTACCGTGGACTGGGATGGAGATTACACTTCACCTGGATTCCTATTTGACAATGTAAACATAGACTCCTGGCAACCGTTTACTGATTACAAACTAGGTGACATTATTAACTTCCAAGGAGTAAACTATACTAGCAAGAAGAATCATACTAGCCTAGAAGAATTTAATGCAAATAATTGGACCGTACTAGATTCAACACCAGAAAAAAGACTTATTCCTAATTATGATTTTAGAATTAATCAGATGGAAGATTACTTTGATGTTGATACTGAAGGACTTTCACAGAGCCAGAGAGATCTCGCAAGGCACGCAATCGGCTATCAGACAAGAACCTATCTACAGAATTTAGCGGAAGACGAAGTAACACAGTTTAGATTGTATCAGGGTTTCATAAGAGAAAAAGGAACTAACAATTCATTCACTAAAATATTTAATAAACTTGGTAGAACTACAGATAGTGGTATTACACTGAAAGAGGAGTGGGCCTTCAAGGTAGGATCATTGGGAGGAATAGATCAGTCTAAAATAGTTGAATTAAAATTAGACACAGATAATTTTGTTTTAAATCCTCAACCTGTAATTGTTACTGATACAGAAAACATTGATTCAGTTGATAGATATTATAGAGTAAATCAATCAGACTTTGATTTTGCACCTATTCCTTATACGACCAAGATTAATCCAACTACCTCTGTGAAGGAATACATGAGGACGGCAGGGTATGTCAAGGTAGATCAAACAAAATATATTGTTAAAACTAGGGATGATATTTTAAACATTGACATTAATAGTGTTAGCAACAATGATCATATCTGGGTAACATTTGATAAGCAGAGTTGGACAGTTTTAAGAGTTAATTTTGTTAATGAACTTCCTATTGTTAATCTTACAACAGAAAGAAATACTGTAACTCTTACATTTGGTAAGAGACATAATCTTAGTGTAGATGATATAGTTGGACTTAAAACTTTTGGAGATGTTGATGGATTCCAAAAAATTACTGCTGTAACAAACTTTACGGCATCTTTTGTAACCGAAACGCCACCAATTGATTTAGAATTCGAACCAAGTTCGTTAAATTATCCCATATTGTTAACCAATGCAAGATTTGAAAGTTACGATGTTTTGGATATAGAAAACACAGCACTACTAGATAAAAAATCAAAACTTTTCATTGATAACAATGGAAATGATAGATGGGAAGTAGTTGAAAAAAATAAGATTTATTCTTCGAAAAAAATAGAATCTTTTGGCAGCTCTGTTCCTAAACACACAGGTAAAAAAGTTTTATACACAGAAGATTTACAACAAACCATAGGATCAATTCCGGGCTCGGGCATAGTTGTTGTTTACCTAGAAACAGCAACGGGTCTTTCTGTTAAACAAATACTAGAACCTCTTTCAGGTTTCACAGGAGCAGTAGGAAATACCTTTGGAGAAGAACTAGCAATAAGTCCTGATAACCAATGGTTAGTGATTGGATCGCCAGGTGCCAGTGGAGTTCCAACAAACTATAAAGGGATATTTAGTACCTATGAGACTTATGCTCCTAATGATATAGTTTTATATGAAGGAAATTTATGGAAGGCTAAGAATACAGTCTTAGGTGACGGAAGCACAATTAATGTTTACACTGAGGATTGGGAACAGACCTTTAACATTGAAGCACGAGAAAGTGGCACAAATCCAGGTTATGAAAACCAAGGAATGATTTCAATCTATAGATATAATGCCCAACAATGGAATTATGTTGAAAGTTACGTAAGTCCTAGAGCGGATGGTGACAAATTTTTTGGTAGCAAAATTTCCATTGCTAAAACTACAGGCGGATATACCATGGCAGTATCTGCTCCTGGTTCCAACGATACCAAGGGCAGGGTATACATATATGATTATACTGAAGCAAATGGTTGGAAGTTGATACAGAATCCTAATTATAGAGGAATATATCAACCAGGCGGAACACTTCCGGCTACTGAAATTTTAGCAGGAAGAACATACACAATTGATACATTAGGAACAACAGATTTCCGATCTCTGGGATCATTAAATAATACCCCAGGACAGATATTTGTGGCAAGACAGAAAGGAGAAGGAACAGGAACCGTAACGCAGAATAGTTTCTATCCTAAGGGTTCGATAGTTTTTTACAATGGTAATTTATGGCAAGCATTGGAAGACAACGAAGGTGACGGTAGCACAATTACTATTGAAAGTAATGATTGGATTAGACTAGACGAAGTTAATACTAATGTTTCTTTACCATCAAGCGTGAGCATAGAAGACGATGGATCAACACTAGCATCAGGGATACTTTCAGAAGATCAACTGGCAGAATTGATCAAAGAAGGAGATCGGTTTGGTAGTTCCTTGGCATTTGATAGTGATGCTTCAACTTTAGTTATAGGTGCTGTTCAGGCAGATGGACAATATTTTGCAAACTTTAGAGGAAACTGGCAGCCTAATTATGAATATGTAGAAAATGATGTGGTAAAATACCAAGGCGGCTATCACAAATTAGAAAATTTAGGTGCAACATCTGTAGGACCTGATAGCACGATTAGAAGTTTCAATCAACCACCTGATGATGGTTATCCTTGGGTCAACGTTGGAGATAGTTCTTCAGAATCCGTTGGTAAGGTGTTCATTTATACTAAAAATGCACAAGGATTTTACAGTCTACAGCAAACTATAACAGCAGAAAGTCTAGCAGAAATTAGTGATTTACCTGCCGAAGAAATTATTAGCACAGGTGATATGTTTGGTTATGCCATTGATCTAGACCATACAGGAAACACACTGGTTGTTACTAGTCCAAAGGCTGATAAAAATTTACAAAATCAGGGCAGTGCATATATTTTTAAATATGAAACTGATTCAACAGCAACGAGATATAGACTAAAGCAGAAAATTGAAAGTTACGGAATTTATCCAAATGAATACTTTGGACAATCAGCATGCATTACAAATAATTCAAGCAAGATTGTAATCGGTGCAAATAATACTGGTTATAATCTACCAATTAGATTTGACGGAAGTGAAACAAGTTTTGATGATTCGAACACTACATTTAGCACCTATGGTGGATATAGTGGTGCAGTATATGTGTTCGATCTCAAAGGATCGAAATATTTGTTAACTGAAAAATTAGAAGATGATTTAAGCACCAATGAATCATTTGGATACAGTCTGTATTGTACGGATAATGTAATAGTTGTAGGATCACCAAACTATATTGAACCTACGACACACGGTCCAACTCTAGATTTTTCTGGCGACGTTACAGGAATGATAAGGCTATTTAGAAAAGATTCAAACGTACAAAGCCTAAGCATAGTAGGAAGCGAACCCGATAGAGTGGATCTTTCAAGAATAAAAAGAATTGCGTTATATAATGAAGCAGGCGACAATAAAATACAGGACATGGAAGTTGTTGATCCAGCAAAATTAAAAATTCTAGCGGCAGCAGAAAAAGAAATAGAATACAAGACACTGTATGATCCAGCAACATACAATGTGGGATCTGAAGAAGTTGTTGTAGATAGTTCAGTGGCATGGTTTGACAAAAATGTTGGAAGACTATGGTGGGATGTATCAAGTGCAAAATGGATTGACTATGAACAGGGTGACACAGCCTACAGATTAGCAAACTGGGGAGCACAGGCAGAAGGATCATCAATCAAGGTTTACGAATGGGTTGAATCCAAACTATTACCATCAGAATGGGCAGTGCTGGCAGACACCACCGAAGGATTACAACTTGGAGTTTCAGGACAACCGCTATATCCTAATGATAACGTATACAGCGTTAAGGAATTCCTAAATGTAAACACGGGGCTGGTTACTGAAACAAAATACTACTATTGGGTAAGCAATAAGGTTACGGTTCCTGAAAATACTCTAGGCAGAACAATTAGTGCAGCAGAAGTTGCAGCACTAATCAACAATCCTACCACTCTAGGAAACAGTTATATTGCACTTGCGGCAGACAATAGAATATTTTTCTACAATTACAAAAATATAGTGAGTGATAGCATTAGTGTGTTGAATCTTGAATATTATAATTCAGCAACAAATAACAATGCCGCACACAACGAATTCCTGTTGCTAACTGAAAATGATGAAAACAGCGTTCCTAATGCCAAACTTGAGAAGAAGTGGATTGACAGTTTGGTTGGTTATGACGTACAGGGAAATAGAGTTCCCGATCCGAACATACCTGAAAAACAGAAGTATGGAATGAACTTCCGCCCTAGGCAGAGCATGTTTGTTAATAGAAAACAGATTCTCCAGCAGAGCATAGAATACATTAATGGAATACTGGTTAAGGAAGCATTTGCAAACACGATTAATTTTGAAAAACTAAATCTTGTTGACAATGAACCATCGAACGAATTGTATCTATATGATACCAAGGTTGATGGTGTGATTGATTTGGAGAATGTTGGAACGGTAAGGGTCAAGCAGGCAAAATTGTCAGCCAATATTATTAATAATGAAATTTCCTCAATTGATATTGTTGATCCTGGATTTGGATACAAGCCACAAGAATTATTTGACACTGAAGCACCTGGCGTATACCCAGGACCAAAGGTTACCATACAGGGAGATGGAGCGGGAGCAGAAGCAATCACCCACATTGACAATCAGGGAAGAATTGTTGAGGTTGCGATGGTAAGTTCAGGATCAAATTACACGAATGCCAATCCTGTGGTAAGACAGTTTTCCGTATTGGTGGAAAACGACAGCACGGCAAACAACTATTGGTCCATCTATGCTTGGGATGACATAAGACAGACATTCTATAGAAGTGCGTCACAGGCGTTCGATACCAGAAAGTATTGGAATTACGTTGACTGGTGGAAGACAGGATATGGAACGACTTCAAGAATAACTAAGGAAATAGTTGATGTTTCGGTGGAACCTTCAATACAAACTGCCGTTGGCGATTTAATAAGAATCAAGGAATACGGTTCCGGTGGCTGGGCAGTATTTGAGAAAACGGCAGAAAGCAGTGATTTACCCTTGGGCAATTATGAATTGGTTGGAAGGCAGAACGGAACAATACAACTTTCTAAAAATTTATATGACACGGTTGTTTCTGGAGTTGGATTTGACAATGTGGTAAACTTTGATACCGGATTGTATGATTTGGAACCAACGGCAGAATTAAGGAACATCATTAGTGCAGTCAAGGAAGATATATTCCGGGGCGATTACAAGATTGAATGGAACAGATTATTTTTTAACAGCATTAGATATGTGATGCACGAGCAAACATACGTTGATTGGTTGTTCAAGTCCAGTTTCCTAAAGGCGATACACAACGTTGGTAATCTAAAGGTTATTCCTAACTATAGTAACGACAATCTAGAAAGTTATCAGAGTTACATAGAAGAAGTTAAACCATATAGAACAACCATTAGAGAGTATGTCAGTAGATACGAACAGTTAGAAGGTAACGGAGTAGCAGCCAATGACTTTGATTTGCCTGCTGTTTATTCTGATGTTGATGGAAAAATTATTGCCGTAAATGAAAATAGTACCTTGATGACACAACAACCGTGGAAGACATGGTTTGACAATCGAGGCTACAGCATAACGGATATAGTGATATCCAACCCAGGCAGTGGTTATACCAGTCCACCAAGGGTAGTGATTGAAGGCAACGGTACCGGTGCATCCGCACAGGCTTTCATAAGTAGTGGGTCAGTCACGGGAATTAGGATTCTTAACAAGGGAAGAGGATTCACCAAGACACCAATAGTTAGTTTGGTGGGTGGAAATGGAGCGTCAACGGATGTTGCAAAAGCAGTTGCTTATCTTGGTGAAGGCAACAGCAGAAGTTTCGAACTTAAGGTAAAATTTGACAGAATAAACAAGGAAGGACTGTTTACTAATTTTACGGATAGCCAGACTTTTACGGCAACCGGTAATACGGCAGTGTTTGACTTAAGATATGCGCCAACTGTTGACAAGACAAAGATTAGCATTACCAAAAACAATCAAACGGTGCTGGCTAGTGAATATTCCGTTTCACTGTTTACTAAGATAATCGATGGATATACCCTGTTGCAGGGAAGAATAGTATTCAACAATGCTCCGATACAGGGCGACGTAATCAAGGTTGAATATACCAAGAATGACGAACTGTTGGACAGCGTCAATAGAATTAACAAATACTACTCACCAACGGAAGGAATGAAGGGCAAGGAGCTCAATCAGTTAATGACTGGTATAGACTTTGGTGGTGTACAAATACAGGGAACAACATTTGATGTGACTGGAGGATGGGATGCACTACCTTGGTTTACGGACAGTTGGGATAGTGTTGAAAGCAGTGCGGATTACTATGTGGTTGCTGACGGTAGCACGAATGAAGTGACACTGCCTTATGTGCCAGCAGACGGACAGGAAATTAACGTCTATCTCAAGCGTGCAGGAGAAGGAACGCTTCCAACCATTGACAATTTACAATATTCCGAATACGTTAAGAATCCTCCTGTAATTAGAATTGATGATCCATATTTTGGATCAGGTTCTCCAGCAATACCAGCAGTACCAGGCGTACCAGCAGATGCAGAATACAACAATGGTGCATTAATTGCCGAGAACAATGGTACAGTGTTTGACAGAGCCCTAACTGTAAACGGATTGAAACTGGTTGTTGCAGGAGCAGTAGGCGGACAACT